>JAABVA010006776.1_pt1 | contig 10092 bp, 11 predicted proteins | sample 5560331 | NCBI WGS metagenome assembly JAABVA01 (sample SAMN12812661, study PRJNA571458) | rock metagenome | isolation source: Antarctica rocks | place: Antarctica: Victoria Land, Mt New Zealand sud | collected 2016-01-07 | reverse complement strand
GGGAGCCGCTGCACTCGGCCCTCCGGGCCTCACTGCGCGGCACTCGGCCGCCCCAGCAGATACGTTGCCGCCAGAACCATCAACCCACTCTCACACCAAGTGGACCGAATAACGGGGTCCGGTCACGACGCTGGCACGCCGGCCGCTCGTACGTCGCCAAAGCGATCGTAAGGTCACGCCAAGACCGACATCAGAAGCGATCGTCACAGCATCGCCGCCATCGCGTCACTGGGATCGTTCGATGCGGACTACACGCCGGCAACGCGCCCGACCGACAAAGCCTCCCATCGCCCGAGGGTGGGGGCAGCGCGCTATTGATGGCCTCTCAGTACGCGTAGATCATCCAGGACTCCACTCCAGGAGCAGAAGTGGACATCGCCTCGTCGATTCAATGTCTGGCGACAACAAGGCTGACGACCGCAATGATGATCGCCGCGAGCGATAGCAAGAGGATCATCCGCTGAAGCCGGGTGTTCGCGACGGCCTGCCGCAGCTCCGCTGATGCCCTGACGTTGCCGATGGTCTTTTCTGTGTCGCTGGCGAGCCGTAGCGCCTGGTCGCGGATCCGCTGGCACAGCGCCGGGACAAATTGCTCTGGCTCCCGGGTCCGCATTCGCTCCGGAAGAGCGTCGAGCACCTCAACGAATTCCGGCACGTTCCAACGGAAGCGAAGTAGATCGCTCGTCAGGGCCTCTAAGCGCGGGCCAACGGTCAGCCGAGCAACTCGTCATGTCCCTCTCCTCGCCGATCCCCCACAAGAGAGTCAGCGGATCGCGCAGCAAAATAGACTCGAGCTAAGCGCCTGTCAAGCGACCGCACGGATCTCTAAACACGAAGCTCTAACGTGGCGCGCCGCCGCTATCAGCTGACGAAGGGGCGGCTCGGGTAAGCCTTCTTGCTCGAGGTAGCGCTCGCACCCGATGACTACCTGGCCCGACGGCGTGAGCACCCCGACCGTCGACTGGTCAGCAAGCGAGAGGAGCGACGAAACGGCGTTGGGCTGGCGCACCATGACGAGGCCCGTAGCCGGGAGCCGCGGCGCGTAGAGCGCCGCGTGGAAGGACCCGGGCGGCGGTGCCTCGTCGGGAGCGGGCGCCATGCACGCGTTTCTGCCCCCTCACCTCCTCTTCGTCCTACCGACCGTCGCCGGAGTGGTCTCGCCGGTCCCTGAGCTTGGGTTCGTGTTGCAGCTCGCCGCCGCGGGCAGCGCGATCGGCGCCGCGGTCGCGCTGCGCGCCCACGCACGCGGGCCCGAGGCCGACGTGTGGCGCATCACCACGGCGTGGAGCCTCGTGGGACTAGTGATCGGCGTGGCCGCGGTGGTGGTCGCCGCGCTGCTCTGACGGGCAGCATCGCCCATGTTGCTCAGAGTTCGAGTTCCCGGCCGTGGTGGGGTTCGCGGGTGATGGACTCGCGGTCATGTCGGATCTCATGCCGGAGTTGGCGCCAGTCGGAGCGTTGGCGTAGGTCTTGGGGGTTCTCTCCGAGCGCCTGCTCTGGGTCGGTGATGTTGTAGTGGTCGCGGTAGCGCTCGATGCGCTCAGCGGTTTGCTGCCAGCGCTCCCGCGCGTCGAGGCGTTCGGGGACGGGCCCGAGGACGGCGGTGAGGTGCGCGGGCGGGTCGATCACGAGCGCAAGGCGTCGCACGTGGTCGCGGCGCTCGAGCTCGGTGGTGATCGCCGCGTAGCGCACGAGCTCGGCGTCGCTCGGCGCCGAGGGGTTTTGCTGGCGTTGGTCGAGCCGGTGGATGTGAGCGTCGAGCTGGTGTAGGCGCTGATTAGCGTGGTCGGCGACGGCGTGCTCGCGCGCCGCGGCCGGCCGGTCGCCCCGCTCACCGGCTTCTCGGGCGCGTAGGGTCGCGGAGTCGAGCGCGGCGTGCGCCTGGTCGCGTTGGCGCTCGAGCGCTTCACGCTCGCGTTCGTCGCCGCGCGCGTTCTTCTCCCCGCCATAGCCTTGGGTGAGCTCGGCGTGTTCGCGGCGCAGCCCGGCGGTGGGCTGCTCGGCGAGGTCGGCGCCCGCGCTCGGAGTGTCGGTGGCGAGTTGTTGGCCGCGGCTGCGTTGGAGTGCGCGGGTGAGGGTGGTGAGCCGGTCGGTGGTGGGTTCGGTGGGGGCGATCTCGTCGCGGTCGTTGGTGGGGGCGGTGAGGTAGAGGTGGTTCGCGGTGCGGCCGCGGCTGAGCGCGACGTATCCCCATTCGCGGTACAGGTCTTCGGTGCCGAGCACGAACGCGCGGCCGGTGGTCATGCCCTGCGCCTTGTGGCCGGTGATCGCGTAGCCGTGGTCGAGAGTCGGGGCGCCACGGTCGGTGCGGGCGTCGAGGTAACTGGCCGGGAGCTCGAGCGTGCGGCCGTCGGTGGTCTGGACGGTGAGGGAGCGGTGTTCGAGGTCCACTGCGGTGATGGTGGCCCGCGTGCCGTTGAGGACATCGAGGCGCCGCGCGTTGCGCAACGCCACCACCCGATCCCCGACCGCAAACACCCGGTCGTCGACGTTGAGTTCGGTGTCGCCGAGGTGCTGCCCGGCGTGCATGCGTGCGCGGGCGCGGGTGTTGAGGTCGGCGACGTCGTCGCGGCGAGCGGCGATCATTACCGCCTCCTCCCCGCCGGGGCCCTGGGTCGCTTCCCACCAGTCGCTGATGAGCCGCTCCCGCACCCCGCTCGCGGTGTCTGCCATGACGAGGCGGCCGTGGCGGGCGTAGGCGGCGAGTGCGGGGGCGGCGGCTCCTTCGCGTAGGGCGGCGAGCGCGTCGCGCTCCCACCCCTCCCGCTGACGACGATTCTCCTCAAGCTGCACCGCGCCGCCGCGGGCGAGAAGGCCGCGAAAGACGCCGCCGGCGTCGATCTCCGGCAACTGACGATGATCCCCCACCAACACCACCTTGGCCCGGGCGCGGGCGGCGTGGTCGAGCAGCTCCCCGTAGGTCCGGGTGCCCACCATCCCCGCCTCATCGACCACCAGCACCGTCCGGCCGTCGGCGAGCAACCCGCGCTCACCACCCTCCCGGAGCTCGCCGAGCAACGCCGCCAAACTCGTAGAGGGGATCCCGGCGCCGTCCTGGAGCTCCCGGGCGGCGCGGCGCGCCAAAGCGGCGCCGATGACGCGGTAGCCCTCCGCCTCCCAACCCGTACGCGCGGCCTCGAGCGCGAAGGTCTTGCCCGTGCCCGCCGGGCCGACGACGACCTGCACCCCCTCCCCACCCCTGAGCAGCCGACGCACCATCCCCGCCTGCTCCGCGGAAAGCTCCGGCCGCGCGCTAAGCACCGCCTCGACCCGGTCGGGCGCCACCGTCCCGGCCTGCTCGTCGCGGCGGGCGCGCGAGCCGTCGATGATCCGACGTTCGAGCGCGAGCAGCTCCGCGGTGGAATAGCGGCGCTCCTCAACGGTCGCGGGCACGACGCGTCCGTCGGCGCGGCGAACCACGTCGCTGTGAGTCAGCCCGCGCACATCAGCCGCCAACGGCACCACCCGACCATCCCCGAGGAGCTCGTCGGCCAGACGCTCGACCACCTCAACATCGGCGCCCTGGGGCAGGCGCTCACACCACCCCTGCACCACGTCGCGGCGCGTGAACGTCGACCGCCGCCCAGTCAACCCCTCCGGCCCCGTGAGCTCCTCAGCCACCGCTGCCACGGCGCCCGGGTCGAGCTCACGCGCACCCGCCCGACCCACAAGGTCGCGCAGCTGCTCGGGCTCGAGACCGAGCGTGCGGGCGCGCTCGCGCCACTCCTCCCCGAGCGTCTCCGCCGCGACGCTGTAGTCCTTCGCGCGGCGGGTGTCGAGCGCCGCGATCTGCGCCGCGCGCGAGGAGCGCTCCCCCCGCTCGGCCATCCGCTCCTTGAGCTCCACACGGCGGCGACTGAACGCCCGCAACACACCGACCGGGATCCCAGTGAGGTCGGCCTGCCCGCGACGCACTGGCCCCCACTCCACCCCGAGCCGCCGCGTCAACTCCGCCCGCAACTGCGCCTGATACAGGTAGCCGCCGGTCTTCGCGTTGACGTAGAGCCTGCGGGCGTCGAGCGCCGTCCACCGCCCATCCGGCCCCCGGGTCATGTTCGCCACCAACACATGCGTATGCAACTGCGGGTCCCCCGCACGGCTCGTGCGATGCCGAAACGCCGCCGCGAGAAACCCGTTGCCGAGCACACTCTCCGTGCCGCCGCGACCGCGCCGAGCGACCGCTGCCTGGCGCTCCATGTAACCCAACGCCGCCCCAACGGCCGCCTCGTGCGCGTCGCGCACCTCGCGTGAGAGCGCCGCGTCCCCGAGGCCGAAGAGCACGCTGACGCTCTTCGGCGCACTGAACGTGAGATCGAATCCCGGGACACGAGTGCCGCCGCCGGGCGGCTTGGCCAGCGGGTCATTGGTCTGCGGATGCTGCCCCGACAACGCTCGGTGCAGCAACTCGCCCTCCACCTGTCCGAAGACCTCGAGCTCCCCGGCGGCGCTTCCCGCCCACGAGCCCGGCGCCTCACCCGCACCGGCGTAGTAGTCCTCCACCCCCTGGCCGACCGCCTCCAAGTAGTAATCCGCCTGCCCCTGCCCGAGCTTCCCGATCGACAACACCCTCCCCACTCCGCAGCGTCCCCCGGTTCGGGGGCACCCTGGTGCAAGTGTGTGAGAAGTTTCTTCTTCGCGGGTAGCGCCGCCACCGACGGCCGGTCCTTGCCAACCACAGTCGCGCTGCCACGAGAAGGAGCGACCCGGAAGGTCGCGGGTTGTCGATCATCTAGATCGACAACTCAACGAAGAGGACGCCGGAGTTGGCTATGCGATAGTCAGGAACCGCGGCAGCAGAGCGGACCGGACGCGTGGCGAGGCCGCGTCAGGTTGTGGGTGCGACAGGCCCCGCGCCGAGGCCCCCGCGCCGGCTGGGCACGCCGTCGCCGGCTGACATCGGCGCTCTGCGGCAACCGACCCAACCAAGTCTTCTAACTGCCGTGATGCGCGGGCCTCGAGCTGGTCAAGCGGCGAGCAAGTCGCCTCACGGGCTGCCAGGTCACTGTTTGATGAGATCGCTCGGCTCATCGACGCCGAGCGCGCGCAAGATCTGCGGGTGTTCGGCCAGGTAGCGGTCGAGGTCGTCGTGCACGCGCGCGGCGTCGCTGTCGAGAAGCTCCGCGAGGCGGCCGCAGAGGTCGAGACCCAGCAGGTGCGCGTGCTCGGGCAGCGCCGCACGGAGCTGTTGGATCGCCGTGAACACCGCGTAGTGCTCCTTGACGGTCTGGCCGATGCGCGCGAACGCCTCGTCGCCGGCGGTGCGGCGCAGCACGAGCATGGTTCGGGTCATCCCCGCGCGGTCGCTGGCGTCTTGGACCGCGAGCGCGGCGAGCGATCCGATGCCGGCGACGTCCTGCCCGACCAGCGATTCGATCACTTGGCCGATCGTCGCCAAAGGTTCCGAGAACAGCCTGGCGTCCTCGCGCGCCTGGTCAAGCTGAGCGTCGGTGGCGTCGCGCACGGGGCGAGCGAAGTCCTCTAGCTCAAACGCGCCCGCGTCGCGCAGCTCGAGGACCGCGTCGCGAGCGCGGACCCCATCGGGCAGCCAGGGCTCGTTGCCGGCCAGACCCTTACGCTTGGCGCGATCGAGGCCGGCGGCCTGCTCGAGCAGCGTCTCCAGCGCGGGCGCGTCACCGTCGGCGTCCTCCCCGTCCGGCTCCCACTCGTGCTCACCGCCGAGGCCGAGCACGCAGAACAGCCACAGCAGCTCGCGCAGATCGCCGCGCCCGCCCGGCAAGCGCCGTCGCATCAGCGCGAGCGCCGGCGAGGGATCGCGCAGGCTCGTGGCGCGCACGATCACGTCCGCGGCCGCGAACGGGTCGGGATGCTGGGCGCGCACCGCGCGCGCCTGCGCGGAGATCCGATCCAACCGTTCGGTGAGCGCGCGGCGCAGCGCAGCGCGCTGGACCCAGTGGCCGGCCCACCACACCGCGACCACGAGATCGTTGAGGCGATGCGTGGTGGCGTGCAACCCGGCGACGGCGACGAGCTGGGCGACCGTCTCCGGCGGATACCAGCTCCGCGATCCGCGTCGCCCGCGCGCGTGCGCCTGGCGCGGACGCTGGATCAGTCCCGCGCGGCGCCAGCGCTTGAGCTGGTCCGCAGTGACCAACGCGCCCGCTTCCGCGGCCCGGCGCAACAGCGTGTGCTCGTCGATCTTCTCATCCATCGCGCGCACCGATCAGGGGTACGCGAAAGCCTGCCAGCGCGAGCGGACACGCTCGGTTTACTGGGAAGCGCTTCTGTCCACAAACGCTCGCCGGGGCCCGGCGAGCTCCCGAACCAAACGAAAGGAGTGCTATGTCCCCCGTGCTCGTGTTCTTGCTCAGCCTCGGCGCGCTGCTGCTCGCCGGGCGCGAGCTCGCGATCGCTGGCCGCGCGCTGGGATTGCCCCGCGGCCTCGTGTCGCTGCTCGAGACGCTCGCCCTGCGCTAGCAACCAAGTGGGGAGGGCCGCCCCCGGCCCTCCCCCACTTGCGTCGAATGCAATCTGGCCCGGCCGGCTCAGAACCAGCCGTGCATCGCGGGGTAGTCGAGCTTCTGGCTTTTGGCGATGTAGTCGCTGACCAGTGCGTGGAGGGCGGCCTTGCTCTCGAGTTCGGACTCGACGAGGTAATGGCGCCCCTGGACGGTGGCGGGCTCGTCGGTGATCCGGACGTCGCCGTCGACGCGCTGGCCGACGAGGACGCGCTGTTCGAGGCTGGTGGCGTAGCGGGCGAGGGGCACCCGCGCGCCGGTGGGCTTCTCGTGGCCGGTGGTGGTGTGGGCGGGGTTGGTGGTGGTGTGGGTGTTGGGCATGGGCCGCGTGAGGCGGCCGGGCGGCGGCCCGGAACCCGAGCCCGAAGGGCGAGGGCCCGTCAGGGAGCCCCGTCGCGACAGCGACCAGCCGCAGGCTGGCCCCAAAGGGGCGAGGCTTGCAGGGCCCAGACCGCCCGGCCGCAGCATCCGGCCCGTGGTTCCGACCCCCCGCACCACGCAAACCCGCCCGGCGCCAACGGCCGACGAAAGCTCGGACCACGGCGAGCGTTCCGCCACGCCGTCGGTCGCCCCCCGTGCGTCCTGTCAACTCGCGCTGCGGCCCAGGTGCGCCGTGATCTGTTCCCCGGGGGCGGGTGGCGCTCTGCGCCGCGTCAGGCGGCTTCGGCGAGGTCGCGCACTGTTCGACGAGCGCGGGCCAGGTGCTTGTTGACGTTGGTGTACGTCGCGTGCTCGACGTGGGCGATCTCCTGATAGCTGTGTCCGGAGGCCAGCAGCGTGAGGTACCGGCGCTGGCGGTCGGGCAACGTCGCGAGTGCGCGCAGCGCGCGCCGCGCCTCGAGCGCGTCCTCGAGTTGGTCGGCGGGTCCGGCGAGGGCGGGCGGCTCCTCGTCGAGATCGGTGAGCTCTTCGAGCGCGACCATTCGTCGCTCGGTGCGCGAGAGCGCCCATGCCTCGCGGATCGCGACGGTTCGCAGCCACGCGAACAGCGCGGGGCCGCGGTTGGGCTGGCGGCGCAGAAGGATGATCCACGCGCGCTGGCAGGCGTCCTCGATCAGCGCCGCGGGCGCGTTGACCTGCCGCGCGACCGCGCGCAGCAGCGCCTGGTGGTGGCGGCGGTAGAGCTCGCCTTCGTCCCCGCGCAGCGCCGGGGGAGGCGTGGTGGTCGGGGCGCTCACGACGTCACCCCCCGCGAGCGCGGCGCCACCCGGCCGGGTATGCGCGAACGCGCCGCCCGCAGCGTGATCAGCGCGAGGGCTGCTTCGCGGCGCGCGGCCTTGCGGGCCGCGCGCTGCTCGCGCACGCGCTGCGCGCGCTGGTGGCGCCAGTCCTCGAGCGTGAGTCCGGGCGGGATGTCGGTGTGCTCGTACGTGAGCGCGCCGGGGAACGTGGCCGGGTCGGTGAGGTCAACCGCGGGCATGTCAGGCGGCCTCGGCGAGCTGGCCGCCGCGGACGGCGAGGTCGTCGAGCGCGAACTCGAGCTGCTCGCTGACCGGGCGCTTCACGAGCGCGGCGATCTGGCCGCTGGCCTGCCGGCGCGTCTTGGGCAGCGTGAACGTCGTGCCGGTCTGGTGTGCGAGGCGGCGCAGAAACGCGAGCTGCTTGGGGGTCGGCGCCAGCGGCGACTGGGTTATGGCCATGACAGGCTCCCTTTCGGTGGTCGGGGTTGCGGTGCGCCCCTCCCACGGCCGGCCCCCACGCCCCGGCTCTCCGTCCGCGTCGCACGCTTCCCCCGCGTTGGCTCTTCCGCACCCGGTGGCGCGGCACGTTGGGCCGAACGAAAGTGGGGCGCGAAGACCGCAACCACCGGCCACCGCGAAGCACAGACACGGCACCTTTGGACCGCCGTTGCCCGACCCCTGCCGGGTTCTCGTGAGACGTCGAGAGGTGCCCGGGCCGGCTACGCGGCCAGCGCCGCGTGCTTGGTTTCGCCGAGGTCGGTGTGCTCGCCTGTCGTCAGGGCGGTCTCGATGCGCTTGGCGATCCGGTCGATCGTCTCCGCGTAGGCGCGGATCGCGTCGAGCTCGCCGGACTCGCCCCACCCGGCGATGTACGGGATCGTCTCTCCTGAGACGTCCAGACCGACGGAGCCGAGGACGACGTAGGTGACGCAGTCGACGATGACTTCGGCGCGGGCGCGTCCGTGGTCGGCGTAGCCGATGCCGAGGGCGTGCGCGATCTCGTGGACGAGCACCCGCACCCGCGCGTTCTCGGGCAGGGCGACATTGACGACAATCTGCCTGGCCTCCGGGTCGCACCAGCCGTCGGCGGCGCCGTCGAGCCGGCGCTGCTCGACCCGGTACCCAAGCTCGCCGGCGAGTTGCTGCAGCGGCGCGAGCAGGTGGGAGTGGCTGTCGCCGGTGATCGGTTCGGAGGGCGCCTCGAGCGCGACGGGCTCGCGGCCAGGCAGCGGCTCGGTCTGGGCGACGTCGAAGACGGCCACGGACTTAAACAGCGTCCGCACGTTCTCCCCATCCTCGCGGGCGGACGACGTGTCCTTCCGGGTGTCTCGGCCGCGGAGGGGCATCGGGGCGAGGATCCGGATGCCGCGCTCGCCCTTGCTCACCCGGCGCCCGAGGTCCTTCCACGCGTGGAAGCCCGCCACGAAGCGGGCGTCGGGGGCCTGCAGGGCGATGAGCAGCTGGTTGCCCAGCGAGTAGCGCGCCAGCCCGTTGCGGGCGCGGACTTCGATCCAGCGCCGCCAGCCGTCGCTTGAGAGCAGCTCGCGGGCGGCCTGCTCGAGGCGCTCGCGGTCCTGCGCGCGGCGCTCCGCGCGCTCGTCGTCGGTCAACCTGCGACGGGTCGTCTTGGCCATCACGGCCACCTCCTTTGGAGTCAGGGATAAGGGGCCGCGGCTGGCCGCCCCGCGCGGTGGCGAGTCGACCGGCCGCGATTAGGGGATCGGGTCAGGCCGCCTGCGCAGCCGGGTCGTCGGACGCGTCGTCAGCGTCCGGCTTGGTCTGCGTCGGGGCTTCGAGCTGCATTGCGCAGCCGGTGGCCTTCGATGCTGTAGCGGCCGTCGACCGCCTCGACGTCGGCCAGGGCCTGCTCGCGCTCGGTGTCGCCTCAGGGTCCCTGGCGGTTCGCGGGTTGAAGTCCGGGCCGGGGCTTATTTGGCTCAGCGCGACGATGCGGACGTCGCCGACATGGGTCTGATGGACGTCGGGCATGCTTCTGCCTCCTCACCTTTGAGGACGTGGGGCCCGCCCGTTGCGGGCCCGCTGGACCCCCGGCGCCGCACGGCGAAGCCGTGCCAAACTGGGCGCCGGGTCAGCGGACCGCAACCGGCGCACCCACCACCCCCGGCCCAGTCACGCCGCCTCCCACTCCCCGTCCTCGCGGACCGGGACCCCGGACGCGCGGTAAGACTCGATCGCCACCTGACGACCCAGCCGACACAGCGCGTCACGGCCGGCGCGCAGCGTCGACCCTGGCACCGCGCTCTCGACGACGAGCCGTCCGTCGATCACCGGCTGCTCGCGGAAGAGGGTGTAGGGGCGCAGCGCGCCGGCCAGCGCGGTCGCGATCTCGCGCCATTCCGGGTCGATCCCGTCCCGAGCGGTGCTGCGGCGGACCTGCTCGAGCTCGCGCTCGGTGTCGGCGAGCTGCGCGACGA
>JAABVA010006775.1_pt1 | contig 10092 bp, 14 predicted proteins | sample 5560331 | NCBI WGS metagenome assembly JAABVA01 (sample SAMN12812661, study PRJNA571458) | rock metagenome | isolation source: Antarctica rocks | place: Antarctica: Victoria Land, Mt New Zealand sud | collected 2016-01-07 | reverse complement strand
CGGTGATGTGCTGCAACGCCCGGTCGGCAGGCCATGGGGTCGGGGCGGCCAGCTGTTCCCAGCCCGGGTCCTGGTCGGGTACTGCCCCCAGCGGGGTGAGCGCCGCCGCGGCCAGGACGACGTCGGCCGGTGCCGGCTCGAGCATGGGCCCATCCTTGTGGGTGCCTGCCGGGCAGGCGAACGGTTTCCGGGCGCCCTCGCCGGCGGTGTGGCCCTGGCGAATGAACGGGCTGGGGGACCTGGCAGCAGGTCCTCATCCGGATGACGCCGCAGCTGTCTGCCGAGCGGTACTGCGGGCGGCGGCAAAGTCGCCGGCGCGAAGCCGCGGGCCGGTCGCAACGGCGGTGACGGCGAGCAGCCCGGCGCTGGCGGCGAACACGGCGGGCAGGCCGGCGGCGTGGGCGAGCGTCGGTAACGCTCGCCCACGCAACTGGTCGCCCGTCGTGCTGCTCATCGAGACCGTCCGACCTCGCGCGTCCGGCCGCGGGTGCGGCGTCGGGCGTCTACTCGCCCATCAGCTCCTCGGGATGGTCGAGGTTGGCCGGGTCGACGCTCGGCTCGGGCTCGGACTGGCCGGAGGGCGACGTCTGCTCCTCGTCGTCGGGCACGGCGATGTCGACGTCTCCAGTGGGCTGCGAGCGGATCGCCGGGTTCGTCATGGCGCGAAAATACCCCCGCCGGCTGTCGGCTAGGCCGGGCCGGGCCGGGCGGCCTTGGACAGCCGTCATCGTCGGTGCAAACGCACGAGTCTTTAAGACAGACCTTCGTCGCACTCGGAGGCAACGACGTTCAGCTCAGTCGAGCCGCCGCCCGAGGACCAGCACGTCCTGGGACCCGTAGCCGAGCTGCCGGTAGAACGCGGCGACTCGATCATTATCGACGCGCACCATCAGCTGCACCTTCGGCGCACCCACGCCGATCAACCAATCCTCCGCGGCGTGCACCAGGAGACGTCCCAGACCCTGGTGCTGGTGGGCGGGCCGAACGGACAGGTAGTACAGCCAGCCGCGGTGCCCATCGAAGCCGACCAGGACAGAGCAGACGACCTGCCGACCGGCATGTCCAACCAGCACCTGCGAGCCGACGTGTCCGCGGGCGAGGCGCAGGTCGTTGCGAGGGTCGTTCCACGGCCGGACCAGTCCGACCTCGTGCCAGAGCTCGATGATCTGCTCGCTGTCGGCGTCGGTGGCCTCTGCGATGTTCATGAGTCAGCCCATCACGGCAGGACGACCTCCCGACCATGGCAGCGGTCCCGGTAGCCGACGAACCCTCAGCGGGACAAGCTCAGGATGGCCGAGCGGCATCTCCGGCGGTGGCTACGGTGCGAGCTGTGCTTGATGAGGAGCAGCCAGGGCAGGCTGGTGGGACGGCAAGCAGTGGCTGCCATTCTCCGCAAGGGGTCGGCAGCCCGCGAGGGCCGGTCAGGGTAGACAGGCGAACGCGCGGACAGGGCAGGTGGCCATCCCGCGAACCGCCGGTGGCACAGCTGTGAAGCTGGCCCCGGTCGTGGGCAGCCGGGTCAGCCCGGTGAGGTGCTCCACGACTGGGACGCCGGCCTCGAGCAGGACAGTATGGGCGGGGCGCTCCCGACCTGCGGTGTCGTCGATGTTGACCGAATCGATGCCGACAAGCCGCGCACCGGCACCGACCAGGGCCTGCGCACCCGCCCCGGTCAGGTAAGGGTGGTCATGCTCGCCGTAGCGACGTGTCCCCCAATGCTGGTCCCAGCCGGTACGCAACAGCACCGCGGCTCCCTCGAGCCGCCGGCCGGCGACGGCGTCCGGTCCGATGAGGCCAGGGCCGGCATCGAGGACAACCGCGGGTAGCAGCGCGCAGCGCTCCAGCGGCAGACCCGACAGATCGTGGCCGCCGCGGAAACGATGCGCCGGGGTGTCCAGGTACGTCCCCGTGTTGGCGACCATCGTGATCCGGCCAATGGCGAACTCGGTGCCGGTCGCGGAGAGGGCGGCGGACTCCTCGAAGCTGAGGTGCTCATCGATCCGCGGACCGGGGATGCCCGGGTAGGTGGTCATGCCGTCCTCAATGACGTGACTCAGATCAACCAGCTGCACAGCCCTAGTCTTCACTCGCCGATCCCGGCCAGCCAGCTCAAAGGCACACCACTCCCCCAAAGCGCGTGCCTCGCCCTGCTTATCCGCCCTGCTGTTGTCTGACCAGACCGGACCGGTCGAGTGTCGGCGCGCCAAATCGTTTGCGCTTGCGGCAGCGCGCACCCGCATGCTGAACACATGCTGATCAGGACCGCTACCGACTACGACTGGCCCGCGATCTGGCCCTTCCTGCACAGCGTTGCGGCCGCGGGAGAAACCCTGACCTGCGACCGGGACGTCAGCGAGGACCGCGCTCGTGCGATGTGGCTCGTGAAACACCCAGGCCGCACGGTCGTGGCCGTCGAGACCGACCAGCGCGTCGTGGGCACAGCAAAGATGAACCCCAACCATGGTGGACCCGGCGGCCATATCGCCAACGCGAGCTTCATCGTCGATCCCCACCACGCTGGCTGCGGTGTCGGCCGAACGCTCGCCGAGCACGCCCTGAACTGGGCCCGCACCGAAGGCTTCCGCGCCATGCAGTTCAACGCCGTCGTAGCGACGAACCAACGCGCGATCACCCTGTGGCGCTCACTGGGCTTCGAGGTGCTCGCCACCGTCCCGGAAGGCTTCCACCACCCGGTACACGGCTACGTAGGACTGCACATCATGCACCGCCAGATCTGAACGATCAACTGGCAGCAGCCGGCGCTCACGAGCTACCCGCCCGCCCTCCCGCCAGACCAGGCCGTCGCGGCGATGCAGGCGGTCAACGCCGCGGCGGTGCGGCCGCCCTGCTGATCCCACTGATGGGCACCGCCGCCGGCTACGTCGCCCTCGGCGCGCACGCGATCCTGACCTCGGGCGACCGCCCGGCGCTGCTGCTGCTCGCCGGCAGCGCCGCCTACCTCGCCGGCGCCATCGCGGTCACCGCCCTGTGGAACGTCCCGCTCAACGACACCCTGGCCCTGGCCGAGCCCGGCGGCCCGGCGGCCGGGCAGTGGGCGACGTACGCGCCCCGGTGGTCGGCCGCCAACCACGCGCGGCCGCCAGCGCGATCGCGGCGGCGGCGGTTCTCGTCCGCGCCCTCAGCGGCTGACCTCGACCCACCCGGACCACGACTGTGTGGGCTTGGACGCGCCCCGTGCGGCTGCCACGATCTGCGCGTGCAGCTCAGCCCGTCCTACCCGGTCCTCACCCCGCGCCTGGTCCTGCGGCCGCTCGTGGCGGCTGACGTCGAGGAGCTCCTGGACTACCGCGCGCGCCCGGAGGTGTGCCGCTACCTGCCGTTCGCGCCGATGACCGGCGAGGTGCTGCAGGCCCGCCTGGCCGGGGACATGGGACGGACGGCGATCACGCAGGAGGGTCAGGCCGTGACCCTCGGGGCGTGGGCGAAGGACAGCGGCCGGCTGCTGGGCGACGTGGTCCTGTTCTTCCACAGCCGCGAGCACGCGAGCGGGGAGTCGGCTACGTCTTCCACCCCGACGCCGGCGGCCGCGGGTACGCCACGGAGGCCTGCGCGGCCGTGCTGGCCCTGGCCTTCAACGAGTTGGGCCTGCACCGGGTGACCGCCCGAATGGACAGCCGCAACCAGGCTTCGGCCCGGCTGGCGGGCCGCCTGGGCCTGCGCCAGGAGGCCCACTTCGTGCGGTACCAGATGTTCAAGGGCGAGTGGTCCGACGAGCTCGTGTTCGCGATGCTCGCCGAGGAGTGGCCGGGTTCTGCCGCTGACCGGACGCAGCGGCTGGCCGCGGGTCCTGCCGGGCAGGCCGCCGGTTCTGCGGAGTAGACCCCCCGCAGCCGCAGGATCACGGCGCGGGCGCGGATCAGTGCTTGCTGCCCGCCCGACCGGGCCGGGGGGTCCCGGCGTCGGCCTGCTGTTGCAGCGGCATGGCGCTGGCGCTGCTCAGAGCTGGCGGGCGTCCAGCCGCGCTAACTGCGGGTCAGGGTGAGGCCCAGCCCCAGCGGCCCGAACCCGCACTTCCACCGTTGCGATGTCCGAGGCCTTCTTCGTGCTGTCCGGCACGGTGCTGCAGTCCGCCGGCCGGCGCTGGCTCGAAGCCGCGCCGGGCGACTTCCTGCGCGTCCCGCCGGGCGGCGTGCACGCGTTCCGGAACCCCGACGGCCCCGCCTCGATGCGGATGCTCTTCACGGCGGCCGCCCCCCGGCAGGCCTACTTCGAGGAGCTCGCCTCGCTGATGCGGCGGCCTGGCAAACGGGACCGCGGCCGCGCACACCACGGGGTGCCGGGACACCAGCGAGTACTGCAAGGAGACCGATCTCGGGGTCGGCGGTGGCGTTGCCGGCGACGGCGATGGACATGGCTGTTCCTTCCGGTGCGGTGCCGGTCTACTGCCCGGCGGGGGTGAGGTGGTCGGGGAAGTTGGGGGCGGGGGTGCTCCAGCCGCAGCAGGTGCATCCGACGCCGAGGGTGCGGGTTTCGAGTACCGCGGCGGGGGTGTGATCGACCCGGTGGACGGTGTAGCCGTCGGGGTCGGACGGGTCGGGGCTGGTCTGGGTGACGGTGACCGGGATCGGGGTCTCGATGCCGGAGCAGCAGCGCCGGGGTGCCGCAGTGCGGGCAGCCGAGCAGCACCGGCCGGACGCCGGCCTGCGTCTCAGTGTGGGCAGTGGTGGTTGTCATGGCAGTGCCTCCTGCAGCTCAGGCGTGCCGGGGCCGGCCGGGGAGCCGTGCGGCGGTGACGGTGCGTGGGGTCCAATCCAGGTCGCGTTCGACCAGCAGCCGGGGCAGCAGCCGGACGGTGCCGGGCGGGCGGCCGGGGGTGATGCCGCCGGGGGAGTGCAGGGCTTCGACGTCGGCGAGGTTGGTGTAGCCCCATTCGGCGTTGTCCGGGTCGCCGAGGCAGGCGTAACCGAACGCGTCACCGGAGGCGGGATCGCATTCAGCGACCCACCAGTCGCAGGGACCGGCGAAGTAGTGCAGCCAGATCGTCTTGTCGCCGGTCGGGACGGGCTCGGTGCCGTACAGCCCGGGAATCCGGGCGAGCACCTCGGCGGGGGGGTAGAAGTCATGGCCGCGTACGGTGCGGTGCCGTTCGAGCGGGCTGCCGGTGATGCTGCGGTGCAGGGTGGACATGACGTTCCTCCAGCCGCTTCGCCGAAGTCCGGGTGCCTGGCTGGGGCGCCTGCCTGAGGACAGCTTGCGCTGCCCCACGCTGCGAGGAGTCGACCTACGTCCGGCGCCAGGTCTGCTGAGCTGTCACCCCCCGTCACCCGCTCGTCACCTGGGTCGGATTGCCTTGGGATATGCCAATACGTCTCCGCGCGGTATGCGCTGTGTGTAAGACCCGCCGACCCGTTCGCTGGGTGGGTGCGACCAAGACCGTCGTCGAGCACGGCACCGGCCGGCAGCGCTGCCCGGGCTCGCTGCGTCCGGCGGTTGGCGAACAGCCGCTCGAGCCCCGGGTACCTGCCGGCCACTGCTGACGTGGCAGCCGACCTCCTCACGGTCGCCGCCGGCGCGGGCCTGATCAGCGAGCTGGTGGCGTGCCCGGCTGTCGGCGACGGCCAGCGCCTGGTCGAACAGCGTCACCGGGGCCCGGCCGGACCGGACCGCGGTCTGGCGGCTGGTGCCTGAGGCCGAGATCGGCTATCGGGGCATGTGACGTTCCTGCCTCCTCGGCCTACACCTTCTGGGCGACGACGATCAGTTCGGGGCAGTCCAGACGGACGGGACCTCGGTCCCAGTCCCCGTACATGTCGAGGACGTCGAAGCCTGCTTCGGTCAGGCTCGTGCGCAGGCCGGTCTCATCCCGGAAGGCGAGAGTGTCCAGCGACGTCGAGGAGCAGCCGGTGCGCGTGTTGTAGTCCGTTGTCGCGTAGGTGACTAGCGGAAGGTCGACGTTTGTGGTCTCGTGGAAGAACTCGACCGGCCCCTGGTCCGTCTCAACGACCCGCAAAGTCTGCTCGCGGCTCTAATGCTCCCAGGCGCGGGCGCTTGGACTGCGGATTTCGAAGGCGAGGAAGCCGCTCGGTACCAGCCCGCGGTGAACGTCACGCAGACCCACCCGCCACTTCTCGTCCGTGGTGAAGACCTGAGACACGTGCCCGGACATGGTCACGAGGTCCGCCCACGCAGCCGGCATGGCATTGGCGTACCCCTGCTGCCACGTCACGAGCTCATTGCACGCGCGCTGGCGCGCGACCCGGAGCATCTCCGGGTCCGGGTCGATGCCGATCACCTGACGACCGCCGCGAGCAAGAAGCAAGGCCAGCGTCCCCGTTCCGCAACCAAGGTCGACGGCTCGCGGGGCTGACAGGCGACTCGCGAGGTCGGCGTAGAAGCGATGATCCGCGTCGTCGGGGTTCAGGGCGTCATAGGCAGCCTGGAAGTCGAAGGGCACGAGCAACATCCCATTCAAGGGTCCGGCGGACTTCCCGGGCGAGAACCCGTCGGCCGGGCCTCGCCCAATTGCCCAGCCGCTAACCCACCATCCCCTTGGCCAACGCTGGCACAAGGACACCGACGAGTGCCGCAAGGGGGATCGTCAATCGGTGACTGGGCAGTGATCGGCCGGTGCAATGAGTCAGTCTGCGACGAGCTCAACCTCGTACCCGTCGTCGTCTTCCAGGTAGGCGGCGTAGTTGTCCGGACCGCCGGCGAACGGATGTCGGTCCTGGAACATCAAGTTCCAGCCCTGTCGTCGTGCGTCTTGAACCAGCTGGTCAAGGTCAGGGCGGGATCCGGCGTGGAAGGCGAGGTGGTTGAGCCCGGCTCGGCGACGCTCATGCGAGCCCTCGATCAGCGCCGGGGACTGCTCAAGCACGATGTAGGTCGGGCCGAGCCGGTAGCTCACGCCGTTGTCCCATGACTGGAACTGCTCGTACCCGAGAGAGCCGAGCAGCCAATGCCAGCGCGGGCGAGCGGTGCTGAGATCGGGCACCCAGAGCTCGAGGTGATGCAGCAGCCCGATACGGGCCGCTTCGTGATTCACGGGGCCGAAGCTACGGGGCGGCGTTGTGAAGATGGCCCGCCGCCGTTTCGGTGGAGGATCGGTAAGTGGAGCGAGGCTTCGAAGAGTACGGCGAGGCGAGGATCGGCCAACCTGAGCGCCGTCATCTCGCGGTGGTTCAGCCAAGCCAGGGCGTCGTGTTCGGTCGGATCCAGGTTGGCCGGCTCCCCATCCCACTGGTCGACGACCCAGACGTCCATGCGGAAGTCCTCGCCGCGGACCTGGGCGAAGCCATCCCCGGTAACGACGGCGGTGACACCGAGCTCCTCCAAGAGCTCGCGATGCAGGGCCTCGTCGGGCGTCTCACCGCTCTCGACGTGGCCGCCAGGGAGATCCCAGCAGTCGGGGTACCAACGTCGAGTCGGCACACGGTGGAGCAACAGGCCGCGGCCGCCGCGTCGCAGCAGCCCGGCAGCAACCAAGTGGAGATCTTCGCCGACCGTCACCGTTTCACCTTCGCAGGTGCCCGTCGGTTGCTCAGCAAACACATTGCCCATCTCGTAAGCGGAAGGGCTACCGGAACGGTGTGGGGTGGCGTCTCGTCCCGCCAGAGGTCGGCCTCCGGCGATGATCGGATGATGAGCAGGACAGGTGATCTCCCGCCGGATGTCCGGGCCTGGCCCGGCGTGGAGATCACTGGGCCGTTGACCGGCGGGGCACGGTCGGGAGCCTGGGCCGCCCGCCGCGGGACCAACCGCCTGGTGGTCAAGGTTTCCACCCGCTCCGCGCAGTCGCTGGATTGGGAACTGGACCTGCTGCGCGCCCTGCACCAGAACGGCCTGTCGGTCCCCACCGCCGTACCTACCGCCGACGGCAGCAACCATCAACGCGGGGTGTGGGTAGCGCCGTTCCTACCCGGCGGGTCGCCACGGAGCAGCCGGAACTGGCAGGAGGTGGCCGAGACCGTCGCCGCCCTCCATAGTCTCACGGCCAGCTGGCCCCAGCGCCCTGGCGCCGCGAGTGCCCGCGACCTGCTGCTCGTCACCGCAGGCGCCGACGTGAACTTGTTGGCGATGTCGGCCGAGACGATGGCACTGGTGCGCGCCAGCTGGCGGGCGCTGCTGGAACAGGTGACGCCTGATGCACACGGGTTCGGAGAATCTGTTGTGCACGGGGACCTGGGGCCGGGCGCGGTGCTCGTCGATGATTCGGGCGGCGGGGGCGTCAGCCTCATCGACTTTGATGAGGCCCGTGTCGACGTCGCCGCCTTCGACCTGGCCGGGCTGCCGCGCCCGGTGCGGAAGCAAAGCGGTGCTACGGCGAAGCTGAACGACGGAGTACTTGAGCTCGCCGGGCTGGCGTGGGAGACAGCTACCTGCTGGGTCATCGAACCCGACTACGCCCGCCGCTGCCTACAGCAATTGAGGCAGCACCCTTCTGCGTCCTACCTACTGTGATCTTCATCGGTGTGACGCGACGCACGGCCGGACCTCGGACGCCGCAGCTCGGATCTTGTGCCGCAAGCCGACCCCTCAGCGGGAGCGTTGCAGGTGGCTGTATCCCGCTCGTCTCGACGGGGTCGAGACGGGCGAGATCGAGCTTGGGTACCGGTTCGGCAGAGCGTTCGCCGGCCCAGGCAGCGGGAGCGCCCCACCGACACCCCTCCCCCGCGCTCGCCGACGACGAGAGGGTCCGCCCCGAGAGGTCCCGTGTGACTTGCACCGGTAAGTGGCGCGGTTCTCGTAGCGCTATGTGGCCGACACCAGCGTGGGCAATCTTGTTCGATAGCCGATCGCTGACTGACGACGGAGTGCGCACCTCGGCGGCGCACCGTGTGCGGCGGAGCCCCGCGTAGTCCGCTCGCGGTGGACGCGCTGACAACCGACGCGCTCACACGCACAGTGGGCCCATGAGCGCCGTGTCCGTCGTGCAGGTCGGCGTCCAGGCCGAGCCCTGCGACCTCGCCTCCTGGACCGCCCTGGCCCGCCGACTGGAATCCGACGGCTTCGCCGCCCTGCTCGTGGGCCACCACCCCGCCTCCGGAGCTTCGCCGTGGACCGCCCTGGGGGCGGCCGCGGCGGCACCGACACCCTCGGGGTTGGCACCTACGTCCTCAACACCGGCGTGCGCGACCCGGTGCGCATCGCCGCCGAGGCCGCCACCCTCAACCTCCTGGCCCCCGGCCGGGTCCACCTGGGCCTGGGCGCAGGACACACCCCGGCGGAGTGGACCCAGATCGGGCTAACCCGCCCCGACGCCGCCGCACGCGTCCAGCGCCTGGCCGAGACCCTCGAGGTGGTTGCCGCGCTGCTCGCCGGGGAGGTCGTCACCCACCACGGTGAGCACCTGCACCTGGTCGAGGTCGCGGCTGCAGGACCTACCAACCACCGCCACCGGCGCCGCCCCCGTGCGCTTGACCGTCGGCGGCGGCAACCAAACGCTGCTGGCCCTGGCGGCGCGCCACGCGGACGTCGTAGCGCTCTCGGGGCTGGGGCGGACACTGGCCGACGGGCACCGCCACGAGGTCCGCTGGGCGGAGCAGGACCTGCACACCCAGCTCACCGTGGTCGACGACGGCGTCCGAGACGCCGGCGACAGCCTCCAGCCCGCCCCGGCGCTGGAGGCTCTGGTGCAGGCGGTGGCCGTGACCGAGGACCGTGAGGCCACGGCCGCGCAGTGGGCCTCGCGGGTGGCCGGAGTGAACACCGAGCAGGTACTGAGCACCCCGTTCATGCTCATCGGCACCCACGAGCAGATGGCCGAGCAGCTGGTCGACCAGGCGAAGCGGTGGGGCATCACCCGCTACGTCGCGCGCGAGGCTGCCGTGGACGACCTCGCGATCGTCTTGAAGATCCTGCGCTGACGTCCCGCGTAAGGGATCAATGACCGGCACTTGTCGCTTGCGGGAGCGGTCCTGCTAATTGGTCAAGTGGCGTAGGTACAGGCTGGGGTTGTCCAGGAATGTTGTCCAGTTCGCCACGAGATCGAGGTCGCTCCAGCCGCGTTCGGCCAGTCCGGACTCGTCGATCTCCAGGATTCGTGCCCCAGGCGTTGCGGCGATGACCGGTGAGTGCGTGGCAACGATCGCCTGGGCGGTCGCGCTCCGGGCGATACGGGCAAGGATGCCG
>JAABVA010006774.1_pt1 | contig 10092 bp, 19 predicted proteins | sample 5560331 | NCBI WGS metagenome assembly JAABVA01 (sample SAMN12812661, study PRJNA571458) | rock metagenome | isolation source: Antarctica rocks | place: Antarctica: Victoria Land, Mt New Zealand sud | collected 2016-01-07 | reverse complement strand
ACCATTCCCCTCTCGTCGAGGACACCTCGGCACGCTCACCCACACCGAAAGTGGCTCAGCGTTCCCAACCGGTCAAGAGGGTGGGCGCGATAGGGATCGAACCTACGACCGCCTGTGTGTAAGACAGGTCGGCCCGTTCTCGCACGCTCCACGTGCTCTAATTGGTGCAGCTCAAAGCACCTTTGCCTGTTGTCTGGCGTTGTCTCATCTACCTATCGCCGGAATCCTGAGACAACATTGAGACAACATCGGGCATCCTACTGCTCTGCCATCCGTGCGGGTGATCGGCTTCGCGGCTGTGCGCGTACTCCCTGCGTACCGGGACCTCTACTGTGGACGGATCAGTCGCGGCCCTGAGGCGCTGGCCGCAGGCGCGACCGGCAGTCGCGGTACGTGCGGCCACTGAGCGCCCGCTGAGAGCGCCGTACAGCCACGAACGGCCCTGCCCTGGTGTACCGGGGTGGGGCCGTTCTGCGTCTGTCTCCTGCTCGCGGGCGTAGCCGCGAGATGTGCCGGGGGGCGGGGGATAATTGGATTACACGCTCTTCCTTTGGCACCCCGGCAACCACAAGGCTACACCGGCCCCGCTTGTGGTCTCAGCCTGCTGAGCACGGATGCGACGGCCCACCGCTGGCCATCAGGGCGCGGTGCATCGGCTGGTGCCGTTGGAGGCCGCCGGACACGGCAGAGACGGTCTGCGCGCCCGCTGGCTGTCCATCATTCGAATGTTGGAGGCTCCTTGCTTTCGGGCGCTGAGGAATCCTTGATGGGGCGGCCACGCTCGTCACGCACCCTCTTCACAGCGTCCTGATTGAGGCCGACAAGTCCGAATATCACCAGAGCGGCGACAAGAATTCCCCACCAGCCGTTATCTCTCGCAAGGCCTAGCAACACACCGACAGCGGAAAGTAGAAAGACGAGCGCGAGGGCGATCCCCAGCGGGTCGCGGGTCTTGGTGGTCTCCGCAACGAGAACCTTTTCGATCTGATCTTCAGCGCGAGACAAGAGCGGTGCCCGGTGGGGAGAATCGTCGGGGAGCAGCGCCATCAATTCGAGGTCGTCACGGATACGCCCCCTCGCTCCACCGCGATCCATTAACAACCTAACCACTGTTACCAAGGCCACAAGCAAGGCAGTCGTTGCTGGGATCAAAGTTGAAGGCGTCACGGCAAAACCATAAGGCAGTCGTCGTACCACAGACGTGACGGCCCGACGGTACCCGATTCACGATCGCCCTGCGGCTCGTTTGAGGTCGCGGCGGGCTCGGAGCCGGGGCGCCCGGTCCTACCGCCGGTCCAGTTTCCGCACGTTCTACAGCTGGGGTGTGGGCGCGGGGCACGTCGCCATCAGGTCGCGCTCTTTTCGCCGGCGGCCAGTACGGCCGGCGGCTGGGGATGAGTGCCCGGGCCTGCCGCCAGGTGCGGCCCGTCTGCTCGGCCCAGGCGTGGATGGCATCCTGGTGATTGCGCCAGGCGCCGATCATCACGGCCCAACCCTCGGCACTGTCGACCGGGGCGCCTCCTAGTCGGGGCAGGGCGGTGTCGTCGGCCCACACGTCGACCCTCGGACCCATAACCAGCTCCGTGGGTACCTCCACGGTCGGCTGCTCCACCAGGCGGCGCCTCACGACGCCAGTACCACAGTGGTGCCGTCAGCCTCAACCCGCACCCACTCACAGCTAGACACACCGGGCACCAGACCGTGGAGGCGGTAGCCGGGCACCTGCACCGTCTGCCCCGCTTCGAGCTGGGCGAGCAAACTGCCGGGACGGTTCGAGTAGGGGGTGGCATGCAACCGCCACGGGCTGGCGGCGATGGCCGCACGCTCGGCGGTGATCAGCGCGGCACGCAACCCCTCGGTACGCATCATGCGGCGCTTCACGAGATCGACTTGAGCTGGTACACCCCGCGGGCACCGTCACGGCGTTGGCGGCGGCCCTGCGACTCGGTACCGACCTCCCCATCGGGCAGGCGCAACGCCGCGAGCAACCGGGCCAGGGCGATGCGCAGTTGCCGGGCCTCCACCAACCCCGGATGCACCTTCACCCCAGTCGGGGTGTCGATCATCCCACCGTCGGCGCGGACCACGGCGTCGAGGCGGTCGAGAGTGTCCACAGTGCGCACCGCCTCGCGAAGCAGGGCCAATTCGTGCTCTTCCAGCTCAAAAACGGTGACGATTGACGCCCACAATCGGCGTCCAGACGCCCGTGTACCGCTCGGCGGCTTCGGAAAGTCCCTGTGCGGCATCAGAATCGGCCCAATCTGCTCGGTCTGAGGGGTTTCGTTCGTTTCAGGGGTCATACGGGGCGAGCGGCCAAACTGAGCGGTGTCCACCGGGTGGGGGGTGGGGGTCCCGACCTACCCCCCACGGCGTGTGGTGGGTGGCTGTGGCAGTCCCGGTGAGGTCAGGTCGCGGTGTTCCCGTACCCACGCTCACCGGCGAGGTGGTGGGTCGGGTGCGCTCGCACCGGGGCTGCCACAGGGTCATGGGGGTGGTTAGGCGGCGGCGGCGAGGACGTCTGCCGCGTCGACCTGCCAGGTGGGGCCGCCGGTGGTCGCCAGGTGCAGCAGGGTGGCCTCGGAGTACTGGCCTGAGGTGTCTTTGCCGTCGATGATGGTCAGGGTGCCGGTGATGACTGCTCCACCGACGAGTTGCACGGACACGGCGCTGCCGACGTGCGGGGTGAGGTAGGTGAGCATGTGGCGGACTTGCTGGGGGGTGTTCATGGGTGCTCCTTGGGTCAGTGGAAGGTGTGGGGTGAGCGTTGGTCGTTGGTGGGGTTGCCGGCGTGCGTGGCGGTGGGTGTGGTGCGCCCTGTCGGTGAGGTGCGCGGCACTGTGGGGTCGGTGGTGGGTGGCACCCGCTGGGGGTGGCGGGTGCGGTAGGCGTCGCGTCCTGCGGCGGTGGAGTTGCGTCGTGCGGTCATGGTGATCCCTTCTATCCGTTGGCTTGGCGTGCGGCGATGAACTGTCGGTCGCGGTGCACCTGCGTGCGGTGGCGTGCCTCGGCCGCGGGTCCGGCCTGTCCCTTCGCGACGAGACGTTCGTGGTCCGCCGTGTTGCGTGCCTTGGCCGTTGCCTCGGCGGCGGCGCGCAGTGTCTGCACTGACGGCACCCAGGCGAGGACATCGGTGCCAGCGATCCACCGCAGGTGGACGACCCCGTCGGCGTACGCGGGTTCGTCCGGGTCGACCTCGGTGCCGGTGGCGAGGTATTCGCGCAGCGGGTTGTGTTCCTCGGTGTTGGCGTAGCGGCCCGCCCGGGCGACGAGGGCGGCGGCGTCGGCGTGGTCGCCGTGACCGTCAGCGGTGACGGAGACCTGCAGGCCCCGAAGGCGGCGGTATTCGTCCACGTACCCGGCCAGCGTTGCCCACGCGGCGGCCGCGTCGCTGCCCGTGCGGATGGCCTGCTCGGCGGTGCGCACAGTGCCGAGGGCAGGTTCGAGGTCGCGGACCTTGGCGACGATCGTGTGCAGCTCGGCGTCGAGGACGGCCAGCGCGGTGTCAGCGAACGCGGCGCGGGTGGTGCTCAACCGTGCACCGATGTCCTCCACCGCCAGCACCAACGCTTGTCGTTCCAGCGCGAAGTACTGGGCGGCCATTGTTTGCTCGTGGAGCTGGCGCCCGAGGTCCGCGGGAACCTCACCACCGGCGGCGAGTGCGTCGATCAGACGGTGCCGCGCTTTGTGCACCGGCTCAGGCTCGCGGGCGGTGAGGGCGGTGAGCCGGGCCTTCAACTTTTGCCGGGCGGCGGCGAGGGCGGCGAGGGAGGGGACGTCGGCCCAGATGCGGGCGCCGAGGTTGTCGGTGGGCGGTGTTGTGGTGGTGGTCATCGTGCACCGCGGCGCGACTGGTACATCGCCTGTCCACCGGCCACGGTGCCCGGCGGTCGAGGGGTGCGCGCTGGCGGTGCCGTGGGTGCGGGTGGCGTGGCCTGCTCCTCGGGTGGCCGGGTCCGGCCGACCAACGCGCTGAACTCGTCGGGGGTCAGGCTCGCGAGGTGATCCTCGACGGCGGATCCGAGTCGAGCAGTGGGATCGGCGGAACTGGTGGGCATGGTCACGGGGTCTCCTGTCAGGCCGCGGGGTTGCGGCGGTAGCGATTGCGGGCGGCGGCGTAGGACTGGACGGCGAGGCGGTCGAAACACCAGCACCCACCGACGAACCGGCCGTCGAGGTCAGCGGCGAGGCGCTGCACCTGACGGTGGCTGAGCCGCAGAATGCCCGCGGCCTCACCAGTTCCGATGTTGTCCTCACCCTCCGAGTGTGGCTGGGGGGCAACAGGTGCGACGTCGTGTTGTCCGACTGCGGACACGCGGGCCTCGGCGGCGGCTGCGGCCAGCTCCGCCTGCAGTTGCAGGAACCGGCCCGGCACCGCGGCACCACCTCGACGGGTGGCCCGCAGACCAGCAGACGCGAGGTAGTGCACGTCCTGCACCGCCACGCCTTGCAGCAGGATCGCTGCCCCGAACCGTTGCAGCGGTGGCCCGGTCATCGCGCCGCCTCACGATGCAACGGGCAACGCTGAGACGGGTCGCGGGTCACGTACGGGCAGCCGTCGATCGAGCACTGGCGCAACGGCTCACGGTGCTTGCGGTGGACAGTCATGCCGCGCCCCGCTTCTCAGTGCGCACGGGGCCGAGGACTTGCCCCGCCCACACCCCGCTACGGTGCGGTTTGGGGATGGTGCGCAGCAGAGCGGCGCAGGCTGCGACGTGCTCGTGCGGGCACAGTGCGCAGAGACGCTGAGCGCGTCCGTGGCGCTCCGCTACGTCGTCGGCAGGCTCGTAGGTGGTGGCGGGATCGAACAGTGCCCAGCGGCCGATGCAGGGTGCGCCGGTGAAGTCGTGGGCATCTGCCGACGAGGCGAGCAGGTCGCGCACCACGGTCACTGGGGATCCTCGTCGCGGTCAGCGCCGGATAGGTGCCGGCGAAGCTCAGCGAGACGGTAGGAGTAGGACACCACCTGTCCCAGCTCCACCTGAGCGATCGTTTCGCGGTTCGTCAGGAACCTGTCATCAGCGTGCAGCCGTTCCAGACGCTCAACCGCTTTCCGCAGCTCCCATGTGGCCCGCGAGTACGCATCGGGCAGCGGAGACCGACGTGGTGCTCGGGGTGCGGGTAGCGCGGCAGGATAGGTCTTGCCATCTTGTCCAGTGACCTTGCGCTCCGTTGCAGGAGGGGCTGCGCCAGGCAGGTGCCGGATGACGTTGTCCTGGCTGAGATCGTTATCGACCCGTGCCGCGGTCAATGCGGACTCGAACTTCTCCGCGGTGGCTTCGCCCATGGTGATGGCCGCGGCCATCTCCTCGTCACTGTCGAAGAACTCCCGCGGGTCCGCCTTCACCGACCCGTCAGGGGCCAGATCGTCGTTCTCAGGTGGGTGAAATTCACCCACCTGACGGAGATCACTTCGGACGGTGTTCCGGTCGGCGCCCACGGTCTGCCCGATCGCTCGAACCGACATGCCCTCGCCGGACAAGTAGCCCACCAGCTCCCGGCGTTGTTCACGCTCCAGATGCAGCGGCGCCGAGCTGAACACGTCCGCGATATAGGCCGTCCACGACGGATAGCCGAGCACGGCATGCACCTCGCCAGCCTTCGCCTGGTCAATCAACCTGGCCAACGTCTGGACCTGATCACGAACAGACCCAGCCATCACCCGGATACGTCCATCGAGCTTGCGCGCAGCGGTCTCATCCAGCACTTCAACGACCTCGGCGTCGATCACCGCCACTTCAATGTTCGTCGTCATCACCGTGATGTCCTCTCCGATAGTGATCGCCAAGAAGCGAGGCAGATGGAATAGCACTTCGGGCAGGGGCACCCACCGCGATGCGGCAAGGGCTTGTCGTACTCGGCGAGCGCCGACTCACGCAGATAGGCCAGCCGACCACCCGGACGGAGGTTGGCGATGTGCTCACAAGCACACGGATCGAGATGGCAGCGACCACAGGTGTCGTCACCCTGCTCTGCGGAAGAACTCGGCATCGGCTGAGTCAGCGTCATCGTCGATCACCTCCTCCACTGCGGAGACTTGCTCGGGAACTTCTTGTTCTTCCTCAACCGAAGTACTTCCCTGTACTGAGCCCGTCCTGTCCTGTCCCTGTGGGTTAGCTACTGGGTTAGCTACTGGGTTTCTGGCATGGTCAACGATCTCCCGCTGGACCTTCGGTGGCCGGCCACCCTTCCTGCCGTTCTCGGCGCTCCTTGCCTGCTGCCTGAGCACGTCCTCACGAGGGCGCTGGTAAGTGGCGTGGTGCTGGATGTCGTAGTACTCGCCGCGGTCGGTCCACCACCCGGAGGCCACCAGCTCGGTGGCGACCTCCGGGTGCTTGGCGAACCGTCGAACGTCATCCTTGGCGAGACGAAGATCCAGCAACTTGCGGTTACTCCATGTCAATCCTTCGACGTGGAGCCGGAACGCTGCGTCGGACAAGGTCCAGCAGTCATCCGCGAAGTCGTCGGACAGCTTCGTCCACGTCACGCCGCGGCTCGCCTCCTCGCCTTATCGGTGCCGCGCCACACCCTGGTGATTCCGCCTGCCCTGGTGGGCCTCCGGGACACCGCGAACCCGGCATGGGCGATCAGACCCTCGGTGGCGGCGGCGCTGAACAAGGCACCCCACCGAGCCGGGTGGTCAAGCTCGATACCGAACCGGTCCGTGAGGTCGTACGCCTCGAATAAGCCACCGGTCCGTGCGGTCTCCTCGGCGAGCACCTTCAGCGCGGCCTTGGCGGGGTGCCACGTCCAGGGGTCACGGTTGTCGGTGGCCTGTGCCAGCCCCGCCTTCATTTTGCCGCCTCGTCGGTCTGGCTGGCGACCTCACCGAGACCGAGTGCGACGTCCACCGCGGCAAGCAAGATACGGCCCAGCTCGGCGGCTTCGGCGAGGGTCAAGCTGTAGAGGGAATCGGTGGTGATGTCATGGCTCCCGTCGAGCTGCTCTGCGCGGCGACGGAGCTGGACGAAGGGCTCGACTCGGTTCCACGGTTTGGCGATCACCACCTCGGCGAGCGGCTCCAGCAGCATCTTGCCGTTGCAGGAGTCTGACCCGAGGTGATTTGACAGGGCCATCGACACGACGCCGCTGCGGTGGAGACGGTCCCTACGTAGACGCTGCGCTGTGTGTGGACGTTCGTTGCACCAGTCGGGGCAGGGGGTGGCGTTCGGATCGGAAGCCGACTTCTTGACGACGCTGGCGGCGCGGGTCTCCTTGGCCCAGTCGTTCCACCGCGCAGCAGTGACCGCGTTGTCGGTGCCGGAGTGCTCTGCGCTCGGCCGGCGCGTACGGGTGCTCATGCTTCCTGCACCGCCTCGGCCTCGTCGGCAGCTTCGAGCAGGTGCTGTGCGGCCTGACGTGCCTCGTCGGCCGTGAGGTTGGGGTTGAGGTGCGCATCGAGGCTGACGTAGGCCTGAGTCGGGCCACCGGCAGTCTCGCAGGAACCGACCCAGACGCCCAGTGATGCACCCGCCGGGTTGGTGTCCAGCGTCGCCCGGATGGGCGGGAACGACTTGACGTCGCGGTCACGGCGGATCGTGCCGTCAAACCAGTGCTCCCAGCCATCGGGCAGGTCGTCGGCGTCGGCGATCATGGTTGGTACATTCATGGCAGAGCCTTCTTTCATCTGAGTGGTAGCGGGTTCGTTGCCCTCGGCGCCCATGCGGTTGCACCCGCGTGATCAGCGCCGAGGGTCTCATCGGTCGTCGGCATCAGGCGGCCTCGATTCCAAGCAGCGCCAGCAGTTCACTGGTTGGAATCACGTACCTGTTCCCGAGGCGCAGCACTCGTGTGGGGAACCTGTCTTGCTGCGCGAGCAGGTAGGCAGTCGAGTCACCGATCCCTAGCGCTCGTGCTGCGGTCCTGAGGTCGGTGCTCACTCCGAGGGTTAGCAGTTCATCCTTGGTCATTCCTTCTCCTGCGTCTCACGCACGCATCCTCGGCTGTTGTTGCGTGCTGTGGCCATAGTTCTACCTCATGTTGGCTCTCCCCGCAAGCAAGGGCTATTCTGCGTTTTCATGACGCAAAATGACGACTGGGCCACCTCCACGGTCAACCGCGTCGGTCAGCAGGTGAGACTCCTCCGCGGGCGGACGCCGAAGCGGTCTGCGCAGTGGCTTGCTGACCGGACAGCGGAACTCGGTTACCCGATGACACGGACGGTGATCTCCGACCTCGAAAATGGTCGACGGGGTGGGCGGCTCGACATCACCGAACTACTAGTCCTCGGCAGGGCACTCGACGTCGCGCCGCTGCTGCTGCTGTACCCCGGAGTACCTCATGCAGAAGTCGACGCGCTCCCCGGCATGACGGTCGACTCAGTACACGCGATGTTCTGGTTCACCGGCGAGGACTACGCCTTCGAGTGTGTGCCACGGCCGTTTGAGACGGACCCAGACGGTGGGGACTGGCTGCTCGACGTCGCACCTCCACTTGAGTTGGTGCGCAGGTTCTACTACGCAGTCGAGCAGGTCAGTCGCGCCCGAGAAGGACTGGAGACAGCAGGTTCCGAGGCAGTTGAATATTGGCGCCATGAACTGCGCGATGGCCAGGAGGACATCGCGCGGATCGCCCCTCAGATGCAGCGGTCGGGACTCACTGTTCGCAGGGAGTACGTCGACGCACTGCTCGAAGGTCAGGTTCTGCCCCTGCGGACCGCCTACGTGAATATGAGGGTCAAAACCGACCCTCCGCGCCCTCAGCCATGACCGGCCGCGTCTACCGTGCCTGCGGGTGCCGCGACAGCAACGGCAAGCAGCTCGGCGCAAAGTGCCTGACGCTGGCGACGAACAAAAAACACGGCACCTGGTACTACGCGGTGCGCATCGATCGGAAGACTCTGCGCAAGGGCGGATTCACTTCGAAGGCCATCGCGTCCGCCGAACTCAAGTCGGTTGTGGGCCGCGTAGAGGCCGGGGTGAAGCTCGACCCCAAGCAGGCAACCGGCCACTACCTGCTGGAGTGGCTGGCATCCCGGCGCCATGATCTCGCACCGAAAACCGCGCACCAGTACCGCATGTACGTCGACAAGGACATCGTGCCGGCGATCGGCAAGGTCAAGTTGGAGCAGCTCCACCACGAGCACGTCGAGCGGCTGGTGGCCGAGTTGGAGAATGCCGGGCGCGGCGCGACGACGATTACCCGGATCATCGCCTGCTTGTCATCGGCGCTCAGCGACGGGGTGAAGCGTCACCGGATCAGCCACAACGTTGCCCAGTACGTCACCACGCCGAAGACCACCAGCACCGAGCGCGCGATCTGGACGGCCACGCAGGCGATCATGTTCCTGGAGGCAGCCGAGGGTGACCGGCTCGCACCATTCTTCGAGACCATCATCGGGACTGGACTACGCCGCGGGGAAGCGATGGGGCTCCGGTGGGCGGATGTCGACATCGACCGAGCTTCACTGCGGGTTCGCCAGTCAATCTCCGAGGTCGGCGGCAAGCTCATGTTCGGCCCGCCCAAGACGAGCGGGTCCGCGGCCGGGGTGGGGTTGTCCGGGCGGGTGCTCAATGCGCTGGAGGTTCAGCGCCAGGGGCAGGCGGCGGAGCGGGCGGAGTGGGCCACGGCGTACGTCGACCACGATCTGGTGTTCGCCCGCCAGGACGGGGAGCCGCTCAGGCCGCGCTACATCTTGGCCAGGTTCCACGCGATCAGCGACCAGGCTGGACTTCCCCGCGCCCGCATTCACGATCTGCGCCACCTGGCCGCCACGTTGATGATCTCCTCCGGCGTCCCGCTCCCGCTGGTGTCGAAGACGCTCCGGCACTCCCGGATAGGGATCACGGCCGACTTGTACGGCCACCTCACCGAAGAGGCTGCACACGCGGCGGCGATCGGCCTGGAATCGGTGCTCAACGCGGCGAAAGCCGAGCGGGATTCTGAGGCCGCGATGCACCGTGAGACAACATCGAGACAACATCAGGTACTTTCGCCTTGACTGATTTTTGAAAGTCCTTGTGCCACTCGGTGGGCGCGATAGGGATCGAACCTACGACCGCCTGTGTGTAAGACAGGTGCTCTACCGCTGAGCTACACGCCCGAACGCGACGCGGACTACTCCGCGCGCGCGAAAATCAAGCCGACATCATCATG
>JAABVA010006772.1_pt1 | contig 10094 bp, 9 predicted proteins | sample 5560331 | NCBI WGS metagenome assembly JAABVA01 (sample SAMN12812661, study PRJNA571458) | rock metagenome | isolation source: Antarctica rocks | place: Antarctica: Victoria Land, Mt New Zealand sud | collected 2016-01-07 | reverse complement strand
ACACCCGCGTCAGCACCCCCACCGACACCAAATCCGACAACCGACGATCCGAGACCGGCTTCACCCACCCAGCACGAGGCATGCCCAGCAAACTACACCCATGTAAGACTAACTGAACGGTATTGGGGCTAGCAGCGTGCTCCACGAAGATCTCCTATGCAGCGGTGAGGACACTGACGACAGATCATTCAAGGGACGGGGAGGCGTTCGTTTGGAGCTCTGGTAACACTCAGACGTTTACGAACGTTCGGCTTCGGACTTGGCCGAACGCGTTGACCCGTTCGCACGCTCCCGACTACCATTTCCCACGCAACTGTACTCACGCAGCATCGACGGTCGGAGGCGCACGTGCCATCCTTGATCCACTCCACATCGATGAGCCAAGCCGGAGCGGTATTCGACTTGGTCGAACGGAGCGTGGTCGTCACTGGTGCGACCAGTGGAATCGGTGAAGTCGTGGCCTTGGGGTTGGCGCAGATGGGCATGAACGTGATGGCCGTCGGTCGTCGGTCCGCCGAACTGGACCGTGTGGCCGCCTTGGCCCGAGAGGCAGGCAGCACGCTGCTTACGGCGAGCGCCGACGTCACCGACGAGGCTGAAATCGGTGCTGTCATGGACCGTGCCGTCACAGAGTTCGGTGCCCTCTACGGAGTGGTCGCCAACGCCGGTATCGCCGTGATAGAGCCGGCAATCTCTGTGTCGGCGGCAGATTTCCGGTCCGTTGTCGACACGAATCTGAACGGCGCCTTCCTTACCGCTCGCTCGGGTGCGCGGCGCATGATCGAACACAAGCTCGGGGCAATCGTCTTTACCAGCTCAAGCTTCGCGCGCCGCGGCTTCACGGATTGGTCCTCCTACAACGCCAGCAAGGCAGCGGTGTCCATGTTGGCCGAGACGCTTGCATGCGAGTGGGCAAAGGACGGCGTTCGCGTGAATGCCATCGCGCCGACCGCCACCTTGACCGCAGTCAACGCGGCGCTGTTCGCCGATGAGAGCTTCAGCGCCGGCGTGGTCGCTGGGATCCCCGGGGGTCGCATCCTGCAGGCAGCCGAGCTGATCCTTCCGGTCGCTTTCCTCCTCAGCCCGCACAACCAGATGCTCATCGGTCAGACATTATTCGTCGACGGCGGTCAGGCCCTGTGACCGTGAAACAGGAGAACAATGCAATGCCGGTCTCGGTCACGCGCACAGCGTTCAATGTCGAAGGTGCTTCCTTCCCGGATTGGTACCCGAGTAGCTCGGTCGTGGCCGCGGGGCCGTTTGCGTTCACCGGGTCAATGAGTGCCATCGACTTCGCGGAGGGAGTGGTCCCGCAGGCCCGTGTCGACCCGGAAATGCCGCTGACGAGCGGGCATCCGGTGAAGCTGCAGGTACGAGAGACCTATCGTCGGCTGGCGGCGGCTCTGACGGCCGCGGGGTCGAGCCTCGATCAAGGTGTCTCGATCAATCAGTGGCAGCCAACCTTTCACGGTGAGGTGACCCGCGAGGAACCGATGCGTGACCCGTATGCACGGTACTGGGAGGACTGGCGCTATGTCGCTCACTCCTATATTCAGGGGCGCAACGAATTCCTGCTGGCCGACCGCCCGGCCAGCTGTCTGATGCCGGTTGAACGCTTGATCGCCGCTGACTCTCATATCGAGGTTCAGCTCGTGTCCCTACTTGATGGCTCCGGGATCACCAAGCGGGCCTACGAGCACGACATCCACAGCCCGCTGGGCGGGTACTCGGTGGGGATGGAGGCCGGCCCGTTCTTGTTCAGCGCCGGCTTTATCGCGACCGACTTCCAGACCGGCTTGCATCCCAATGCCCGTGTGCCTGACCACATCTGGTACGGCAACCAGGTGGCTGCCGAGGTTGCCGAGACGCTGCGTCAGATCCGGGTCACGATGGAAGCCGCAGGCGGAGAGTGGATCAACGTCGCCAAGGTGGTGTTGTATCTGACGCCCGAAGGCATGCGCAATCTGCCGGCGGTCGAGGAAGTCTGGCAGCAGAACTGGCCGGTCGATCCGCCCGCGCGCGCGATCGTGCCGGTGTCGGGAATCGGCGGCGTCAAACACGGCAACGTCGAGATCTATGTGATCGTGGCGCGACCGGGCCACGGCGGCGAGCGCGACACGATCGTGTCCTCCCGCGCTCTTCCGGCGCTGGGCCATCAGGCCCAGGCGGTGAAATGCGGCGCGTTGCTCTTCCTGTCCACGCAGCTCGGGCGTACCGCCACCGGCCCCTCGCGGTCAGCGGCCCAGGCCCGGGCCGGTCTGCCGCATGCTCGACGTCACGTTGTCGAGCAGATCAAGCGGATCCACGATGACGTTCAGGCGATCTGCGAAGCGGCCGGAACCTCGATCGAGAACACGGTCAAGGCAGACCTGTTCCTCTCGGATTTCGCCGATCTGCCCACCGTCTTCCAGGTGTGGGGTGAGCCCTTCACGGCCGGGTTCCCGGCCTCCGGATTTTTCGAGGTTCCCGCCCGATCGCAGGAGATTCCAAGCTGCGACCTGACCGCGGACCTCGTTGTTTATGTTCCAGGTGCCTGACGTGAGGGAAGCAACGCAGGCGGCGACCGGCCCGGTGGGCGCGGCCGCGGTCTTCCGCGATGGCATGCGCATGCTGTGGGATGTGGTGATCGAGGCCGATGACGGGCTTGTGCTGCGGGCCGACGTGTTCCTGCCGGCCGAGCCTGGTCGTTACCCCGTGTTGATCAGCTACGGGCCGTACGCGAAGGGCCTCCCGTTCCAGACGGGGTACCCGACAGCGTGGGCATCCTTGTCGAGTGGGCACCCGGACGTCACCGCAGGGTCCACCAACGCCTACCAGAACTGGGAGGTCGTCGATCCCGAAAAGTGGACGCGTGATGGCTATGCGATCGTGCGGGTCGACAGTCGAGGGTGTGGCCGCTCGCCGGGTCGCATTGACCATTTCTCGGCCCGGGAGACTGCGGACTTCGTCCAGTGCATCGAGTGGGCGGCTGATCAGCCGTGGTCGACGGGTCGGGTCGGTACGTCGGGGGTCTCCTACTTCGGTATGAACCAATGGCAGGTGGCCGCGGCCCGGCCTCGCGGGCTGGCGGCGATGTGCGTGTGGGAGGGCGCCAGCGACTTCTACCGCGATGCCTCCCACCACGGAGGGATCCTGTCGACCTTTTGGCAGCACTGGTTCGACAAGCAGATCAAGATCGTGCAGTACGGACTGGGCGAGCGTGGACCCCGCAACACGATCAACGGCTTACTGGTCTGCGGGGACGAGACGCTCGGGGACGACGAACTCGCGGCCAACCGGGTCGTTTCGGTGCCGAGATTGCGGCGCACCCGCTGCTCGACGGCTATCACCGGGAGCGGACTGCGCAGTGGTCCGCGATCGAGGTTCCGCTGCTCTCGGCGGGAAACTGGGGTGGCGCCGGTCTGCACCTGCGGGGCAACATCGAGGGCTTCCTCCAGGCCGGTTCGACACTGAAGTGGCTGGAGCTGCATGGCCTGGAGCACTGGACAACCTATTACACCGACTATGGACGGGAACTGCAGCGGCAGTTCTTCGACTGTTTTCTCAAGGACGAGGACAACGGCTGGCGTGAACGGCCGCCGGTGATCGTGCAGGCCCGCCACGTCGACGGTACCTTTACCGAAAGCTCGGAAACAAGCTGGCCGCCGCCGACAACGCAGTGGCAGTGCGCCTACCTCGATGCCCACACCATGATCTTGAACCCGGCTCCGGTCGGGGAATCACGTGTGAGCTACGGTGCGGAGTCTGACGGCGTCACTTTCCACCTGCCCGCTCAGAATCGGACGGTGGAGCTGCTCGGTCCGGTTGCGGCCCGGCTCTGGGTGTCGACGCTGGCCGAGGACGCCGACCTGTTCCTGACTCTGCGCGTCTTCGATCCGGACGGTCAGGAAATCTCCTTCGTCGGCGCCGTAGACCCCCACTCACCGGCATCGATGGGGTGGCTGCGGCTGAGTCATCGCGAGCTGGACGAACAGGCGAGCCGACCATGGCGCCCGATGCACCCGCACCGTACCCAGCTGACCTCGATGCCGGGCGAGATCTATGCCGTTGACGTCGAGATCTGGCCCACGTCTGTTGTGCTCCCGCCGGGCTACACGCTCGCACTGACTGTCGCCGGACGTGATTATGAAAATCGGTCCCTCGCGCCGGTGACAATGTCGAACTTCAAGAACACGATGACCGGGTGCGGTCCCTTCCTGCACGACGACCCACTCGATCGGCCGCTCGCCCGCGCAACCTCTACGGTAACGCTCCACTGCGGCCAAGCGACCCCCTCGCACCTTCGACTGCCCTGGGCGTCGGAAGAATGACAGCCCAGTTCGGCACGAACTTCGACTTGCCGCAGTGGGCCCGAGAGTCGATCCGAGGCGTCGAGTCCGACGACCTGATCGAGACGGTTGTCCAAGCCGATATGCAGGCTGCCTTTCAGCACCTACGCGGAAACGAGGAATTCCTCGCGCAGCTGACAGCCAGCGTGCAGCAGAACCTCACCGCGTTGACAGACGTCGCCGCTGGCCGGGTCCAGCTCTGTGACGTCCAGCTGCCCCAACCGCGGCTGCTGGCCGCCTTGCAAGCTAGGCTCGGCGTCCCCCAGACGCTGCTCCAGCTGTCCTACCGCGTCGGGTTCTTGACCATCTGGCGCGAATGGACCGCGCGGTTGGACGCGGCGCCGGTCTCATCACATGATCGGGCCGCGGCCGGGCGCATTATTACCGAGCTCATCTTCGCGTACCAAAATGCCGCGCTCGACCAGGTCGCGGCCGAGCACGTCCGGACGGAAGCTGCGCTCCTGCAGTCGCGCGATCACGTCCGGCGCCGGTTGATCCGCGACATCCTCGGTGGCGTCGAACGTCCCGTCGCGGCAGACTTTGTCATGCTCGGCTACGACCTGGACGTGCAGCACATCGCAGTGTCCACCGACGCCGTCGGGCTCCGCCCGGCGGACTGGATCGCGCGGATCAGGGCCACCTGCCAGGTGTGGGACACGTTGCACTTCTGCAGCGATGACGACTGCAGCGTCTGGTGGTTCGGGCGCCACAGCTGGACCGAACGAGCTCAGCATCTCCTGCTGGCGCAGCTGCGCGACGCCGGCGTCCGAGCCGAAGTCGCAGAACCACGACAAGGCCTTTCCGGGTTCCGTGACAGCTACCGCCAGCTAATTCAGACGCGCGCCATCCGGGCGGCCTGGGCGCGCACCGACGAGATGGAAAGAACCTACGGGGTCACCCCGATCCCGGTGCCACCCGTTCTGTGCTACGTCGACTTGCGGATCGAGGCCCTGCTGCTGGAGGAGCGGGACGCTTCGGCCGCCTTCGTCGCCCATGAGCTTGGCCCACTCGCCGCGGCCACCCGCTCCTCTGCGTTGCTCCGCGAGACCCTGCAGCACTGGCTCGAGACTCGCAGTCACGTCCTCACGGCGCAACAGTTGGGACTGCACGAGCACACCGTCCGTAATCGGCTTCGACGTATCGAGGAAGTACTCGGCCGTCCAATCACCGTTCGGCCCACCGAACTCGTCCTCGCGTTGCGGATGCGGCGGGTGGTTGGAGGCGAACCCGCGTCCGCGCAGAACCTGGTGGAGACGACCGCGTATTCCGGTAGGGCCGAGAGATTCGCCGCTGATCGGGCGGTGAGCGGTGAATGATGGCCGGGCGCTGCGCCGCGAGATGACGGTCGAGGACAATCGCCGACTGAAAGTTGCCGTGCGCCGCTACTGTGCGCCGACATCGAAACGGATTTACTGAACGCGTGAGACTTGGTTACTTCGCGATGCCGATGCACCGGCCCGGCCGCCCCTGGATGGCAACCCTCAACGAGGATCGCGAAGCCGTGATACTGGCAGATCGTCTCGGCTTTTACGATGCCTTCATCGGCGAACACCTGACCGACGACCTTGAAAACGTCACCAACAGCATGCTCTTCCTGGCGACATTGATTTCCGAGACCACCCAGATCAAGCTGGCCACCGGAACCACGAACCTCTCGCACATGCACCCCGTGCTCGTCGCCGTGCACGCTGCGATGTTCGACCACCTCAGCGCGGGACGTTTCATCCTCGGGATAAGCCCAGGAGCCCTGCCGTCGGACGCGGAGGTCCTCGGCATTCTCGACGAAGACCGGAGTCAGCTCTTCTCCGAAGCGATCGACGTGATCGTGAAGGTCTGGCAAGGCACCCCGCCCTACGACATCGTCTCCCCAGGCGGGCGCTTCACGGTATCCTCTGCCAAGACAATGGACCTCGACCTCGGAGTCGGCCGACTGGCCCGGCCATTCCAACAACCGCGGCCGGAGATCGTCGGGACGGTCGTCTCGCCGTTTTCGGCGGGCGCGGTCGCGATGGGCAGGCAGGACTTCCACCCACTCTCGGCGAATTTCCTGCTGCCCAAATGGGTGGGCAGCCACTGGTCTAAGTACAGCGAAGGCAAGCAGTCCGTCGGCCAGGAGCCTCAGGTCGCGGACTGGCGGGTGGCCCGGACGGTCCTCGTCGCCGACGACGACCGGGTGGCAAGGGAATATGGGGGAGCCGCTCCCGACAGCCCGTACCGCTTCTACTACCAGCAGATGGTGCAGAAGATGACGAAGCTCGGACGGTTGGCCATCTTCAAGACGGACCCGTCCGAGCCGGACGACGCCGTGACCGTCGACCGGGTACTCACCGATCTGGTCATCTGCGGCACGCCCGCGAGCGTGACCGAACAGATCCTCGCGTTCCAGGAGGAGACCGGACCGTTCGGCGAACTCGTATACGCCGGACTAGACTGGATCGATCCCGAGTTGGCGAAACGCTCGATGGAACTGATGGCGACCAAGGTGATGCCGTCCGTCAACCAGGCGAGCGGGCTGCAAGCGTGATCTTCACGGCCTGCCACTGCGATGCTTCCTACGTCGCGACATGCGATGACCTTCCGGCCCGGCAATGACTCCTACGGTCGGCGTCGTCGGCCTGGGGATCATGGGTGCTGCGATCGCGGGTCAGTTGGTGCACTCTGGCCATCGTGTCATCGGCTACGACATCGACCCGATCCGGTGCGCTGTCCTCACCGACCTGGGTGGTGCAGTGGTCGAGTCGGTGGCAGGGCTCTGTTTCCCCGACACAGTGATCATCGTCTCGCTCGCCACGGCCGAATCGTTCCACCACGTGATCAGCGAGATCGTTGCAACGGGTCAGTCCGGAGCCGTGGTGATCGACACGAGCACGCTGCCGCTCGAGGTCAAGGAGGCCGGACGGGTGGCGCTCGAGCACGTCGGTGCGACGCTGCTCGACTGCCCATTGAGCGGCACCGGGCAGCAGGCTCGTACCGGCGACGTGGTCGCCTACGTCAGCGGGCCGCCGGAGGCTGTCGAGCGAGCACTGCCGGTGCTCGCGGGGTTCACCCGCGGCCAGCACCTGCTCGGCGTGTTTGGCAATGGAACTCGCATGAAGCTGGTCGCAAATCTACTCGTCGCCGTACACAACGTAGCGGCCGCGGAGGCGGTGCTACTCGCGCAGCGCAGTGGACTCGAACCAGCGAGTGTCCTGACCGCGATCGGTGACGGCGCCGGGACATCGCGGATGTTCGAAATACGGGCGCCTCTGATGCTCGCCGAGCAGTTCGACGTGGCGACAATGCGAGTCGACGTGTTCGCCAAGGACCTGGACATCATCGCTCGACTAGCGCTGGGTACCGGCACTCCGACGCCGCTATTCGACGCGGCCGGACTGCTCTACAGGAAAGCGCTCGCGCAGGGTCGCGGCGCCCAGGACACCGCCTCGGTGTACGGCGTGCTCAAGGAAGTCATCCCGCCCGCCGGAGAGGCAGGGCCGGCGTGAACATCGAGGAAGTCTGCGCGACGCTGGGCGCCGCGACGCAGCTTGATCTGGCCCATCCGTACGAGGTGGGGATGCCGCAGTCGCCGAATCACCCCCCGTTCCGGTTGCTGCTCGAACGTCGCCACGGCGACCTCGTCCGGTCCGATGGCGGGTCGGCCGCAAATGAGCTGATCGTGCTCGGCGGCCATGTGGGTACGCACGTCGATGCGCTGGCCCACGTATCACAAGACGGTCGGCTGTTCGGTGGGCAGGACGCGGGCTCGGTGCAAAGTCATCGCGGCTTCGCCCGGCTGGGCATCGACGCGTTCATCCCCTACATCGGCCGCGGCGTGCTGCTCGACGTCGCGGCGGTGCACGGAGTTGCGCTGTTGCCGGCCGGCTACGAGGTGACAGTTGAGGACCTCGAGGCCGCCCGGGCACGGACCGGGGTACGGATTCGCGCCCGAGACGTGATCCTTATCGGCACCGGATGGTCACGCACCTGGGCCGACGCGAGCGTCTTCACCGGCCAGCACGACGGCGCACCAGGACCCGGCGTCGGGGCGGCCGAGTGGTTGGCCGATTATCAGCCGACAGCCGTGGGTGGGGAGACGATCGCCTTCGAGTGCATCGCCGCCGGCCGCGGACACGCCGAACTTCCCGTGCACCGGATCATGCTGGTCGAGCGCGGGATCAACATCATCGAAACGATGAACCTGGATCCGCTGCTGCGTTCCGGTGCCGCCGAGTTCCTGCTCGTGCTCAACCCGCTCCCGCTAACCGGCGCTACCGGGGGTCCGGTACGACCGATCGCGATCGTTCCGTGACTAGCCCCGCCGGCGTCGCCGCGACGGCCCCGCACGCTAGCTCAGGATCCACCCCACGCTCAACTGTTGGCATCCTTCGCGGCGGCTGCGCGAGACCGTCTCCCAGCCGAGGTGACGAGCGACGCCCGCGAGCGCATCGTGGACGTCGTGGGCAACGCCCTCGCCGCGGCAGCCTCGACGGGGCCAACCGAACCCCACAATGCGATCAACCGAATGATCGAAGCGCGCGGCGGCGCGGCAGAGGCGACAACCCTGATCGGCACGAAAGCGGTTCCGGCCGCGTCGGCCGCGCTCGTCAACGGCACGCTGGCGCACGCGCTGGACTTCGACGACACGCACCTGCCGTCGGTTCTGCACCCCAGCGCCGCGGTCGTGCCGGCCGCCCTCGCGGTGGCGGAGGCCCGAGGCACCTCTGGTAGCACACTACTGTCCGCGGTCGCGGTGGGCGTTGAGATCTGCAACCGGTTGGGCATGGCCGCCTACGTCCCGCGGCTTCGGAACTCGACGTTCTTCGTCAAGGGACTGCACGCGACGTCCATCTGCGGAACGATCGGAGCGGCGGCCGCATCGGCGATGCTGCTGGGACTGGACGAGGCGGGAATCTGCTCGGCGATGGGCATCGCGGCGAGCATGGGCGCCGGCATCATCGAAGCCAACCGCACGGGCGGAACCGTGAAACGAATACACTGCGGCTGGGCCGCGCACGCCGGGCTCGAGGCGGCCCTGTTCGCCGAGGCGGGCATCACCGGGCCGCCGACGGTCTTCGAGGGGACGTTCGGCTTTCTTCAGGCCTACCTCGGCGACGACCGCGACGACCACCAGTTGATCGACGAATTGGGTTCACGGTGGGAACTGCTGCGCACCGTCTACAAGCCCTACCCGTCCAACCACTTCACCCACCCCATCGTCGACTGCGCATTGGCGCTCCGAGCGGACGGCGTGCGCCCGGAGCAGATCGCCGACGTCGAGATCGGAGTCGCCGCCACCGTGCTGCGAACGATCGCCGAACCGCGTGAAGAGAAGATCCATCCGCGCAGCGCCTACCACGCGAAGTTCTCCGGACCGTTCGTGTTCGCCGCGGCCATCTGCGGCGGGGGCGGGCTCGGAGTCGGACTGGATGACTTCACCGAGGCATCCCTCGCCGACGCCAGACGGCAGCGGATCGCCGCCCTCTGCACACTCGCGGCCGACCCGATCTGCGAGGAGGAGTTCCCGCTCGCGTTCAGTGCGGTCGTGCGACTGAGGACAACGGCGGGGATCCTGTATGAACGGCGCGTGCACTCCTCGCGCGGCGGCCCGGACTCGCCGCTCACGCAAGCCCAACTCGAGGCGAAGTTCCGCCTCAATGCAGGACTAGTTGTACTGACCACAGACGTTGGTGACGTTGACCGGCATGGCGTCGTGACATGAGGAAGACCTCCGGGTGAGGTGTGGAGCTGTCGAAGAACCGCTCCTCACACCGGAGGTCCTCGTGTCCC
>JAABVA010006768.1_pt1 | contig 10095 bp, 9 predicted proteins | sample 5560331 | NCBI WGS metagenome assembly JAABVA01 (sample SAMN12812661, study PRJNA571458) | rock metagenome | isolation source: Antarctica rocks | place: Antarctica: Victoria Land, Mt New Zealand sud | collected 2016-01-07 | reverse complement strand
CGGTGAAGTGGCGGGCATGTTGAAAAGCGCCGAGCACGACGACGCTGTGTCCTTGGGCGAGGGCTCGGCGTTCGAGCTGTGTGCTGATTGCGTGCAGCACCGGTTTGGTCGCCACCCGCTGCGCACCATTGGCACCATTGGCGGTGTTGGCGGTGTTGGCGGTGTTGGCGGTGTTGGCGGTGTTGGCGCTGGCGACGACCACTGAGTACGGCGTCCCTAATGTTGTGGTGCGGGCAGCAGGGGGCGCTTTGAGCACGCGGGATGCGACGTTGATCAGGGGGCGTGGGCGAGATGGTGGCGGTGCGCGCATGGGGAAGGTGGGCAGTGGTGCGGGGCGACCGAACAGCCACCCCTGACCGAGGCGGGCGCCCATCCGCACCGCGAGCTGGGCATGGTCTTTGGTTTCGATGCCTTCGGCGAGGAGTGTGGCTCCGGTGCGGGCGGCTTCGGCGGTCACCGCGGTGAGGATCTCGATGGTAGCGGTGTTGGTGGTGGTGTGGGTGAGGCTCAGGTCGAGCTTGATGATCTCGGGGCGCAGGAACGGCAGCAGCGCCAGGCTGGCCGGGGCGGCACCAACATCGTCCAGGGCGATCCGCCACCCCTGGGCCCGGGCCCGCTCGACTGCGCGGAGCAGCCCGGCGACGTCGCCGGTGAGGTCTCGTTCGGTGAGCTCGATCACGACCGACAGCCCGCCGGCCGCCGACAGGGCCGCGGCGGCGCCGGGCGGTGGCGGGGCGTTGAGCGCGGCGGCTTCGACGTTGACGAACAGTTCCAGTGTCGAGGGGAGGTGGGCCTTAACCGCCCCGTCGAACGCCGCTATCCGGCACGCCCAGTCCAACTCGCCCAACGTGCCCTGGGCGCGGGCGGCAGCGAACAACGCGTCCGGGGTGTAAAGGTCGGTGCCCTCGGGCCCGCGGGCCAGTGCCTCGTAGCCGATGATCGTCCTGGTCTGCAGATGGACCACGGGTTGATACAGCGAGTGGACCTGCGGCCAGGCTGGCCTCGCGCCCGGCCCCGGCGGGGTTGCACCGCCAGTGTTGGTGCGGCGCCGGCGGAGAGCGGGTGAGTGCGACTGGGCGGACGGAACCGGTTCCGTGGCCATGGCGCCCTCGTTTCCACTGCGGTGTCACCCCTTTCGCGGGAACGATGATCGTAGAACTGGATCAGAGACAGGACAAGCCCGAAACGGGCCCCTGGCCTAGCTCGCCGCTGGCTGCACCCGGCCTGGTCTCCGCTGGTTGTCGGGCGCACGCGGTGACCGGCGGTGACCGGCGCAGTTTTTGTTCTGCCCGCAAGCTTCGACGATCCCAACCCGACGGGCTCGGCTGTGGTTCATCACGACGCCCCCAAGTTGCCGACCGCCTCGCCCTCATCGCTGGGCGCCGTCGACAGACCCCAACTCTGCCCCGGCGTTCGCCGCCCACCGTCGCGTCGGTTCGACGCGAGACACTCCCCTGACGACCTGAACTGGGCCGATCCTCGGCGTTGTCTCAGCGGGGCGGCGTCCCGGTTCCTTGGTTTTGCGAGGACACGCGGTATGTGGACTAGTGCGGGGTGTAGATCCTCGGTTGCACTGGTTCAGGGGTGCTAGGCGTGCACGGTTTGGCCTCGGCTGCGCTCAGGTGGTCGATGGGGGCGGGCTCTCCTTGGGGCAGTTTTAGGCAGCCCACCAGTGTCCCGGTGGTGTCGGTGAGCCCGATCGAGGCGCCTGTGCACTGTTCGTATTGGACGTGTGCCGTCGCCGCGGGGGGCAGTGGGTGCAGGTTGAACCCACTTGAGCAGGTCGCGGGGTCGCATTCGAAGAAGTGCAGGTCGTTGCTGGTGTTGTTGATCAACGGTAGTTGTCCGATGTCGCCTGGTGGCGGGTCGAACGCGCAGGGGCCCGCGTGGGCGGCGAGGGTGACGCCGCCGCTCAATCCGGCGGCAGCGACCACGACCCAGATTGCCGTCATCGTGAACATTCTCCGGCGGGCCCAGGGTGTCCGTTGCCAGAATCGATGTGAGTTCGGTGCCGCAGGCCAGTTGGTCGGAGGTGTCCAGCCCGGCGGCGGGGTCCAGCTCTCCGGTGGGGTGGGCCAGCCTGGTGGTGGTGTCCATGCCCAGCTTTCGCGGCTTCCCGGCATGCACTCAGTATGAGCGGTCACCTGAACCGTCGGCGGGTGCTCGACGAGGGTTCGCGGTCAGGCAGATGAGGGGGTGGCGCGGTCGTTCGGATGGTCGTGGTCGGGTGTGGGGCGGGGGGTGTTGGCGGTGAGGGCTGCTGCGGCGGTGCGCCGCCGGCGGCGGCGGGCGGCGATGTTGAGGGCGGCGACTGGCCCGTAGATGATCAGGTAGGCGATGGTGAGCTCTGATCCGAGTGCTGCTGCGTAGCCGAGGAAGGCGAGGGCGGCGATCGCGAACACCAGCCATGCCCATCGCGCCGCCAGCGGGTAGGAGGTGAGGGGCCGGCCGCGGAACGTGGGCGGGGTGAGGGTGTGTTCGGCGAAGCCGCGGGCCGCCGGTTGCAGGTCGGGCCGGGTGGTGCGGCCCTCGCGGACGGCGGCTTCGACTTCGAGGGTGTCCTGCCAGGTGAGGCGGAATCTGCGGATGAGTTTCTGACGGGTATCGGGTGCGGGGGGTGGACGTCGTCGCGGCGGTGGCAGGACCCGATCTGCGACCAGGGCCAGCAGCGGCAGTCCGATGAGGAGCAGCCCGATGACGACGAGCAGCACTTGGGTCACACGCCGCACGATAGACACACCCAAGCGGTGACCGCCGGAGCCCGGTGACCCCGCGGATCGGGTCGGTTCTGACCGGATCGTGGCCGGGACGCCCGGGGGCGGTCAGGGTTGGTCGAGCATGTTCGGGGTGAGGGCGGTGGTGGTGTCGGGTATCCCGGTGCGCCGCGCTGTGGCATCGGCGAGGGCGAGGAGTCGTCGGATGCGTCCGGCGACGGCGTCTTTGGTCATGGGTGGGTCCATCATCTGGCCGAGTGCTTGCAGGGACACCTCACGGTGGGTCATCCGCAACGCGGCCGCTGCCGTCAAATTTTCGGGTACCTGGTCGCCGAGGATGACCAAGGCGCGCTGCACCCGGGCGGCGGCGGCCGCCGCGGCGTGGGTGGCGCGGGTGTGGTTGGCGTCGTCGAAGCTGGACGGGCGGTCGGTCGGGGTGTGCTCCGGCCGGTAGGTGCGCCGGTCCGCCCAGGCCGCCGCGGTATCGGGGGCGCCCATGGTGGTGAGCAGTGCGGTGATGGCGGCGGGTTCGCGGACGATGACCCGCTCGGTGTCGGGCAGGTGTTTGGTTATGGTGGTGATGCCCAGGCGGCGGGCGGCACCGGTCAGGGCCATCGCAGCCTCCAGGCTGGGGCAGGTGATGTCGAGTGCGGGGGACCGGTGGGGTTCGGTCAGGGAGCCGGCGGCGAGGAACGCTCCTCGCCAGATCGCGGCGGCGTCGCATACCCGGCCGGCGACGATCGGGGCGGGCAAACCGTGGATGAGCCGGCCCCGCGGGTCGGCCAGTCCGGTGCGCCGGACCAGGGCGGCGGCGTCGGCGGGGGTGGTCACCTGCAGCCGGTGACGGGTGGCGGCGCGGTCCCCGGACGTAGGAAGGACCTGTAACTGAGTGGGGTATCCGTACAGGACCCGGATCGCGATTCCGAGGCGGCGGGCCACCAGGGTGGTGTCCAGGTCAACCTCGATGCTCCACCGCCCCGGTTCCTGGTGCACGGCCCCGGTGAAGCGGAGCAGGGTGATGGTTTCCGCGCGCCGACAACAAGCATTGGCGAGGGGGAGCCTGCTCAGCTCGTCGGTGAGGGCGGCTGTCATCAACACAGGTGCACTCTCCTCTCCTGGGCTCGGGACGGGCCGCAGTGGCGATCACTCGGGCTGGCCGCGGGTGCTCGCTCGGCAGGGTTCCGGGTCCGACGGCGAGATCCTGGTGGTGGGGTCACCGTTCGATCGTGCGGGATGCCTGGTCGCAGCAACCGACGGTTGCCCGGGGGACGGAGAAAGGTGGCCTCACCGGCCGGACGTTCGTCAGCGGTCTCCCTCGGGTTGAGCGTTGAGGGCGGTGAGCTCGGCCGGTGGCCCGAGCCGCCAGCTCGGCGGCGTCGGACGCCACCGCATGGTCAGCCTCGACAGTGGCAGCTCGAGCGCAACCGGCTCGATCATGTGCCGATCACCCGCGCGTCGCGATGTGCACGGTAAGCAGCGTCTCAGTCACGCAGCACGTGGCTTAGGAGGCGAGGGGGTGGGCTTGTTCGGCGATGAAGCGTTGGAGGTCGGCGACGGTGACGACGGCGGGGCTTTGGGGGGTGCTGGCCTTTTCGGTGACCCATTGGCGCATGAGGGTGGTAGCGGGGACGCCGAGTGCTGCGGCTTGTTCGCGTACCTGGTTGACGAGGGTCTGGGGGAGGCGGATGGAGGTGGACACCAGGATGTCGTCGGTGGTGCGGGTGTCCAGGGTCGCGTCGGTGAAGTGTTCGGCGACGTCGGTGGTGTCGTAGTGGGTACGGAGTTCGTCGATCTTGTGCTGGTCCATGGTTAGTGTCCCTTCGCGCGGAACGTGCGTTTCTCGGTGGGGCTCATGTCGCGGGCGGTGATGATGTAGTCGCGGCCGTCGGCGGCTTCGGTGGCGACCACCAGCAGGTGTCGGCCGGCGGTGGTGGTGCCGAGGACTTCGGTGGTGTTCTCCCGCCCGGGGACCGCGAGGCGGGGACGGGTGTAGAGGGCTTGCTCAACTTCGTAGGGGGTGATGTTGTGTCGGGCGATGTGGGTTTCGGAGTCTTCGGTCCACCTGATTTCCCCGAACACCACCACACCGTACCACACGCGTGGTACGGATTCATTTTCCTTAGCTCGGCGTTTGCGTTGCCCTAATTGCTGGTGGCTTCCAGGAGGATGATGCGGTGGTGGAGGCGGTGGGTTTCGGCGTGGTGGGTGAGTAGGAGGCCGGCGAAGACTGCGGTGTAGGCCCACCACCAGGGGGAGGAGGCCAGGGCGGCGAGCGCGGAGGCTGCGGTGGCGGCGTCCAGGAGTGTGGTGGCGAGGACGCGCTGAGCGCGAATGCGGTCGCGACGGTGGGTGGCCAGGCGCAGCGCGGCGTGGCGGGCTGCCGGGTCGGTGGGTGTGGGTCCGCGGCGGGCGGCGCGTAGGGCGGTGCGTTGTTGGTGCACGGGGAGGGCGTCGAGTCCGGCTTCGGTTCGGGCGAGGCGTCGTTTCTTCGCCACGCCGGGGCCCACGACGGCACCGTAGAGGGCGAGCCGCGAGCACACCGGAGGCGAGGACTTCACCCCAGCCGCGGGCGAAGAGGAGTCTTTGGCTCAGGACCCACAGTCCGCCGAAGGCGAGGCCGAGAGCCACGGACTGCACCCATGTGGGGGCGGTCTCGAGGCGGGTCAGCACGCGCATCAGTGTGCCTGCTTGGTCGGTGGCGAGGGTGGTCCGTTCGGTGTTTCCGGGGATCCCCTGAGGTAGGCCGCGGCGGGTGTTGGGGAGCACCGGTTGGTCGAGGGGTGCGGTGTCGGGCACCGGCGCGGGGCGCCGGTTACGACCCTGCGGGTCGCTGTGGGGGGTGCGGTGGGCGGCGTCGCGGCTGGTCGTTCTCCGGCGCCGGGGGCGCCTACGACCTGACCTCGCCGCCGACGACCGCCCCCCGCACCCCCCACCTGTCCCCGGCGGGGGTCGTGTCTGGGCCTGCCTCTTCCGCCGCTCGTTCCTCGCGGCTACGCTGGGCCACGCCCGCCCCCCGAAACCAGTGCGAGGTATGGTTAGCGTAACGCTAGCGCGTTACGGCTTCCCGGCCTCGCCGCTGTCCTCGCTGCGCTGCGGGAGCGGACAGACAGGTCGGGCTCGCGGGGCTCGCCGACCGAAGGAAGGGGTGGTGCGTCGTGGATGACCCCGACCCCCGCTCGGCGCCGGGCGCCGGCGACGCGGTCGAGCCGGCCGCTACCCATGGCGGCGCCGAGGACTCGGACGCCGCTACGGCCACCGATACTGACTCGACTGACTCCACCGACTCCCTCACCGATGTCAGCGACGCTCGGCTGTCTCGCCGCCCGCGTTCGGCTCGGGATCCGCTGGAGGCGGCGGTGGACGCGGAGCTGGCCAAGCGGCGTCGGGTGGTGGCGGTGCGGCTCTCGGAGATCGAACACATTGCGTGGCGGCGAGAAGCAGCCGCGGACAAACGGGGTCAGCTGGGGGCGTGGACCCGGTCGGTGGTGGCCGCGGAGATCGCGCGGCGCCATTCGACGGATGTTCCCGACACCGCCACGGAGAACACCACCGTTGGTGCGGTGGTGGTGTTGAACGAGTCGGTGGTCCGTGAGCTGAGCCAGCAGTTGGTGCGGGTGGGCAACCTGCTGAACCAGGTGACCCGCCTGGCGCACACCGAGGCCCGCACGGGTGGGGTGGACGCGTCGACGATGGCCCGGGTGGTGTCGGGGATCGACCAGACGAGGGCGACGATCGCCGCCCTGGACGGGCGCCTGGAAGATATGAGCCGGCGATGACCGGAACGGTGGGTGGCCGGTGATTGCCTCGATCACCCGCGGTAAGGATGCGGGGGCGTTGGGGGTGTATCTGCACGGGCCGGGGCGGCACAACGAGCACGCCTACAACAACCGGGTGCATGGGATGGTGATCGCCGGCTCCGTCGCGGTCACCGACCCGACCAGGCCGGGGCAGTGGGTGGCGAACATGCGCCGCGCCTACAAGGGCCGCGATGATGTGTCCCGTCCGGTGTGGCAGTGCTCGCTGCGCACCGCCCCCGAGGACCGCCGCCTGTCCGACGCCGAGTGGGCTGATGCCGCGCAAACCTTCGCCGAACGGTTGGGGTTTGAGCAGCATCCGTGGGTGGCGGTGCGCCACGCCGACGACCACATCCACCTCGCCGTATCGAGGGTCGCCCACGATGGGCGGGTGTGGCAGGGCCAGCACGACTACCGCCACGCCCAAGCGGCGCGCCGCGAGCTCGAGGTGACTTATGGGTTGGCTCAGACCGCCACCCGCCGCACCATGCGCTCCGAGCGAACCTCGATTACTCAAGTCAAGCCGGGTGAGTACCGGATGTACGCCGAAGCCGGGCACCACGCCCCCCGGGTAGCCCTCGCGGAGTCGGTGCTGGCGGCGGCGAACACCACCGCCGGCCAAGGCCGGGCCGCGTTCGAAGCCGAACTCACCGACCGCGGCATCCAATTCATGGTGAACCAGGCCGCGACGGGGATGGTGTCCGGGTACCGGTTCGCCGCGCACACCGACGATGCCGGTGAGCCGGTGTGGTTCAAAGCGTCGCAGTTGGACAAGAAACTGGCCTGGCGCCAACTGTCCCGGGTGTTGGAACCGTTACCGCAGGTGCGGGGTGAGCGGGAGTTCACCACCGAGTACGACACCGCCCTGGACCGGGCAGCGCACGAGGCGCGGGCGGGACGGGTTGCTGCGGCCTGGGTGGAGACCGGGCACCCGCCGGTGGCCGAGGTGAGCGCCACCCTCACCGAGGCCCGCACCCATTTGCACACCCTGGACACTGAACTGGCCGCCGCCCGGGCCACGGTGGAGCAGCAAGTGGGTGCCGTTGCCTCGCAGCTGCACACCGCCCAACAAGCGACCAGCAGTGCCGGTCGGTTAGGCAGGGGCCGCGCCCAGCACCGCTTCGACCGCCTCGCCGCCACCCACAGCGAACAGCTGGGGGTACCGGTCACCGGGGCTAATGGGCGCCAACGCAGCTACGCCGCAATCCGCGACGACGTCCTGCACGCCCGGCACGGGAACCAACTCGCCCAACGAGACCACTGGGCCCAGATCGCGGTCACCGCCTCCAGTCAGCTGGCGGTGTGGGAGAAAATCCAGCACGACAACCCCGACTACGGGGCGCATGGGGCCCCGGCCGTGCGGGTGGCCCTTCAGTTCCACAGCGCAGGGAACACCGCAGCATGGCAGGCCTACCGCGACTACCTCACCGCACTACCCGCACCCCTGGTGTACCCCGAACGCGAACCCAACCCCGCCGGGGCGGCCATCCTCACCGACCTCGCCCACCCCCAGGTACGCCAGCAGCGCCAACAACGTTTGCAGGACAACCTCAACACCCTCCGCGCCTACCAACACCAACGCACCCCACCACCCGTACGGACCACACCCCGCACCACCAGCAGCACGACACCCACCCGGACCACTCCCCCACCCACGATCAACCGCAACCAAGACCGAGGCCACGGAATGGGGCGCTGAACGAAAACCGTGCTGCCGCATCTCCGCTCCGCGCGGACTTGCCACCGCATGATCCGGGGTACCTCTGTAAGGCGGCGCATCGGGCCGGGCGCGCACCGGTCGAAGAGATGCCTGGCCAGATATTTGACGAACAGAGCGACACGCCGCGCAAAATGCAGGGAGGGGAACCACTCGTAGACGAGGCTAGCTCTCATGCCTACAGGCGGAGCCGGACGAACCCGAAGACCGGCAACAACTCCGCTCGTCGGGATGAAGAGCCGTGTACCGGAACGAACACGTCTACGTGCAAATGCGGCTGCGGACGCGCTGGGGATAACTCTCGGCCAGTACGTCGAGCTGTTAGTGGAACGTGACGAGTTTGATGCGGTTGGTCGCCCTGTGTGGGCTGGCGAGGTGTTCCCCCCACGACATGACCCGATTCCGGGTCTGGAACGGACGGATGCCGCCTAGGACTGCACGACCGGGACAGCTAACCGGCTGACCCCGGACAGCACGAAACCCCGCACCCTAAGTCAGTTTGGCCGCCGATCAGGGGTACGAGGTTTCGTAGAGGAACTCTGGAGGAGACATTACACCTCCCCATCGGGGCGGGGCCTCTCGACGTGCCGTGTCTTCGGCATGCCCTGGTGACCCCACCCACCGTTCTGCGCATGGCCGGCGCCGCCTGAGGCGGTGACCGATCCGACGATCAACCCTGATCGTCTGTCACTCAATACCATTTGCGACGCTGCAAGCACCCGTGCGCCCGCACAGCCACGGTCCCGCCGCGGCCAACCCGTCACAACGCGACCGCAAACCCGCCACGACGCCCCCGGGCCCCTCCCCCAGCGGCCGCCGCTGCGCCGACCCGTTCCCACCAGTTCCTGCGCAGCAGTGCCCTGCTGGTGGTCAGCACAACGATGGCTCGCCCACGTCGAACGCGTCTACCACCGCCACTACCTGCTCCTCCGCCCCCAACTCCTCACCACCACCGGAGGCGGCATCTCCCTGCACGCCGTGCTCACCGTCGCCGCCGCCCACGCCGCCGCTGCGGACTTCCACACCGGACGCTCCAGCAGACCCCTCCTCGGCGTCACCGGAGGCTCTACGGGGCTCACCGCCGCCACCAAGCTTGGGGCCCGCACCATCACCCGTGCCCGCACCTTCCTCCGCCTCGCCGGCCTCGCCACCGAAATTCAACCCGGACGCCACCGCACCCTGTCCGAACGCCTGCAATCCTGGGAACGCGGCGACACCGCCCGCGGCTGGACTGCCGAATACGCCCTGCACCACACCACCACCCACCCTGTGGACAACTTCGCTGACATTCGTCCCGGTCAACCACCAGATGGCACCCCACCACCAGGTGGTTCTGTTCTTGTTCCCCCTCTCGTTGGAAAAAGAGTTACTACCCGACACCGACCCCGCTCCGCGGGCAACGAGGACGACGCTCCGCGCCGAGCAACCGATAAGAGGGGGCCTAAACCAGGCCGGACTGTTCCCGACCGGGCCGGGCTGGCCCTAGCCAAGCGGTGGCGAGCCCAACCCGCCTGCCCACCCTGGGTACGCCGATACACCGCAGAAACCTGGTCCCGTCCCCTCGCCGCCCACGCCGCGCATGGCTGGACCGAACGCGACCTCACCCAAGCACTCCACGACGTGGCAGCCACCGGCATCCGGATCTATGACAACCCCCGCCGACCCATCTCCTATCTCCTCACCCTGCTGTACCGCAGCGACATCAACGAACCCCCCACCATCACCCGCGACGCCCACGCAGCGCACGAACTCGCCGCTGCCCGCCAACGGACAGCTGAAGCACCCCAACGCCGCACCCAGCACCACCAAGCCCGGCAAGTAGCCATCGCCGCCCTCAACGGACCCGCACGCGCCCAAGCACACGCCATCG
>JAABVA010006767.1_pt1 | contig 10096 bp, 9 predicted proteins | sample 5560331 | NCBI WGS metagenome assembly JAABVA01 (sample SAMN12812661, study PRJNA571458) | rock metagenome | isolation source: Antarctica rocks | place: Antarctica: Victoria Land, Mt New Zealand sud | collected 2016-01-07 | reverse complement strand
ATCCATCGTCACAATGGCCAGCCTTCCACCTTCGGCCGATCATGGACCGCAAGCCGACCCCCCACCGGCACCCCTCCCCCGCGCTCGCCGACGACAAGAACCGGCAGGTCAAACTGTCCCGCAAGACCGGTTCGCTGCGTCGTCCCGATGATCGGGGGCTAACCGACACAGCACGGAGGTCCCCTGCAGAGTCCTCATCTGTCCAGTCACGCCACCGCGTGGTCGTGTTTCCAGCGCCGGGTGCGGTAGCTGAGCAGGGCGTCGGTGGCGCGGCCGGCGGTGGCGACGTCGAGGTGCTGCCGGGCGGTGAGGCGGGGGCGCCACGAGTCGCTGTCGCGCCACATCACCACCGTGACACCGTCGATAACCTGCCGGCCGCCGGGCGGTTCGGGGGCGCCGGCGCCGGCGACGACGAGGACCGGCCAGGCCTGCAGGTCCAGCTCGTGCTGACGCAGCAGCGCCGCAAGCTCGAGCGCGCCAGGCGGGATGGCGGGCTTAGCTGAGGTCGGCGGCAGCGGTGTGCAGCCTGCGTAACACCCGGCAGGCGATGGCATGGAACTCCTCGGTGTTGGCTGGCTCGGCCCAGGCGGCGATTGTTTGGGAGAACGCGAGGGTGGCGAGCCCGGCAGCAACCGTCGTGGAGGGTTCTTCGAGGCCGCGTGATCGCAGTGCGCCTGCTATCGCGTTGGTGATGCCGCCCCGCTTGAGCAGCTCGCGTTCCCAGAGCTCCGGGTGCGAGGCAACGATAGCGATCCTGCGCGGTGCAAGGTCGCGGCGCTGCGGGGTGAACCAGCCCGCGCCGATGTCGGCGAAGGCCGCCTCGATCGCTTCCAGTGCTGTCTGCTCAGGCGGCGCGTTCTCGATGCTGGCGGCGAGCCGTGACGCCAGCCCGTCCTGTCCGCCGAACAGGATCTCGCGTTTGTCCCCGAAGTGCCGGAAGAACGTGCTCCGAGCCAGCCCTGCGCCCGCCGCGATCTGTTCGACCGTGGTGTCGTCATAGCCCTGCTCGGCGAAGAGCTCGATGGCGGCTCTTTCGAGTCTCTCGCGCGGGTTCGGCTCCCAGCGTGGCACGCGATCATCATAGTGATAGGACTTCGTTCCGTGACGGTGTACGATGATGCGACACAGTCTTATTGTGGGGGTCAGCGTGCGCGTCTTCGTCACCGGGGCCACCGGCCACATCGGGTCCGCCCTGGTCCCCGCGAGCTGATCGCTGCGGGTCACGAGGTCACGGCCCTGGCCCGATTGAACGCGTCCGCGGTCGCAGCAGAGCGTCTCAGCGCCGGGGTACGTCGCGGGGACCTCGAGGCGGATAGCAGCCGACCGAACCCGGTCTTGTTGGCGACCTCCACGACGACCCGTCCTACCGCGCGTGAGCGCGGCCAACTCGACGAAGGGGCTGACCGTGTCGAATCCGTTGACGGTCGGAGCGCGGCCGACGAAGCACGCCCATCTGCGACGCCGCCCGCTCGTGGCAGCCGCTGCAGCGATCGTCGTCCTCGTGGTCTCTACCGTTGTCGCCCTGCTGGCCACCCGCTCGTCCGGGCCCTCGGTCTCGCAGCAGAACCGCACCCTCGACGTGACGGACGGCCCGAACCGCGACCAGCACGTGCGGATCCCTACCCGGCTGTTCGTCCCGGCGACGGCCACCGCGGGCTGGCCGGCTCCGGCCGTCATCCTGGCGCACGGCTTCGGCGGGAGCCTGCAGGAGTCGCAGGGCGACGCGCTCGCGCTCGCCCGCCGCGGCTATGTGGTGCTGACCTACTCCGCGCGCGGCTTCGGCGGCGCCACCGGCGCGATCGGCCTGGACAGCCCGGACTACGACGTGGTCGACGTGCGGGCCCTCGTCGACCTGCTGGCCGCCCGCGCCGACGTGCTGCACGACGGCCCGGGCGACCCGCGGGTGGGCATCAGCGGCCCGTCCTACGGCGGCGGGATCTCGCTGCTGGCCGCCGCCTACGACCACCGCATCGACGCGGTCGCGGCGAGCATCACCTGGAACAGCCTGGTCTCGACCTTCAGCCCCCAGGCGGCCGCAAGCCCGGACACCGGGGTGTTCAAGTCCGGTTGGGCCAGCATCTTCTTCGGGCTGGGCAGCACCAGCCTGTCCGGTGCCGGTGCCGGTGCCGGTGCCGGTGCCGGTGCCGGTGGTGGCGCCGGCGGCGCTAGCGGTGGTCGCTCCGGGTCGGCGTCGCGTAGCGGTGCGCCCGGTGCTGATTCGGTCTGCCCCGGCTTCGTCCCCGAGGTGTGCCAGGCCTACGCCGACGCCCAGGCGGCCGGGCGGCTCACCCCGAGCGGGAGCGCCACCCTGGAGCGCTCGTCGGTCTCGAGCGTCATCGACCGCCTGCGCGTCCCGACCTTGCTCATGCAGGGCCAGAACGACACCCTGTTCCCCCTCGCGCAGGCACGCACGACGGCTGACGCCCTGCGCGGGGCCGGCGTCGCGACCAAGGAGGTCTGGCTCGCGGGCGGCCACGACGGCGGCTTCGGCGGCGAGACGGCCCGCGTCCGGTCGCTGACCGGCACCTGGTTCGACCGGTGGCTGCGCCGCGACGCCCGCATCGACACCGGCCCCGGGCTGGAGGCCGCTCGGGTCAGCGGCGCCGGCATCCGCGCTGACCCCGTCGCGGTGGGCCGGCGGACCACAGCCGTCTCGCTGGCCGGGACCAAGATCGCCGTGAACCCGCCCGGCGGCCAGCCGGCCTCCCTGTCCGGCTTCCCCGGCCTCGGCGCCGTCAGCGCGCTCGCACCGCAGCTGTCGGCCGACCTGCCCGGCCAGGCCGCCAGCTTCGACGGCCCGACCCTCACCCAGCCGCTGGAACTGCTCGGCACGCCCACGGCGAGCGTGCGCCTGACATCCACCAGCGGCGAGGCTGTGCTGTTCGCCAAGCTCCTGGACGTCTCGGCCGATGGCAGCACAACCCTGCCGTACGCGCAGATCGCCGCGCTGCGGGTCAGCGGGCTGCCGCGCTCCGGGATGGGCCGCAGCGTGAGCGTCACCCTGCCGGCGCTGACCCACCGGTTCGCGGTCGGCCACCACGTGCGTCTGTCGTTCGGCAGCACCGACCTGGCCTACAGCGGCGCGCGCACCCCGGCCCTCTACACGGTCTCCGGCGGCGAGGGCACCGACTTGGTCCTGCCAATGTCCGCTGCACCGCTCGGCGGCGGCCTCGCCCCGCTGGCGCTGGCCGGTCTCGGCCTGCTCGTCCTGCTGCTGCTCGCCACGGCCGTCACACTGCTCCGTGCCCGGCGCGTCCGGCGCGACGCGGTCGTGACGCGCGCTGCCGCCGCTTCGGTCGCCAACCGGGCCCGCCCGGTGGCGATCCGCGGGCTGACGAAGTCCTTCGGCGGCCGCCGGGTCGTCGACCAGCTCGACATCACCGTCGAGCACGGGCAGGTCGTAGGTCTGCTCGGCCCCAACGGCGCCGGCAAGACCACCACGTTGCGGATGCTGCTGGGCCTGGTGCTGCCCGACGCGGGGGCCAGCAGCCTGTTCGGAACCACAGTGCGACCCGGCTCGCCCGCGCTCGCGCGCGTCGGCACGTTCATCGAGGGGACCGGTTTCGTCCCCACCGCGAGCGGTCGGCAGAACCTGCGCGACTTCTGGGAAGCCGGCGGCGCTCCGTGGTCGGAGGCGCACTGGCAGGAGGCGCTCGAGGTGGCCGGGCTCGGCGACGCCGTCGACCGGGCGGTCCGGACCTACTCACAAGGGATGCGGCAGCGCCTCGCGCTCGCCCAAGCCCTGCTCGGCCGGCCCGACCTCGTCATCCTCGACGAGCCGACGAACGGCCTGGACCCGCCGCAGATCGTCGAGGTTCGACGAGTCATCCGCGAGCTCGCCGAGCGCGGCACCACCGTGCTGCTGTCGAGCCATCAGCTCTCGGAGGTCGAACAGGTCTGCACCCACGTGGTCGTCATGGCCAAGGGCCGGCTGGTGACCACCGGCACCGTCGCCGAGGTCATCGGCGCTGACCGGGCGGTGCACGTCGAGCTGCCGGCCGAGCAGATCGACAGCGCCGCGGCCGTCGCCCGTGACGTGCGCGGGGTGACGGCGGTCGAACGCGACCCCACCGGGATGGTCGTCGAGCTCGACGACGCCGCCGGTGCCGACCGGGCGGAGCTCATCGCCCGGCTCGTCGAGGCCGGCGTCAGGGTCACCGGCGTGACCCCGCGACGGGCGCTGGAACAGGCCTTCCTCGACCTCGTCGCCGACGGCGGCGAGGTCTCCACGGTAGGGGTCGGGGCAGTCGCTGCGTCCGAGCGCTCGCCCGAGCCGGCAGGAGCTTCCCGATGAGTCTGCTCACCGTCGAGATCCGGCGGCAGGCCCGGCGCCGTCGCACCCTCGCCGTCGCGGTTGCCCTCGTCGGCATCCCCGTCCTGCTGGCCGTCGTCCTGCTGGTCACCGGCGGCACCCAGGCCTCACCCGGGCAGCAGCCGTTGCTCGTTGACATCGCGACCCTGTCAGGTGCGAACTTCGCGCTGTTCTGTTTGGCGACGCTCGCCAACCTGCTGCTGGTCATCGTCGTGTCACTGGTGACCGGGGACCCGATGTCGTCCGAGGCGTCGTGGGGGTCGCTGCGCTACCTGCTGGTCCGGCCCGTTGCCCGCGGCCGGCTGCTTTCGGCCAAGTTGACGGTCGGTGCGCTGACGTCGCTGCTCGCGGTCGTGGTCGTGCCGGTCGTCGCCCTGATCGCTGGGACGTTGTGCTTCGGCTGGCACGGGCTGACGACCCCGCTCGGCAGCGCGCTCTCGACCGGTGCGAGCATGCGGGTGCTCGCGCTGACCGCGGGCTACATCGCCACCCAGCTCGCGTCCGTCGCCGCCGTCGCGTTCTGGTTCTCGGTTCGCACCGACGCCCCGCTCGGGGCGGTCGGCGGCGCCGTGCTCGTCGTCATCGTCTCGAACGTGCTGGACGCGGTGACCTCGCTCGGCGCCGTTCGCGACGCCTTCCCAACGCACTACGCCTTCGCCTGGTTCGGGCTGCTGCAGTCGCCCCAGCAGACCGGTGACATGGTCCGGGGCATCGCGCTGCAGGTCCCCTGGACCGTCATCCCGCTGGTGCTCGCCTGGCGACGGTTCGGGCGCGCCGACATCCTCAGCTGACCCCCCGGTGCCAAGTGCCGGGGTCACTGACGACGCCCCTGCTCGCTCGGGTTCCGATAACGACCGTAGCGATCGACCGCCACTGCTCCTCCTCCTGCACCCTGCTGCGCCGGGACCGTGGCCCGGACTGGGTCCGGCGTCGCGCACCTGCGCGTCGACGACCGGGGGGAGGTGTCAGCGCGCTCCGGCCGGGACCGTCTGGCGCCCTCGCGGACGTCGTCGCCGTCGACCGTCGGCGACTGGGCCCAGCTCCGGCGGACCTCGACCTCGTTTCCGCCGGGGCGCTGCCGGCGGTCGGGCTGACCCTCCTCGTCGCCCTGAGGATCCACCTGCGCGTACGGCCCGGGCAGTGCCTTCTCATCCTCGGCGCCAACGGCGGCGTCGAAACCATGGCGGTACAGATCGGACGTCACTACGGCGCTGAAGTCGTGGCCGTGGGCAACGGACAGCACCTGGACGCACTGCTCCGGCTGGGAGCGACGTCGGCCGCCGACTGCAGGTCTACGCCGCTGCCCACGCTCGGGACGTTCGATGCAGTCCTGGACACGGTGGGCGCGAACCTGCACGACGCGAGCCGTCTCATAGAGCGACCTGGTCCAGTCCGGCGCCGTCACGCCGGTCGTGCACCACCTGTACGAGCTGGACGGCGTCGCCCAGGCGCACACCGCCCTCGCTTCGGCCGGATCGTTCGGCAAGCACCTCGTGCGAGTGTCGCCGGGCCTCGACGGCACGTGACAGCTCCGCCGTGCAGAGCACGGTAGCGAGGCACCGGGGCCGAGCCTGGCGCAGGCGCGGGCGCCCTGGTCGTCCTTGGGCGGCACCGCCTGGTACTGCGAGCTCGCCGAACTGCGTCGCAAGCACAGCATCCGGCCGGCCGGCGGCGGAGCACGTGCTCGCGGTGCAGGTCGTCGCGCGAATCCGTCACGCCGTCGGCGCACCCGGTCTTCATCAGCCGCCGGTCTGAGCGCCGACCAGGACATACGGCGCCTACCCATTAGCCTGCCAACGACGGAAGGAGCGGCCGTGGAGGGTCCGCAGGTCGTCGTGCTAGTCGGGGCCTGCCTGCTGCTCGGCGGGGTCCTGTCCGCCCGGCTGCACGTCGCGTCCCCCCTGGTGCTGCTCCTGCTCGGGGTGCTGGCCGGCGCCCTGCTGGGAGCGCTCCCCGGCTCCACGGCCGTCGAGCTGCCGCCGGAGGTCGTGCTCCTGCTGTTCCTCCCGGCGCTGCTGTACTGGGAATCGATCACCACCAGCCTGCGCGAGATCCGGGCAGACCTGCGGGGCATCGTCCTGCTGGCCGTCGGGCTCGTCCTGCTCACCGCCGTCGCGGTCGCCGCCGTCGGCCACGCCGTTGGGCTGCCGTGGCCGGTGGCCTTCACGCTCGGGGCCGTCGTGGCACCGACCGACGCGACCGCGGTCGCCGGCGTCGCCGGACGCCTGCCGCGCCGCACGCTGACCACACTGCGCGCCGAGTCGCTCATCAACGACGGCACGGCGCTGGTCGTGTACGCGCTCGCTGTGGAGGCGGCCACCGGCGCCCGGCACGTCGGCCTGGGCGAGGTCGCCTGGCGCCTGCCGGTGTCGTACGCCGGCGGCCTGCTGCTCGGGCTGAGCACGGCGGTGGTCGTGCTCGTGGTCCGCCGCTGGCTGCTCGAGCCGCGCCTGGAGAACGTCCTCAGCGTCCTGATTCCCTTCCTGGCGTACCTGCCGGCCGAGGAGCTCGACGTCTCCGGCGTCGTCGCCGTGGTGTCCTGCGGACTGCTGCTGTCGCAGGCGACGCCCCGGGTCATCAGCGCGCGGACGCGGGTGCAGGCGGAGGGCTTCTGGCAGCTGACCGCCTACATCCTCAACGGTGCGCTATTCGTGCTCGTGGGCCTGGAGCTGCGCCCGGTACTGAGCAGCAGCGACGTCGCACTGCTCCCGGCACTACGTGATGTCCTGCTCGTCACGCTCGTTATCGTCGGCACCCGCCTGCTCTGGATCAGCACAGTGCCGCTCCTCGTCGGGGTGCTGGACCGCCGCCCCGAGCACCGGCTGCGGCGGGTGCGCGCGCGGCAGCGGGCACCGGTCGCGTGGGCGGGCTTCCGCGGCGCGGTGTCGCTGGCGGCCGCGCTGGCCCTGCCCGAGGACGTGGCCGGACGCGACCGAATCGTCCTCATTACCTTTGGCGTGATCCTGCTGACCCTGCTGGTCCAAGGGCTCTCGATGCCCGCGGTCGTCCGGTGGGCCAGGCTCCCGGAGGACGTCGACGTGCAGGACGAGCAGGCGCTCGTGGAACGGGAGGCGACCCTGGCTGGGCTGGCTGCCGTCGACGTGCGCGCCGCGCAGCTGCTCTCGCCCCCCGAGGTCGTCGATAGGGTGCGGACGGCGTACCAGTCGCGGCTGGCCCGCCTGGAGGCCCGCGGCGAGGCCGGCGCGGAGCAGGACGAGCAGGACGAGCAGGCCGAGGACCGGCTGCGGCTGGCCCTGCTCGCCGACAAGCGGGCCGCCGTCGTGCGCCTGCGGGACGGCCGGCGCATCGACGACACCGTCCTGCGCTGGGTGCAGGCCCGCCTCGACGTTGAGGAGGTCCGGCTGGCAACACCAGGACCCAGTGAGTAGGTGCCGGGCGGGGCGGGCGAGGTCCGCACTGCTTCAGCAGCCGGTCCGGCCCCGCTCATACGGAGCCTGGCGGCCCAGCCCGGCGCGTAGGGCGCGGGCGCTGGACCTCCGCCCCAGGTCGCGCGCGCCGCCGCCAGCGCAGGCGCAGTCGAGGGCGCCGTCCGGATGCCCATGGACAGCAAGCAGCTGGGTCTGGCGCGGAGGGCAGACCCATTGGCGGGTGAAGCCGACTTCTGCAGCCGGCAGCGACTGAGCATCGACCGCGACCGGTCACCGATCAGTGAGGCCGGCCGTCCGCGTAGCTCCGCGACGCCATGCCGTTCCGGAGCTCGCACCCGACCCGAGGAGTTGTTCATGAGCACACCACCGTTCACCGAGGCTGGGAACATCCCGGTCAACGACGCGCAGGCTGTCGTCACCTACGGCCCCCTGGTCCTGGAGATGCCGGACCGGCCGGTGGACCTGCAGGTCAAGGTGTCGGCGCCGGAGAGCGGCAGCGACCTCCCGATCATCCTGATGTCCCACGGGCACGGAACCGCGAACTGCGTTGGAGCAGGTCGGCGGTGACGTAGGCGAAGAACCGTTCCACCTAGTTGATCCAGGACGAGTAGGTCGGGGTGAAGTGCACCGTGAACCGGGGGTGCTTGTCGAGCCAGGCGCGTACTGCCGGGGTCTTGTGGGTGCCGTAGTTGTCGCAGACCAGGTGGACGTCCTGGTGGTCGTCCGGACAAGGAGAAGCGATGAGCTCGACCGGCATCACTCTCGCCCACCTCAGCGGTCTCAGCGGTACCTGGACGCGCGCCTCCAGCCACACTCGGGTCGGCGTCGTTGCCCGGCCGCGCGGCGGAAACGACAATGCGCGGCCCGTTCAACGAGTTCGACAGCGCCGCCGCCGTCGAGGTCGGGGTCTCCGCGATCAAGACCTGCTGAGCGGCGCGCACGGTCGGTCCAGCACCAAGAGGCGGGATCGACCCGGCGCGGCAGACAACCGCATGCCCTCCAGAGCCCACGGACCATTTTCACAAGGAGCACAGATGAGCGCCATCGAACTGAGCCCGACCGTCGACATCCGACGGGCTGGCGACCGTTTCAAGAGTAAGTTCGGGTGGCTCGACTCGAAGCACTCGTTCTCGTTCGGCAACCACCACGACCGGGCCAACACGCACCACGGCCTCCTTCTGGTGAACAACGACGATGTTGTCGACGCCGGGACCGGATTCGAGACCCACCCGCATCGCGACATGGAGATCGTCACCTGGGTCCTTGATGGGTCCCTGGTGCACCAGGACTCCACCGGCCACAGCGGCCTTATCTACCCTGGGCTCGCGCAGCGGATGAGCGCGGGCCGCGGCATCATGCACTCCGAGAAGAACGACTCATGGCGGCTTGAAGGCAACAAGCACACCGATGCCGTTCACTTCGTTCAGATGTGGGTCGTTCCCGACGAGCAGAACATCACCCCCGGCTACGAGCAGCTCGAGATCGACCATGAACTTCTCGCCGGGGGGCTGCTTCCTGTCGCCTCCGGGATGGACAAGCACGATGGCACATCCGCCATCCGGATCAAGAACAAGTACGCGGCTCTGTATGCCGCGCGTCTTCAGGCAGGACAGTCGGTCGAACTGCCCGAGGCACCGTTCCTGACCTGTTCGTGCCCCGGGGCTCGGTAAAGCTCGAAGGCGCCGGCCCCCTCGAGACCGGTGACGCTGTCCGCTTCAGCGCGACTGGTGGCCAGCGAGTGACGGCAATCGAATCTGCCGAGATCCTCGTCTGGGAGATGCACGCAACCCTCGCGTGACCCGGAACGCAAACCTCACAGCTGACAAGTCGGACGGAGTTTGAACGATGACATCCCTGACCTCGACGCGATCCTCGCTACACGCGCGCGACTTCGTGAGTTGTACCTGAAGCCCTCGGAGCAACGACCCGCGTCGACCGCCCGTGGGCTCCACCACACGGCCCTAATCAGCAGCGACGTCGAGGCGACGGTCGCGTTCTACCAGGGCGTGCTGGGCTTCCCGCTGACCGAGCTGATCGAGAACCGGGACTATCACGGTTCCTCGCACTTCTTCTTCGACATCGGCAACTCGAATCTGCTCGCCTTTTCGACTTCCCCGGCCTCGACGTCGGGCCGTACGCCGAGGTGCTCGGCTGCCTCCATCACTGCGCGACCTCGGTCGACCCGGCGCACTGGTCGGCCGCCCTGGATCGGAGTTCGTCGACGACCTGCGCATGACCTGAAATGTCACGCTCGTGTCGTCGCTGTGTACTTAGACCTGGTCTCAGAACCTTCGGGCGTGTCGTTCCAGCCGTTCGACGCGGCCGTGGTTGATCGTCTCGGTTCATGTCGACGCGGGTTTCTTCCCCGCCGCGGCGACTGGTCGATGACCGGCTC
>JAABVA010006765.1_pt1 | contig 10099 bp, 9 predicted proteins | sample 5560331 | NCBI WGS metagenome assembly JAABVA01 (sample SAMN12812661, study PRJNA571458) | rock metagenome | isolation source: Antarctica rocks | place: Antarctica: Victoria Land, Mt New Zealand sud | collected 2016-01-07 | reverse complement strand
TGCGTCCCGCACATTGGCCAGAAGCGCCGCATCAGTGCGTCGGTGGCTCGCGAGGTCATAGGCGCTGGTCGGAAGCCGCACCTCGGGACGAACCGCCTGCAGCCGCTTGCGGACCTCGTCGCTCCGCTGCACCAGGCCGCCCGGCGCGGCCCCAAGCTCCGGCGCCAACCCACGGGCCAACGTGGTCTTCCCAGTTCCCATCAACCCACCAATGGCAACAACCAGAGGCGCCGCCGGGCGCAGAACGGAGATCGCGGTGTCGAGGTAGTCCAGCCCGCCATTGCCGCGGCTCGCCTCGACATGCGCGCGGACCATGGCCCGCATCGACAGGAACGGCGGCAGCAACCCGACCAGCGCCGCATCGCCGCTTCGGCCCACGTAGCGGCCCAGCACGCGGTTGGCGGCGGCGCGGGAAACGCGGTGCTCCAGGTCCATCAGCAGGAACGCCAGATCATAGCCGAGGTCGACGGTCGCCAGGTCCTCGTCGAACTCCAGCGCATCGAACGGCGCCGGCCGGCCCTGCCATAGCAGCAGGTTGCCCAAATGCAGGTCGCCATGGGCACGGCGCACCAAGCCGGCGGCCGCCCGTTGCTCGATCAGGACAGCGCGCACATCGATCGCCGCCAGCATGTCATGCTGCCATCGGTCCACCGCATCGAACGGAAGCCCGGCCGCGAGCGCCGAGCGCCCATTGCCAAGCGCGACCTGCCGCATACGCCAAACCGGGCGCTCGACCCGCACGGGCGCCAGCGCAGCGTGCATCTCGGCCACCGCATCCGCGGTCGCATCCAACAGCGCGGGCGTCAGTGCCATATGCTCCATGAAGTCGCCTTCAGGCACGCGCGCCATGCGCAGCACCCAATCGATAGCGCCACCCGGCGCAGCGCCGAAGGCAAGTCCGCCGGGCCCGCGCCCGATGGGGACCACGTCGCGATACAGACCGGGCGCATAGGGCGCATTCAGCTCCAGCTCGCGCTCCAGGAACCGCCGGCGACCCTCATTCCCGGAGAAATCCAGGAACGACAGCCGAACCGCCTTCTTCAGCTTCCAAACCGTGTCCACGCCGCGGAACACGGCCGAGATATGCGTCTCGATCGGCGGCGACCCGGCGAGGCCCTGGAGGAACGCCGCGACGTCCGACTGCGCGGACGGGACCGGCATCTAAGGATACAGCGCCCCGATGCTCCAGCCATCATCGGTCCGCGCATAGACCCGGCGGTCGTGCAGGCGGAACGGCATGTCCTGCCAAAACTCGATCGACCGCGGCATGACGCGAAAACCGGACCAGTGCGGCGGCCGCGGAACGGTGTCGCCGGGATAGCGCGCATCGAGCTCGGCCACCCGCCGCTCCAACTCTCCGCGCGACGGTAGCGGGCGCGACTGGTCCGACGCCAATGCTCCGAGACGGGAAATGCGGGCCCGGCTGTTGAAATAGGCGTCGGCCTCGGCGTCGGTCACGCCCTCGACATCGCCCTCGACGCGAACTTGACGCTGCAACGTCTTCCAGTGGAACAACAATGCCGCACGCGGATTGGCGATCAGCTCGCCGCCCTTGCGGCCCTGCCAATTCGTATAGAAGACAAAGCCGCGCGCGTCGAAGTCCTTCAGCAGCACGATGCGGGCGGATGGCGCGCCATTGGACGTGCAGGTAGCGACCGTCATGGCATTCGGGTCGTTGATCTCAGTGCCCTTGGCCTCGTCAAACCAGGACCGGAACAGCCGGAGCGGATCGGCAGCCTCGGGGATGCCGCGGGTCTCAAGGGTGGGCAGCGCGGCGTCTGGCATGACAAGCCTCCTGGTTGGGCGCACCATGCCGACTCGGAGCCACTCCGCCAATAGCAACATCTTCCCCTTCATACTTGTCTCCTGGGGCTTCCCCCTTTGGCCCGCATGTGCCACCACGCCCCACCCCCTTCCACTCCCGACCGAGGTCCCCCATGCCGGACGGCAGCCCAGTTCTCCAAGGCACCCTGATGAAGGGCAAGCGCGGCGTGATCATGGGGGTGGCGAACGACCGGTCCCTCGCCTGGGGAATTGCCACCGCCTGCGCGGCGCAAGGGGCAGAGCTCGCCTTCACCTATCAGGGCGACGCGCTCGGCAAGCGGGTGCGGCCGCTGGCCGAAAGCATCGGCAGCTCGGTCGTCGTGCCCTGCGACGTGTCGGACGACGCGAGCCTCGACAGCGCGTTCGCCGTCATCAAGGAGGCGTGGGGTGAGATCGACTTTCTGGTGCATTCCATCAGTTGGGCGGACAAGGCCTACCTGCGCGGCAAGTATATGGACACGCCGCGGCAGGCGTTCCTCGTGGCGATGGACATTTCGTGCTTCTCGTTCACCGCTGCGGCGCAGCGGGCTGTGCCGATGATGACCGCCGGCGGCTCGCTACTGACGCTTACTTACCTCGGCGCCGAGCGTGTCATGCCGCATTACAACGTGATGGGGGTCGCGAAGGCGGCGCTGGAGTCTTCGGTGCGTTATCTTGCCGCGGACCTCGGCGGCCAAGGCATCCGGGTGAACGCCCTTTCGGCCGGGCCGATGAAGACGCTGGCGGCGAGCGGCATTGGCGATTTCCGCTACATCCTGCGTTGGAACCAATACAACTCGCCGCTGGAGCGCAACGTATCGCTGGAGGAGGTGGGCGGCGCCGGGCTATACCTGCTGAGCCCGCTGTCGTCGGGCGTAACGGGCGAGACGCACCACGTCGACAGCGGCTACCATGTCGTGGGCATGAAGAACCCAACGGCGCCGGACATCAACGTCGCCAGCGACCAGTAACCGGGGACCATCGAGCGGGGACCATTGAGCCACAACACCTTCGGAAAGCTGTTCCGCGTCACCACCTGGGGCGAGAGCCACGGCATAGCGATCGGCTGCGTTGTGGATGGCTGCCCGCCGCGCCTGCCGCTGACCGAGGCCGACATCCAGCCGTGGCTCGACCGCCGCCGCCCGGGCCAGTCGCGCTTCACCACGCAGCGGCAGGAGCCGGACACGGTCCGCATCCTGTCCGGCACGATGGACGGCATGACGACCGGCACACCCATCGCGCTCGAGATCCAGAACGTGGATCAGCGCAGCCGGGACTACGGCGAGATCGCCCAGCAGTTCCGGCCCGGCCATGCCGACCTCACCTACGAGCTGAAATACGGCATTCGTGACCACCGCGGCGGCGGGCGCAGCAGCGCTCGGGAGACGGCAATGCGGGTGGCGGCGGGCGCCATCGCGCGCATCGTGCTGGGTCCTGGCATTCAGGTGCGCGGCGCGATGGTCCAGATGGGTGGGCACGCCGTGGATCGGGCGCGCTGGAATTGGGAGATTGTTAACCAAAACCCGCTATTCTGCCCGGATCCCACCGCTGCCATGGCATGGGAGGAGGAGCTTGCAGCAATCCGTAAAGCGGGATCGAGCGTAGGCGCAGTGATCGAGATCGTCGCCGACGGCGTTCCGCCCGGCCTCGGCGCTCCCATCTATGGCAAGCTCGACGCGGACCTCGCGTCGGCGCTGATGGGGATCAATGCCGTGAAAGGCGTGGAGATCGGCGACGGATTTGCTGCTGCTGCGTTACAAGGCGAGGGCAACGCGGATGAAATGCGGATGCAGGACGGGACGGTGCAGTTCGTGTCGAACCACGCGGGCGGCGTGCTGGGCGGCATCTCGACCGGGCAACCCGTGGTGGCGCGCTTCGCAGTGAAACCAACCAGCTCCATCCTGGTGCCGCGCCTGGCGGTGGACCGGGCCGGCCGGGATGTGGAGATCGTGACACGGGGCCGGCATGACCCCTGCGTCGGCATACGCGCGGTCCCGGTGGGCGAGGCGATGATGGCGTGTGTCTTGGCAGATCACTTGCTGCGGCACCGGGCGCAGGTTCCGGATGCGCCCCACTCGACACGCCTTCCGCGCAATTAGTCGTGCGATTGCAGCGGGCCAGGAGCAGTCTATTGCGCGCAACCGTTCCTAGTGGCAGGGATGTGCCTTAGATGCAGCCGTGTCCCGATCCCATCGATCCTGCCGCGCTCGACGCCTTCGTCGACTGCATCGGCATGCGTCCATGGCGCGATCGGCTTGCGAAACTACGGTCCAGTGCAGCAGCGCAAACGCGGCTGGGGCGGCAGCGGTCGCAACGTCACTGCATCGAGCTCACGATCGAGCGGCTGCGGCGGGACAGGTCGGGCCGGCCGGCCAGCACCGCCGAGCGATGGATCGCGACCCTAGCCTCTGCCGCCGTCACGCTGTTCGAGGCCTTGCCGAATGACGGTCGGCTGCGGCTTGCGGCGCTGCTTCGCTCCGCAATCGTGGAGGAAGCCTGCCTAGTGCCGCCGTTCCATCTGCTGCGCACGGCGGAGCTGCAACGGTCGCGTGGCTTTGCGGTCGCGTTCGCCGGGCTGGAAGATGCGGCGCCATTCGATCTGCTGCTGCATCGGGACGGTATGGAGGCCGAGGTCACCTGCGATGTCATCTCGGCCGAGGATGGCCGTGGCGTGCATCGGGGCGCTTGGTTCAATTTGGTGGACCGTATCGATCCGGAGCTGCAGATCTGGCTCTGCAGGCATCCTGGCCGCTATATCCTGAAGATGACTCTGCCCAAGGGCCTGCGCGACGAGCAGGACGATGGATTGCTGCCGTCCCTGCATGCGCGCATTACAGCGATGTTGGGCCAGTCGCGCCGGGCGGACCACGACGAGGCGGCGGTGCTGAGGCTCGATCCGCTGATGCTGGCGGCGGCGCAGGCGGACGAGTTGGGCCTGATGCCGCGTTTGCGCCGCGAGTTCGGGCCGGAGGCGCACATCTCCGTCACGGCCGCCGGTGGCGGGGTTTTCGTGATGGCCGCGCGCGCCGGGCAGGAGGACGAAGTCGCGGTCGCGATCCGCCGCCGAATGGCTGCCATAGCCCCGGCCCGCCTGACCGGCACCCGCCCCGGTATCCTCGCCATGTTCATCGAGGACACTGACCGCGCCGAGTGGCGAGGCCTGCGCGAAAAGCTGGAGCTGGAGGGGGAAGCGCGCAAGTTTATGACCCATCCAGAGGCGCGCAGCGTAGTCGCCGTCACCTGCGTTTCCCGCCTCGAACTATTCGGCCTGCCGGAGCCCGACAGCGCGCCAGACGGCGAGCTGCGTTTCCGCAATCCGGCTCACCCTGCCGCTAAGGCGCCTGAACTCGCGCCAGCAGTGCTTTCCTCGATATAAGAGGCGGCAGAAGAAGTCTAGAGAGCAGTCCGGACAGGGCGAACTATCACACCCGGGTGAACGCAGCGTTGTACAAACTTTTGGCCTTGAATCGTCGCACGGACTGTTTAGTTTGTGCGGTGCAGCATGGCATTGTCATGCTGCGGACGTTTCCTCCCTAAACTTGGCGGCATCTTCGGATGCCGCCTTTTTTTTGCAGTGCTCATATCCAGTATGGTGGGGATAAGCACCATGGAGGGTGGGTTAGGTCTCGTGCCAGCGAGTAGGTTCTGTGTCGGCGTTTGAGAGCGATCCTGGTCAGACCGCTTTCAAGACGATCAGTCAGATCGGCTTCAAGTTCCGCTCGATGACCGCCCGCTGAGGCTCCAGGAACGGCGGCAGCGAGAGCCGTTCTCCAAGTGCCTCAAGCGGCTCGTCGGTCGCGAAGCCCGGGCCGTCGGTGGCGATCTCGTATAAAATGCCATTCGGCTCGCGCATGTAGAGGCTACGGAAATAGAAGCGATCGACCGGGCCGTTGAACGGGACGCGGAGACGCTGAAGCCGTTCCACCCAGGACGCATACTCGTCGTCGCGTACCCGGAAGGCGACATGGTGGACGCCGCCCGCGCCTGGCTGCCCAGACGGGAGGCTACGGTCCACTCGGACGTGCAGCTCTGCGGCCGGGCCGCCCTCTCCCATCTCGTAGACATGGGTCATGACACCGGGGGCATCCGGCGCGCTGAAGTGCCGCACCTGCCGCATCGCCATGACCTTGTCGAGGAACGCGTCGGACGGTGCGAGATCGGGCACGCTGATCGTGATCGGTCCGAGGCCTCGGATTTGCAGAGCTGCTGGGACCGGGCTGCGGTCCCAGGAGTGCGACAGACCCGCTCCGCCATCGTCCAGCAGTGTCAGGCGTTGCCCTTCCGGGTCCTCGAACTCGAGCTGTCTCCGCCCGTCGGCCTCCGTGACCGAGCCGTGCGGCACGCCCAGCTCATCGAAGCGCTCGGCCCAATAGGCGAAGGCTGTTTCGCCGGCCACCCGCAGGGCGGTGCGCACGATGGAGTGCGTGCCGCGACGCTCCCGCGCCGTCGGCCAGTCGAAGAAGGTCAGATCCGTACCCGGACTGGCCACCCCGTCGGCATAGAACAGGTGGTAGGCACTGACGTCATCCTGGTTGACCGTCTTCTTAACCAGCCGCATTCCCAAGACGCGCGTATAAAAGTCGTGGTTGCCCCGCGCGTCGGCCGAAACTGCCGTCAGGTGGTGGATGCCATGAAGCTGCATATCTATGACCCCTCGTTATCCTGTCCCCTACCGGGCAGCGCCGAGTAGGGCGGCCAGTCGTTCAGACTTGTCCTACGCCGCCAGCTTGGCCGCGATCCCAGCGACATGGCTGCCTAGGAAGCAAGCGCCTGCGAGCTCGTTCCCGCTCACCCGCCCAGAGCCATGGTCATAACTCGAGTAGTCGAGAACGAGAACCTTGGTCATCCTGCGATCCTTGCCTGTGACGGGAGAACACGCATTAGCATCGATCTGCAGGTTGAGTGTCGGCACATCGACTGGCAGTCCAAACTGAAGACGTCATAGATCGCGCTTGACACTCCGTTGAAAAGCGAAACGATCGAAACTCATCGTTTCCGAATCACGCATGCCTCGCCTGCCTGACTCTGAAGCCTGGGCGGTGTTCGCCAAAGTCGCCGAAAGTGGTTCCTTTGCGGCCGCAGCCGCAGCCCTGGGCTTGTCAAAGGCAACTGTATCGAAGGCTGTCGCGCGTCTGAAGCACCGGCAAGAAGTCGATCCTTGACTACGCCGCCCATGCCGCAAACTTCACCTACGAGATTGCAATTCCGGAACGCGACAATTCCGGAACGCGACAAGCATGGCCGGATGTTCACTGGCCAGCGTGCTGATCCGTTCGTGGCAAACTTGCGCCGCCGGCGAACGAGGCCACTGAACCAGTGGCCTGGTTGAGCAAGCGGCCGGCCTGGGCACGGCCATCCACGTCGTTGGTGGCCAGCGCAGAAGCCACGATCCGGCCGGTGCCGGCGTCCACGCCGCGGGACGGCTGCATCGCACAGCCGCTGGCGTCAGTGAAGACCGAACGGTGAGAAAGGCCGAGGCCACTTTATATGGAGCGATCGCTCCCATTTGTGATACCTACAGCAGCCACGCCAACAGTCAAGGGTTTTTGGAGTGAAAACAACAGAACTAGTGGCCGCCAAGCGGAAGCGCGGCAGGCCTCAGGCGTTCAACCGCGAAACGGCCCTGCAGGCGGCGATGAGGCTATTCTGGGAGCGCGGCTACGAGGGCGCTTCGTTTGATGATCTGATCTCGGCCATGCGCATCAGCCCATCGAGTTTCTATAACGCGTTCGGCAGCAAGGAGCGCCTCTACGGCGAGGCGGTCGACGCATACATGACCGCATCGGGCGTGTGGTTCCTGGGCATCCTGTCGAAAACTGCCGATACACGGACAGCATTCGAGCGCCTGATCGAGGCCACGACCGAAGAGTTCACGCGCGCGGACCGGCCGACAGGCTGCATGATCTCCCTGGCCGGGACCCATGTTCCCCCTGCCCTGACGTCTGTTCGCGACATGATGGTCAGTCACCGGGCACTTTCCGAGGCAGCCCTGGCGCAACGTCTGCGCAGCGGCGTCGCTACCGGCGATATACCGCCCGACACAGATGTCGCAGCTCTGGCCGCGTTCTTCAGTACGCTGTTCCGGGGGTTGGCCGTGCAGGCGCGGGACGGCGCACCACAAAAGAGGCTTCTGGAGATCGGGCGCATCGCGATGCGGGTTTGGCCGCCGCAGGTGAAACAGCGACCGAAGCGAGCGACAGTGCTGAAGGCGTGACCGCGAGGGCTGCGCACCAGCCCAAGTGCCCGGGTCGGATCCGATCATGATGATGGGTCCGACCTCGGCGGTCACACGGGCGGCAGTGGGCTTGGTGGCCATCAGGCCCGACAGGATGACTGCCCAAAAGCGGTCGAATGCCTTGATGTCGAAGCCCGCCGGCCCATCGCAGTCTTCAGAGGGAAAACGCCGTGCCGCTTGGGTCCGCCTTCTCCAGAGTCCTCATGCTCGCTTCTGGCTCAATCCGAGCTGCCCGCCAATCAGGCGGTCCACGACGCGGCGCGGCAGCGTGGTCGGCATGGTCCAATTCAGCAGCTTGCCCGGCACCGGCGCATAACGTGCCCGGGGCTTCGGCACTGTAAGCGCCGTCCTCACGACCTCGCCGATGCGCTCAGGCGCCAGCCCTTTGCGTCCGTTCTTTATCATGAGGTCCCGGAACGCCCGGAACGGCCGCTCCCAGATTGTGCCTGCGAGGTGGCCGGACGGGGCTGCTTCCGCCTTGTCCCAGGTCGGCGTCACGACGGAACCGGGCCCGATGATGACCACGTCGATGCCGACTAGCTGCAGCTCCCGGCGGAGACTTTCGGAGAAGCCCTCCACACCATGCTTGGCGGCAGCGTAGGCGCCCAGGAACGGCGGCCCGATCTTGCCGCCGACCGAGCTTATGTTGACGATCCGCCCTTTTGGCCCAGCAAGGCCCGGGTCGACACCCAGCAGCGGCGCAAACGCCCGCGTGACGGCGAACATCCCGACCAGGTTGACCTCGATCTGCTTGCGGAAGTTAGCGACGCTTTGGACGAGCAGCGGATCGGACAACGCGATGCCGGCGTTGTTCACCAGCCCGTCCAAGGTGCGGCCCGCCAAGCGTGCCCGCACCTCGACGGAGGCCGCAACGACGGCGTCATCGTCCTCGACGTCAAACACGAGGGGAACAAAGGTTTCGCCAAGCTCGGCCCTGAGGGCCTGGGCGTCCGAGTCCTTCCGCACGCTTCCGAACACGCGCCAGCCATCCTTGACCATTACGGATGCGATGCCCTTGCCGATGCCGGTCGAAACGCCAGTCACAACCACGCTTCTCATGCTAGAGGTCCTTGTGTTGGGTGCAATGGACATCGCCATGGCGAACGCTCCTCGTGTTGACGCTGTCAACGTGAGCGGAAAGGTTGACGTTGTCAACACAGGTGTCCAGGTAGTCCTGCATGATCGAGAACACCAAGGGGCGTCTCGTCGCGGCGGCGTCCGACCTTTTGGACGCTGGTGGGCAGGGAGCGGTCACGCTGAGGGCTGTCGCCGAGGTGGTCGGTGTGTCGCACAACGCGCCTTACCGGCACTTCCGGGACCGCAGCGCCCTGCTGTCGGCGGTCGCCGAGCGGGATTTCGATAGGCTGAGGCAAGCGTTCCAGGCGAAGGCCGGCGATCTGCGGGACGCCCACTCGTCGCTCAGGGCAGCGGTGATGGTGGTGATCGCCTATGCGCGGGAGCACCCGGCCCGCTACCGGCTGCTGTTCAGCGATCCTGACCTGATCTCTGTGGGCGGAACTTTGGAGGTCGCCGCAGTCGGTTCGTTCCAGGCTTTCGCAGCGATTGTACGGCGGTGCCAGGCAGGCGGAGGCCTCCAACCGATTGAGACGGCAAAGCTGACCGGGCTGATCTACGCCACGCTGCATGGCGCGATCGACCTTGAGCTCGGCGGCCGCGCCAAGGAGGCAAAGGGACTGGGCAGCATCGAGGCGACCGTGAACTTACTGCTTGACCTGCTTGCACCGTCTAACCGGATTGGGAGCTAGTCGCGCCATCGGAGCTCGATCAGCCAGCGTCCCCACCAAGGCCAGCGCGGACACTGCGCAAGGCTGATAGAGATGCTGCCCTGACGACCATCCCATTGCGTCGAGAGGATGCTAGGCAGGCTTGGTCAGACCATCCTGCGGACGACGGTGTAGATGAGAAAAGCGAATAGCGTGCCGCCCAGCGCGAGCAGGAGCATGACGAGGGTCACGTCCATCCGCGTTCCCCGGCCAGGCCGCGCATCAGCCGCGTCGATGTCCGTCGCGACCTGGCGGAACCGCACTGTGGCGACGACCA
>JAABVA010006763.1_pt1 | contig 10101 bp, 9 predicted proteins | sample 5560331 | NCBI WGS metagenome assembly JAABVA01 (sample SAMN12812661, study PRJNA571458) | rock metagenome | isolation source: Antarctica rocks | place: Antarctica: Victoria Land, Mt New Zealand sud | collected 2016-01-07 | reverse complement strand
TCAAGGGTTTCGTCCGCATCAATTCACGCGGTCGACCGCCGGGGCACTGAGCAGTGCCCCTGGCGTGCACTCGATTCGGATAGCGTGCAGCCCGTGACCGTTTCGACCGCCGCTGTCGACGGCAGGCTCGCCCGGGCGCTGGTCCCCCAGCTGCACGCCACTGTTCGCGGACGCATCCTCGACGGGCAGTTGCCACCGGGAGCGCTGGTGCTGCAGGCGACGCTGGCCCGCCAGCTCGGCGTCAGCCGTACGCCCCTGCGGGAGGTCTTCCGACTCCTGCAGGAGGAGGGGCTGATCACCGCGTCACCGGACCAGCGAGCGCGGGTCCGCGAGATCGACGTCCACGAACTCGACTCCACCTACGGCGCCCGCATCGTGCTGGAGGCCCTAGGGGTTGCTGTCACGGTTCGGCAGGCGACCGACGCGGACCTCGCCGAGCTGCGCGGGTGGCTGGCGCGGATGCGCGCCCTTGCCGCCGGCGGGCTGTCTGAGGAGTGGTTCCCCGCGCATCTGGAGTTCCACCGGGCGAGCACCCAGGCCGTTGCCCCCGAGTTGGCGCGCCAGATGTCGTCGCTGCGGGAGCGGTGCGAGCTCTACATCCGCCTGGACCGCCGGCAGGATCCGCGCGCCATCGAGCGAGCGGACGCCGAGCACGAGCGGTTGGTCGACGCCTTCGCCGAAGGCGACGCGGACGCCGCCGCCCGCGTCATAGCGCAGCACCTGTCGCGCACCGCGCTTGGCATCCTCGCCCGACGGGCTCCGAAGTGGGAGCCGGCAGCCGTGCAGGCAGCCGTACGGCTCGTGGTCGGCTAGCGGCTGCTGCCGGCTCAGGGGATCAGCCGCGTCACGGCTCACCGGGCCAGCCGTCGTGCAGCGGGGAGATGTCACCAAAGATGGTGATGCCGCTGATGAGCCCGGCCGCGAGGGTGAAACGGGTCAGGAACGGCAGCAGGTACGTCGCCCCGTCGTGCAGCGTGTAGTCGACCCAGGCTTCGACGAACGCCGTATCGCCTGCCTGCACGACGTCGACGTAGTCGTGTCGCAGGCTCGCGAAGCCCGCCGTGACCGACCGGTTGGTCTCCACGACCCGGTCCCGACCGGTCACCGGCGGGCGGTTGCCGAAGCGGAAGGTGCAGTCCCCGGTGAGCAAGGGGCGCAGCGCATCGCTGTCCATCCGGTCGACTGCGTCGTAGAAGGCCCGCACCGCAGCGGGTACCTCGACGGCCCGCGCGGCCATGGCTGCGAGGTGCTGCACCTCGCGGGTGACGATGCCCTCGGCCTCCCCGGTGGAAAGCCGGTCCGTCGCGCCCGGGGCCGGCTCCCAGTCCATCGCGCACTCCAGCAGGACCCGACCGGCGTGGTCGGGGTCGCGGGTGACGACAGTGCGGAACGCCCCGGTGGAGGAGGAGCCGTGCATCCGTTCGCAGACGAACTCCTCGCCGCCGGGGACCGGTCGCCGTCGAATGCGCTCACGCGCCAGCAGGCCGACGGGACCGGGCTGGTAGCTCTCCCGCAGGACGTAAGCATCGCCGCGCTCGAGCACGGTGCTGTAGAGAATGGCCGGGTTGTACTTGCGCGGCCGCTCCATCTGGTCGACGAGCAGCCGGACGACCTCGTCGTAGGGGACCGCCACGGGACGCTCGAACCGGGCGTTTGGCATCTACCTCACCTCTGCCTTGTCTCGTCTATGGATGGGGAGTGGTACGGCGCGTAGGGGTCCCTACGGCCACCCGTGCCCCGCCAGCTCGACTCCGGTGCATCCCGCGCGTGCCAGCGCCGTCACTGCGCTTGCCCGCCAAGGCCCTAGTCGCGGCTGATCCGGTCGACGGAAGCCCCGAGCGCGTGCTGCCACTAACTATGTAGTCACCAACGCTAGAAACGACCTGTTGGTCCGTCAGGCCTAGCCGCGACTCGGGCGAGAAGGCCCATCCGGACCTAGTGGTCGAGCATCTCCAGGTTCATGGGACCCCAGCTGTTCGCGGCGATCACGTCCACTTCCCAGGTCCTGGGGTACTGCGGGAAGGTGTTGTGCCAGGGGCGGGGGTCGAAGTAGCCCTTGGACTCGTCGGTGATGACGTCGATCTGGGTGAACAACTCGACGAGGTTGCCGTCGGGGTCCTTGTGATAGGTGAAGATGTTGTGCCCCGCGCCGTGCCGGCCAGGACCCCAGTCGAGCCGGTAGGACTTGGTCGCCAGGTGGTCGAGCATCGTCTGTAGGTGGTTGAGGTCGCGCATCTCGTAGGCGATGTGGTGCAGGCCCTTACGCCGCTTGCTCTCCATGAAGTTGGCGGCATGATGGTCGCTGTTGCACCTGAGGAAGACGAAGAAGTCGCCGATGGTGTCCGACCACTTGAAGCCCAGTAGGTCCTGGTAGAAGCCCTGCATCGTCGGCAGGTCGGGCGCAAAGGCCGCGACGTGGCCGAGTTTGGTGGGGCGCAGGGGGGTGTAGCCGGTGACCCCGCTGGGCCCCTGGCCCTCGTAGAGGTGGACCGGCACGCCGGTCATCGGCTCGTTGAGAATCAGGACGTCGGGCGTGGCGGGCGAGATGTCGCTGCGACGCTCGACGTCGTAGCCTGCCTCCCGCAGACGTCGGGCCGCGGTGTCGAGGTCCTGCCACAGCTCGTACCCGACGTAGCTGCGGGCCTGTACGTCGGGTGCCTTGCTGATGACCAGGCAGTGGTGGTCGAAGCTCGTTGTGAGATAGGCGGTGTCGGGGCTGCGCTCCACCACGACGAAGTCGAGCACCGAGGTGTAGTAGTCGACGAGCCGGTCGACGTCGGGGGTTTCGAACCCGACGTAGCCGAGCTTGGAGACGGTCACGGCGGTGTCCGCCACGGGCTGGACGCTGTTCGGATGGGCCATCAGGCGCCTCTTCGTTTGGGGTGGGACTGCCGCCGGTCGCGGCGAGCCGGAGCGGGTCAGGCGACCTGCGGGGACCCCCGGTCGACGGGGTGCCCGAGTTCGGCAGAACAGGTGGCGGTCATCTCCAGCAACGCCCGGGTAGCGGTCGCGAGCACCTCGGCCGTGGCCTGGCGCTCCGGGATGGCGAGGGCGACGGCCAGGGGTAGCGACTCGCCGCTGGTCAGGACTGCCGCCGCCAGCGTCGTGACACCCGGGATCACCCCGCCCGCGGTCACCGCGACTCCGGTCCGCCGAACCTCGCGCACCACCCGAGCGAGCGCGCGCTCACTCAAGCGCGCCTCGTCCGACACAGACGCCTGCTGTTCCAGCACCGGCCGGGTCACTGCCTCGGGCAGGCAGCTGAGGTAGATGCGGCCCACCGAGGACGACAGCAGCGGCAGGGTCGCCCCGATCCGCACGGTGATCGGCAGCGGGTGGACGCCGTACTGCCAGCGCACGACGACGGGCCCGATCTCGCCCCAGACGCACAGATTGACGGAGTGGCCGGTCGCGTCGCGCAGAACCGGTAGGTGGTCCGACACGAGCCCTGTCTCGTCGAGCCGCCGCAGCGCCTCCGCACCCATCCTGCGCATCGAGGGACCGAGGTCATAGCGGCCGGTTGCTGGTGAGCGCGAGAGCAGACCTACGCGGCTGAGGCTCACGAGATACCGGTGGACCTTGCTCGGACCCATGCGCGCCTTCTCGGCGACCTGGGTGAGGCTCATAGGGCCCTTGCCGGCCTCCACGACCAGCATTACGCGCATCGCCAGCTCCACGGACTGGATGCCGCGCCGCGTCGACGCCTCGCCGTCCTCGGCCTCGTCGGCCAGGTCGTCGGGTTCCGTCACGGCCCGGCATCCTGCAGAACGAAGTCGTAGCTCATCCGGAACCTCGCTGGCTCCTCGTCTGCGACCTGCTCGAAGCCGCGCACCAGCGACTCTTTCTCCCCGAAGACCGCGTCGGACCCTAGATGGGGGTCGCCGTCGCGGAAGACGTGGGTGATGAGAGTGACGTATGCCGGCGCCGTGATCATGAAGTGGACGTGCGCCGGGCGCATGGGGCTGCGGCCGGTGGCCCGGAGCAGGTCCCCCACCGGGCCGTCCATCGGGATGGGATAGGGCTCTGGGAGCACCGAGCGGAAGGCGTACCGCCCGTCCGCGCCCGTGAACAGGTGGCCGCGACCCTGCGGCGTGCTCAGGTCGGCGTATTGCACGTCGTAGTTGCCGGCCTCGTCGGAGTGCCACACCTCGATACGCGCTCCGGCGACGGGCGCGCCCAGGACCGAGCGTACCGACCCGGAGTAGGAGCAGGGCTGGCCGGAGGCGCCACCGGAGAGATCTTCCCCCATCGCGATCTCCGGGGAGCCCGCCACGAAGAAGGGCCCGAAGACCGTGGAGTCGGTGATGCCGTCGACGTGCGGGTGGTTGATTGCGATGGTGAGCATCGACAGGCCGAGGACGTCGGAGAGCAGGATCGTCTCCTGACGTTTGTCGTCGCTGATCTTTCCCAGCCTGGTCAGGAAGTCGACGGCCGCCGCCCACTCGCCCTCGGTGAGCCCCACCTCGCCGGCGAACGCATGCAGGTGCGACACCAGGCTTCGCATGATGTCTCGCAGCCGCGGCGACGCCGTCCCGTCGAAGCTGCGCTGGACGCGCTCGGTGAGCGCAGGGTCGGCCATGGCCGCTTCGGCCGAGGCCCGCGCCGTCGTCGCGTCGAGCGTCGTCACCAGGAACCCCCGGTCATGGCGGACGCGCCGGCGGGGACGGTCTCCCCGTCGAGCGCGGCCAGCAGGATGGACTCGACGTCTCCCGCCGACACCGGGCGGGGGTTGTCGCGCAGGTCCTTGTCCATGACCAGCGCGACTGCCGTCGGGATGTCGCCGGGGGCGAGCCCCAGGGCACGCAGCGACCGCGGCGCACCCACGCCCTCGAGCAGTGCGTGCAGCCCTGAGCTGACCGTCGGGGCGTCCAGCGCCGTCGCGGCCCGGTCCAGCCGGGTCCCGGCAACCTGCTCGTTGAAGGCGGCGACGTGCGGCAGCAGGACCGTGTGCATCTCGGCGTGTGGCAGGTCGAAGGCGCCGCCGAGCACGTGGCAGATCCGGTGGTGCAGGCCGGCGCCGGCCACCGCGAAGGCGGCGCCGGCCAGGTACGCGGCGTAGAGCAGCCGCGCGCGGGCGTCGACGTCGGTGGGCGCGGCCACCACCGCCGGCAGGCCCTCGCGGACCGCGCGGATGCCCTCCGCCGCGGCCAGGTCGGTGACCGGGTTGGCCCCGGCGGCGTAGAACGCCTCCACGCAGTGCGCAAGGGCGTTGCCTGCGCTGCTGACGGTGAGCCCGACCGGCAGGGTCGTGGTGAGTTCCGGGTCGTAGACCACGACCCGCGGGAGCACCCGCAGGTCGCGGCCGGTCGTCTTGCGCCCGCTCTCGGTGATGCCCCAGACCGGGGTCACTTCCGACCCGGCGTACGTCGTCGGCACCGCCACCACGGGCAGGCCCGTGCGCAGCGCCACTGCCTTGGCCAGACCGGTTGTGGAACCGCCACCAATCGACAGCACCCCGTCGACGTCTGCCGCAGCCGCCGTGGTGCACGCCTCGACGACGGTGCCGGCGGGCACGTGCGGGCGCGCCTGCGCCCAGGTCGCGGCCACCCGCGTCCCCAGCGGGGCCGCCAGCTCCCGCGCGAGGTCCGCCTCCTGCGCAGTTGCCAGGAGCAGGGCGCGGCGCAGACCCAGCCCGTCGAGCTCGTCGGCCAGCCGGGTGCGGCTGGCGCCGGCGCCGAAGACAATCCGTCCGGGGAGCGCGTTATAGCTGAAGCCGGCCATAGGTCAGGCGCTCGCGGTGAGCGCACGCGTGAGTGCCTTGAGGCGCCCGCCGAGGTCGTCGACGTACTCCTGCAGCAGGCGGCTCGCCGTATCCAGGTCGGGCGCGGTGCCGTAGACGTAGAAGTCCGGTCGCACCACGATCAGCTCTGCTCCGAGGTCGGCGAACCATCTGGCATAGGTGCCGTCGACGTCCCGGACAACGCGCGCCATGGTCGGCGGCGCGGGGTCGTCGCCGACCACGACTGCGACGACGCCGAGCGCCGCGAGCCCGTCGAGCACGCCGGGTTCCTCGAGGGCGGCCGCCGCGGCCGGGGCGGCCAGCACGAGGTGGCCGCGTCCGACGACCGCGTCGAAGCGGCCGGTGCCGGCGGCGCCGGCCACCCGGCCCTGTACCGACAGCTGTCCCCGCCCGGCAGTGGGCACCCGCGAGAGGAGGCCGTGTGAGAGGCCGGGGAACACGATGCGGTCGGGCTCGGCGTGGTCGGCGCGCTGGGCGAGGAGCCGCTCGTCGCGCGCGGCGACGGCCTCGGGGTCGCGCATGGCCTGCACGCGGCCCAGTTCGATGCCCTTCTCCACGACGGCCCGCACGTGCGGTTCGCGCTCGGTCTGGTAACTGTCGAGGATCGCGGCGCCCACCTGCCCGCGCAGGATGAGGTCGAGCTTGAACGCGAGGTTCTGGGCGTCCCGGATGCCGGAGCACATGCCTTGTCCGAGGAACGGTGGCATCTGATGGGCCGCGTCCCCCGCGAGGAGCACCCGCCCGGCCCGCCAGTCGTCCGCGACGAGCGAGCGGAACGTGTAGGTCGCGACCCGGATGAGCTCGGCGTCGTCGGGGGTCAGCCAACGGGCCACCCGTCGCCACACCAGGTCGGTTCGGCGCTCGGCGTCGAAGGAGTCCTCGGAGTCGAGCATGAAGCTGAAGCGGTGGTGGTCGGGTCCGAGTGAGATGACAGAGGTGGGCTGTGCAGGGTCGCCGACCTGCAGCGCGGTGGGTGGCCGGCGGCTCCCGGTCAGCCGGAAGTCGCAGACCATCCACGGCTCGCTGAACCCGTAGTCCTCCTGCTCGATGCGCAATGCTCGGCGCACCAGGCTGTTGCCGCCGTCGCAGGCCACGACGAACGTTGCGGTGACTTCCTGAGGTCCCTCGGGGGTGGAGACCGTCACGGTGACGGCGTCGTCGTCCTGCCGGAGGCCGACCACGGGGGCGGTGTGCCGGACCTCGACGAGGGGTGATCTGCGGCAGACGGCGTCGAGCGCGTCCTCGAGCTCCGGCTGGTACATCATGTACCACTCCGCCCAGCCGCTGCGGCCCGTCTCCGCGAAGGCGTGCTCGATGAGCAACTCCCCGGCGGCGTTGCGCCACTCGTAGTTGCGCTGCACGTGCAGCTTGGGCCGCATCAGCTCGGCGATCCCGAGCTTGTCCAGGGTGCGCATGGTCTCGTCGTCGAAGATCGCCGCCCGCGGCAGGTTGTAGAGCCCGTCGTACCGCTCGAGGACGAGGACCCGGTGGCCGGCCTGCGCTAGCAGGGCGGTCATCGCCATCCCGGCAGGCCCGTAGCCCACGACCACGACGTCGGCATCCATGGGAATCCCTCCTGACCTGCCGTCGCTGCGTGCCTGCCCAGCGACCCGAAGTCCTTGACGGGCGCAAACCTACGATCCACCATGCGTGAAGTCAATCACCATGTCGGTGCTCGACCTATGGAGGACAGATGCGCACGATCGCTCTGGAAGAGCACTTCGTCACGCCGGAACTGGCGTCCTACGGCGCCGGCACCGCCTCCATCGCCCAGCCCGACGTGTGGCGGCGGGCCTCCCGCCAGTTGCTGGACTTCACCGAGGAACGGTTGCCGCAGCTCGACGCGGCGGGTGTCGACGTCGAGGTGCTCTCGCTCAACTCACCCGGCATCCAGGCGGAGCAGGACCCGGCAACCGCGGTCCGAAAGGCCTGCGAGGTCAACGACTTTCTCGCCGCCGTGATGGCCGAGCACCCGACCCGCTTCGCCGGGTTCGCCGCGCTGCCGTTGCAGGACCCGGGCGCGGCAGCGAAAGAGCTCGACCGTGCGGTGACCCAGCTCGGCCTGCGCGGCGCGCTGGTCAACGCCCACACCAACGGGCGCTACCTCGACGACCCCGAGGTGCGGGTGGTCTGGGAGCGCGCCGAGGGGCTGGGCGTGCCGCTGTACCTGCACCCGGCGAACGGCTTCGACAGCGCGCACGTGCTCGCCGGTCACCCTGAGCTGATCGGGCCGATGTGGAGCTGGGGCACCGACACCGCCACGCACGCCCTACGGCTGATCTTCGGAGGAGTTTTCGACGACTTCCCGGACGCCAAGCTCCTGCTCGGACACATGGGCGAGGGGCTTCCCTACGCGCTGTGGCGGCTGGACTCGCGCTGGGACTTTCACAACCACAACGGCATCGAACTACGCCGAGGAAGGCCGTCGGAATACCTGCGGCACAACCTCTACATCACCACGAGCGGGGTCTGCTCCCCGGCGCCACTGCTCTGCGCCCTGCTCGCGCTCGGCTCGGACCACATCCTGTTCGGCACCGACTACCCGTTCGAGAGCATCGAGGTAGCCGCCCGGTTCCTCGAGTCCGCCCCCATCAGCGAAGCGGACCGGGAAAAGATCAGCTTCCGTAACGCCGAGGCACTGCTGGGCCTGTGATGCGGGCCCTGGTCATGGAGACCTTTGGGGGCTCCGACGTGCTCCAACTGCAGGACGTGCCCATCCCCACGCCCGAGGCAGGAGAGGCCCTGGTCAGGGTGGGCGCGGTCGAGGTGTCCAGGACCCGCGACGTCGCTACCCGCACCGGCAGGCACCCCTTCTCCCAGCAGGTGACGCTGCCGCACGTCCTCGGCGGCGACTTCGCGGGCGTCGTCGCCGAGGTGGGAACGGGCGTCGACGGGGCGCTAGTGGGCCGCCGGGTAGGAGCCATGAACACCCACACCTGCGGCAGATGTGTGGCGTGCCGTTCGGGCCGGGACCCCGAGTGCACACAGCTGCGGATGGTCGGTATTCACAGCTGGGGGTCCTACGCCGAGTTCACCCGGGTGCCGGTCGAAAACCTGCACGCCCTACCCGACGACCTCGGTATGGCACAGGCAGCCGCCCTCGCGGCCACCGGCCCCATCGCGCTGGCGCAGCTGCGCACCGCCGCGGTCACCGCCGGCACCCGGGTCCTGATCCCCGGCGTGACCGGGGCGCTCGCCACGGTGCTGGCGGCACTAGCCACCCAGATGGGCGCGACGGTCGTCGGCCTGACCCGGCGCCCGGCGGAGGTCGCTCCGGCGCTGCGCCTCCAGGCCCTGGACTCGCGCCGGGAAGACCTCGGCGAGGCCATCCTTGCGGCTACGGACGGGTTGGGCCCCGACTGCGCCATCGACAACGTGTCCGCGCCGGACGTCTTCGACCGCTACTTCCCTGTGCTGGCCAACGGAGCCAACATCGTGATCTCGGGAGCCATCGGCACTCCCGACATGCCGGTGCTGCGCGTACCGGCGGCGCCGCTCTACGTCCGGAGCATCTCCCTGCTCGGCGTACGCACCGCCACCGCCGCCACGACCCGGGAGTTCTGGGAGCTCGTCAACGATGGCTTCCGCCTCCCGCCCGGGCTGCTGCACGAAACGGCGCTCACCGAGGCCGCCGCCGCCCACGACGCGGTGCTCTCCGGCAGCGCCGTCGGCCACACGGTCCTGCGCGTCGGTGGGGACCTGCGCTAGGCGCTGGCCCGCACAGGCAGCCGCGCGCGCCGCGCGCGTCGTCCACAGCTAAGGGGAGGACAGTCATGACCAGCGCGAAGCCGGGAGCGCCGAAGATGTTGGCGCCACAGGAGGGCCGGCTCATAGCCGGCGGAGGTCTGCACGCCAGCCTGAAGGTCGGCGGCGGACCGGACGCCGACGGAGCACTCGCCTCCACATTCGAGATCACCCTCCCGCCAGGCTACGACGTCGGGGCGCACGTGCACTCGATCGGCGAGGAACTGTTCTACGTCCGCACGGGCACGTTGGACCTGCTCGCGTTCGAGCCGGTCGAGCGCTCGCCCGACGACTGGCACAGCTGGACATCGAGCAGCGGTCAGAGCTACCTGCGGGGCGGCCCCGGGTCGGTGCTGTTCGTCCCGGCCGGGGTCCCTCACGCGTTCGCGAACCTCTCCGCCGACCCTGCGGTGATGCTGTTCCAATCGGCTCCGGCCGGCCACGAGCACTACTTCGAGGAGCTGGCCGCGGTGCTTCGTGAGAGCGAGGGCCAGCCCGACCCGGAGGCCATCAGGGCAATCAGGGCACGCCACGACATCCACCAGCTGACCAACCTCAAGGACGGCCGACGCCGCTGATCAGCCACGACTGTCGGCGGCCCGCACCGTGCTACGGAT
>JAABVA010006762.1_pt1 | contig 10101 bp, 12 predicted proteins | sample 5560331 | NCBI WGS metagenome assembly JAABVA01 (sample SAMN12812661, study PRJNA571458) | rock metagenome | isolation source: Antarctica rocks | place: Antarctica: Victoria Land, Mt New Zealand sud | collected 2016-01-07 | reverse complement strand
CAATGAGGCGGAGGCGATCGAAGGAGAGGAACTGGACCGCAATGGCAACAAGAACAATACGTCTTTGCTATCTTCCACTAAGAAAAGGGTTCGGTCTAGCGCTGCTCTCTTCTAGCCTGCCCGTCGTTATCTTCTTCCAGGAGATGACTGCCGCGGACATAGCACTGATATGTGGGACCTAGTGGGTGGGAGAGAGTGACGGATGTGGATGTTCGGAGATGGAGTGCCCCGCCGCTATCACCACCGCCATCATTACCAATGTCCCAGCAGACACTCACCAAAACTTTCCGCCTTTGCAACACCCATCTGGAGTCACTCTTTGCTAACCCCCCAGTCCGCCCGCGGCAGATAGAAAGCGTGGCCAAGTACCTGCCCGACTCGTCGCTGAACGGCTCACTGCTAGCCGATGACCTCAACGCCATCGAGCCCTTCGACGCCACCTTTCCCTCAACCTACAATCTGTCCGACGCGTATCTTGCCCCGGGAGGTGAGGAGGGCATGGACAAGGGCTTCACATGGGGATATCAGTCTCTGGCGCGGCTGCGGAAGAAACAGGTTACATTTTATAGACAATAGCAAGCCAAAACAATAGCAGATCTACTCTATAGTAACTCCCAGCATGTGAAAAATGAGCCTTAACATGACTTTCACCGCTATTAGCGGTGACTGCAGCCTCCAAAAAGCCCCCGAAAGACACGTTAACCGCTAATTCGAAGTGCCTTTTCATCCAGGATTTCAAACCCGAAAAGAACTCCTCAATTGGGTTGAAATTAGGTGAATAAGGAGGTAAAAAGGAGTGAAATGCCCGCGTCATCACACAAGTATTTCACCGCATAATTTATATAAGTTAGTACATCAGGGGTGGACTGGGTCTTTGTACATACTTCTGAATGGTGAATCGAGGCATTGTCCCATTATTAGGACAGACCTAGGCCCCGGAAACGGACTACATCTTGGTAGGACGTCGTTTGTAAGCCACCATTCGAAACAGGCGCTGGTTATTGACCCCTGGTGAATATGGTGGCAAAGAATACCGTCAATTGTGTAGGCTGGTAGGATAGACCAGCGTTCTGACCGCTTGACAGGCCGGACAACACGTGGGGTTATTCTGAATTCAGACCAGCCCCATTTACGGTCTTTGGTGTGTTCATTGGCAGCTGATTCGTCAATGTAGACGAGCATATCAGCGCTGTAATTGGCCACCTGGAACTGGTATGAATGGCGGCAATTGGGGTCTCTTTCGGCGGCAATCCGCTTCCTCATCTTTCGGCTGATACCCATTGATTCAGTATCCTAGAGACCGTTGATTGGTCGACGACGATGTCCCATTCATCGAATAGGTATAGCTGCATTTCGTCTTGATAGGCCCAGGGCTTGTGTTCGAGATACGCCCGCAATCCAGCCTTCATTCCAGGCATAATGGTTGGGGGTCTCCCCGGAGGAGCAATTGGAGGCACCGTGTGACTGCTAAAAGTCCGAATATTGGCCCGAATTCTCCTTATAGCCCGGTAAGAAACCCCCTCAACACTCATTATTGTTCGGAAGGACCGACCCTCCGCCAAATGTTGCGTGATTCTGTCTTTAACGGCATCTGACAGCGGTGGTACCATTTTAGGGGCGCGTTCTGAGCGAATTTGGGGCGAATTTGGGCGAAAATAGCGTAGAAACTCATATATTAGCAAGTATTATCGAATCGGACATTTACAGCTTCAATATGCCTAATTAGGCCTTACTTTGTCGCAGTGGTGGGTGCAGACATGTGGTTGGGGATTACAGGCAAAAATTTGGTGGGTGTCTCGCGAAAATGTCGTGGGGTGGCCTACGGATTTACATATCGAGGTAGTTGGATCCTAAATCTTTTTTCGAGAGTCCTGTCGCGGTTAGTCAGCCTCGCCGCCTTTGATAAGGGCAAACGCAAGCGAGGCGAGCCGTAAGTCTCACTGCGCACCCTGAGGGCCGGTGGGCCGTGGACCGAACGCACTGACGGAAATGTACAGGAAATGGATTACAGTTTATGAGAATCGAATGTGTCCTGCCATGTGTCCTGTCATCCATTTCACAGCGATCGCCTTTGCCGACAATGCATTCCACCCCAGGCTGATCGACGCGGGCCTGACGGTTCGCACCATGCACAGCTTCCGTTGCCCAGACGGTCGGACCACCATCCGATTTGCCCTTCGGGACGACATACTGGACACACCGATCTTCCGCCGCTCCAGGCAGACCATGGAGGGTGTGGCGGTTGATTCGGTCAAGGCCATGTCGGCCACCGCCCTCTCATACGGGACGACGAGGCTGGGCCGGAACGCCGGCTTCGACCAGTCTTTTCATCCTTACTGCCTTCGACGGGAAGTGGGAACAGAGCTGACGGGTCAGTCCTGGTCCTCTTCTCTTGAGCCTTTGACCCACAGAGCAAGACTGGCTGACTGTCTCGACAGATCGTGGTGTCAGTGAATCACAGCGGAATCAGATTCTCGGTCACGCTCACTCCGAGACATTCTTGAAGTTCTACATGTCTCAACATGTCGTAGTTGACGTGCAGGCAGCTTTCCTGGGACATGACTCCATGTCGGACATTATCAAAGAGATCGGGAAGCTCTGTCTGCGTCGGGATCCCAATCTTCCAAAGCGCCTTACGGACAGCCAACGGGCTTCGGCACACCAACACCCAGATATCATCAGTGCGGAGCAGGCAAAAGTTGAGCTCCAGAAACAGATCAGCTTAGCCCGCAGCAGCAGCAGGCAGGCCGCTGACTCGCCGGAGGGCATCGAGTTCAGGCGGCACTGTCAGCGGATCCGAGCCATGAAGTATGTCGCAGGGCCGTACAGTCAAGAGGAGCAATCCTCAAAGCTTGTTGCAGCAAAAGTTCAGGCGTCGAAGGAAAATCCTCCTCAAGAAGGCCAACGAATTGAGCTTCATGTGTGGCGCTGATGTATATGTCCTCATATATCACCGCGCCCGGTACTTCACGTACAAGTCTACAGAGCACCCAGGATGGCCACCGTCGGAAGAGGAGGTTGTAAGTCAAGGAACGCTTTCCCTGACACTGGATCTAATTCACTTGCGACAATTGTACAGGGAAGATATTATCCCATCCCAGAACGGACCACGAGGGCGGACTTTGAGCAGAGAGTGGCCCCGAGGCAGCTACCACACATGCCGCCAGAGATGGCCCCAATCCTATCATCAACCAGTGACAATCCTTCACCAACGCATAACCCCATCGGGAATGAGATTTTGGAAGAGAGGGAAAAGGAATGGGAAGTCGACCAGATCTTGGATTCTCGGCGGTTCCGCGGCAAGCTGAGATATCTTGTAGCCTGGAAAGGCTACGCGCATTCGTGGCAACCATCCACAAATCTGACCAATTGCGCCGATCTCCTACGCGCCTTCCATGACTCCAAGAAGGCTGAGATACACACCCTGCAAAAGACGGAACAGCAGGCGGCTCAGAGGACCCCTTCACTTGCTGGTCGAGACTCTCTTTAGTGCCACAGCGTCAAAAAGAGATTGTTTGTACTGTTAGCGGATATCAACCATAAGAGCACCATCCATATCAAAAATGTTGAGATGTTGTTCGGTGCACGTCACGGCTTAGGGTACTTCGCCTCACCCCAAATTGACTGGCCCCTGTTAATACTTAGCCCCGCACACCGATAATGCATGGGGTTAGCGCTTATCGCAATCACTCATTCTAATAACTGGCTGCCCCGCCTAAGACAGTCCTCAACAGCGATCACCTTATCAAGCAGTACAGTTTAAAGAGCTTCATCTACAGACCACCGCGCTGGTACCCAGCATAGGTACTGCTTTCAATCACTGTAAGAACATGCCCTACTACTCGGCTTCATCGCATGATACTAAGAGAGCTGGCGCAGATGTGTGACATCAGAAGAATCTTCTATCAAGGCTGTCAACACTGGTATGAGGCAGAATGGCTCTGGTGTGAAACAGCACGTCATCGGCAACCGCCAGCAACTTGCCCCCGAACCCTTCACTAAGCGAAGACCCACGGGACGTTGTTCCTGGGCGGTGCCCGGCATGTCTTGGCTCTACGCCGCCTAAAAGCGATCCATGAAAGCACAAAGGTTCTATGGGGGCCAGGGGTGACTCGCCTTCACCCATGTTTATCACGGGGGGTGCAGTCATACTCGAGAAGGGCTTGCACAGTCAAGACTACGAGGTCTTGGGAAGGGAAACCGAGGAGGGAGGCGAAAGATTGTTATGGTTGTTTGACTCTCTCTCATTTGACTTCGGTACTACCTAACAGTAGCTGCATACACAAAACCAGACTACAACGCAATGAATGGCTATAAAAACATTCTGCACACGTTAAATAATAACCCAGAGCGTGGAGAACAAGAAGGGAAGAACCAGCTCAAGAATAACACTATCTTTTACAGCAGAGCTAGCTGTTGTCGGCGCTGTGATCCCATTCGATGTAGCCGTAGAAGCTGAAGGGCTTGCGACAGTAAATGGTGGGAGAGTCGGCACAACGTTTGCCGCAGACGTCAAAATATACCCTGTGCCACCTGTACCGGCATAGCCGGTGTAGAATACGCCCAGTTGGACCGACGTCAGGCCTGGAGGCATCGTAGGGAGCGCAGCGCTGCCGCCAGTCGGCAAGTGACTAGCAACGCTGCCTCCTGTGGGGAAGTAACTAACAGCGCTGCTGGTAGGGAAGCAGTCATCCATAGTGCTGACGACCGAGGACCCTGCCGTGGCAAGGAACTGACCCATTTTGCCCGCAGGATTAAGCCCGAACAACATGCCAGCGTTGCAGTGAGGTGCAGCAGTGCTTTGGCGACAGAAGAACCATGCAGGATCCGAGTTTTGGACAGGGAATGTAACTGTCTCGTTGGTTTGATTCCAAGGTTTGGAAGTTCGGAAGCCAGCGTTGAAGCCACCACTTGGATCGCATGGGTGCTCCAAAGTCGATTGGGTCAGGGTAAGGCCAAACTTGAAGAATTGGAAAATGACCACATCTCCTACAGAGGCATCGACTTGGTTGGGGACAAAGAGTGTCTCCTCTCCCACCCCAACGTCAACCATGTGAGATATTCCCTTTGTGATAGTAGGGGACAGTATTCCCGAAGTAGACTCGGGAGCCGGTACACATGGATCATGTGAAGTTGCCGGACTTTCCGGAACCAAATCAATATCGACACCGACGGACACGGAACCAGAGCTTGCTTCAAAAAGGGACGTTGCTTCGCTATCAAAACATGTCAATGGGGAAACAACCCACAGTGGCCAGCTCTTCACATACCTTCTCACCTGCCCGGTACCAACAACCAGAGCACCTAGGAAAGTCAAGTGTAAGAATGCCAGCATTATTCGTGTGATCTTTCGCGGATAGTTTCCCTTCAGTTCTACATTGCGAAAGACTTTGCCAGCGGGTTGAGGTAAGACCTTTTTGTGAGACGTTTTTGGGAGCCTGACTTTGATGGCAGGGGCCGCACATAGAGGGGGGTGGGTTGAAGTAACCGCCACTGTTTGCTGGGGAGTGGGCGAAGCTTTTTAAGGTGAAGCGTAATTATAAGGACCCCATGCAGCGACCTTTGGCAAGTCTGGGTGTCGTTCTCTGATCCACATTTCTGTATGGTGATGCTGGAGCCGTGTTACTGCTGCGGGCCCCTCATTAGAAGGTCGCCTTTTAACCGCTCCATCAGTCTATAAAAGTCAGCTCAGCGCAGACCCATTGCTTTCAGATTCAGCGTTCCTATCCTACATCAGTTGATCTGATATTTGATCATTGAAATACTCTCGCAACTCGCATACATTAAAGGTTCTATTTAGACCAGTTGATTTGGTATTTTTTTTCTAGCACTTAGATTGGTTGATCCGATCCTTTATCTTACCTAACCTCTTATACTACTCTTCACATTCAGTCATTATGGGGTCAGCTGGCAAGCAACCCGATAAGAAATCTTCAGAGGGTGCCTATCCCACTCCAAATGCCACACCAGCCCCTGAAAATCGCAATGGGCAGTACCAGGCCAGAGTTGAGGAGGAAGCATCTGCCCCAGAAGGTACCACGCAACAGGCCCAAAACCCTGCCAGCTCTCAATCCAAGTCAACCACACCTGGTCCTGAGCAGCCAGCCGCCTCAGGAAGCAACCAACAGGCCCCAAACCCTGACAGCTCTCAATCCAAGTCAGCCACATCTGGTCCTGAGCAGCCAGCCGTCTCGGGAAGCACTTCCCGACATGCACCAAACCTCAACGGCTCTGAGAAATTAGAAGGCTTGCCTGACCCTGATGTCCCTCTTCCATCAATTGAGACCGATGCCGGTCAAGAAAATTTGCGTACGCGACGCAGAAACGCGATAAACCACGTTCTGAGCTGCACGCCAGGAGACTTTTGGGCAATGCTTTCCATGAATCCATCGCGGGTTACTCAAATGCAGGCCGCAACTACCTACAACTGCAGCAAGGGTGGAGAGAGCAGTGAAAGAAGTGTTGAAGGAAGTGGCAGTGATTCTGTGCTGCCGGCGACAGCGAGATCAACGCCAGGGTGTCGAGGATGACGAGAAAGGGGCAGGCGAAGGAAAAGGCGACGTTGAAGGTGAAGAAGACGGCTAAGCATCTGATGCGTGAGCTATACGTACTTCACGATGAGTTTTGCATTGACAGGAAGAGCGGGCGAGAACAATGATAATGATGATGAGGCACTTCATAGGTATTTCGGTAAACCCTTCAAAATTACGCTTCCCGAATCCGAAAAAATTTCCATGAGAAGAACGCAAGACTCGTTAGTATGCGATTTGCAGGAAAACATCAAGGGAATGGAAAATCAGCAGAACGACTGCAGGAGGATTACGGCAGATCGCAGGACCAAATTAAGGGAATGGAACAATCAGCAGAACGACTGCAGGAGGATTACGGCCAGTCGCAGGAGCAGCTCAAGGCTCTTCGCGAGTCACTATTTTCTTTGGCGGCTGGTACTGATGCAAGTTTGCGAAACAAAACTGTGGCACCTGACAGCGCCACCGTGGAAGGTACAGAGGATGTCTAAGATGGTGTATGTACTATGTGGGCTAGTGCTATACATGTCAAGGTCTGGGACGGTGTGGGGATCCACAATCTTACTATTACAGCCTACTAAGCTTGATCCATGTGCTACCGCTTCTAGCATACGCTATGAATGTATCAAGAAACACATTCTACACTAGTTTTATATCAAGTAGATCAGGATGCGGAACTAGCCCCTTCACCCAACTTTTAAACAATGCATCTCGGCATACTCGCCTGTCCTAACAAAGGCTCTATCCTCATCAACACCCAAGCCGCCACTCTTTCCAGCCTTCGCCGGCATCACAAGCATTGAACCGTCGTACATGAGACTGCATATCTCCCTCGTTAAGGAGACACGTTGTCATCATCAATGTGTACACTTAGAGTCTGGTGGTAGTGCCTTCTTGCGAAGTGAACCAAGAGAGGGATCTATGGAGGGGAGGTGGGAGGTCAGATTCCCGTATCCGACATCTTGGAGGGTCGACTTGCCAGAACTGTCTCGAATTTGGTCCCTGGAGCATGTACTTGCGTCAGCCTCTTTATGTGGGACATTTTCTGGAGCTTGATGCTAAGCTTGAACTTGGAATTGACCAGGGCCATCTTCCCGCCCTCCATCCAGCGACAGAGATCTCGGCTGCACCGAGCGAGCTGTAGTGAGACATCGTCATCGCCTCATACAACTTGTAAGTGTTCTGCTTGATCTTAAGTCCTTCGCTGTAGCCTTTTGGATATCATCATCTAGATGTAGTCGATTTAGTCAGGTAATCTGTACCGTACATTCCTCTCAGTCAAAGACACTCGTGAAACGAGTGACCTTAGATGCTATTGAAACAGAACCAGTAAAGAGTAGGTCAACAGTGGGAATCTCCGTAGGACAACGCTTTTGACAGTGATCCAAGGCATTGGTGCTTGAAGTGCTCAATCCTCTAAATCTTGAGGATTCTTCGCAGACATGTACAGCCCAAGTATTCATCATACCCATGCTCAACCTGCCCATAAGAAGGGGGAACCAGTAGCTGACACAGCGCAATAGGGTACGCTTGTCGACCACACCAAACAACACCCAAACTCCTAACGCACTACAATGTCACTGAGGTCAAGCCCACAAAGACTATCCTCAAGACTTTTCAGAGTCGTGTTGATCTTAGAAGTGATCCCACAATCAGGAGAAGGACTAGAACACTTCCTCTTGGTTTTGTAGGCGTGCACCGATGGAAATCGGAATTTGCGTATACTGCACGCCAAACCATCGAAACTGAAACCTGGAAAGGGAGGGTCGGGTCGTGTAAGAAGTTCTATAGACTTCATACCTTTCGTAAGCGCACCCAGCAACATTGTGTCGCAATCCTCACTGCAATGCAGAGTGTCACCTTGATATTCTACAAGGTAATTGTGCAGTGCCGAAATAACTTGATGGAGTGCTTTTCTTCTCCGCTGATCGATTGCGTCTGGCATCCTACATTTAACCGTGAACCAAGAAAGGCAGGGACTACTAACCAACTATTGAGTCTGGGATTGGAAGCGCACATTTATCAACCACGCCCTTGATCTGACGTTGAGCGATGCGTGTCACTTGTCTGAACTCATATGGTTTTGAAAAGACCCAAGAAACGCAAATCCATCGTACAAGATCCTTTGTGTAAGCTTGGGGGAGTTGCTCTTTCAATCGATCGACCCACATGTCCGAGAACACCTCCACAGCTTCGTGAAACTGGTAATAATCAACCAAAACAGCGAGTTGTGTGAGTGTCTTGAGATCGACCAGTCGGGGAACACTCCTGGTGTGACCGTGAATTATGTTCATCAAAATAAACATAGCAGCAGGATCATCTTCTGGAAGGGAGACTTCAACAGAGCCTGTAGAGCGCAAGGTTTCACCCTCCAGCCAATCACCTTGGAACATCCGTTCGGAGTAGGATGAGGCGAGGCTGAGATGCCTCAATGAGACCCGCAATCGGATCTCTCCCCAGCGTGTATCACAAGGGGTTTCTCCACCGCCTTGCGCGGCTAGGGACCCTGCCGAAGCTGCCCTCTCTCTTCCAGTATCTTCACCATTACCATAACATGATTTATCTCGCGGTGTGTCGGGACAATTTGGTTCGGCAAGCGCCACTACATCATCTGGCGCCTGAGGCTCAGCCGGTGCATCTGGAGTCGCTGTATCCTCAGCCTCAGTTAATGGCTCCTCAGTGGGTGGTATCTCCTCAGCCTCTACTGCAGGTTCTGGTATCCCCTCATCCTGTGTTGGTGTCTCCACAGGTCCAGCCAGGCCCTCGTCAGGTTGAACAAGCGGAGCTAGGTCACTCTGTGGATCATCACGTTCGGCGAACGGCAGGGGGTCGTCTGGTGTCACCTGAGGAGTGGAATGGCTCTTCAGGACTAACGTGACATCTCCACGCGGATCAAGTTCATGATAATTTGTCGACATGGCGTCAAGCTCCAGAGCAGTTGCTGGAGGGCCGTAAGTGGAGAGCTTTTTCTATTAGAGGTCTTGAATTAGACTTACTTTATACGAATCTCACTTTCCTTTAGCTTTGCATAAGTTACACGTGGCCAGTAGAGCCTTGAGATAGAAATGGAGTCTGCCGCCAGAAATAGCTCCGGATGAAGGCCAGCAGCGCAGCGTTGTTGGCCGCAAGGATTGACAGTGGGCACGGCAAACCCCACGCTGACGAAAAGACAGGTCTCGGCAAACCAAAGCGCCCGTCAATATGTATCCCGACCCTAGTGCAGCTCTTAGACCCTTGCCTTTTGTGCCAGCCGTTCTGACATCTCCAGTGATAAATAGGTGCCCTATGGCGTCACTCTTAATAAGCTAGGATATGATAATGATATGGCAGCCTTATTCAGCAACGAACGCTTATCTAGAAGGAGATCTCTCCGTGCAGAAGCCAAAGGTCCAGCTAGTGCCACGCAATAAGGTTAAGGAGATAGTATGGTCTAACATATTTTACTAAAGATCAACTGCGCCTTTATACTAATTGAAGACGCCCTAGTTATTGTAAACGTCCCCCGCTGCGGGAAGTTCCCTAGCGGCGGATCCCGGGCAGCGCCAAGCTGCAGATATGGAAGCACCTGTGCTGC
>JAABVA010006760.1_pt1 | contig 10103 bp, 13 predicted proteins | sample 5560331 | NCBI WGS metagenome assembly JAABVA01 (sample SAMN12812661, study PRJNA571458) | rock metagenome | isolation source: Antarctica rocks | place: Antarctica: Victoria Land, Mt New Zealand sud | collected 2016-01-07 | reverse complement strand
AATCCAGAAACGTGTACTGTTACCAAGGTGCTCAAGTTCAGCAGGCAATAGTGTTTGTACCAGCCAAGTACTCGTGAGCACCTGAATGTTGCACCTGGACTTCTCATTTTGATCTTGTAGGGTAACAGTTTGCAGCTGGACAGTTCTCTTTCTCGCTTCCTGCCTGCCCTATGCTAATAACACTACTGCTGTATACAGCTACAGCTAAACTTGATCATCCTTGATCAATGGCACACCTGATGGCCACCTACAATCTGAAGATACGCAACAACCTGTGGACACACCTCCATCCTGATCGGGTAATACAATGAAGGAATGTATATCTTGCACTGACTTCTGTGCTACAAACACAATTCACCAGATCTAGCTAGAACCTAAACAGTCTCGGATCCCAGTGCTGATTTGCAGGTGCATGCATATGCGCTTCATGCACACAAGAGTCAACAGCTAACCACAACTGGACACTCAACAGAATCATCATCTCCTGAGAGCAACTGATTCAGTGCGGCCATAACGCCTGTCAAACCAGCATTGTTCTCAATCGATATCATAGTGTCGCTGATACCACTCCTTGCATCCACTAGTGTGTCACTATCCTGACCAGGGCCGTACACAAGACCCCCGGTCAACACAAAGGGATTTGGCCCAGGGCTGTACAACGCGTCATTTGCATCACACACAGCGCTCTGATTCGCAGGGCAGGACGATGCGCGCTCCTGAATATGAGTCGGGGCATTGCCGTACCCTACCACAAAGCTGCCAGTGTCGTTGCTCAGCATGTAGTCTGCTTGGGATCGAGCCCAGCACATGTACTGTTGTGCCAGGTCATCTACTGACTCATCTGTGGAGTTACATGAGCTCAGCACTTGACCGTAAATGAATGACAAGAAGGCAGCATTCATGGTCTGCCCTGACGTGGAGTCCAGAGTGTTGTATGCCCGACCCAGCTCTGTGTAGCTGGTGGTACCAGCTGAGCCGCACAGCCAGGCATCTAGGTACTCTTGAGAGAAATCGTGGAAAGAAGCTCTGTTGGTGATATCTGCCAGTAAAATGTTTACTGGCCAAAAGAGCTGGTCCCAGCTGGACAGAAAGTTGATGTCTGACACTGCTTCCTGAGAGTTGGCATGTTGATTGAACCACCTGCAACAGCAGAACCTGTGTCACACATATACACTTTGTGCATGCCCGAACCAACGCAACATTATGTAGTGGTTTCTTAACAGCTGATCAACATACCGTAACATCACACAGCACAGTTCACTTGAGCACAACCACTGTGACACTTGGGATCACTTGGTGTATCACAAGACTCAGCAGCTTGTCTGCTGTCAAGCTGACATGTGCATGCACAAGGCATCTCATGTGGTTCACACACACTCTGTCAGACGTGATAGCTGCTCATAACTGCTGGACGCAAGATCTTGTGGTGGGTATCTTTTGGCAAGATCTGTAAGCTATCACCACAAAAGCTGAGACAGCTGTTGCGCACAGAAATAGCACTATGCAACATGCACAGCACAGTCAGACCTATAAGCGTCGCTTAAGTATGCTGCATCCCCAGTAGCCTGGTACAGCCAGGCCGCAGCCCAAGCAAGGTCATCAAGGTAGCTGGTGCTGTTAAAGGTAGCCAACATCGCTCCTGCATACAACTCATCTGGAGGCAAGCACCCAGGAACAATAGGGTTCTGCTCTAGGTTTTCGTCTGGGCTGGTGACACCCCCAGCACATGGGTACAGAAACAATGACGTGTAAGCTGCCCTGTTACGCGCTCCAGCAGCATACAGGGGAGCTGAGGCGTTGAGTAAGGTGGCAGAGTATGATGGGTCAGAATCCCGGAAGACGAGGGCGGTTGATGCAAGGGCTGCTGCTATCTGCCCTGCCAGGTCAGATGTACCTGCACACGTCACAAGCATCTTGACCATGCTTGAGGCAGCCTCTTTGGTAAATGATCATTGGATCATGAGGCTACATGGTTCATGGTCTCATAGCAAAAAAAAGGTGAGCACATAAAAAACGACACATTGTGCTGTCATGGAGAGGTTTAGGTACAAACAGATCAGCTGGTCAAGAAGCAAAGCACCCAATGCTTGGGTCGACAAGCAAGCTGTTCTTCACAATGTACTGAATATCAAAATTGAGGCAGGAACCACCCACTACAAGTATGGATGCAGCAGAGTGGCATGTTCATCAGCACAGGTGCATGGACATATGGTTACCATTGTAGGTGGTCATGTAGTATGATGGGCGACGTGCTGTGCTGTCTTCTGGCCGCGTCCATTCAGCCTTGTCAGTAGTTTCATTGCCCACCTGGCAGCAAAGTCAGCTGCTATTAGACCTCTGCAAGCCTGAGATCGATGGGTTTGGATACTACAAAATCACACTCCACTGGGTCAGTTTTTCACGTGATGGCAGACCCATCAGATGACTTGTTCTAAAATCGTTCATATTGTGTTGGCTGGTTTCAGAACTATTGATCTTGGAACTGGGGGGGAAGTACAAAACTGGTTTGCCTTTGGACCTCACAGACACGCTGGAAGTGGAATGGCACATTCGTAGGAGCTTGAGCCTTGATGCCCCGTTCAAGAACCCTGAAGCTCACCTGATACACAATGAAGAACTCATCAGCCTGGCTTGTTGCGCTGCTGTCTGCGTCTTTTTTGCAGGTCTTCAACAGATAGTCTGTGTTCCAGCGCAGGGTGTCTAAGCCAAGTTGCCAGGCACCTGTATCACTCTGATTGTTGCCTTCACCAAACTTGAGCATGCCCCAAGCCAGCATGGAGGTAGTCCAAGCAGTGGTTGGAGTGATTTGGAGAGTGCCTGCAGGCATGAAGAAATATGGTACTCAGTGACTACCATAGTATTACATAGTATGTGCACAACTAAAAAGACAGCATGGGGCGCAATATGGTAGGTAAGGAGGGTGCAACTCTCCAATGCCGGTGCAAGTGTCAACAAGACAAACATGAGCGTGTGCCAGCACATCATGTGGCTCTGTTTTTGCAGATGTGTAGATTGCATTTCCACCCACACGCGGTGGTGTAGCCAGTATTGGTGTGGTATTGAATTGCATAAATTGCGGCTGAAGCTGCGGGTACATTTACATATTGAAAGATGACTTTGCCCGTTGTATGCAGCATAATCAGCAGACAGGACCATGTGAGCAGTAAATGCAAAGCGTCCTATGGCATACCTGCTTCCCTGCCCTCCATGAGGCCGCCTGTAAGGTCACCCCAATCAAGACCAGTGGGTCCAACCTGATGAATGAAGGCGTTGTGCCGCCATGCAATGGGGTAATCAGCTGGAAGAGCGCCGACCCACTGAGAGCGGTAGAACAGGTGTGAGTCCTTGAGTAAGCTGCCATAATCGAGCTGCAGCAGGCACAAACCGCCCTCAGCAGGTTCAGAGATCCGGGAACAACATCACGGCGTTCAAATACAGCTGACTCATCACACCTGGATGTCCTGCGGTTCTGCCGCGGTCATGGAGGTCACGCTTAGCAGGATCACACATGCCGTTGCGCGGGTCTTGAAGAAGCTTGCACCAGCCGGCACCCTTGTCATCGTGCCGAGTAGCGGAACACGAAACACAAAATGATTGAGCTGCCATCAGGATTGGCTTTTGTATCGGCTACAGCTGCACACAGCGAAGGCCTTCGAAGCGACTCGAGGGCAAGTAGCAATGACTCACTGAGTAGCTCCAGGGTCTAGCGACTGAGTCATCAATACATTGCCGTTGCTGCCGTCGAACCTCTAGATTGGCACAACTCCACTTTTTCCTGGATGTTGAGCAAGAGCTTCACAAATTCAAGTGCGTTTGTTAGCAGTCAGCTAAACGCGGTCTGACAGCAGCTCGTGACACCACCAGCACATCCATTTCCTTGTCTCACGTGTTTACCTTGACAATCAAGTGGATCGGTAAGATAAAGCAAGACTGTTTCTTCTAGACGGACAAGGCGCCTCATGCGTGTGGCCTTACAAACAAAGCACTGTTGGAATACTATGGGGACCTTAATATGTTGTCCAGGCCAGGCATGTACTGGCTGACACACTGAGGCCTAGGCTGATGCCAGCTTCATACAGGTGCTGTGATGGTATAATGCTGCTTTCATTACAGTCCGAGTTGTGTGCAAGCTCAATATCTGCCACAGCAGATTCGGCATCCTCCCTTTGGTTTGCAAACAGGCTTGGAGCATCTCAAAACACAACAGTCTCTTGACAAGACCTCACTGCAGATGTTGTGAGCAACATGCAGTGGTGAGTCATCCAACTGCCAAGCTTTGACACATGACAAAAAGAGCAAGAATTCATGAGACACACATGTTTTCTGTAAGATTGGCAGGATGCCAGAAATGGTGCTGCCCTCCCAAAGGATCTGTTAAACGACTGACACCTGTCAGCAAAGTCACAGCAGGAGCTCTGCCTCCAACTGATTCAGCACAGAATAAAGCTGAAGCTGTACACACTCATTGGTCGGTCAGTTGTTGCTGCAGGGATCCATCACATCATTGACATTTGCACATTGTGACAGTTCTCTTGCACTCCACAATGCAGAAGCCTTGTGCTTGTCAGCGTGACCGTGTCGTGTACAAGACGCCCCTGCAGCTCTAGAGTGCTTGAGCAGACTCACGCACTTGACATGCCTGCACCTGGCACGCCAAACAGCAAAGGAGCACTTGAAGGATGAGCATATAGGGTTTCCAAAAGGTGTGTTGAAGGATGAGCATATAGGGTTTCCAAAAGGTGTGTTGAACATGACAAACTGAGTTACTGTGAGCTTGTGTTGCCTTGTTGCGCACCGCGTCCCAGACAACATCAGCAAGCTGCAGGAGCTGCTGGGTCTGAAGATAACAGAGGGCTGCCCTGATGCCTTGCTCGCAGCTTTTCAAAGGACAAATCCAACAAAGCCAATTTGACCGTTAATTTGCTTGGAAGGTATGCTATCTGTGCCTTTCAAAGTTCTTTGTAATCTCTTTGATTGTGTTGCATGACATGCAGATGTGCACAGTAGTGCTCCTGTCTAGATGCTCAATTTTGACAAAGGCGTTGCAGGTCATTGATATGCTTGCAATTGTCTTAACGGTGATCAAGCACGTAAGTGCTGCATGCTGCTGCAGGCACGAGAACTCCATTCCAGAGGCTGGCTTGCAAAGCTGCACACATGTAAGGCTCATCTCTCTTGATCTGACTGCAAATTGCCTCAGCAGCTTGCCAAGCTGTTTCTGCTTTTTGCGTCATTGCAGAATCTGGACATCTCATGCAATCCTCTTGTTCCATGCACTGGTCTTGTCTTCCTCATGGGATTGACTAACTTGAAGATGATGTTATGTGGTTTGACATCCATTTCAATGAGCTTCCCAAGCCTGAGCAGCTTGCAAGTTTTGATCTTGATGTACAACCAAATTGTTGACATACCGCCGGGCCTGCCATGGCATAACTTCAAGCGACTTGTCCTGATTGATTTTCACCTTTCACAACTACCTTGGCAGGCCCTGTCTTCAGCTGCAAGGTTGAAATTGCTTCAGTGCAGCTACACTCCATTGCAGGTGCCCAGTCATGCTCAATTCAGGTTGAACCTGATGTTTGCTTGCTGCTGTCTATGCCCAAGCAGCCACCTCTCCAGTTAATAGCCACATCCACATGATTGACGACTGTCGTGCCCTTGGACTGTGCTAATGATATGCCCCTTTATGCTACATGATCAAATTGCCACACAGCTAGATGGTAAGCCACAGTTAGTGGCATGTAGCTGGAGTGTTTATGACAATGTATGGTGATACAGGTGAGAACAACTGTGATAAAGATAGCAGGCATGATCTACTAGCTGAAAGGACTTCAGTCCTTGGCGGGTGCAATTCTGAAGTAGCAACAATACTGTAAGGCTGCCATGGCATTTTTTGGTGCCACAGTGTTGAAGGCTGTAGCTAATGCTCTTGTGTTTTGTCCTCATGCACACAAAGGCCTTGCTGTGCTTTGCAAATCATCGTTAACATCAACTTTGGATGTGCCTGCTTAAGGTGGCAGGTGTGGTATGTCCAAGAAAGCGAATTGTAACATTGGAGTCTATAGATCTAGCGTTCAACTTGCATCCAGCAGTATGCTCTCCATTTTGCAACCTGTTGCAAGATCGACATGCAACACAAAGGCTGCCATCTGTTTCACAAGCATATTGTCACTGTCCAAACCATCTTGGAGGTGCTGTAGACAATATTATGCTGACTAGCATACACATCTGGACTTCATGCTGAGCACACTAATGCGCAATATATTGCACATCTGTGATAAGGGACCATGTGGAGCTCTGTCAGCTGCATTCCACAAGCAGTCAGACGATCTCCATCTGGGTGTGAAGCCAGCTGTATCAGTCTCGCTTGTGCATTTTTCAGTGCCTGCTGTGTAGCCGCGTGGTGGCATCTGCCAAGGTTTGGCAGTTGGCCGGTCCAATGCGCCCGCGTCTGTCTATCAAGACTCGTTTTTGCCACCTGGATTGTTGAACGATCACGTGATGAACGGCGGCCATACGGCGGAAGTAAGCTGCGCATACCACGCAAGCATTGCTTGCGGAAGTTCCAAGATAAGCCTGGAACGTCGAGGCGCCTTCTGATTTGATAAAAACCCCTGCGTCAACCTGCTTGCCGCCACTTTGACATTTTGGAGCACAGGAGCTTGGCAGCAGACTCGCCGATACAAGACGTCTAGACCAGACTTGAGATGCGTAGCACGATGCGAGCCGTGGCATTGGCCCTCTGCTTGTTCGCCCTTGGCGCTGCTGCACAGGACTACACCACTATCAACTTGAACCCTTTCACAAGTGTCCAAGTGTGCGTGCCCTTCAACGTGGCTATTCAGCCTGGCCCCAGCTACGCTGTGCAGATAGCAGCTGACCAGGCTGTCAAGAATGCGTTTCAGGCCACCGTCGGCAGTGGAGGCGTTTTGTCTCTTCAGACAAACGGAGCTTTCACTACGACGCAGCCTATTCAGTGCATCATCAGCCTGCCTGCTGAGAAGCTTACAGGAGTGAACGTGCTAGCGCCGTCCACACAAGTGCTGTTGAGGAACGGCTTTACCCCCAGCAAGCTGACGGCCGCAGTTGCAGGCAGCTCCACCCTGCTCGCGAACGGCATAGCTGCTGCGGCAGGCTCGCTGTCTGCCACCGGGTGAGTCTCCAGCTGAAGTGCTTGCCTGTTCACCCGACCAACTGTGACGATTTGCAGCAGGTATCAACTTGACTGTCACAGAGATGCTACAAGCACAGGCGATTGCTTGACAATAGAGTGCATATATGAAAGACAGCTCTATACAGGAAAGACAGCTCTTGGATCTGTCATGTGATGCATTGCCTTGGATGAGACTTACTACAGTATCCTGATGCATACCTGTGTGATACTCTGACTGAGCACAGGTTCTGAAGGTTTGCGTAGATAGGACCATGCTTCCAATTGGCCAATTCCTTGCAAGGCTGTGTGGACTCTCAGGTTGGCTTGGTCATGTCTGTGACATTGTGAGCCATGCTTGTGTGCAGGGCAGGCACAATTGCTGTTGCTGGCAACCTTGGTGGTCTAACAGTTGCCAACACTGGCACTGGTACCATCTACACATCAGGTGTGGCAGCTGGAGCAGCTGCTGCCGTGTCTGGATCTGGCAAGTCTGTGCTCTTGCCCGTCAGCGGTGAGATCCTCTCACTGCTTCCATAAATAACGTGCTGCAGAATAATGCCAAGACACAGACAAAAGTAGCAGCATGAAGTCCTCACATGCTCCTGCAGATGTTGTCTTGGCAAGTCGGTGTCGCCGTGTCTGCAGCTGTGTTCAGTGCTTGTGTAGATTTTTACGTGTTTATCACATGTGCCTCTGAGAATGCGTATACAAGCCTTCTAACATGGTGGTGCATGTACAGGCTCTGCAGTCACCAGCCAGCCCGGTAGCGCAGGCACTGTCACCTTTGTGAACGGCAAGTGCACTGTCTCGGTGAGTTTGCTGAGCTTCCTTTTACCTGTGCTTATCTTGATACAAGCTCAACCCAGCAGTTTGCTGTTGCCTGTTGTAAAGTGTGCACAGGATGTCACCTATATGCACAGTGTGCTGACAGCATGGGCTGACAACATGTGCTGACAGCATGTGTATTGTCTTACAGGGCAGTGCAGCTCCTAGTGGCGTGTGCACTGAGGCGTCATCACCAAGCCTGCCAGCTGCTCAAGTCACCTGGACCTGCGGGCTTCAAGTCAGCGGCAACTTCCTATGCTCAGGTATCAGCACTGTCTTTCATGCACCAGCAACATGACGTGTGCAAACGCTGACATTCAGCAGATGATACAGCATGCACATGACCCTGCCATTGGTGGGCATTGCCAGCATCTTGCATACTGTTCAGTTCGACCAGTTCAACAACTTGTACAACTTGTCAAAACTACCTCAACTGAGGTGTGCTGAGCTACACATGCTCCGACCTAGCTTCTTGGATGTGCTACCATTTGGCCACTCATGACTAAACCCAAGTTGATGAACTGCATGTAGTGACACATGAGCCATTGGTGCCGCAGGAGGAGCTGGCAGCGTTGGAAAGGTGACCACACCAGCACCCGCCTCCACCACAGACCAGGCACAGAACATCAAGTAAGCCTTTCACTACACAGGAGCCTGCCTTGTGTTGCATGGAATACTGTGTGCACTGTGCGTCTGTTGGAATTCGTACTAACACAATGGTCAGGCCTCAAAGATGCTCACTGCTTGCTGCTGAGGGTCTGTGCCACCGACTGGATTTTCTGCAGGGCAACTGTTCATGCGGCTGACGTTCAGTGATCTACGTTGTTGCAAAGAATGTTTGTTTCATAGATTAAACATGCCTTTGCTGCCATTGCCACAAAGACCCCCGAACATCATGCAAGCACAGACATGGAACATGTGATCAGCAGCTGACTGCTACGTGGATCTGCAGCTTTGATGGGAGCGGCGGTGTGTCGTCATCCAGCGAGGCTGTTGGTCAGAACAGTGCTTCAGCCTTCAGCTCTTCAGAGTCCACTCCCAGTGGCTCCACTGGCACCACTGAAACCTCCTCTGATGGTAACCTCTCTGTACTCTGTTTGTGAAATGCTGCATGATGAGATGCTGAAATGCATGCAGATGTCTGCATGTAGTCAATTTCAGTGGAGACAAACTGCTTTTGCAGTCACAGGACCACAGCCTAAGCAACCAGACCGTGCTTCTGCAGGTCAAGGCTTTGGGCTTCAGGCCTCAAACCCACCTGGGGGGTCTGCTGGCAGCGTCTCGGGCACTGGCGGCACGACATCCACAGGCCAGTTTGTCATCCAGACATGCAGCACCAAGCCTGCAGTTCTGCTGGCTGGCTCTGCACCTTCCTCTTCAGCCACTGGAGCAGTTGCTGCAACTCCTGGTGCAGAAGCTGCTGCTACAGCTGGTTGATTGCTTTGAAGGGATGGTGTGAAGGTGCATAGGCAGTGCAGAACCTGATCCTCAAGTATGGGAAGACCATGCACAGCTTTGCTGGAGGCACTGTGAATTGCAAAGTGGTGGATGTATAGCTGTCGCATCCACAGCTGGCACAGTGCATGTGAACATAATGCTGGCCTGAGAAAGTATTGTTTTGTCCTCTGTTTCTGTTGATCCCTCCTATGCAACTCAGACAAAGCCTAGGAATAATTCAATCTATCTTCACTCAAGAACAACATATCTATTGTATTACCCTGAGGCTTTTGCCTGCATTGCGTCACAGACCTGCATGCCATGTGAGATATCCGGCATGCAGCCCTGATCTCTGCATGTAGTGCTGATTGCAGTTTTGGCATATGCTCATATGTAAAGTAGTTGGACATTGAGGATTGTGACATGGAAGAAGATGTGAACACATGTGTGCACGGCCACTCATGTCGCAGAACCAGTTCCTTCTCACACATATACTCTGAAGCAATGAACCTCCTTATAAAGCCAAAACGCGTTGCACAGTGCCTGTTTGCAGACAGAGCATGCAATGCACGTGATGTGGCAGGACGTTGACCATCTTGTCAGCAACAAGAAGCCTTCATCATGTCGCTGCAAAGTCTGGACCTATGGTTGCAAATCAGTTCGAATAGTTTCAACGATTCGGTTCATT
>JAABVA010006759.1_pt1 | contig 10104 bp, 13 predicted proteins | sample 5560331 | NCBI WGS metagenome assembly JAABVA01 (sample SAMN12812661, study PRJNA571458) | rock metagenome | isolation source: Antarctica rocks | place: Antarctica: Victoria Land, Mt New Zealand sud | collected 2016-01-07 | reverse complement strand
CTGGCTTGGCTGAGGACATGTGCTCTGCGAAGCCAAGCACGATTGTGCAGCTGCATACAAGGAAGGCCCCTCCTAGAGAAAGGGCATTTGGAACCTGCAGAGCATTTTTGAACGCATGGGGCCATTACATGATATCCATGCAGTCACTCTTATGTACCATACCACATCCGCACACACTGAATTGTGATGTCTTGGGAAAGCTTACAATAAACATGCGCCTTTCCACTGTACATTGTGCACACTATACTCAGCAAGCTCACCACTGTCAGCAGCATGCTTGCGCACCATACAAGTACATGTCTGTACGTGCCAGGTAACCAGCAAGCATACCACTCCCAGAAGCATACCATACAAGGAAATACATGCAAGGGCATCACATGCTTGAAGCAGACAACAGGTCAATCGCTGGCCTCTTACACTGGCATGCTTGTGACCACAGTCATGAGCACACCTCACTGAAGACAAGGTAGCCGGACATGATGCCCCACACGACAGATAAGTAGCTCATGGCTGTCGCCAGAGATGCCTGCACCATCTTCAATGCAATGGTTTGGCTCATCTGCGACCCATAAGCTGAAATGGCTGCAGACAGCCAGCATACGTCAGATGCAGCGCAATTGTGGTGTCCGTAAGTGTCATGTACTGCATCTGAGGCACACCAGAGACGTTGCTCACATGCTTCTGTGAATCTGCACACATGTGAATGCGCATCCATGTGTTGCTGTTCACAGAATGGCAGACTGCATAAATCAGGAACCACGGCCACAGTACTCAGCACAAGGCATGACCACCAGCATGTTGGCATGATCGCAACTGACTCAAGCATCCAGTACACGTGACCCCTGTGCTTATACCAAAATGCTCACAGTGAAGTTGCAGCTTGCACACTTTGCCCTGTGAGCAAAGCCTTGATTGATGACTTTAGAGCAGATCTGGAGGGTGGCCCACCTGTGAGAAGGAGCAGCATCCACTCAAGGAGGGTGGAGGGCATGGTCCACTGCTGTGCTATGACAGCCATGATCAGGGAACCAATGAGCGAGACTCCGCCCAGATACATCAGCTGTGTGTGGCTGTCTTCACCCTTCAGGTAGCGGATGCAGATTTTGTGGCTGGCAGCGAAGCCTGCCTGCAGTCAATGCAGCGCAGTATGTAAGAGGTTTTTCCATGACGCTGGCAGCACATTTCTTCAAGATGAGCACAATACCACAGAACATTCACTGTATGCTTTGTACTCCTGCACACTAGAACGCTTCTTCTTCTGCAACTCAACCCAGGTTGAACTGGCCATGGCTGCCTTTTGGTCCATAAAAATCTTTGGCAGGTCAAGCTTCAACATATGTAATGCTTCAAGACAGGAAGGGACATTCATGCACAGTCACCGCCAGAGGCTTTGTATGTCGACCTGTTTGCCTGCAGACCTTGTCCATGTCTCCATGTATTTGCCGCCAAGCGGCGAGGCAAAATGACCACCATAGAGCTGAAACGCTGCCGCTAGTGAGGACATCATTGTCTGACAAAGACTATGGCAAGCACCAGTGAGTGTGGGTGAGTACATCAGCAAGCTCCTTGGCAAAGGTGATGAGCTTGCAAGCAGGTGTGCACATACCTGGATGATGCCCACCGCAATGCCGGTGCGACTGATACTGCTACTGCTAGAGCTGCTGCCAAAGAGCACACTTGGTTGAGCCGTGAGGAGGACACCAACCAGACACATGGGCACGCACACCCATATCAGCCTGCATCATCAACCACGGTGGAGGTGACCGTCCTGTCAGAGACTTTCTGGGTGAGCATCTTATGCAATCAGTATGCACACTGAGGCCGATGCTCCACGACTGTACAGCGGTCCGCAGTGCCTGCACACAGCTGCTTGATGCAGTGCTGCACACTGGATCATACAAGCATATGATGGTGAGGGAAGGACACTGGCACAGAATGTTGTAGTGGCGGGAGTGGAGTGCTGCAATGGGCTACCTGAGTTGTGGAGGGGGAGCTGAGTTGTGGAGGGGGAGCTGAGTTGTGGAGGGGGAGCTTACCTGCTAGGCAGCTCATTGAGTAGAAGTGGGGCTGCAAAAGCAACCATGATGGGGGACAAGAACTGCAGCACCACTGAATCCGAGAGGGGCATTAGCTGTAGGGATGTGTACAGCAAGAAGATGGACATGAAGCTGCACAAGCCGCGCACCACCAGCATTGTGTGCCTGCAGGATGCATCATATGTTGCTGAGTCAGCGTTTGTCAGATGTATCCTCAGCCCAGACCCCCGGGTATGCATTACTGTGCAGCATACAGTGTCTGATGCGCAATACAATGTGTCACACCATGTGTCATGATGGCATGGTACGCGCAACAATGTCATGCTATGAGATGCAATGTAAGGTCGTGAGCCAGTGCTGACATGGGCCAAAGCAGTGCTTACTTGGTACCAAATGGCTTTGCTGGCTTGCTGTACATCATGGGCAGCACTGCACCCAGCAGGATAGCCAAGCTTCTGAAGAGTACCAGGACAGCAGTACCCAGACCATGTTTGCCTGTACAGAATCAGGCTTCTGTTCAAGCTCAGGACATTCAGAATCAAAGCAGTTAGTTGGAAGAGTGTTTCAGATGGGTAGCACACATGGAGCCACACTCACCCAGCAGTTTTGCTGAGGTTGCTTGAATTGACAAGAGCAGCGTGCTGAGCACATACAGGCCTAGTCCCTGTGCTGTTCTCCAGTCTGTGTAGTTTGTGGGTGCTGCAGGCTGTGCAGATGCACTGGCGCTTGTAGGAAAGCTCTCGATCGGCTCCTCACCCGCATAAGAAGTCTCTGCTGAAGCGTTGATGTTCAAGGGAGCTGAGTGGCCTACTTGCAGAGACCAGTAAGTGCCTGATGTTGCTTTGGAGGTCTCCGAGACTGGCATCAACAGCGCAACTGCGAGTGATTCTGTGCCTCGGGGAGTCGCGTCGCTGGATGTCAATCGTGGAAGATGCGCTTTTGAACCAGTAGATGGCATTCTGAGGAAGCGTCTACTTTAGCTCCGCTTCCGGAACCGCTGCAGCCGAGACGTCATGCCGCGGTTTGCCGAACGGTCCTGACGCAAGCATTGCTGCACCTGATGCAATACAGCAATGCGAGTGAGCTTTCATTATATGGAGTGTACATCGCGATCAACTTTTGGTACACGATCGCTGACATCAGTATGCGTGAACTAAGACTGTTGGTTTAGTTGTGGCGACGTGCAGCACCCCGTGCTCGTGATAATGTTGTAATCGGCAGCTTAACAAAACGAACGCTGTGAAGAAGGCATACACAGTAAGCAAAGCTGGCAACTCATGCAGCTGCAGATGTCGCCTCTGCCGTGCGACAAAGAGAAAGAGGATTTTAAATGCCGATTCACCTCAGGTAAACCTTACGCAGTGACTATGACCATCATGGTGACATGTTGCTGCTAAGTCACAACACATGGCACAACCTTAACATGTCTTTAATGACGTTTGCGTTGCGCATGCGCACCACACTCACCTTGCTGACTGCGCCATTCACCTGAGAGGTATCTGGCTCCACATCCAACACAGTAGCCTAATTCATGCAGCCAAGCCGCTGCGGCAACATTTGTCTTCACATGTACACTCAGTTCAGCAAGGCATTCATCTCGCACTGTCTCATGCAGCTGCTTTGCCAGCTGGTGGGTTGCATCTAAGGCATGTAGTTAGGGCTTGCATAGCCCCATTAGTGCCTTCGCAATACCAACGAGTCAGCCACAGCATTCAGTGAATGCTTTCAAAAAATGGTCTTCGACGAATTGATTGTACATTTTGAATACATCAATGACAGCATGTGCTCATTGATGTATACCTCATTTAGCATCTAGAGCAACTAGCTTCAGTCCAATGCAACAAAACAACGCTCATATACAACCTTATCGACGTGATTCATCAATTGCAGCTCCAAATGCATGAGACATGGTCAGGTATAACCAGAAGATGGCTTGACCTCGCTCATGCATCTGCAGGTGCTTGCTTCTGTTCGTTTGCTATCTTGTTGTTGTGCCTCATTAGTGGATGCTGTCAGTGAAGCTGAGGGTACTGCCACCACTGCTGCTTCCATCTCCCTAGCAGAAGCAGAAGAACAATACAGACCAGACTCTGAAAACATGTCCCCATGTGTGTTGTGGAACTGACTGCACTTCTGACCCATCATGGCATGGTGCCAAGAAACATTTGTCCATCTGCCAGCAACCTCATTCAAACTTCTTGCCATTGGTAATCTGACGAAAGTCAATGATGCTTTCCGGCGACTTGATCATTTCCTCAAGGGTCGCCTGTAAGACAGACGACAATTGCTTAAAAGGTGCAGGGTATAATCTGGGAACAAAGTACAACAAATTGCATAGCCGTACAGCAGATAGCATCAAATCCCTAGTCAAGCATTGCCAACAACAACACTTGATGCAGCTGTCTCCTGCTACCTTATGGCAGTTTGCCTGAGTTGGATGCATGCCACAGCAAGTTGTCCAGCAGCATGCTGTTCTAGACACAACACAGGACACTGGCGAACAAGCACCTCACAGCCTCAACTTGCAGGCAGTCATTGAGCAACGAACCAAGCAACTTGTACTCATCTTCCAAGGGAGTACCCAGTCATCCAAACCTCTGAAAGACGTGACATGCGCTTTAAAGCGCAGACAAGGGCTTGAAATTCAGAAGATATGCTGACCTGAAGGTTGGCAGCCATGGCGTCAATGGACGAGCTCTTCCACAAGGAAGAGTCATACTCTATCTGCCCCAAAACAGAGCCATCGGGCGCCCCAAACAGCTCTAGGAAGATATCTACCTTAGAGCTGCCTGTGTGAATGGGCTCCACACTTTTGGTGGTCACACCTGCCAGCTGCATGCCTGACAGCAGCGTTGCATCATGCAACGCAAACAACACCTGCAGCCAGCCAAACAACCTGATCAGCGGGTGCGATCAAAACTATCAAAGGCTACAGCGTTTGCTGTCTCGGTAAATAAACACCAAACATGCATGCCTCTCCCAGCTTACATGCTCACACCTGCTGAAGACTGTGGTTGCTGAGACTACACATGCTACCAGGAAAAGGCTTTGTCACAATGACATGCATCCCAGCAGATGCCTGATGTGCATAGCGATGCAGCATGTTATCCGACCTGGTAGGGCAGGGCATTGAAGGGCAGCAGCTTCTGCTGCTTGGCCAGCTGGGCAATGACCTGCATCTGGGGCACGTCTGCATGGGCCAAAGCCTCCGCCACCCCCCGGTGGATCAGCTGTATCAAATCTACAAATGTCAGAGGACCTGCAGCAACATGTCACATACGTCACCATTTGGTGTACTGGGGGATGCTGTGTCTGCAGACACCGTCTGTCTGACAGCAGCTAGATCGCCTTGTTCAGGGCAGACTTTACCAACAGCCTATGCTCAACAGTCTGCATGTGCCTTTGGCGCATCAGGCTGGCCCATGAGAAGCAAGCCATGACAGACAATGCCACAAAGACAAGAACACAAGACAGCCAGAAAGGTACTGAAGAGCCCACATGAGATACATCAGGAGGCTGTGAAAGCTTTCAAGCTCAGAGGCGGGTAGACTGAAAGCAACATGGGCTTGTGCAGTGAGCTTGCACAGACCACAGACTGCATGCAGCTGACCAAAGACACAGCACACTTCAACATACCAGCATAGCAGACAAGGGCGCTTACCAGACATGGTGGTTCGTAGAGCAGTGAGGTTGACAAAGCAGCCGACCAGGTTGCCCTGCAGGTCGGGCCTGCTGCGCCCTGAGCTGGGGGTGGCCACTGTCAAGTCAGCCCTGTTGGTGTACCGCCTCAGCAGGACCTTGAAGGCTGCCAGCACAGTCACAAAGAGACTGCTGCCGCTGGACTGTGCCAGGTCTCTCAGCTCATGTACCAGCTTGACTGACAGGGCAACCTGCAGTAAAGCCCATCATAAGTACAAGCGGCTTTGCTGAGAGCCAGCGGTAGCAACAAGGCTCAAGAGCTTGGTGTGTGCAATTTGCAGTGTGGGTGTAGCTTCTGAAAGCAAGCCACTGGCTGTGATCACTGCAGTGAACATGACAGCATGCATACCTTGACAATCCCACCGGGATTCTGGCCGATGTTGGCTTTGCCAGATCTAGGGTAGTCAGTGTCCAGGAGGGGCTTGAGGGAGGCGCCCTGCAGCTGGTCACACCACCACTCCAGGTCCGCCAGCCGCTTCGCCTGCATGCCGTTGTGCTGCCACCTGGCATGCTCCAAGAACCCTAAGGGTAGCTCTGGCATGTGCGGCTCTGCATGCAACACCTCGATGAGACCAGCAGCAAATGTAACAACAGACGATCACAAACAAGTCCCCTGAGCGTCAGTCTTGGCCCTCCAGAAAGAAACACTTTTGAGCATGTTTCTAGGGTGTCCTATGAGCCAGAAACACAGACACACAAACAAATGGGACAGTGTTCATGAGGTACTAATTCCAGTTTGCTATCAAAGTTGTGCCTTCATCAGCTGCTAAAGCACATTGTGGCATACCATCTGATTTATACCATGACTGGGTGGTTTTGACTGGTAGACTAGGTTTTGTGGGGAAATGAACACAGCAACTACTGTGAGGTACTGTGACTAACATCATCGCCAAACACACACACTGTCTCTTCAACCTGACAATATCTACAGAACCTAAACCCTACCCTTGAGACCCTAAGAAACACAGCTAAGCACAAGGTCTGCATGTACTTGTTCCAGAGGAACACTGGCCAGCTCTGTACCTGCGTATCAGGTCACACAGGTCACCAGTGCGCAGCAGAGGGCATCTCTGTTTGACAGTGAGCTTTTCCAACGCTATACACCTTGATCCTGAACCCTGAAACCCTACCTTCTCCCAGCTTGAGCATGTTGTAGGCCCTGCTGAGGTCCCGGAACAGCACACCCATGGACCAGCCATCCGCCACCGAGTAGTGGGTGCTGATCAGCAGGATGTTTTCATCCTCACTGGTGGCGGCCCCGCCCCCCTGTTGCCTGATGGGGATGAGGGTAGCATGGATCATGGGGCCTGTGGCCATGTCAAAGGGCCAGGACATTGCTTGCTTCAACGCCTCCTGTGTGTGCTGCTCCTCCACAGCTGGTGCTTCCTGCAGCTGGATCTGCATGCACACAGATGAGGTACAGTCAGAGACAGCAAGACAGCATAGGGCAGCTTGATTCCACCTCAAGCTGCTCTTTATAGCATCACCTAATACCGTAATGTTTCCTTTTTTTGTTTTTTTCCCCCTTCAAGACAGCAGGCCAGGACCGTTCCTGTTTGCAGGCGCAGGCTCACACTATGTATGCCCACTGGCATAGCCTTGTAGTAAGACAGTAGAACAGCATTCTGTGCGATGGCAGGGACGGTTCAGACACACCAGGATCCAAGACACTTGTTGATATTCTGTTCAACGTGTTGTACATTCCCTCGGAAACCAATGCATGCAGACTTTGTAAGAAATGACGTGCAGTTTGCTGAAGACGCTTACTCCTTGAACCTGAGGCAATTCTACTACAGTGCCAAGCAGTGCACACACCAAAGACTGTGTTGCTTTGCACCCTGAACAAACCCTACCTGCGGTCTGTTGCGAGGCAGGATCATCTTGGTGCCAAGGCCAGCCTTGCCCTGCATGCGCTTGTTCACCATCTTGGTCACCATGGCATTGCTGAACAGTCCCTACAACAGCAACTGCATTTCCTCAGGCCTTTCATTAGCCAGCAAAGCTGAGGGCGGTGTGTTCAAGCTGAACAAGCAACACTATGCCCAGATTGAAACCGAGCTGGTAACTGCAGACAGGCTTAATGGCATGGCTGCTTAGAAGGATCTATAGGAAACTTGCTGATGGGAAGAGCCTAGCTGATGACAAGCATTCTACAGCAAAACAACCAAGTACAGCAATAAGCACATGCTGTAGGCAACACCAGGGTCAGCGTGAAGGTGTGATACCAAAGACACAAGCATCAGACCAGGGTTCCAAGTCAGCATTATTGATCAGTCAATCAGTCACTGAATCCATCAACCATACCTGGCTGCTACCAAGACTGAGTCGCATGAGTCCCCTCAGTGCCTTGCCCAGGAAGTTCTGACTAATCAGCTTCCCAGTCAGGTGACACAGCAGGACTTCCTGCCTGGCAACCACTATCTGTAAACTTCTGTTGAGTAGGTCTAGATCCAGGGGTCCACTGAGCCGTATTGCAAAGGGCATACTATACACAATTGTCTCAGGAGACAATTGATGCAACAGGATCATGACTTCCTGGTTGAGTGTGCAGTACACCCCCCGTGACTTGTCTTGCGGCGTCAGCAGAGGTGATGTGGTCTCTGTTTGTTGGCTGCCAGAAGTGCTGACTGAGCTGGACTGAAGGCGGGAAACTGTGGCGGCAAGGTCTGCAATGGTCTTGTCGGTGAAGAGCTGGGAGGCGGGAAGCTCCACAGCCAGGGCATTCTGGGTTTTGGAGGCAACCAGAACTGCTAGGAGACTGGTGCCGCCAATTTGGAAGAAGTCAGCTGAGACACTGATCTGATCATGGTGTAACACCTCTAACCAGATCTGTTGGATCTGCAGCACAGATGGCACTGCTAAGCGCATCTCTAACCTTTTTTCCTTACACTGCAGGATGCAAGGCATCAGATCTAGATCAGAAGAGCAATGAACTTGCAACTACAAAGCCAACCTTTCAACAGATCAAACTATACCAAGACTCCATACGCAAAGACATATATGGAAGTAACACGTTGTCTTCAAGTTGGAGTCACACAAGCACTGTTTACTGCTCTGGCTGGAGTACCAACATAAGCGTAGCATGAGTGCTATGTGTCTCAAGAGCTTTCCACGGTTGCATGAGTCCAAATCGCTGCTGTAACCTGTGTCTTGCATAAAGCCCAGATGCAGCAGTGGGTAGCAGAAGCATGAGAGTCTCACCACTTCCTGGACTTCATCACTGGGAGCCACATAGTCGGCCTTTGCCATGTCTGCATACTTGGGCTCAGGCAGACTAGCCCTGTCAGCCTTGCCATTAGGCATCTTGGGAAACTGGTCCAGTAGAACAAAGGACTCAGGTATCATCTGCTTGGGCAGGAACTTGGCCACGTGCGCTCGCAGCTGCTCGGTGTCAATGTTCTCTGGAGACAGGTAGGCCACCAGGTGTTGCTGCTGGATGGTGTCGGCGTGGACAACTGCTAGAGCTTGCTTGACGCCTTGGAAGCTGGAGAGGTGGTGCTCAACCTCAGTCAGCTCTATGCGCACGCCTCGCAGCTTCACCTGGACAGATGTCACAGAAGAGTCGGGCACTGGCGTGAGAAGACAGGAGAACGTTTCACTTGCAGGTAGCTTGCAGTGCACCAGCCAGGTGAGAAGATGACTTGTCCAGATCATGGGCATGAACGGTGCTGACTGCATGGTCAACAGTCAGGTGCTCACTGCTTGTGCTTTAGTTTGTCAGGCAAATCAGGTTCTCGACGGCTGTCTGATACTGCAAGTCGTGTATGCAAGGAGGAGTTTTGGCTGGCAGATAGCATTTGGTGCAGAGATACAGCCCTCACAACAGTAGAAAGGAGCTGTGCACATGCTACATAGCGAACCAAACATCTGGTCAGCAGTGTCCACAGCCAGGGGCTCGGTGGGCTCGTTGGCAATGCTTAGCTGTCTCAGGCAAGCTTGGAAGCCGACTTGCAGGTTGTGCCAGGTGCAAAGCTGCATATGCCCAGAGGGCAAACTACCCAAGAAGCAAAGTTTAGCAATGCTTCCTGCTGGCTATGCAAGCACCAGGAGTTGCGCTCTGTTGAGCCATGCTGTGCTGTGCTGTTTCTTCCCGAAAGTACTGCAAACTTGCGCAGCTACTGTGCTGCGCTTGCTGTTCCATGGAGCACAACATTGTGGCAATGCTATGACAAGCTGCCGGTGCAATCCTATACCAGAAAGCTCACTGCAAGACAAAGCCAGGCATTCTAACTCGACAGCGTTTGGCAATAGCGTCTGAAAGCCACCTGCTGGTCCTTCTGAACCCTGCCCAGAAAGACGACAACCCCATCACTGCGCCAGAAGGCCTCATCGCCAGTCTTGTACATGCGAGCGTGCTGCTTCTCCCCTC
>JAABVA010006758.1_pt1 | contig 10104 bp, 10 predicted proteins | sample 5560331 | NCBI WGS metagenome assembly JAABVA01 (sample SAMN12812661, study PRJNA571458) | rock metagenome | isolation source: Antarctica rocks | place: Antarctica: Victoria Land, Mt New Zealand sud | collected 2016-01-07 | reverse complement strand
AACGCAGCTGTACACAGCCGCCAGCTCTGCTGAAGTGTCACACGTCTAATGTCAAAATACTCATGCGTAGCATTGTTTTCGACTCTTTGCAAAGCTGTTTTCAACTCTTTGTCCCATTTGGGGCTGATTTATTCAGCATGGCACACTTTGTCAGTGCAGTCAAGAGTATTGCGAAACAGATGCCAGCATCATATACGAACGGACTGTGTATTCAGAGGGACAACAGTCAAGCTGCCTGCTGATTATAGTTGGCCAGAAACCTGTTCAACAGCCAGTTGAAACGCGCTCGCACCTGCTGTAACTTGACGTGACAACCAGACTCACAAATCTCACTGACTAGACCATCAAAAACTTCTGGCGAAGGATGCCCCTGGGCTTGAATCAAACACGAGAGCATGATAGAGCGGTCGGCAGTGTCAGTCCAGGTGGTCATCACACCATCAACAAACAACATATTGTCAGGCAAAGCTGCTGCAACAGCCACTTCTGCATGAGGCTCAGATGCATTGTTGCTGGTGCCGGATACTGTTGCAGCAGGTCTTTGGGGCAAGGACTGTTCTGGGGAGGTGTTGTGACCCTCCTTGCCACCAGCGCGGTCATGGTGCCTGAAACCTTTGTTTGACCATCTGCCAACCACATTCTGACGTGGCCTGAGCTGACGCTGTGCGCTGGGCGACCCCTTGCCATTTGGGGAGGCCTTGCTGGCATCCGGTGAGGGTGGCTGGCAGAAGACACTGGGTCCAGAACACTGTGGGCGCGGCGGCTTCCTGGGCCTCTTACGGAAGGACACTGGGGCTGCTTGCTCCTGCTGTTGCTGCTGCACAGAAGCACTGACAGGCCTGCTGGGACTCACACCAGGAGATGCTTGGCTCCCCTCCTGCAGCATGTCAGTACAAGAGCTTGACAGCATTGTTTTGAGTCACTGTCCTGAGTGGCCCCAGTTCCTGAACACTCATCGACTCAGTGGACAGTGTGTGTGTTTCTTGAAGAACTGCACATGCCACCGGCACGATTGCACTTGGAATCTGACATCATGCCAAGCATGCAAGACACACACCAGATGTAGTCATGTTCAGCCAATGAATCACAAGCGTCTGACCTGCTGTTGCACACTGTCTGGAGTTGGCTGCTCTCTAAGTGTGCGCTTTCTGCCTGGCTGCCTGCCAGTGGCTTTGGGCACATCCTGAGCTGCATCAGCAACTGCCTTAGAGGTGCGCCTGCGCTTAGCCTGTGCCTGTCTCGCCTCTGCCCCGTCCTGATCAGGTGAATCATGCGTGCTGATGCGCTTCCGCTGGCCCCTCCAGGTTCTCATTTGCTTTGCTGTTGTTGGGGAAGAGCTGCTTGGCCTGAATGTATCATCAAGTGTTGGCTGCGCTGCCTTGGGGAACCCCAGCCTTGCCAGCTGCTTTTTGGAGACAGGCCTGAGGCTGAAGGGTTTGGAACCAGAAGCTCGACGAGAGGCTGCAGCTGCAGCTAATCGGATCCCGGATTCTGTCACCCTGTCAAATCTGAGTTCCTCCTCTGAGCTCGACTCAGGCTGAGACATCTCATCCTGCTCATAGGCATCCTCAGAGGAGGAGGAGTCCGGCTGAGACATCTCATCATCCTGCTCAAACTCAGAGTCAGGGGCAAAATCCTCATCGCTGTCGGATGAGGAGGGCTGAGACATCACGTCCTGCTCATACTGCTCTTCACCCTCATGCTGTGCTGGGCCTGGGTAGGGAGCTTCATGTGCACCATTGTTTGATGCACCACCTTGCGCAGTGTCACCAGACACTGTACCACTCTGTGAGCTGACCCCTCTCTGCTGCTGCTGCTGCTGCTGCTGGGGCTGCTGGTGGTGGTGGTGGTGTTGTTGGTCAAGATGCCAGCTGACTGTCTTGGAAGCCTGTCTGACAGGGGATGAGCTGTGTGCAAGGGTTCCTGGCACAGACTGGCTAGGCAATGCCCTGGTAGCAGCTTCAGACGTACTGATGGCCTCATGACCAGGGGCTGTTACCAGCCCTGCATGTTCAGCAGCAGAGGTTTGCATGCCCTGCCGGTGTGCTAAATGCTGACGGAGTGACGTGGGTGACAGCAATGACTGGCCAGGCGGTCTGACAGGAGCAGCAATCCGAAGAGTGACATCTGCTGCCAGGTGTGCTCTGCCAGATGCCTGCTGAGAACCGGGCTGGACATTAGCAGGCACACGAACTTGCTCAGCTTCCAGTGCCTTGTTGTGATGCGCCTGCGCTGTGTGTGACAGATTGACACTGCCAAGCTGTTGGTCTGCCACTTGCACTGAGCTGCTGGGCAATTGCTGCTGCTGTGCTCCCGGCTGCTGAGACAGTGCAAGCTGCGTTTGCTCCTGCAACCTCTGCTGCTGGTCGTCCTCCAAGAAGGGCGCAATACGCTGTGCAATAGCCTGCTGTGGAGGTGCAAGTGCATGCTGACCAACACCATGCTGTGCGTCGGGGCATGCTAGTACAGGCGCTTTGGGGGAGCTGCTGGCATGCTCTGGTTCAGGGCAATCTGCTTCCGGGTGGTTATCATTCGGATGCAAATCTGACTCCTGGAAAAGGGGCGCTGCAGCATCTTGAATTGCTGCATGTAACAAGTCTGCCTGTTGTTCGACATCACCCTGAGCTGCTGCACTTGCATCTGTGTAGTGCCCTTGGCTTTGGTGCTCAGCGTGCAGACCCTGTTGCATATGCGCATGCTGCCCTTGGCTGCTCTCATGGTCACCGCTGTACAAGCCACTGCCTTCATGTGTACTTGCATCATGATGGAGATGTGCAGGCTGTGTCAGATCAGCCTGCCCTGCCTCCTGCTGGAGATCAGTACCTTGCAATTGATCAGCACACCCAGCCTGCTCTGGATTGAGACCACGCCAGCTTTGCCAGCTAGGATCACCACCCTGACCTGCATCTTGGTCCTGGCTTTGACTCTCGTCTGGGTTTAGGGGTGGCGCGCTCAACAGGCAGGCAGCAAAGGTGTGTCTTTCTGGAAGATTGGCTCTGGAGTGCTGGCGTGGGGGCCTTTGAGCTTGCCTTTGAGATGTCGTTGCAGTAGGGCTGGGCTGATGGGCAACCAAAGGGAAGGGAGCAGGTATGCCATCAGCCACCTCCAGTGTCTGCCTCGCACCTACATTGTCAGCCAACCTCATTGACGATGTTTATCTTGTCCAAGGAGCCTCTCATGCTCAATGGATGTCTTGCAGAAGCTGGCTGCGATGTCCATGCACACGCCTGGAGCCTTGTTGGCGTCTTGATGTATGGCAAGCAGGCGCTAAATTGGAAACTATAGTAATCCAGCTTGTTGAGTGCAGCAGAAGCTTGTTGTCAGTGCTGGCAGCATGCGCTCCTCAGCCTGACTGGTGAAAACACCTGGGTGTACATGCTGGTCATGCTGAGTGAGGCTAACCGAACCATACCTGAGTCAGTGTTGGCTGCGGCAGCAGAGCCATCAGCTGAATCACTGGTGCCGGCCATAGCCTGGCCAACTCCGTGTGCAGCAGTCAGCAACAGCCCTGCAGACTGACCCATGTCGGGGTTTACACTCCCCGCCTGCTGCTCGTCTGCGTATGCTGCTCCAGTGGTGTGTTGTGCTGTGCATGCTCGGGCGCCAGCACCCTTTCTTCTGCCCCTCTTGCTCTTCTTGGGCGTCTTAGGCTTCTCAGGCCTGCACACACCACACCCTGTCTTGCAATTGGATGACCAAAATGTACTGCTGGTGAAAGCTGATAATAACTCAGGTCATCGTACGGCCTTACCAAGGCCTGCCACAACTTACAATGCACAGCAGTCAAGCCTTGAGCAATCTGCACAGCACTGGGGGGAGTCAGAAGACAGACCTGATCTTTGCAACACGGCCTGCCACCATGAGCTGGTCCTGAACACCAGCGTGGTCATCAAAGAGCAGGAGGACAGGAGGCTCCAGCAGTATAGGGCGCTTGCCTCCATGCTGCTTGATCTCTGGCTCCTCCGGCGGCCCTGCTGCAGGGTCTGCCAGGAAGGATGGCTGCACCTCAGGCAGGCCTGTGCATGCAAACAGACAATCTCATGACTGTTTGGCCTGCCGTTTGAGGTTTTTTTTGCCAAAACAGCAGGATTGTTTATTTGCTGAGCTTTAGGATGGAAATCAGACAATAATTGAGAAGCCAGGCTGCATTGAGCAAATTGCAATAGAGTGCTGCAAACAGGACATTTCTTTTGAACAATCACAGTTCAAAGAAGTATCAAGCCTAACAGTTACTGTATGCACATGCAAACAGCTAGTTTGAGGCTGCGCTAGTATGAGCAAACGGCCTGGAAGCAGTGCTGCTGGATCACGGCAGGTGGCTTGTCTATGCAGACGAATCTGCACAATGTCTGGAAGGCAACACATGGAATACACACATTTGAGATGCACAGATCCTGCTAGACCTGTTGTGATGAAACAAAGCAGTGATCAACAGAGACAGTCAGCAGAATTGCTCAGCAACACCACAGGAATCATTCTGTCAGCTTGGATGCAACAACGTGGCAGGGTGGGCAGGCACACCAGATTTGGCCTTTGGAGCCTTGGGCTTCTTCGATGGAGGTTCGCCTATGTGAGATGTTTTGGGCTTGTTGTGCATGACTTCGTCATACATTTGCCGCAACGGCATGCAGGCACGGCTCTGCAGTTGCACACATCCACTGTCAAAACAAAAAGTCACAGCAGTGAGGGACCAGTGTTGTCAGACAGGATATGACTCTGTCAGCTGACAGGAATCCAAATGGTATTTCTGGGTACTGGCACGGTGCATAGGCAAGGTATGATGCCATTCAGGGATGATTGCATGCTTCCATGCTGCAGCATAATGTGAGCTATGTGCAGAGCTTTCAGCTGCCTGACAGCATTTGCTTTAGTTGTGTTCTCTGTCATGTTGATCTAGACGAACACAATGGAACAACAATCTGAAGACGCGATCAAGCAAAGACACACAGCATAGCACAAGACAGCCTAGCCAACCTGCAGCCTGAGGTGAGGTATGAGAGGCAGAAGCCGCCAGCGGTTGGTGATCTGTGTGCGGTAGTCTCTTGTGGAGTCCTTCAGGCCATGCAAGTCCTCCAAGTGTCGCTGTAGCCGCCAAGATCGCTCCATGCGGTCAATGGCTCTGCCTATGACAGCCACCTCCTGAGGATCCAGAGTGCGGGTGATGTACTCCTTGGCCGTCTGCAGATAAAGATGTAGGCATTTACACTGCACTCCGCCTTATTGCCCTCATCAACATCATCCTCTCATGTGTGCAAGTCGTGGCCCGGCAGCCATGCTGTATACCCTGTGAGCTACCGTTGCTTCACGTCAATGTGGCTAGTGTTGGGCCAACTGCTAGGAACAGGGCGTAAAAGCATGAGGCCATGCATGTGGCTGTTGCACACACGGGCAGCAGATGTCTGTCTCACCCGTATGCAGTTGCCCTCCACACGGTAACACCTGTTCTTCTGCCGGCTCTGGATCTCCTTTGCAGTCCTGCCAGGCAGCAAGTGGCGGCTGATGAGCTCATGATCCATGCCATACCTCATAAGGCCTGTTGCCACCAGTTCGTCCTCCCCTTGAGTCCAGGCCATCTGAAGAGGCAGAGCCTGAAACTGCAATCAAGCAGAAACCACACGTTGTCAAGCTGCACCAGAAGCTGAGGCACCAGTGACATGACACTGTTTCCCAGGGATTGCATCTGCGTGCACCGTTGTAATGCTTGGCATATACTACGTGTGTCATTTGATGTGCCCATGCTGATACTCGTGCAGTCGTTCAGACTGGTTGATAGCCTTGCTCTGCCTCAAGAAAACAAAGTAAACATGCACAGTAAGCTGACTTCTGATGTTCAGTGCCAGGTCAAACCTGTATTCTCAGCAGGTTGATGACAGACAATGAGGACAAGATGCTGATAATATCTGCATGCATGTGTTTGCACTATGCCCATGCAAGACGCAGACTGACCCTAGGATAGAAGGCTGGATCAAAGTACGGCTTGAAGATGGCCACGGCCTGCTTGACTTCTGCAGGCACAGTTGGGGGTAGTAGCCTCTTGTCCTTGCTGGCAGGCTTCTCTGCAACAACTTGGCTACCCTGGCCTGTGGCAGCTTGAACGTCCTGATTGTCCACTGGCACCTGTGACACGCATCCCTCATGCATGGTTGACACACTGTGGACACGATGGAGCCCCCAGAAGCATGCATGTAGCTGCAGTCTGAAGACTCCCAAAGCGAGGGATGACACTGCGTGTTGAAGGTAAGGTCAAGAGCTGTGACTGCAAAGGTGCTGCGCTGCATGTGTGGAGATGACCCCAGGCGGGGGTACTGCGCATCTGTACTTGTAATCAGCTGGGTTTCACAACATGAAGGCATCGGCACGTTGGGTCCAAGCAGGTTTCGCAGCACAGACCTTCTACGCAGTGAGAGCAGTGAATGACAACACACGGTACAAGTACGAAAGGCACAGGGCTGCATGCACACTACCTTTGCCATGTCTTCTACAAAGCCTAGCAGCAGCTTCATGCATGCAACCTCAGTGATGGAGTGCACGGAAAAGTCTGCAACCGGCTTCCAGGCTGCAACCCTGCCCTGAGCACCATCCTCTGCTGCAGCCTCTTGCTGCAGGCTGCCCTCACAGGCAGGCTGAGGCTCACACAAGTCTACTTGCATCTGCTCCCGACCGTCGCTACTGTCTGCGACTGGGCTAGACATGAGGTGCCCATTTGCAGTGGTTGGTGGGCTTTCAGCGTCAGCAGGAGGTGCTGGGCCCTGAGAGATGGTGGTGCCAGTATCTGTTGACGGTGAATCAGCTTCTTGGCCTGACGCCGGCCCCTGCCTTGCACTGTGTGTCAGACTGGCAGGCAGACTCTGATCTACAGTGCATGCCGACGCTGGACTGGTGTTTTCCGGAGAAGAGCTTGCTGCCTGCTGTTGTATCTGAGTCACTGAAGTAGCTGCGTGTCTGGCCTGGGCATCTTCTTCACCATGGTCTACAGACTGACGCCCTGTAAGACCTGACTCAGCGCGCTCTTGAACGGCATCTGATCTTGACATTGGGCTTCCCATGTGAGCTTGTGAATCTGTTGGGGATGTGGGACTCCCTGCTGGGGTGTGCTTATCTGGGCTGTCAAGGTTAGGGCGAGGAGCCAGCCCCAACAGCTCTGGCGGGTATGGCAAGTCATGCTGCTTGCCTTGACCTGAGCCACTGCTCCCATATTCCAGTAGGTGATTGCTATGGTCCTGCAACGCAGCGCGTTATCCTTTCTGGGCAGCTTGATGGGGCGCAGGACAACACAACAAGGGCTGAGACTACAGCATGCATGCAGTCATAGTTTGAGCTGATTAGGAGGCATGCAGAAGCAGTTATGTCTAGCCAGAGCAGATATCTTCCATAGCTGTTCACATGCCCCACATTCTGATGTAGGTCATTGTCCTGCAATGGCTACCAGAGTCCTCACCTAGAAAGCCTACTGGGCTGTAAGGCTGGATGTGCAGGATGTAAAGCCATTACTGACCTGGAATTCGCTCAGCAGGCTGCCAAGCTGGGTGGCTGTTTCTTGCTGGCTACTATTGCATGCCGTCAGAGCATACACCTCAATTATGAGCTGACAGTGATGGTTCAGCTGGCTGTACAACTGCTTGATCTGGTCGGCATCAAACCCCCTTGGACTGTAATCTGGCTCATCCACCCAAAGGTAGTCTGTCAAAGGCTGTGCCACCTGTTGTTGAGGAGAGGTGTCAGGCTCCTCAGCAACAGCAGGTGCAGCCTGGTGTTGGTCATCTGCCATAAAGTCACAGGCAGGCATGCCTAGCACCTCCCCATGCACAGAATCGTTTGAAAGAAGCACCGGAAGACGCCTGCCAACAGACAGTACCCACTCATGTGTCAGCTCTGGTTCATGAATGGCAGAACTCAACAGGATGTCAGGCATGGCAGTGGTAGATTGCAGCATGCAACAGTGTGCCTTATGCTTTGAGGTGAATGGCCCTGATGCATAACATGCTCTTGAATAGCAAGGCCACAGTGCATGCCAAACAGGCGAGTTTGTGTGCAGTGGGGCTGCCCACCTTTGTTGGTCCTGGCTGCCAGCACATCGACGAGCACGCTTTGCAATGCTCTTGGCTTGGGCATGAGACCTCACTGGCTCAGGAGGCGGTGCATGGTCTTCTGCATCTGACTCCATGGGCGCTAGCAACCCATCCAGTGTGAAATCAATGTCATCTTCATCATCTTCTGGAAGCTCTTCTAGATCATTTTGCAGAGCCTGCAGCACATTCCAGCAGAAATCACATTCCAGCATACATCATGAGGCTGGCATGGCCTGTCATCCAGCTGCTGCTGTGGTTACAAAGACAGCTACAGCTGTGGTACCTATAGCCTACAGACAGTGCGGCTGCTCAAAGCGTACTGAAAGCAACAGCATGTACTCTGTTGGGATCAATGTTGGCTTACAGACAGCAACATACTGCAACTGGCATTAGCTTGCATGGGCTTAAAAACGACATGTTGTTTTATCCACACTCAAAGTATATCATGTCGTACCGCCGTAGTTCGCACAGATAGAATGCTAATGCTGCAGGATTTTCATAGGGACTACAGTGCTCACGTGGAGAAAATACTGGTACTCCTCGCCATCTTCCAAAGGCAGGAATGTCTCATCGGGCGGAAGCGGCAGTGTCTGCTCCAACTCATCAAGAGTGACATGAGCCAGAGACTGCTTTGCTCTTGTCATGTAGCCACATGCCACTGCAACCTGACTGTCAGCAGGTATGCCAATCTCCACATTTTGCAAGCCATAACTGGCTGCTGGCGCAGGTTGTGCTAACTGATGAAGAGTGGAGCTTGCGTCTGGCATGATGGTCTGCCCACCACGATGTACATGAGCCTGCAAAAATGGTATCACGTGCTCATGCAATGCTGCAAAGGGCGCACCTAAACCTAAGAGCAGAGACTGAGACAGGGGACGATGTTGTGGGGCTTTCGTTCTGACATCATTACTAGAGCACCAAGCAGCTGCTGTCCATGGTGAATGCATGAATGTGTTTTGCATGACATGCTTATGCACGTGGGACTGCTTCTTTAGATCATACATAAGCATCGAGTTCAACTCACCACAACGCTTTTAACGCTTGTCCGCAGTGGAGTATGCTCCCCATCTGGCGAGACTGCATCTGGAGAGACTGCGTACAGACTGCAGTTTGTTGCAGCATTGTTTTATAGAAATGTGAGGTTCCCCTGGCTAGCAGGTGGGACTGTCAGTGTACCTGCTGCTGACTCTGTTTCTGACTGTCCCTGCAGATCACTGCCTGAGGAGCTTGCAGCTATCTGCTCGATCTCCCAATCATGAGCCTCGTCAACGTCATCAGCCTCCATACAGACACTGCAGTGTTGCGCCTCGACTATAACTGTATCTGCTGGGGCGTGTCAGCCACCTGAGACTCGAGCAAGGTACAGCATTCTTGTGCAAACAGAAACCGGCAAATTGTAAACTGTCTTCACTGTCCGAGGTCGGTGCAGCCCCCTCCAGGTATAACCCGCAATAAGCAATGTCAGTGCTGGCTTAAGACACAGGTCTTAAGAACACAGGTCTTTCCGACATTTTACGAGACTCGCAGGTGAACACTCAGAGCTCAGCTTTATTGAGCGAAAGCTCAAAGGTAGCTCAGCACGGCGCAGCACGAGCAGCACGAGTTCGTAGTTCAACCGATCTTGGCATCGCCTCGGGGTTCACAATCATTCGCTGAGTTTGCGAAAGCAAATGCATGTGTAACTGGTATATTACGTGCGCGGCCGTACTGTGATCATGGCAACTGTGCCTTGGCAACTGATTCCAGTTGAGAATGCGGAGCTCGAGCCGATCGGATTGAAAACCGGAGCTAGCCTTCTTGGTCGGGGACAGCGGGCCTCGCCCGGTCTGGAACATGACAGCGTTTGCAGAACAGCAGCAAGGGTACAAGTCAGTACAGGCAAAATTCAGCTCACAAGTATGTCTCACCCCGGCTTATTATGGATTACGCCCTCAGAGGGTGGCGAAACCAAAAGATTGGCTCGCGGCCAAGCTGTGATACTCAACCTGGGAGACATCGTTGATTTCAGCAGCGTCACAGACATAGGTGCACCCGC
>JAABVA010006756.1_pt1 | contig 10104 bp, 9 predicted proteins | sample 5560331 | NCBI WGS metagenome assembly JAABVA01 (sample SAMN12812661, study PRJNA571458) | rock metagenome | isolation source: Antarctica rocks | place: Antarctica: Victoria Land, Mt New Zealand sud | collected 2016-01-07 | reverse complement strand
GGGCAACATTGAACGTCACCCGGCAAGCGATGGCGAGCTATGGATACTGTCCGTCGGGAAGACTGTTCGAGGCGGCTGCATGCAACGTCCCTTTGCTGACCGATTGGTGGGAGGGGTTGGACGCGTTCTTCGAGCCGGGATCTGAAATCCTGCCAGTGAACTCGGCGGAAGACGTTCTCGACGCATTGGCACTCTCGGACGCGGAGCTGTCCCGCATTGCTGATGCGGCGCGTAACCGCACCTTGGCGGAGCATACAGGCGAACGGCGTGTGATGGAGTTGGAGCGATTGTGTGACTGGGTCCGGCATCCGAGCGGGCAGGAAGTTATGGCGTAGCGCTTGAAGGCAAGATCAACGACGTGGGGCATCATCCCGGCAGCGGGCGAGGGAAGCCGGATTCAACCGCTGGCGTTCTCGAAGGAGCTGCTGCCCGTGGGCAGCCGAGTCGAGGACGGTAAAGAGCGTCCGCGTGCGATCAGCGAGTACCTGGTCGAACGCATGATTCGCGGCGGCGCCGACAAGCTTTGCTTTGTGATCTCTCCAGGAAAGACGGACATTCTGGAGTACTACGGGTCGCGCCTCTGGGGCGCGGATATCGCCTATGTGGTCCAGCCGAGCCCAGGCGGTTTATGCGATGCTGTCTTTCGCGCGCTTCCGCTGGTGCGGGCGGATGAATCAGTCCTGATCGGACTTCCCGATACCCTCTGGTCGCCTGAGGATGGATTCTGCCGGCTTCCGGACGGGGTGCTCTGTTTTTTGCTGTTTCCAGTAGAGCATCCGGAGCTGTTCGACGCTGTGGTGACGGATAAGAGTGGAGCGGTCGTGGAGATTGAGGTGAAGAAGGCGGCCGCACGATCGAACTGGATCTGGGGTGCCATCAAGATGCCGGGCAGCGTCTTTCATACGCTCTACGAGCTTTGGTGCAGGCCAGATCGGGGCGACGAGTATCTTGGAACACTGGTGAATGCATGGCTAGCCGAGGGCGGCCAGGCTGTCGGCATTCCCGCAGGAGAAGCCTACGTGGATGTTGGGACGCTGCATGGGTATCGGTCGGCGATACGGCTGCTCGACGAAAAGGCGAACGCGGCGGAGGCACAACGCCGCCAGGCAGGAGGGGCTTGATGAAGACGGGAACAATGGAATTGAGATATGGAAGCCGTGAGGAGCTGGAGAGCAGAATCGCTGAGATCGGCCCATGGTTCCACAACATGCGGCTGCGCGAGGTGCAGACCGCGCCGGAACACTTCCTTGGCGACTACCCGCAGGTGAAGTACGAGAGATTTCGGGATGCTCTGCCGATGGATATGAGCGGCATGAGCGTGCTGGATATCGGTTGCAACGCAGGGTTCTATTCGTTCGAGATGAAGCGGCGCGGAGCCGCGCGCGTGCTTGGCATCGACACGGACGAGCAATACCTGACACAAGCCAGGTTCGCCGCCGAGATCAACGATCTTGAGGTGCAGTTCGAACAGCTTCCGGTGTGGGATGTTGCTGCGCTCGGCGAAAAGTTCGACCTTGTTATCTTCATGGGTGTGCTCTACCATCTGCGGCACCCGCTCTTGGCACTCGATCTTATTCACGAACACGTGGCGAAGGACCTGCTTCTCTTTCAAAGCATGCAGCGCGGCAGCCGCGAGATCGCAGAGCTTGCGGAGAACTATGAGTTCAATGCGCCGGCGCCATTCGACGAGCCCGGCTACCCGAAGCTGCACTTCATCGAGCACCGGTACGCACATGACGAGACCAACTGGTGGGTGCCAAACCGGGCCTGCGCTGAAGCCATGCTGCGCTCCTCCGGCTTCGAGATCGAAGCCCAGCCGGAGGAAGAAGTCTATGTGTGCCGCTGGCGCCCGGTAGAGACGCCGCCGGACGGGCCGCATGCCATCTACCCGGCTCAATCGCCCAGGCAATACAGAGCTTGAGCGTGGAAGCCGAAAGCACCACTGCCTTGGCCGAACAGATCGCGCTCGCCGAACAACTACTGGACGCGCGTCAGCTTCCCGAGGCGCTCCTCGCATTCCGGGCGGCTGAAAGCCTAGGAGCCGATCCTGACGGCTGCTCTGCCGCGCGCTGGTTGGCGTCCATGCTCGGAGGAGATTTCGAAGCAGCTTGGAAGGAGAGCGATGCTATCCGTTGGCGCGACAGTGCCGACCCCCATCGCTTCTGGACCGGGGAGGATGTGCGCGGCAGACGAGTGATCGTCCGCTGCCTTCACGGCTTCGGGGACGCGGTTCAGTTCCTTCGATATCTGCCGCGGCTTCGAGCGCTTGCCGCCGAGGTGATCGTGGAGGTTTCACCGCAGATGATCGCGCTCGCACCCATGCTCGACGGTATCGACGAGGTAACGACGTGGGGCGCCAATAGGCCCGTCACTGCGCCTGAGTGGGACGTGCAGGTCGAGGTGATGGAGCTGCCATATCTGTTTCGAACCACGGTCGCTGAGCTGCCGCTTGCAGCCGAGTATCTCCGGCTACCATGTGCTGACGTCGAAAACGCAGCACAAGCGATGGGGGATCCCGAAGACGCACTCAGGGTTGGCCTGGTCTGGGCGGCAGGCGAGTGGAATGTGGCCCGATCGATTCCGCTCGAGTGCATGGAGCGCCTCCTCGGAATCTCCGGAGTGGAGTTCTGGAGCCTGCAGGGTGGGACGGCAGCCTCGGAGGTGCAGCAATTGACCCTCACTGGAGCGGTCCGCGATGCCGCGGTCTGCGGGGAAGGACAGCGCGCTCTCGCCGCAGTCATCGCAAATCTCGACCTTGTTATCACCGTCGATACGCTTGCCGCCCACATGGCCGGAGCGATGGGCAAGCCCGCCTGGGTGCTGCTGCAGCATGCCGCCGACTGGAGATGGATGACTGGGCGCGACAACTCGCCGTGGTACCCGAAGATGAAGCTCTTTCGCCAGCCAGCGAAGGATAACTGGGCCGCCGTAATTGACAGTGTAGGGACGGAACTGTCGCGGCTCGTCAAGGACGCGCTGGCAAGAAAGGCCGCGCAATGAAAAGGAACGATTCGATCAGATCGACAAAGGGACGGGCTTGGGACGAGTACGACGCCTACCTGTTTGACATTGATGGCACCTTGCTCCACTGCACGGATGCTGTGCATTACTTCGCTTTCTGCGAGGCTCTGACTTCGCTCGCAGGCCGGCCCTTGAATCTGGACGGCGTGGTCGCGCATGGCAACACCGATGTCGGTATTCTGCGGGACGCCCTGGCGCTGGCCGGTGTGGAGGATGAGGTATGGCGTCCACATCTGAACGACACGAGAGAATCCATGTGCCGCTTCGTGGAGCAGCGCAAGACGGAGCTCTGCGCGACGGTGCTCCCGTCTGTTCCCGAGGTGCTGCATCACCTCCGTGCGAAAGGTGCTGTGCTCGGCGTTGCCACCGGAAATTTGGAGGGGATCGGAAGGCTCAAGCTGGACCACTGCGGCCTGCTCCGGAGCTTCGACTTCGGCGGATACAGCGATGCCTACGAGTTTCGGCGCGATGTCTTTGCCGGTGCGCTCGAAAAGACGAAGGTGCTCGCGGGAGCAGACGCTGCGGTCTGCGTCGTCGGGGACACGCCGGAGGACGTGCGGGCCGCGCGGGCTAATGGGTTGGATGTCATCGCGGTCGCGACCGGAATTTACAGCTACGAGGAACTTATATTGTTGGATCCCAACTGGTGCCTGCGGTCGCTTGCTGACCTGCCAAGAGGGTGCCCCCCAATGTCTTAGTGGATGCATCAGGCACACGCTGAGACGATCCGCTCAAACTCTGCCGCGCGATGCTCGGCGGTGTGCTCTGAGAGGATGCGCTCGCGAGCCCGGGAACCAATGCGTGCCGACTCTTCTTCCGTCATGCCGCGAAGGATGGCGGTGACCTCCGCCGCGTTCGCCGGGAGAAGGATCTCTGTTCCGGGCGCGAGAAATTGATCGAGGCCCGGCCACGAGTCGGAGAGGATGGCGGCACCGCATGCGGACGCTTCGAACAGGCGCACCGAAGGAGAGTAGCCCGCGTAAACCATCTCGTCGCGCGTGAGGTTCATGGTGAAGCGTGAGGAGGAGTAGAAGGGAGGGTGGTCTGGTGGCGAGATGTGGATCAGGCGGCGCACATTGGTCTGCCACGAGATCTGCTCCGGGTACTGCGGACCGGCGACGATGAAACGCATATCGGGGAGCCGGGCGGCGCTTCCATCAAGAAGCGCTGACAGCTTGGGCTGGCGGTCCGCGGCGTAGGTTCCGAGATAACTGAGATCGCAGCGGAACTCCGGTCGCGGCGGCGTGGGATGGTAGAGATCGGGGTCGACCGAGCAGAAGAACGGCACGGCACGGGGCGAGCCGAAGCTCTGCTCGAGCTCGCGGAGAGCTGGTCCGCCCGTGAAGCTCAGATACGCCGCGTACTCCGGAATGTGTGCGGCATCGAGATACTCCGTTCCACCCTTGGAGCGCAGCTGCGCCAGCGTGATCGGCGTGTCGATGTCATAGAACAGAATGGGGCAGGGCCGCGTTTCGAGAAGACTCCGTGCAACGGCGATCGCATCCGGAAAATAGGACCCGACAACGACCACATCCGCACCGGTTGCAAGCTCGAGCAGCGAAGCGCGGTCTGCATCCCAATCCTCGTAGAGGTGAACGGTGCAGAAGGTGGGCTCAGGGAGATCGCGATTGCTGCGATACCACTCCACGTCCTTCTCGACGAAGTCGATCCGGTGTCCGCGGCGAGCTAACGCTTTGCACAGTGAGCGATAGGTCGTGGCGTGGCCGTTGCCCCAGGAAGACGTGATCGTGAGGCCATAGATGACGATCTTCACCGGCGAACTTCCCCCGCGGCGCGAGCGGAGAGGCAGGCATTGAACGCCTGTTCTGCCTGCGCCGCACGTTGTGCGTAGGTGTGATCGCGAAGAGCGCGCGCGTGAAAGGCGCTGCCGATCTGCTTTCGCGCGGTGTTGTCGTGTTGCGCGAGTGCGTCAACGACGTCCTGCGCAGTGCGTACGACGAGGATCTCTTTGCCGGGGAGAAAACAGTCGTCGATTCCAGGCCAGTCGTCGCACAGCAGACACGTGCCCGCTCCGGCGACCTCGAAGACCCGTGTCGGTGGGGAGAAGCCCGACTGTGCCATGGAGGCGCGATTGATGTTCATCACCATACCGGCGGAGCAGTTGACGCGATTGTGGTCGGCGGTCGGCACATGGCCTATCCAGCGAACGTTCGGTGGCCGACGCTTGTCGCCCCAGCCCTCTCCTCCCAGGAGAAAGCTTTGTGCCGGCGCAAGTTCGGCCGCACGGAGGAAGAGCTCCTCCACGCGGACCTCGCGGTCTGGAAGCCGGTTGCCAAGAAACGCGACGTCGCAGGCGAGAGAAGGGTCCGGAGGGACGGGGAAGTGGGTCTCCGGGTCGAGGCCGTTGTACATGCTGAAGTAGGCACGGGCACCGAGTGCAAGGTACTGCTTCCGGCACCACTGGCCGCCACCGTAGGTCAGCACAGCGTCGTACTTCGGCATGGAAGAGCGGAAGGCATCGTGCGGATCGGTGTGCATGCGGGCGATGGTCGCCGGCGCATCCACATCCCAAAAGGTGATTGCCGCGTTCACTTGCAGCTCGAGGATGCGCCGCTCCAGCAGTTCATCATCCACGCCGATGCCGCTGTGCTTGACCACGATGTCGGCCGAGGCAGCAAGGGCGAGCATGCCATCGATGCCGGAGCCCGGCTGGTAGACGAGCGATTCTACGTAGGAGAAGTCATCGGAGTCGCGGTGTTGTTGACGACCGTACGCGTCCGGTTCTGCAAAGGTGATGGTATGGCCGAGGCGTGCGAGGTATTTGTAACAGCCGCGGTAGTACGTTGCGGCGCCGTTCCAATACGACGAGACGATGCTCGAGCCAAACGCGAAGATCTTCATGAAAGCAGGCCCTCACAGATAGTCGTAAGCTGCTGCGCGCGGTGATCGCAGGTGTGATGTCCGAGCACCGTCTCCAGCCCGCGACAGGCCTGAAGTTGTGCCGCTGCCGGATTGGCGAGGATCTCAGCGATGGCTGCCTTCATCTCGGCCCCGTTCGCCACGAAGCGAAGGTCCCCTGGGCGGAAGAGATCTTCGGTGTCCTGCCAAGGTGCGGAGATGAGCGGGATGCCGCAGGCGAGAGCTTCGAAGACGCGAATCGTCGGGATGCCCACCATGGCCGAAGCATATTGTCGACGGGGAATGTGAACGGTCAGCCTGGCAGATGCGTAGACGATGGGTGCCTGCAGGTTCGGGAGATACCCGCCATAGCGTATGCCCGCCTCACGCAGCGCCTGCAAACCCATCTCGGGATAGCGAACGCCGTAAATCGTCGCTTGAAGTCCGCCGAGATCGGCTACGGGGTCGATGAGAAACTCGCGGATCTCGGCCGAGCGCTCATCGTCACCCCAGTTGCCGATCCAGGCGAGGTCGTCTTCCTTCGCGCAATCCGGAATTGGGCGAAAGATGCTGATATCCGCAGCCTCGTGCAGAATCCACACGTTGTTGAGGCCGAAGCGCTCCCGATAGATATCCTCAAGCACCTGCCCGAACGCCAGTATGCCGTTGAAGCGACCGAGCTCGAAGAGCGCAATCTGCTCCGGTGAAGAAGAAGCCCGATGATGGGTGTCGTGAAAGAGCAGCTGAAACCCAAGCTGGTCGCGAAGCCGGACGAGACGCTGCGCGAGCTCAGGCGTGTTCCACTCGTGCAGGATGACGACATCAGCGTGACGCAGGTGCTCCAACCAGGCCTGGTCGGAGGAGTCCGGGGCATACATCCGCACGTTGAGATCGGGGTATGTCCTCACGAACTCGGCCAGCGACTCCTTTCCGATACTCTCGGTGCGCAGATTTTCTATCGACCACGCCATCTCCGGTTCCAAGGCAGTTACGTCATGCCCAAGCGCCACCATGGCGCGGAGCAGGCCTCGCAGGAAATGGGCATTGCCATTATTCCAGTCCGAACGGAGCGAGTGTGCAACGTAGACGATGCGCAGCTTACGAGACACGCGACTGCACCTCGGCGGCGCGCGCCGCAGGTTGAAATGCGTAAGCCGGCTCCAGAAGATGGCGGTACAGGTCGAGATAGAGCTCGGTCATGGTCGCGCGACTCATCCCGAGTGCGCGCTCGAACGCGCGACGTTGGAGGTCGGCCAGAAGCTCGGGATCGGCGGCAAGCTCCGAGAGGAGGCTACTGAGCGTGTCGGCGTCGTCAAGATACAGAGCGGCACTGCCCCAGATCTCGTGGAAGGACGGGATGTTGCGTGCGACCACCGCACATCCGCAGAGCGCGGCCTCAAGTGGAGCGAGGCCGAAGGGCTCATAGACTGACAGCGCGAGATAGATCGAGCTGGAACGCAGAAGATCGAGCAACGACTCGTCCTCAAGCCAGCCCAGGGGAGTCGCCTTGCCGAGCCGCGCCGGTGCGTTCTGTGATCCGTGCTGGCCCTCGCCGGCGACCATGATCGGGAATGGCGCGGCGACGTTGGCAAGGATTGAAAGCCCTTTTGCCTCATCCCACAAGCGGCCGATCGTGGCTGCCTGCAAGCACCGCCGCATAGGCCGGGATGGCTTCGGAAGATCGCGACCGTTCGCGATCACGTACGCTTCGGCTGGCAGCGTGAAGCAATCCGCCAGAGCCTGAAGCATCCAATGCGTCGGCGCAACGATCACATCTGCGGCCGCGAGACCTGTCTGCACCAGACTCTTGTACCGGTCCAGCCACGGCGAGCGATCCAGGCCGTGCGGTCGACAGCTCGCCGCCCAGCTCAGAACATCGCTGTGCGCCACAATAAGCGTGGGAATCGACGCTGGTAGCTTGCCGAAGCAGAACTGGTTGCTATGCAGCAGGTCGGCGCCGAAGCTCTGCGCGAGATCAAGCAGAAGAGCCTCTGCGTCTCGATAGGCACCTTCGTTCCGATCCATCCATTCGAGCGGTGTCTCCGAAGCCACGTAGGCGAAGTCTGCCCCGTACCGATCGCTCATCGTTGCGCACCAGCGGCTCTGCTCGGAGGACGGCAGCCGGCCGAAGCTGACGAGCGCAACCGAACACGACCGCTCCAGCAGGCCCTCCAAAAGCTCTTTCGTGTACGTCCAGACCCCGCCGATCGTGTCTGTGGTTAGCAGGACACGCATTCGAGCTCCTGCAAAGTGAGTGGCTGCTGCTCCTGAATATCGCTGTACCCCTTGTCCGCGAAGAGCTGCAGATAAAACGAGTGGGCCCGCTCCCACGCCTGCTCGTCCGGCTGTGCTCCGAATGTAGTGACATATTCGGGGCTGCCCGGAAAGGGAAACATCGGCACCGGTTCGCTGACCCAGACACCCGCGGCCTTCAGGCGAGTCTGCCAGGAGGCCACAAGAGCTGCGTCGTCTTTGGGCGTCTTGATCAGGTTTGCCTGAACCCAGGGAATATGCCGCCGGGCGTAGAGAAGCAACTCCGTAATCCGGTCCGTGGATAGCCGGCAGTTCTTGTTCATCGCGTCCCGGCCCTCTTCAGTGATCGACTCAACCCCGCACTCGAAGGAGACGCAGTGAGCGCGGCCGAGAAGTTCGAGTAGATCCTCGTTCCAGAGATCGATGCGCGACTGAAAACCGATCGAAATTGGCCGCTTGGCGATCTCTTCCAGCAGCGTGCGAACTTGTTTGCCGACGCCGAATATTTCGTCAATAAAGTAGATGTAATCGACGCCGCGCGTGATGAGCTGATCGATCTCCGCCAGTACGGACGAAAGCTCGCGTTCGCGAAACTTGTTTCGGAAGAGCGTCTTGTTGCAGAAGGTGCAAGAGTAAGGGCAGCCGCGCGCGAACTCGACCTCAGCTCCAAGTCTGAGGTGATCGGCTCCGTTGCCTGGGAAGATGTGGTGCTTGTGTGTATGGCGTTCGACGGGGTAATCGGAGTAGTCGATCGGGCCGAGCGCGCGCATATCGGTCGCGCCCAGACCGGGGCTCGTGCGAAAAGCTCCATTTGCACCTCGCCAGCAGCAGCCGGCGATTACTTCCCAGGGGAGATTGGCGAGCTGCGGCAGGGTCTGGTCGGGTTCGCCGCGCAGAACAACATCCGCGCCGGTCTTCTCGATCGTTGCCATCGGTGTGACGGAGCCGTGCGGACCGATCGCAACCGTTGTCGCCGACGTGTGCGAGCTGCTCCGAAGCGCCGCGATCCAGTGCGCGGGAACACGCAGCTCCGGCTGTGGACAGCGCCAGAAAAGATACGAAGGTGCTGTCGGGACAACGAGGAAGTCATGTTGGAAGCCGCGAAGCCGGTCCGATGTCTGAGCCGGTGAAAGACCCTCCATATTCGCGTCGATCAGAAGCACCTCGTGGCCGGCATAGCGAAGGAACTCGCGTGCGGAGAGAAGCTCCAGCGGAAGGTGGGGATCGGCGCAGCCGAAGTAGGTCGAGCCGCCAAAGCTCCAGTGCGGATTGACGAGCGCAAACCTCATGCAACCTCCTGAGCGACCAGATCCGCCGCCCTCTCAGGCGCTCTCTGCTTCGAGATGAGATCGCGGTTTGCTCCCCAGAATCTGCGGATCGAGGCAAGCGTCTCCGGAAGCGAATGCCGAGCTGTCCAGCCAGTCGCTTTCGTGAGCTTGGCTGTGTTAGAGATATAGAGCGGCTGGTCCCCGGGTCTTACGTCGCTGTAACGCAGGTCAGGAATGACGCCAGTCTCCTGTTCGATAGCGCGAATCATCTCAAGGACGGAGACGGACCTTTCGTGGCCTCCGCCAAGATTAAACACCTCACCGGAGGTACTCGCGGAGTTCTCGAACGCCGCCTGCATCGCGTCGATCAGGTCCGAGACGTGAAGAACATCACGAACCTGGAATCCATTGCCGTACACGGTAATGGGCTTGCCCTCGAGAACGCTGTAGAGGAAGTGAGCGACCCAGCCCTGATCCTCATTGCCGAACTGCTGCGGCCCCGCGATGCACGACATGCGGAAGACCACGGTGGCGAGACCGTAGATGCGCGCATAATCCCGGACGTACTGATCCGCCGCACCCTTCGAGCAGCCGTAAGGCGAGTGAAAATCGAGACGCTGATCCTCGGCGACACCGCGAAACTCGCGGTTCTCCGGCCGGTAGCGCGTGTCTTCCATCACGACCGGCACCGACTCCAGCGAAC
>JAABVA010006755.1_pt1 | contig 10106 bp, 8 predicted proteins | sample 5560331 | NCBI WGS metagenome assembly JAABVA01 (sample SAMN12812661, study PRJNA571458) | rock metagenome | isolation source: Antarctica rocks | place: Antarctica: Victoria Land, Mt New Zealand sud | collected 2016-01-07 | reverse complement strand
GCACTCTTCGAAGCCACCGCGGAGGCGCTCGGAGCTGTCAGCAAGGAGAATGCCCGCGGCTACTTCGAGCATTGTGGCTACAGGACACTGCGGGACCACCCATTATGAGAACCGCTTTAAACGATCCACAGCCCAGGGATAGGATGAGGCAGAGCGTGCTCGGGTAGCTCGGGTGGCCGGAGGTCTCTGTCGAATTATCGTCGGCTGGATCGGCGCGAAAACGTTGTCCTATTGCTCCCCTGCTTGCCCGTAACCCCCGCCGCCCGGTGTCTTGACCATGACCACATCCCCTTCTTCGAGCTCCCGGCTCGTCTTCGCTGGCAATTCCTCGTCGTTCAGGAGGTTCTCGCCCACGGCTCCGGGCTCTCCGCCGTTTACGCCCCTTGGCGGGTGGCGGCGGCGGTCGGAGAGGAGGGAGAGGCTCGCGGGTTGGAGGACTTTTACGGAGCGGACGACCCCGTCCCCGCCCCGGTGCTCGCCCGCGCCGCCGGAGCCATAGAGGATCTCGTAACGCATTATGCGCATCGGGTACTCCATCTCGAATGCTTCTATCGGGGTGTTGAGGGTGTTGCTCATCCCGACGTGAACTCCGGAGGGGCCAGGGCCTTTGCTGCTCGCGCCTTGGCCGCCGCCGATGGTCTCGTAGTAGGTCCAGCCGGGGCCACCTATTATGGTGTTGTTCATAGTCCCCTGGCCCTGCGCCGGAAGCCCCTCGGGGGCGAAATTGGAGAAGGCGGCGAGCACGGTGTCGGCGATGCGGTTGCTCGTCTCGACGTTCCCCGCCACGACCGCCGAAGGACTCCCGGCGTTCACGAGGCTGCCCTCGGGGGCCTTTATATCAAGGGGGGCATAGGTGCCGGCGTTGGCCGGGACGTCGCCGGGCAGGAGGACGCGCAGGGCGAAGTAGCACGCCGAGCGCGTCACCGGCAGCGGGCAGTTCACGTTGCCCTTGACGGCGCCCGCTGTGCCGGCGAAGTCTATCGTTATACGGACGTCCTCTATAGTTACGGACGCCTTTATGGAGATATCCTCGTCGGTGGTGCCGTCGCCTTCGAGGAAGTCTTCGGCGGCGTACTCGCCGTCGGGGAGGTCGCGGATGGCCTCGCGGGTCCTCTTCTCGGTGTAGAAGATGACCTCCGAGAAGGCGGTGAGGACGGTCTCTTTGTCGCGGCGTTGTATGAGATCGTCTATGCGTTCCTCGGCGATGTTGTTCGCGGCGATCTGAGCTCGCAGGTCACCGCGTCGGAGGGCGGGGGTGCGTACGTTGGCGAGCAGCAGGTCGAGCACGTCGTCTACGTACTCCCCGGCGCGTACGAGGCGGACCGGCGGGATGATGATGCCTTCCTGGTAGATCTCGCGCGAATCCGAAGGCATCGAGCCGGGACGCATCCCGCCCACGTCCGAGTGGTGGGCCCGGGTGATGGCGTAGCCGATGATCTCGTCCTCATAGGCGACCGGCGAGACGAGCGTTATGTCCGGTAGGTGTGTTCCGCCCGAGTACGGGTCGTTGATAGCGAAGACGTCGCCGGGCTCCGGGTCACGGCTCATCACTGCCTCTACCGCCTCGGGCATAGCCCCCAGATGAACCGGGATGTGCTCGGCCTGGGCGACCATCCTCCCCTCGGTGTCGAAGAGCGCCGTCGAGCAGTCCCTTCTCTCCTTGATGTTAGACGAGTATGCCCCCCGGATGAGCACCGCCCCCATCTCCTCTGCGATCCCCGCGAGCGCGCTCGCTAGCACCGAGAGGGTCACCGGATCCAGCCGTCCCTCGCTCATCCCTTCTCCAGTACCAGGGTACCGACCCCGTCTATCGCCCCGCGCCACCCCGGGCGCACGACGCAGGTAGACTCCTTGAATTCCACGATCGCCGGTCCCGCCACCTCCGAGCCCTCGCCCATCTCATCCCGATCAAAGATCGGCACCTCCTGCCACTCCCCGTCGAAGTTCGCCTCTCTGTACCCGGACTCCGCTTCTCCCTCCGTCGGCCGCTCCGAGAGCTCCGGCTTCTCGACCGGCACGATGGCGATGAGGCGCAGGTTGACCAGGTCTACGGACTCGTCGTCCATCCGGTAGCCGTAGCGCTGCTCGTGGGCGGCGTGGAACCGCTCCTCCAGCTTCTCCAGAGCGTCCGCCTCCACCGTAAGCTCGAAGGACTGCCCCCGGTAGCGAAGGTCCGCCCGGCGGGTGTACTCTGGCCCTTCGAGGTCCTCGGCGGCCGTATCCTCCATATTTTCGAACCTCTCCTCGAACTCCCCTTCGTCCACTTCTTCCAGGCCGGTGAGGTAGGGGCGCACGTAGTCGCGGCGGAGGTCTGAGATGGCGAGACCGAGGGCGCTCAAGACGCCGCCCGCGCGGGGGATGAGGACGGTCTCGATGCCGAGCTCTTCGGCTAAGGAGCAGGCGTGCATACCGCCCGCGCCGCCGAAGGCAAGGAGGGCGAACTCGCGCGGGTCGAGGCCGCGCTCTACACTGATCACGCGCAGTGCTCGCGCCATCTCCGCGTTCGCGACCCGCACGATCCCCAGCGCCACCTGCAGAGCGTCCAGGTCTACCTCCCCTCCCAGAGACTCCAGCGCTTCCTCCGAGAGTTCGCGCCTCAAGGTCACTTCTCCGCCAAGCTCCGCCTCATCCGCCAGGTATCCCAGGAAAAGGTTCGCGTCCGTGACAGCTGGCTCATCACCGCCCTTGCCGTAGGCGGCGGGGCCGGGCTCCGCGCCCGCCGAGTGGGGCCCGACGCGCAGGGCGCCGCCCGCGTCTGCCCAGGCGATAGAGCCCCCGCCCGCGCTTACCGTGTGTACGTCTACCATCGGCAGCTTGATCGGCACGCCCGCCACCACGGTCTCCGTGGTCGTCTGCGCCTCGCCGCTCACGATTGGCGCGACGTCCGTGCTCGTTCCGCCCATGTCGAAGGTCAAGAGGTCCTTGTAGCCGCCCAGATATCCGACATAAGCCGCCCCCACGACCCCGCCTGCCGGGCCGGAGAGGACGCAGCCCGCCGCGTCCTCTATGGCGTCTTCCACACGCACGACCCCGCCGGAGGACTGCATGATCAGAGGCCCCGGCACACCGGTCTCCTCCGCCTTCTCGCGTAGGTTCCCGAGGTAAGCTGCGAGCCTAGGCGATAGGTAGGCGTCGGCGGCGGTCGTTGAGAACCGCTCGTACTCCCTAAACTCCGGCAGCACCTCGCTGCTTAAAGAGACGCGTACATCGGGCAGCGCCTCCCGCAGCGCCTCTCCGACCCGCCTCTCGTGCTCCGGGTGGGCGAACGCGAAGAGGAGGCAGACCGCGACCGCCTCGACCTCCGCCTCCTTCACGGCGGAGACGGCCTCCTTTAGGCTCGATTCGTCGAGAGCCAGGATCTCGCCCCGCGGCCCCATCCGCTCCTTTACGGTGAAGCGTAGCTCGCGCGGGACCAGAGGCGGGGGACGGTCCATGGTCAGGTCATACAAAGAAGGACGGTTCTGGCGCGCTATCTCCAGCACGTCACGAAAACCCTCGGTCGTTACGAGCGCCGTCCGCGCGCCGCGGCGTTCGAGCAAGGCGTTCGTCGCCACGGTCATCCCGTGGGCGAGGGCGAAGACCGTTTCCGGCTCGACCTCAGAGGTCTCTATGGCGTTCATTACGCCCGCCGACTGGTCGCGCGGGGTGGAGGGGACCTTGGCCGTGACCAGCCTGCCCTCGGAGAGGGCTACGAGGTCGGTGAACGTGCCGCCCACGTCCACCCCTAGACGAGTGTCGCTCAAGACGTCTCTATCCCTGCTCGGCGAGTAGCTCGCGTTCCTGGGGCTCGTCCGCGTCGATGTCCTTGCGGTAGGTCTCCTCCGCGAGGAGGTAACACACGGCGCTCAGGGCGCAGAGGGCCGCTACGTATACGGAGATCAGGGTGGTTCCACCCAGCGGGTAGAGCGAGGCGGCGATTATCGGGGCGAGGGCGCCGCCGAAGATCCCCGACATCTGGTAGCTGAAGGAGGCCCCGCTGTAACGCACGCGCGTGCCGAAGAGCTCGGCGTAGAAGCTGGCCTGGGGGCCGTAGACCGCCGCGTGGGCCACGGCAAGCCCTATCGCCGTGGCCAGGATGATCAGGATAGTAGACCCTGTGTTGAGCAGCCCGAAGAACGGGAAGGTCCATATTCCCAGGAAAGCCGTGCCTGCCAACAGCAGTGGCTTGCGTCCTATCCTGTCGGAGAGCGCGGCGAACGCCGGGATGGTGAAGAGCTCGATCAGGGCAGCGACGGAGACCGCGATCAGGCCGGTGCTCCGTGGTAGCCCGAGGGTAGCGGAGACGTGGGTCAGCGTGTAGACGGCGAGTATGTAGAAGGCCGCGTCGATGCCGATGCGAGAGCCCACGCCCAAAACTACGTTCTTCGGGTAGGTCCTGAGGACGTCTACTATCGGCATCCGGGCCTCGGTACCGGACTCCCGCACCCTGCTAAAGGCCGGGCTCTCATAGATGCTGAGCCGGATGAATAGGCCGACGGCTACAAGGATTGCGCTGAGCAGGAACGGCATGCGCCAGCCCCAGGCCTCGAACGTGCCCGCGGGGAGCGCGGAGACCGCGGCGAAGACGCCCGTCCCAAGCACGAGCCCCGCCGGTACCCCCATCTGGGGCCAGCTCCCGTTGAGACCGCGTCTGTCGTCCGGAGAATGCTCGACCGCCATCAAAACGGCCCCACCCCACTCGCCGCCGAGGCCGATCCCCTGCAAGAGGCGCAGGACGACGAGCAGGATCGGCGCCAGGATACCTATTGACTCGTAGGTCGGCAGGCACCCGACCAGGAAGGTCGCGATGCCCATGATGAGTAGCGTCGCGACTAGCATCGCCTTACGCCCGATTCTGTCCCCGTAGTGCCCGAAGATTATGCCCCCCAAAGGCCGGGCGACGAAGCCAACCGCGAAGGTGGTGTAGGAGAGGATAGTCCCCGTGGTTTCGCCGAAGCCCGGGAAGAATAGCTGGGGGAAAACCAGGGCGGCTGCGGTCCCGTAGATGAAATAGTCGTACCACTCTATTGTCGTGCCGATGAAGCTCGCCACGACCACCTTGCGGATGGAAGTCGGTATCCCCGTGTTCTCGCCGCCGAGCTGCTCCATGATCGCCTCCTAAAACCCCCCAAAAACATTCCCTCTTCCCGAAGAATTATAGTGGCTATCTCTCTCTCCCGCTGCGGCCTGGAAGATGAACCTCGTGGCGAGACCTGGCTTCTAGGACCACCCTCCGGCCTCGTCCGTATGCTGGCCCAGGGTCGGCGGGGGATGCCGGATCGGCAACGGCTCCCCGTCTATAAGCACGGGCGAGGCGAGCAGCTTCAACACCCCCGCCGCCGGATGATCTACGTCTCGTAAGATACCCGAGGTGAGTACGTGCTCGTCCGAGAAGACTTCGGCCAGACTGTTCACCGGTCCGCACGGTACTCCGGACTCCCGTATCTCCTCCACCCAATCATCCGCCGTTTTTCTGGAGAGCTCTTCTTGCAGCACCGCGACGAGCTCCTCGCGGTTCGCGACCCTATCAGGGTTGGTGGCGAAGCGTTCGTCTTCAGCGAGCTCCGGGCGGCCTACTGCCTCACACAGGTTCGCGAACTGGGAGTCGTTGCCGACGGTGAGGGCGAGCGGCTTGTCCGAGGCATGGAAGGTCTGGTAAGGGACGATGCTCGGGTGAGCGTTGCCCATCCTTCCTGAGTCCTCGCCGGAGACGAGATACTCCTGAGCGCGGTTCGCGAGCCAGGAGAGTTGGCTCTCGAAGAGCGGGACCTCGACATGCGCGCCCTCCCCGGTCTCGGCGCGTCGGTAGAGAGCAGCGAGGACCGCCATCGCCGCTTGGAGTCCGCAGACAATGTCCGCCACCGCGACCCCCACCTTCGTCGGCTCGTCGAAGCCGGTGATGCCCATGATCCCGCCTCGCGCCTGAATGAGAAAGTCGTAACCTGGCCTATCCTCGTCCTTGCCCGGACCGAAGCCGGTTATGGAGCAGTACACGAGCCCGGGGTTTGACTCCTTCAAGACCTCGTAGCTCAGACCATCTTTGCGAGTGCCCCCCGGCGCATATTCTCGACGAGCACGTCCGCGCCCGCGGCCAACTCCTTCACCTTCTCCAGGCCCCCCTCGCTCTTCAGGTCCACGCCTACGGAGCGTTTGTTTCGGTTTACGGAGAGGAAGTAGGCTGACTCGCCGCCGACGAAGGGCGGACCCCAATGGCGGGTGTCGTCGCCGCGCTCAGGGTGCTCGATCTTGAGGACGTCCGCGCCCAGGTCCGCGAGCATCATGGTAGCGTAGGGGCCGGCGAGGACCCGCGAGAGGTCGAGGACCTTTACGCCTTCGAGCGGGAGCACGGCGCTAGGCTCCAGAGTCGCCGTCGAAGAGCAAGAGATGCGTGGATCTTACCATCAAGTTGTCCTCCCGGCACACTGCTTCATCACAGGGAGAGCCTGGTAAGAGAAAGCCTCGCCCTCGGCGGCCTTGAGCCGCTCGCGGCGGTCGTCAAGTTCATACCCGATCTCACTCTCGGTTACGTAACCACGTTGGCAAATGGCCATCACTATCGGAAGGCCGGGATGCCCGTTATCGCCTGTCCCAGAATGAGCGTGTGTACTTCGTCTGTACCCTCGTAGGTTCTCACGCTCTCCAGGTTGTTGGCGTGCCGTATAACGGGGTACTCGAGCGTTATGCCGTTCCCGCCGAGGATGGTGCGAGCCTCACGTGCTATCTCTATAGCCTCCCTGACGTTGTTGAGCTTGCCGAATGATATGTGCTCGGGGCGCGCCTGTCCCTCGTCCTTCATCCTCCCTATGTGCAGCGCGACCATGGTACCCTTGTTGATCTCCAGCATCATGTTGACCAGCTTCTGTTGTGTGAGCTGGAAAGAGGCGATGGGCTTGCCGAACTGGACGCGGTTCTTTGAGTACTCCAGCGCGCACTCGTAGCAATCTCTTGCCGCCCCCATTGCTCCCCAGATAATCCCGTAACGAGCCTCACCCAAACAGGCGAATGGCCCCCGCAAGCCTTTAGCCTCCGGGAGCATGGCGTCCGAGGGGAGCCGGCAGTCTTCGAGATGCAGCTCGCTTTGCACGGAGGCGCGCATGGACACCTTGTGCACTATGTCCTTCGCGGAGAAGCCCAGCGTATTCGTAGGGACCAGGAAGCCGCGTATTCCATCGTCTGTCTGCGCCCACACCACGGCCACCTCGGCGATGGTGCCCATCCCGATCCAGCGTTTCCGGCCGCTCAATATCCAATCAGAGCCGTCCTGGCGGGCAAAGGTCTCCATGCTAGCCGGGTCGCTGCCCGCCTCGGGTTCGGTGAGCCCGAAGCACCCTATCGCCTCGCCTCTCGCCATCCGGGGCAGCCATTCCTTTTTCTGCTCCTCGGAGCCGAACTTGTGGATCGCGGACATAGCGAGAGATCCCTGTACGGAGACGAAGGTCCTCAAGCCCGAGTCACCGGCCTCCAGCTCCATGCAGGCGAGCCCGTAAGACACGGCGCTCTTCCCGGCGCACCCATACCCGGAGAGGTGCATCCCGAGCAATCCCTGTGCTCCCATCTCCGGTACGATCTCTCTTGGAAAGATCGCCTGCTCCCACCAGTCCCGGATGTTGGGCTTTATCTTCTCATGAACGAACCCGTGAACGTCTTCGCGCACCGTACGCTCTTCTTCTGAGAGCAACCCGTCCAAATTGAGGAAGTCGGAAGCTTCGAAAGGGACCGGCTCGGAGACAGTATTGCGCATAGTACTCATCGCACCTATCCTTGTTTGGGTTATCCCAATCTAATTATATGCATCATCCAAAACGTGCGCGAGTCGGAACGGAAGCGGCGCCAGCGACGTGCGAAATATGATAGTCGACAAGGCGTAGTCACGCTCGCGTAACTCCTCCTGCTCTTCAGTCGAAGAAGATCCAGTACGCCAAACTCCCTTTCCGCTGGCCCGTAGAGCGGGAATTATACTGGACGCCTCCACCCGAGAGAATCTTCCTGCCACGCGATTTCGCTTCGAGAAGGCATCGTTGTTGAAGCGGCTTCACGAGTCTGCACTACCTCGGCCTGGATCAGGCGGTAGATAAATAGCCTGGGCTGCTGGCCATGGAGGTCAAGGCCAGGACCGGGTTGCAGGTCCAGAACGTCTCCGGCAGCCTCGCCGGGCAAAGAGGTCGGCGGATACCGCCTCTGTGGGTCCTTGAACCTTACCGGGTTAGAACCTGGCGCGCGTCCTCCAAAAGCAGGGTTCAACGCGTAGGGGCGTGGAGCTAAGTATAGTTCGTGGCTACGAACGATAGCCCATTGGGGAGTAGGAGGGATGCATGACGAACATGAAGGCGATACGGGTGGAGGAGTTCGGGGACCCGGAGGTGCTCGAGCCTGTCGAGGTCGAGCGGCCCTCCCCGGGTGAAGGTGAGGTCCTGATCGAGGTGAAATCTGCCGGGGTCAACTACGCCGACACCATGCGCCGGCAGAACCAGTACGTCGAGCCTCAGACGCTCCCGTTCGTCCCGGGCTCGGAGGTCGCGGGCGTCGTTGCAGAGGTCGGACCCGGGGTAGAGGACGTGAGCGAGGGCGACCGGGTCGTGACGCTACTCGGGACGGACGGCTACGCCGAGTACGCGGTGGCGCCGTCCAGGAACCTGATCCAGGTCCCCGAAGGCATGGACTTCGACGACGCGGCAGCCATTCCCTTGCAAGGCCTCACCGCCTACCACGTCATCGCTACCTCGGGACAGCTAAAGGATGGCGAGTCGGTTCTCGTCCACGCGGCGGCCGGGGGCGTTGGGCTGCTCGCCGTGCAGATGGCGAAGCTCCTCGGGGCCGGCAAGGTTATCGCGACCGCGAGCAGCAGCGAGAAGCTGAGCCTCGCTGAGTCACACGGCGCGGACGTCCTCATAAACTACACCGAGGAGGACTGGCCGGAGAGCGTGCGCGAGGCGACCGACGGCAAGGGAGCGGACGTCATTCTGGAGATGGTCGGCGGGGACTTCCCGCAGAAGAATCTGAAGTGCCTCAACGCCTTCGGGCGGATGGTCGTCTTCGGGGCGGCGAGCGGGGATCGGGGGAGCCTCGTGCCGGCGGAGCTGATGAAGAAAAACCACGTCGTCGCGGGGTTCTACCTGCCCCAGATCATGGCTCGCCCCAACCTCTTCGCCTCCTCGCTCGAAGAGATACTCGGTTGGATCTCCGCTGGAGAACTAAGGCTCAACATCGGCGCCCGCTACTCACTCGAAGAGGCTCGCGAGGCCCACGAAGCCCTCCAGGGCCGCAAGACGACCGGCAAAATAATCCTCAACCCATAACAGGAACGGAACCTAAAGAGATGGCGCTGCGCGACCGCCGAAGCGACCCTTTGAGCTACCTGGAGGCGGGTAGCGGGAACGTTCCTGTACTGTTAATACACGGCAACTTCGCGGGCAAGCTGTGGTGGCGGGAGCTGCTGAATAAACCCCTCCCGCAGACGCGCCTCGTCGCCCGGACCTCCCCGGATTCGGCGAAAGCCCTGGCGGACGTGCCTTCGCACCCTCAATTCCCTCCTACGCCCGAGCCCTCGCCCGTTTTCTGGATACTCTAAGCATCGGCCGGGCCGTCCTCGTCGGCCACTCCTTCGGGGCGACGGTCGCCACCCAACTCGCCCTCTCCGACCCCGGCCGCTTCCCCGGAATGTTCCTCATCAGCCCCGCCCCATCTACCGGCCTCGTCGCCCCTGAGTGCCTCTATCCCATCCTGGAGAATTACCGCTACGATCGCTTCGGTCTTCGCCAGGCCCTGCGGCGCCTCATGCACACGAGGGTACCCCCATACCTCGACGACCTCGTGGACGAGGCCCGGCGCATGCACCCCACGAGCTTCTCGGGCAACACTCGCCTGCTCTCTGAGTGGAACGTCTCCGGCAGGCTGCATAATTACCGGATTCACGTCCTCGTCGCCTCCGGGAACCGCGACGATCTCGTCTCTCCATACTCTGCGAAGGCGCCCGCCCGCGCCTTCCCACTCGGTGCCTACGCCAACCTCGGCTCTGTCGGCCATAGCCCGCAGATAGAGGTGCCAGACCTCGTCCGCGACCTCCTCTCACACCTCCTCATAGCCATCAACGGCCAGCTCCCAAACTCCGGTCCCAACGGACGGCCTGA
>JAABVA010006754.1_pt1 | contig 10106 bp, 14 predicted proteins | sample 5560331 | NCBI WGS metagenome assembly JAABVA01 (sample SAMN12812661, study PRJNA571458) | rock metagenome | isolation source: Antarctica rocks | place: Antarctica: Victoria Land, Mt New Zealand sud | collected 2016-01-07 | reverse complement strand
CGCCCGCCAGGCGGCCCGCCGCGGCTATGGCCGCCGCCAGCGCCGCATCGGGCACCGTCTCCAGCTCGCCCAGCACCGCGGCGAGCGCGCGCAGCAGCGCCGCCTGCGCGCCCGCCGGCACCGATGTGTAGGCGATCAGCGGCCGGTGCAAGGCGGCTGTGGGCGGCTTGCTCATGTCTGCGCCAACCATCAGCGCGCCGGCGCGCACAAGCGTTGCCTGCATACCTACCTTCCTGCACACCCATTGCCGGCGCTTATGGCCAAAGACACCTGCAGCTCCATCTCTGTATGAGACAGAGACACCGTGTCGCCCCTGCTGCCATGCCTTGTCTTCAACGAGCTCTCCATAATCTGTACCACGTGGCGAGCTTGGCAAGCGAACAGTGACTGCAGGGACCATCACGCGATGTGATTGGGTGGCGCACATCTGTTTTCAGGCGCTCGGCGAGGTCGCCGGCGCGAGCATCCGGGCCGCTGCTGCTGCGCATCAGCGGCAGCAAGCATGCGAGCAGCCACCTGACCATCTGCCGACCGCGCGCAGAGGACTGGGCATTTATGATCAGTGATGGCACGCCATATTGTGTGCTCTGTCATACTCACACAGCTAAACAGCTGGCAGCGTTTCAGAACTCGCGCATGCACAGCGCTGCACCAAAAGGCGCGTGTGAGACAGCGTGCGGCGGTTGCCACCTGACACCTACGGCGCATGCGCTCTTGCCCCGCCCCTGGACAGGCAACATGCAGCCTGACAGCCTCTCCGTCACATCTGCAGCACAGGCAGAACCCACGCATGCGCCCCGCAGGCGGACGCGGGGCCCACCTCGTCGCCCAGGAACCTGCGCGCGGCGGGCGCGAGGTCGCCCACCGCGCGCGCCGCCATGGCGATGTCGCGCCCGGCGGAGGCCGGCGACGTGAGCGCGTCCGTGTGGCGCTTGAGCATGCGCTTGAGCAGCTGCAGCAGCTGCGCGCGCCGCGCGGCCGCCGCGTCCGCGTCGCCATCGCCGTCGCCCGCGGCGGCCTGCGTGAGCTCGGCTGCGACCTGCGTGCACAGACGGCGATCAATCATGAAACGCTCTGGTACCCAGCTCTGCCTGCGCTGCTGACCACTGCTCCGAGTCAAAACGTACGCAGGGCACGCACCGCACCTGCTCTCCACGCAGATCATGGCACTGCTGTTGTTGGGCGAGCAGGCACCTGCGGCTCGGCTAGGCCGCTGGTCCTGGACAGCGCAGTCCACTGAGGCCGCTTGCGCCTGTGCGCCAGGTGGGCGAGCGCGGCTCGGGGCGCGCCTGGTGCTGCGCGGCGTCGAGCGTGGCGCCGGCTGCGCGGCGCACGTCCTTGTTGCCGTGGTTGACGTGCAGGTACGCCAGGCGCTGCAGGAGCGCGTCGCCGTCGGCGATGATACGCTCACTGAAGCGCGGCGCCTGCCAGCGCGGCGCGCGCGGGGCGGCTGAGCGCTTGGTGGTGCCCACGATACAGGAATGCAACAGCAGTGCAGAACGGAACTGCTTTCTGGATTCACAGAGCTGTGGAGTCAAACCCTCACACGGTGCAAGGCAAGCGCAAGGATGGCTGCTATGTGCTGCACCCTGCGACTATGCACATTGAGCAGAAGTTGACGGCGCAACTCAGCGGCGAGCATCACAGCTGCCAGGACGCGTCGCACACCACGCCGCGAGACACGCGGACCAGAGACCCACAGACCCGGCACGGCAGGCCTGGACGGGCCGCTCGGCAGTGGGTGCCCGGCACCTGGCGCGTAATCATGCGCAGGACGCCCACCACGCCCGAGTATCGGCCGCGCTCCGGGCTGCGCAGGACGTCCTGGAAGTGCCGCCATGCGTCCTCCTCCGCGTCGCGCCCCTGGCCCTCCTGCGCCGGGCCCGACGCGCGTGTCAGCGCGCCCCTCGCAGCCGCAGCGCGCGGCGGGAGCTGGGGCGGCCTGGCGCCCGCTGCGCCCCGGCGCGCCGCACGCCGGCGCGCATGACGCGGACCGCGGCCTCAAATTGTCTGGCGCCGCGCCTGGCGCCGCGGCGGGCGCAGGCGCGCGCACCGGGCACACGGAGAGCGCGCTCGCCAGGCCCGCCATGGCGCCCGCGATGACCTGCTGCGACGGCTTGGCGGCCTGGGCGGCCTTGCGCAGCAGCACGCGGCAGTACTCCAGCAGCCACTGCGCGCTGAAGGCGTCGCCCTGTGCGGCCGTGAAAGCCTGCGCGGCAGTCGCGGCGGATGGGCGAGCGTGCCAGCGCGGCGCAGCAACTCCGCGACTCTGCCGCGACTCTGCCAAAGGTGCGCATCTCGGCCGCAGTGCTAATGTACGGATGCAGGCATGCAGCAAGCGGTGAACACTGCTGCCAAAAGCTGACGGTCCGTGTGCATGCCGCCATACTGCGCCGCGCCTTCACACTGCCACACGCGCAAACAGGCAAGAGGTGTTCTTCCAAGCATGAGGCAGCGTCGGCTGACCTGCGGCGCGGCCTCGAGGACGAGCCCCAAGGTCTCCAGCACACTGGCGATCACGCCCTCGCTGCTGCTCTTGCCGGACGTCTTGGACAGGCAGCGCTCCTGCAGCAGCTTAGCGAGCCGCCTCATCCTCTCGCTGCGCAGCCCCGCATCAGGCGTGTGAGATGGCATAAGCACTGCATCGAGCCCCTTGACAGTTTGCTAAAAGATAGCGCCTGCGGGGACTCGCATGCATGCATGACACTTTGCCGCAAGAATGAAGTGCCATAGAAATACCATGCCCCAGGGCCAGACATGCATGTGCCTCATGGGCAAAGTGTGTCCATCAAATGGCCAGCATGTCTGCCGAGGCCCAGCACCTCTCGCTCAGCCACGCCGGCGGGCAAAGCGCCAGCGCGGCCTGCAACAGCGCCAGGGCCGCATTCTGCTCGTTAGCCCAGGGCTCGCTGCGGATGCCCTGCACGGCGACCCCGCCAGGGTCTGCCAGCGCGGGCGCGAGCTGCGCAGCGCGCTCCGGCGGCAGCTGAGGCAGAACCTCCTTTGCCAGCCACTTGTAGGCCTTCTCGCGCACGCTCTTGCCGTCCTTGGCTGCAAGCGCGCAGTCTACACTTCAACGGCTCGAGCCTGCATCGTTTGCGAAGGACCGTAGCAAATGGAGTCTCTTGCATCTTGCCACATACAGGGAATTGCAAAGCAGGACCTTGGACTTTGCAACTAGGTAGCTTTGTGCCTCTGCAGTGCCAAGCGCACTCACCTTTATACCGAAGGCTGTGCACGAGGAAGTGCTCAAGCCCATCCTTTGGCGCAAATGCGAAGGAGGCCACCAGCGACGCTCCCTCTTGAGTCTTGCACAAGTTCCTGCAAAGCAAAGCAGCAAAGTGCTCTGCTCTGCTCTGAGGAAGCAATGCAAGTGCAGGTTGGCAGACGGGCAAGTTATTTGACAAAAGCATCAATTTATGAGACCCATCAGACCAAAGCAGGCCTTGGTGTGTGCTGCACCGGCTTACTATTACTTTGCCGTACGTTTGCCAGGCAGCGCTTGCCGGCAAATTACAGCAAAGTGGTGCTAGGCGCACGTTGCGGCCTTTTCAAAGCGTGTCCACGCTTCGCCAGCGTCTGCAGCGGTGTCCTGACTTGCAGCGCCAGTGACAGCTGAGAGCAGAGCCCGAAGCTGTGTCTGGCTCGTCATAGCCCCTTGAGCATCCCGCAGCGTGGGAGCTCAGGGGCTTGCACTGAGACCAACATCAAGCAGCTGCCTCTGCTGCATCGCGGCCACTGTTCCTGCTCCTGTGGAGTGCCATTTGGAGGGACAAGCTGTGTGTAACTGGGCTTTCCAGTACATTGTGTCCAGGAGCCCACCAGCCAGGTTTCTGTACCCTGTGAAGCAAGACATTGGAACATGAGAGCACTCAGAGCCTTCCTTACATGAGATACATGTGGGGCAGGAGGACGTGTGCTGAGTTCTCAATCATAACCTCATGGCACTGCGCCACCCGCATCCAAGCCATCCGGTGGCTGTGCCTTGGAGCTGCGTCGGGCGGACAGCACCTGGCAGGCGCCTCGACACCATCAGTCAGATGTCATGCAGGGACCCACAAGCAGCTGTCAGCGGAACAAGATCAAGAGTGGGTAAGATACATATGGAGTAGGCGCGCCTCAAACACGACGGGCAACACAGAGACCGCCACAATGGCGAGCACCACGAGCGTGAAGTTGTGCTTGACAAACGGAAAGTTGCCTGCGCGGACGACAGCCCTCAGCGCCCGCACTGCCCGGCACAGGTGAATCAACAGAGCGCCAGATGTACGCATGCGCATGGCTGTCACATCGCCTATGTAAAAAGAGAGCACAGAGGCGCGCGCCGAAGAAGTAGCCGGCAAGGACGAAGCTGAGGGTCCACAGGGCGGCGCCGCCGACGTTGTACAGGGCAAAGGCGCGGTACTGCATGTTTCCAACACCTGCAGCATGCTTGGTGGTTCAGCGCGCACAGGCGCACCAGCGCAAGCCTCCACCGCGTGCCAATCTGGTGGGACGACCAGGCACGCGTGCACCTGCAACAAAGGGAGCGAAGGTCCTGATGATCGGAATGAAGCGCGCCAGGACGACCGTCTTCCCGCCATGTTTCTGGTAGTACTCCTCTGTCTTCTCGATGTACGCCTGGCCGCACACGCATGGGTACAGCAGCGTGGATGCTCCTCAGCATCACAGGCGGCTTTGCAGCTGCTCCGGTCAAATGTTATGCTGGATCATGCCCAAAGCGTGACGCTGAGGCCCGCAGGACGCATAGTCAGACACCTAGATGTCAGGCGTCACCAAGCTGATGCATGTTCCCACCTTCTTGATGACTCCCCGCTGGATGGCCCGGGCGCCTGTGACAGCGCGGACGCAGCAGCCTCATTTCAGCGCGCACCTCTGCGCATGCCCATGCACGTGCATGCCGCCACAGGCACCGGCATGCTGACCAGGCGTGCTCATAGCGCTCACCCAGGTAGTTGCCAATGGCGTAGTTCACGGCGTCGCCCAGCACGGCCTGGCGCAAGCGGTCAGCTCATGCCTGCAACCAAGGACGCGCCACAGAGAGCCGAGCATGGCGGCGCTGCAGTGCCATGCAGCGCTCACCGACACGAAGAAGGTGGCCAGCAGCCAGGTCAGCCGCAGGGACCCCAGCGCGGCGAACGCGCCGGCAGCGAACAGCAGGGAGTCGCCTGCCGGCCGCCGCACGGAAAAGGGTGTGTGCACACGCGGCTTGCTGGGGGCGCAAGGTACAGGAACAAATCGAGCTGGGGCAGGCGGCGCGCCCGGAAGGAAAGGCGTGAGCACCAGGCCCGTCTCGCAAAACACGATGGCAAACAGTATGCCATACGTCGCTGCGCCGTGCCGCGCTATGATTTCCTTGAGGTGGACGTCCAGGTGGAGTACGAAGGACACGAGGCCTGTAGCAGCCAAATAAGCCTGAGCACAGCAGGCTCGGCAGGATGCGCAGCAAAGTAAGGGCGGAGGGCACCTTGACACGCTGCGCCCAACGAGAACTGCCCCCCTTCGCTGCCCACGCTGGCAGATACGCTGCCGGGCGCCGCCGCCGCCAGAGCTCCCAGCACCAACAGCATGACGGCGACGCTCAGAACCGCACGCAGCCTGGCAGTCCGCCTCGGCGCAGGCGCTGCGGAGGGGTGCACTGCCCATACCGTGGGCGACGAGCTGCTGACGCACTCGCACAGCGTGCTCCCTGCCCATAACCGGCCAATCAAAGTGCAATGCGCTTGCCTACGCAGCACTCCGCTGGGCTGCACAAGCGCTGGCCCGGGCTGCCGAGCCAGCGACTGCCTCTGCTTGCCGGGGCACGCTCCGGCGCGGGCAGCGCACGAGTGTGGTTTCCACGCGGCGAGCACAGGCAGCCCCCCATGGCCTGGCGTGGCTGTCCTACCTTTGAGCATGAGGGCAGCCTCCCGTTGGCTCAATGGTTCACTGGGCTTGCCCTCAAAGGTGAGTCCATGGCCTAGCCCGTTGCACTTTGCCGGTGCCCGGGCTAGGCACGTGCTTCCCATATTGTTTCAAAATCTACTCGTAGAAATGTTGAAATATAGGTGGCTCAGGAAAGTTGCAGGCTGACAACAGCATTGTAATCCCCTTGCACAAATGAACTCACAGCTGCCGTGCGCACTGCCATGCAGCAGCAGTTAGCCGTAAATTCCTGCAGAGCTGCTATAGCTTTGACTAGTCAGCAATGACATGGAAACAAACTCTTGTCATCGTCACATTGATTGCATATGCTTAACACTCCTAATAATAACAACGCTTCACCTTGCATCAATATGTACACGTGCACGTCCAAGACGATGTACACGTCCAAGAACTACCTCTAGCTCTTCAACAGCTAGCCCAGCAATCGTAACTCAGCAGAGATGACAGCAACTTAAGTTAGCACCATAGTTGATGTCAGCACACTTGCCAAATGATGGCTGTCAGAGTGACATCCACCACCACCTTATGTCATGCATTTGTTTGTGCCTAAGGCTTAAGTTGTGCCTGAGGCTAAGTTGTGCCTATCACCAATGCATGGTGCAATGTGCAACACTGTCTCACCCACAAAACGCACTAAAGCAGCAGCACAGACGTCAGACACATAGCAGTTCTCATGCGCTTGATTTTGCCAAAGGCAGGAATCACTTGTCCTGGAGGGACGCTTGTTTCCCAGAGGAAACAAGCCACCCTGCCTGTTCGTCCTGCCAAAATGTCCTGCAACGGTGCAACACGTAGCAGGCCTGCCTACAAAGCATTTAACTTGCTGCATGTACCCAACAAACTTACCTGTAACTTGCTGCATGCACCCGACAAACATACCGTCGCCAGCACCCTAGGTCGACACCTCTCCAGCATTCTGGATCACAACCATCGACGGGCAGGCCTTCTCGGTCATGCGGAACGGCAGCAGCGCCGCCTCGGCCACATCCTGCTGCTGGATCATCTCGTCCGGGTCGGAGCGCCCCGCCGACATGTCCGACTGGGTCATGGCCGGGAAGATGCCGGTTACGCGCACCTTGCCCGTCAGCTCCTGCAAGCGCTCCCCGGGTGCAGGTCATGCGAGCCGACACTGGAGTGCTGAAGCACATGTCATGGTCTGCACAAGCAGCGGAGCATGAGAGCGGCGATGCACAGACCTCGTGGACGCGCCTGCTGGATGCTGTTGCTCCAGCCGGTGAAGCCGTGCTTGGATGCGGCGTAGACCGCCTGGTTGCCAAGCGGCTGGATGCCTGGCGCCAGCACAGCGCAGCAGGTGACACATGCGCAGTCGCCCGCACTACGGCTTTTGCGACGAGCTACAAGCTGGTGCTCAAGCACAGGCAGGCATGCCAGGCGCATGCCCCACCTCACCCCATCACACTTGCGCTTTGGTGCGCTCATGCATGCGCACCTGCCACGGACGAGATGTTGATGATGCACGTCCCGCCCTTCTCAGCCATGGCCGGCGCCAGCACGCGCGTCAGCCGCATCGGCGACGCCAGGTTCAGGTACAGCAGCTTGTCCGCAGCATCGGAGTCGCCTGGCACATGATTGTGACAATGTCACTTTTCAATAAGGCGGCGCTTATGGTCTGATGTGATCATAGCTGGACGGGCATCCTGTCTCTACAGCGCTCCTCCTACGTCGAACAAGCGTCCTTTGCATCAGGCCCCTGTCGCACATGTTTAGCACCAGCCAAACACACAGAGTGCGTGACTCAAGATGCGCACAAACCTGTCACCTCTTGGGCGCCCAGCACCGCTGCCTGCAAAGACATCTGCCTCCAATGCCACAATCCACAGCTAGTAAGCATCTCTTACCTTCCAGTGCGCCCGAGTACTCGAAGATGCCCGCAGCGTTGACCAGGATGTCGATGGTCCCGTAGTCTTTGAGGATGGCCTCGCCCAGCGCCTGCACAGCCGCGCATGCATTATGCTATCATGTATGCCTGAGTAGCCAGGCAGAGACAAGCAAGTTTAGCATGCACCGCCCAAGCAGCGCTAGCTGGCTGACACAGGCCTGTGACATGCACACATCATTCCGGCAAAGTTACGCAAGCTAGTGCCAAAAGGTGTACGCGCCTGAACAGCATCGCCATCGGCCAGGGAGCACGCGCGAATATCAACCTCTGGTGCACCAGCATGCTTGCATTCGTCTGCCACCTACGTGGCGCCCAGCACCCTCAGCTGCTAGCGCACACCACAAAATTTGCACAAGACTTTTCAAATAACACTCCTACTTCTGCACTAGCCAGGCTCTTTGCTTCACATCCTGGCCAGGCTCTAAAGTCGACGTTTACAAAGTGGCCGCGCAGTGCATAGCAGTACATACCTTTTCCAGGTTCTCCTTGCTCCTGGCCACAAGGATGAGGCTTGCGCCTTGCTTGGCGTAGTTGACTGCTATGCACGATCCTATGCCTCGCGATGACCCAGTGATGAGCGCGCGCTTGCCCGACAGCAGGCTCGTGGCAACCATGGTGTGTGACGGAGGTGTAGGAGCGCGGTGCCTGTCAACTTGGCAGTCAGCATTGTTGTGTACAGGCACACAAGTGAGAGCAGTACAGCTGCAGATGCAGTCACCGCACTGCACCTCCTCACACTTGTCCGTAGCAAGTGTCTGCACAAGTCTGCTCAACCTGGGAGCCAACAGGCATGCGTCTTACACTTGGTGTTTATGGGCACGCACCTAGAAACAGTCTTGGACTGCGCTTGATGGTGTTTATGGGCACGCACCTAGAAACAGTCTTGGACTGCGCTTGATGGTTCACTTTAAGTGCGACTTGATATAACAGGTGCTTTGCGATGTGTATGTCTGCGCCGCAGAGCCAGACTCTGCAGCGTGGCACTCGTTGGAAATTTGTATTCCTAGGGTGCAGATACGAGAGCAATCGGGAGTTCGGGAGTTACAAGGCGGGAGTTGGTTATCAGGGGCATACATAGCAAAACCACCGCAGCATGCAGGCACGCCGCAGCGTCATCAGAGTCCATGGACCAAGTGATAGGACAGTAGGACAGAGGCATCAGCCCACACATTCAAGAGTGGGTGCCACAGAGAGCGGTTCTGGATGCACTAGTACAACAAAAACAGCGCAGGCCAACTCCGGCCTCTCCTGCGCCGCAACACCCCCACCCTCTACTAACAAAGCGTGGAAAACCCGGCAAGTGCGTTCCAGAGGCCCCCATCCATGCCAGCGCCTAGCTACTTCGTACCACGTGCTGTACAGACCGAGTTCAATAGCAGTTCACTGGTGCTGGCAGTGTCTGTCCCAGCAGGTGTTGGCGGCAGCGCGCACAAAGGAAGCTGCCGCGGTGGCTCTGCGCCGCGTGCAGACGAGTGGGTCACGAGGCGGCGCTGGAGGCCGCGCGCTCACGAGGAGCGGATCGCGCCCTTGGGCAGCAGCAGGCCGTCGATCTTGTAGATGGTGTCCTGCCGCGCACGGCGACACACCACTCAGCCGCAGCGCCTAGCGCAGACGCTGGAAGCTCGCCAGCGCTGCAGCCTGCAAAATGCGTGCAGCAAGCACAGCCAAGCTGCACCCACATTGCCCGAGGCGCACTGGCTTTGCCATGTGGGCCTGGATAGTGCACATGCTGGACGACCGACTGCATCGTACACTGTTGACACACCTGGCGACAAGCATTGGCAGGGAACCGCCCGAATACCAGCCTGCTCCATGTGGATTGGTGTCCTCCCCAGTCGCCAGCAGACACAGCGCGTAAGGGCATGACGTCTGTCGGAACCGTGAGCCGCATCGCACCTGCCTGCCCCACTGCCCCCAACACACGACGGAGCGGCCTGGCAAGCGCGCGTGCCATGCGAGAGCGGCGGCCCACGCCGCCCATGGGCAAGCCACACTCGCCGGCATGCCTGGCGCAGCGACAGGCGTGCAGAGGGTCGCTGCATGCGAGCAGCGCGGCGGGGCAGGCGCACCAGGCAGACGTGGGTGCCGTGGTCCTTGAGCGCGGCGGTGGTGCGGTCGCCCGACAGCTGCACCACGTCGGCGGTCTGGCGGTCCACGCGCAGCGGGTCCTGGTCCGTGTCCACCGGCAGCGCCGTGTTGAACGAGTAGCCGTCGCGCAGCGCGCGGTACTGCGCGCCCCAAGGCCTCATCAGGCGCCCCGTGCTTGCGGCCGGATTCTGAT
>JAABVA010006751.1_pt1 | contig 10108 bp, 10 predicted proteins | sample 5560331 | NCBI WGS metagenome assembly JAABVA01 (sample SAMN12812661, study PRJNA571458) | rock metagenome | isolation source: Antarctica rocks | place: Antarctica: Victoria Land, Mt New Zealand sud | collected 2016-01-07 | reverse complement strand
AGGCGCATCGACGCGCGGTGGGACCACATCGCCCTCTGGCGGTACCGTTTCATCGGGGCAGCAACGAAGCCCCTCATCAAGTTGCGCCGGTAAGGGGCTTTCTAAGGTTGGATCCGCCTGTCAGAATAGAACCGACGACCTTCTCATTACGAGAAGTACGGTCGCTAGTCCGAGGCTGTCCATACAACGCCCTGAGCGGGGTGTTTGAGCTGAGCGTAACCCGCGTGGACCCCCTTGGCGCGCCTCAGTGGCTACCACCGTGGCTACCACGGCTGTCCACAGTGGAGGCTGCGACTCCGTTCCGGTGGAAGGTAGTCTTCCGGTGAGCGGAAGCGTAAGTGGGTGAGGAGGACGTCCGATGCAGGTAGTCGTGAGAGCGCTGAACATCCTGCGCCTGCTATCGACCACGCAACGTGGGCTGTCGCTGGCGGAAATCGCCGAGCGCCTCGGGTTGGCTGCGGCAACGGCACATCGACTCGTTGGGGTGCTGGAGGCGGAGCAGTTCGTCACCCGATCGACGAGCAATCGGCGTTATTTCCTCGGCCCGGCTGCCCGGGAGCTCTACCAGGTCGAGCAACCGCGGGCATCTCCACTGGTAACCCCGCATGCTTCCATCGGGAAGGCGGCTGCCGACAGTGGCGAGACCGTGTTCCTCTCGGAGAAGGTGGGCAGCAAGGTGGTGTGTATCGCACTGGTGGAATCTCGCCATCCGTTGCGCCTGTTTGTCCGGGTCGGTCAGGAAATGCCGCTGCACGCGGCAGCGTCCGCACGGGTTCTGTTGGCGTGGCGGGATCCCGCCGACGTGCGAAAGATGTTCGACACGGTGCCTCTGAGGACCTTCACTGGCGAGACACCGTCGGACGTCGACCAGGTCATCGAGCGGATGGCTCTCATACGCGGACGCGGCTACGACGTGTGCGAGGCTGAACTGGACGAGAGCGTCTGGGCAGTGTCGGCGCCGGTCCGGTCATCGACCGATGCCATTTCAGCGTCGGTGACCCTGGCAGCGCCTTTGCAGCGAATGCAAAGCCAGCGGGACCGTGAGGGTGCCCTTGAGATTGTGTTGGCCGCTGCTGGCGAGATGGCCACCGATCTGGGTTGGGCCGGTTCGGCTCCCGCCTGACTGCGTCGCCCCGTGCCGCGTCGAGCTGGTCAGTCGCGTCGCGTAAAAAATCTCCAAGAAAATTTTCCTCGGTCTGCCCATCCGGCTCACGGCAGCATTGATGCGCAGACCTTCGTGAGCCGGTTGGCGGCGGCACTTAACCTCCCACGTGACGAAATTGTTGCTGATGATCGACCTGCCAGCCCCGACCTTGCCGGGTATCGGCGTCTTGACACAGAACGTGACCTGAAGCACTCTTCTGTTACTACTTATGGAAGAAGGGCTTCCATTTCATGGAAACAACGTTCGAGCGCGCCTCCCCTCCGGCAATCGTCGCCGGTGACACCCCCGACCTATCGGTCCACCTGGGCGGCCTCGCCCTGGCTAACCCGGTGATGCCCGCGTCGGGATGCTTCGGACCTGAGCTGGCACCGCTGCTTGATCTCGGCTCTTTGGGTGCGGTGGTCACCAAGACCGTCTTTTCCGATCGGCGCGCTGGGAACCAAGCCCACCGATTGACCGAGACCAGTTACGGGATGCTCAACAGTGTCGGTATTCCCAGCCCCGGCAGCAGAGATTTCCGGCACGGCCTGCTTGGGCGGTATCAGGCCACCGGTGTACCGGTCATCGTGAGTATCGGTGGCCTGTTCATCGACGAGTACTGGGCTGTCGCCGAGGAGCTAGCGGACGAGGACATCGCGGCATATGAGGTCAACGTATCGTGCCCGAACCTCGAACATGGCGGCCTCGCCATCGGAACCTCACCCGAGCTGGTGGCGACAGTTGTAGCTGGAGTCGTCGAGCGTGCGCCGTACCCGATTATGGTCAAGCTCACCCCCACCGTGACCTCGATCGAGGATGTCGCTATCGCGGCCCAAGAAGCCGGCGCCGCCGCCGTGACTGTCAGCAACAGCTTCTCCGGCCTGGCGATCGACGCTAACTCCCGCACGAGCGTGCTGGGCAACGGCGGTGGCGGCCTGACCGGACCGGCGATCAAGCCTCTCGCCCTGCGACTCGTACGCGACGCAGCGAAAGCAGTGAGGATCCCAGTCGTCGGTTGCGGTGGCATCACCACCGCCCAGGATGTCGCCGAATTCCTTATCGCCGGAGCCACCGCCGTACAGATAGGAACGGCGACGTTCACCCGACCGTTCGCCATGGCGGAGGTCCTTGCCGACTTACCGCAGCTTTGTCACCAGCTCGGGGTTTCTCGCATCACAGAGCTCACCGGGACCTTGGACTCACCCACACCTGTCAGGAGCGAGTAGATGACCGCCGAGCAGATCCACACCATCCCCAGCGTCGCCCCGCCCGAGGCTGATAACAACTACGGGCGGAAGGCTGTCTTCGCCTCCGCGATCGGCTACGGTTTGGATGGCTTCGACCTGCTCATTCTGAGCTTCGCGATCTCAGGGATCATCACGTCCTTCCACATCTCGGAGTCCAAAGCCGGATGGCTTTCCACCCTGACCCTGTTAGGTGCCGTCACCGGCGGCTTTGTCTTTGGCATCCTCAGCGACAAGTTCGGCCGCGTCCGGATGCTCACCTGGACGGTCGTCATCTTCGCGGTGTTCACGGGGCTAAGTGCGGTGGCGCAGGGCTACACCGATCTGGCCGTCTACCGGTTTGTCGCCGGCATCGGTATTGGCGGGGAGTTCGGGATCGGCATGACGCTCGCGGCTGAGGCGGTTCCCGCCACGATGCGGGCGAGGGCAACCTCATGGGTGGGGGTTGGCTTCCAGATCGGTGTTCTCGCGGCGGCATTCATCTCTGCCCCCGTGCTCGGGGCCTTCGGTTGGCGGGGGTTGTTTGTCATCGGCATCTTCCCCGCCTTCGTCGCCGTCATCATTCGTAAGCGACTCCACGAATCTCCCAAGTTCCTCGAAAAGCAAGAAGAATCCGGACCTCCGTCGGCGCTGTCTTCGCTCAAGATGCTCGTCGAGAACAAGGCGATCGTCAAGATCACCATAGCGATGGTGATCTTGACCTCCGTGCAGAACTTCGGCTACTACGGCATCATTTCGTGGCTACCGCGTTATCTGTCGGACAAGCAGCACCTCGGTGTCACCAAGGGCTCCCTGTGGACGGCGGTTACCGTCCTCGGCATGCTCCTCGGTATCCTGGTTTTCGGGCAGCTCGCAGACCGTATCGGCCGTCGACCTTCGTTCTGGATCTTCCTGGCGGGGGCCGCGGTATCCGTGCTGGGCTACAGCCAACTCAGTAGCCCGACTGCCTTGCTCATCGGCGGATTTGTAATGGGTATCTTCGCCAACGGAATGCTCGGCGGATACGGCGCGTTGATGGCCGAACTCTATCCCACCGAGGCGCGGGCCACCGCCCAGAACGTGCTGTTCAACATCGGTCGCGGAATCGGGGGCTTCGCACCCGTGGTGATGGCAGTGATCGCCAGCACCCACGGCTTCAGCTTCGCACTCTCGCTGCTGCCCATCATCTATATTGTCGCGTTCTTCACGATGTTTCTGATCCCCGAGAGGCGCGGTATAGAACTTGTCTAGCAAATAATTCCATTCCAGCACGTTGAATTAACGAAAGAATTCACCATGTCCCCGCTCACCTTGCACGACTCTGCAGCGCTTCGCCAGAGCAAACAGGACCGGATCGCCGACTTGGCCGCCGACGTGACGGCGGCGGCGATCAGGCCCGGTCCGTCAGTAGACATCTATGCCGTCCACACACGTCCGGCCATCCTGCGACGGCTCGCGGCCCTGCTGGCGGAGTACCTGCCCCAGGGAGTGGACCGGCTAGTCGCCACCGACAGCGATGCTTGCTTGGTGACCGCGGTGGCACTACACAGCGGAGTGCCCTTCGCTCTGGCGGGCACCGAATCTGGCGACTCGATCGTTTTTCACGGCGATCTGTACCCGTCCGAACGCCTGGCGCTGGTGGAAACGGTGCCCTCGAGGTGGCGCGAGAGCATCATCGGCGAGCTCCAAGCCGTACATAACGAACTTGCGGTGGTGGGTACGGCGATCCATACCGGACCCCGCACGCCGAGGCGCGGTGGGGTGGACAATCGGTGTGTCTACCGACTGTCCGAGGACGGACTCGAACCCTTTCAGGAGGATCAATGAGCACCACCGACGAGCAGGTCTTCGAGATCGCCCGCAAGCTGGCCGAGCAGTCCACCTGGGCTGCCGACACATCACGGGAGAGCCCCGCCCTGGCTGAAGCGGTGGGTCAGTCCCTCGCCACCGCTCTTCGACCGTTCACTCCCGACACGGTGGTCCTGTGGAACGAGCCACGCACCGCGGTCCTGGGCCACGTCGTCGCCCGCGAACTCGGTGCAGAGGTGATCTACGCTTACTCCGACGAGGGCATCTTGTCCCTCAGCGCCACCCTCGGTCGCCGGATCGGGTTGGTGGACTACGAATGGGACGCCTACCCTGGCCTCGTTCCGTTGCTGCGCATGGTGCAGGCTCGATCTACCGTCGTCGTGGTCTCGTCCGTGCTTCCGTTGCCCCCCACGTTGACCGACGACACCCTCGCCGGTACGCCGACTGCAACGCTCGCGGACCTGAACACCGCCGCACGAGGTGCATCCAGGGGGGACACGCCGTGACGCGGGGATCGGTGAGTCAGAACGACTGCCGGCAATTGGAACGCAGCCCCCTGATCGGAGCCGAGACCGCGTCGATCGAAGACCTCATTGCGCAGTTCGGGCACCTGAGTGAACCCGATTCGGGGCCGGGCGTCACCCGCCTCGCTCATACGCCCCTCGAGCGGCGCGCGCACGAACTCTTTGCTGATCGCATGCGGGCCCTCGGGCTCACAGTATGGGCCGACGCGGCCGGGAACACGATCGCCGAAGTAGCTGGCACCGAGCTCGGGCTCCCTGCGATCGGCACCGGCTCACACCTGGACAGCGTCCCGCACGGCGGCCGGTACGACGGCATCGCAGGCGTGGTCGCGGCCATGGAGATCGCCCGGCTCAAGACCGAGAAGAAGATTGAGCACCGCCATCCACTGCGCTTCATCGCCTTCGCCAACGAGGAAGGGGCCCGATTCGGCCAAGCCTGCATCGGCAGTCGGATCGTCGCCGGATTGACCACGCGGACAGATCTCGACCGACTTACCGACGCCAACGGCGTGACCGTCGCGGAAGCGATGAGCACCGTCGGTATCCACCCGGCTCTGGTATCCGAGGCCCAATGGGTGCCCGACCATTGGGCCGGGTTCCTCGAGCTGCACATCGAACAGGGGAGCGTGTTGACATCACTCGATATCCCCATCGGCGTGGTCGACCTCATCTCCGGAAGCACTCGGCTGCAGCTCACGCTGCACGGCCGAGCCGCCCACACCGGGGGAACACCGATGCATCTGCGCGCCGACGCACTGGCCGCGGCCGCGGAGATCGTGTTACAGGCCGAAGCACTCGCTACCGATACGCGACACCGGGGAACACGCATCACAGTCGGCAAACTCGACGTCGAGCCCGGTTCGATCACCACCATCCCCGGAAAGTGCACGCTAGCCGTGGACATCAGAGACGTCGACAGCGACCGCCAACGCGAATCCGCCGCCGAATTGATCGCCGCGGCCCAAGCGATCGGCAGCGACCGCGGTGTCACCGTTGACGTCGAGCTCCTTGCCGATGCCTCACCCGCGATACTTTCCGCTTGGGTGCGTGACGAAATCATCGGTGCGGCTTCCGGGCTCGGCCTCAGCTACCGGGTGATGCCCTCAGGAGCGAGCCACGACTCGCAGATGATCAGCCACATCTGCCCGGTCGGCATGGTCTTCGTTCCGAGCCAGAACTACGGCGTCAGCCACGCACCCGATGAATACACCACCGCACCCGATTTAGCTGCGGGCATCGAGGTGCTGGCGTCGGCACTGCGCGCGCTGGATCAGACCCTGAATCCCAGCAACGGCCCGAAACGGGTGGAAGGCGACAACGATGACTGAGGTAATGAGCCAGACCACGACCCCGCCGGCGACCGGAGGGCCGCGGAAGCCGGGATGGGAACTGGTCAAGCTCCCGGCGCCGAGCCATCCCCGGCCGAAGCCCATTGCCGAGAACGCCCGGGTGCTGGCGCACTATTCGATCACCGACCGGTACCGGTTTCTTTCGCTGCATGCGCCGGGGATCGCGGCGACCGCGCTGCCAGGGCAGTTCGTCATGATCACGCTCGCACGGTCCGGTGAGAGCGCACCCGCACTGCCCCGACCGATGGCCATCTATCAACGCGATCCTCAGCAAGGAACCATCGAGATTCTCTACGGCGTGGTCGGGGACGGAACCCGCCGCCTGGCAACCTTCGCCACCGGGGAAGACCTGCTGGTTGTCGGCCCGCTGGGGCGGCCATTCGAGATCGCCGACGGCACGTCTGTCTTGTTGATCGGCCGCGGGATCGGCACGTGCTCGCTGACGACCGTGGCACAAGACGCCCGGGCCCGGGGCATCCGGACCGTCGCAGTGACCAGCGGCCGGAACCGGCCGACCCTCATCGGAGCCGACCTGTACCGGGAATTGGGCGCCGAACGCGTGTACGAGGTCTGCGACGACGACTCCACCAGCACCCCCGAGTCCCTCTACTCGAGGCTGAGCACCGATCTTGACGCGAACCCACCGGGCCTCATTCTCGCCTGCGGTTCTGACCGGTTGACCCGGATGTCCGAGCGCCTCTCGGCACGCTGGGATTCGCCCGTGCAGGTGTCGGTGGAAGCTCACATGGCATGCGGCATCGGGTACTGCCACGGCTGCGCCTCCGGGGCGCGCAGCGAAGGCGAAGAAAGCCCACTGATCTGCACTGATGGGCCTGTTTTCGGCTGGCGTCGCGAGGCGGATGCAAAGTCGTGAACCGCGTACACGAGCCGATCGTGTCAACGGGTTCCCTTGACAACACCATCCTCCGCGGGGTGAAACCCTATGGCGGCCCGGAGCGTGATGTCACGATCCGCAACGGACGGATCGGCCAGGTCGCGCCTCCAGTGGAACCCTTACACGACGGGACGGACGTCGACGCCGTCGGCTTGGTCCTGCTGCCCGGACTCATCGATCTGCACACTCACCTTCGGGAACCCGGCGGTGAAGCCGCCGAAACCATTCGCACCGGAACACGATCAGCTGCCGCCGGCGGATTCACCGACGTCTACGCGATGGCCAACACCAACCCGGTCACCGACACCGCAGCCCGAGTCCGCGCCGTACGCACGCTGGCCGCCACCGGCGCGAGCGCCCGGGTCCACCCGGTCGGTGCCATCACCGTCGGACTTCGCGGCGAGCAGCTCGCTGCGCTGACGGAGATGCGCGACGCGGGAGCCAATCTGTTCTCCGACGACGGCAAATGCGTCGACGACGCTGGCCTGATGTTCCGTGCGCTGCACATCGCTGCACACCACGACCTCGTCCTCGCGCAGCACGCCCAACTAGGACAGCTCGCGGGGAAAGGGCAGATCAATGCCGGCCGCGTCGCCGAGAAGACCGGTCTTGCCCCCTGGCATGCCGCCGCAGAGGAGACTGTGATCGCCCGGGACGCGATCCTCGCCGGGCACGCCGGCGCCCGGCTGCACATCTGCCACATCTCCACCCGCGGTTCCGTCGAGGTCATCCGCTGGGCAAAGTCCCAAGGATGGGCGGTGACCTGCGAGGTGACGCCCCATCACCTCCTCCTCACCGACGAACTCGCCGCGCTGAGCGACACGAAATACAAGGTCAACCCTCCCCTGCGATCGACCGAAGATGTTGCCGCGTTGCGACTAGCGCTGCTCGACGGAACCATCGACGCCGTCGCCACCGATCACGCGCCGCACCCCGCCGACAGCAAAGCCCACCAATGGTGCGACGCACCGTTCGGCATGGCGGCCCTGGAAACCGCCCTCGCCGTCACCGCCCGAGTGCTCACCGAATCAGCTGACACGAATTGGTCCCTACTGGCGCGGTTGATGTCCAGCAATCCCGCCCGAATCGGCGGCATCCCGGACATAGCCGGGAGGCCGCTTACCGAGGGAGAACCGGCCACTTTCTGTGTGGTCGATCCCGCCGGCAACTGGAGCGTGGATGCAACGTGCTTCTACGGCAAGGCCACCAACTCCCCGTTCATCGGAGAGACCTTTCAACACCAGGTCGTGGCCACCGCGATAGATGGCCACGTCACCCATACCACCGCACCGTTTGGGCAAGTTCTGCTCAGGAAGACGAGATGAACGACCGGATGAGTCAGATGAGGCAGAAAAACACTCGGACCGAGCACGACTTGCTCGGTGACCTCGAGGTTCCCACGGCCGCCTACTACGGTGCCCACACCGCGCGCGCCGTGCTGAACTTCCCCATCAGCGCGGTGCCCATCTCGTCCTACCCCAGCTTCATCACCGCACTGGCGATCGTGAAGGAGGCGGCAGCAACAGCCAACCTCGGGCTGGGACTTCTGTCGGAAAACGAAGCCGCCGCGATCCTCGCCGCCTGCCAGGAAATCCGCGGCGGCGCACTGCACGACCAATTCGTCGTCGACGTCATCCAGGGTGGCGCGGGCACCTCGACCAACATGAATGTGAACGAAGTCATCGCCAACCGAGCGCTCGAACATCTCGGACACCCGCGCGGTACCTACACCGAGCTGCACCCCCTCGATCACGTCAACCTCGGCCAGAGCACCAACGACGTCTACCCCACCGCCGTCAAACTCGCGCTGGACCGCTACGTCACTATGCTGGGCGGGGCAGTCGGTGCACTTCGTGAAGCATTCGCCGCGAAAGCCGTGGAGTTCGCCGACATTGTCAAAATCGGGCGCACCCAACTCCAGGACGCCGTTCCGATGACTCTCGGCCAAGAATTTGCGACCTACGCCGTCACCCTCGCGGAGGACGAGGCGCGCCTGGAAGAAGTGCGGCTGCTGCTGCACGAGCTCAATCTCGGCGGAACCGCGATCGGCACAGCCCTCAACGCCCACCCCGAATACCAGAGTCGCGTACTCGAGGAACTGCGCGCGCTGACCGGCATCCCAACGCTGACCGGCGCCCTAGACCTGATCGAGGCCACCCAGGACGTGGGAGTCTTCGTCCAACTATCCGGCATCGTCAAACGCGTCGCCGTCAAGCTGTCGAAAATCTGCAACGACCTCCGACTGCTGTCTTCCGGCCCGAGAGCGGGACTCAACGAAATCAACCTTCCACCCATGCAAGCCGGCTCCAGCATCATGCCCGGCAAGGTCAACCCCGTGATCCCCGAGGTCGTCAACCAAATCGCCTTCGAGGTCATCGGCAACGACGTCACCGTCACCCTGGCCGCCGAAGGCGGCCAGCTTCAACTCAACGCCTTCGAACCCATCATCGCCAAATCGCTGTTCGCCAGCCTCGAACACCTCATCGCTGGATGCAACACCCTCGCAACCAGGTGCGTGTCGGGAATCACCGCAAATGTCGAGCACCTCCGCGCGGCCGTAGAAGCATCCATCGGACTCGTGACCGCGCTCAACCCCGCGATCGGCTACGCGTCCGCCACTGTGATCGCCCAAGAGGCCCTCGCTGGGGGACGCAGTGTCGCCGAATTAGTGCTCGAACATGCCCTGCTCACGCGGGAAAAGATCGGCACCCTTCTATCACCGGAACACCTCACCGGCCGCCCGCAACCGCACCGCGCGACCAGCAGTTACAGCTAACCATGGCTCCCAGTGAACCATCGACAGATAAGCCACCACGTGCGCCGACGACTTCCCACCCGGCGGCAGAACGGCACCCGCGAATCGTTCAACGGCCGCTTCCGCGATGAATTCCTCGCCACCGAGCAGTTCGGCAGCATGCTCGAAGTGCTGGCATTGGCAGAGGACTGGCGCATCGAGTACAACACCTACAGGCCCCACGGCTCGCTGGACTTCCTCACCCCCGAGGCATACCGGCAACAATGGACCCACCACCAGAGCACGACCCCACGAACGCTCTCATAAGCCCTGGCACCACAACCGGGGTCCAGTCAGATGTACTAGGAGGCGCTGCCCGACGTGGTCGAAAGCCAGCACACCCCACCCGGAGCCCGACACCGTTAAGCGC
>JAABVA010006750.1_pt1 | contig 10109 bp, 9 predicted proteins | sample 5560331 | NCBI WGS metagenome assembly JAABVA01 (sample SAMN12812661, study PRJNA571458) | rock metagenome | isolation source: Antarctica rocks | place: Antarctica: Victoria Land, Mt New Zealand sud | collected 2016-01-07 | reverse complement strand
TTGAGAGGAGGGTGGGAGGACGTGGAATTATCGTGACGGGAGCCAGTGACGAGTTCGGGATTTTTTGGGGGGGCGGCGTTGGGGATGGGGGGCTGAGCAAACTTGTCGCGTGGTAGCCCGCCTGGAAGCCGAGCAAAATGGCGCTTAGCCTCATGTCTCATTGGAACCTGCTAGCCATTTTAAACGTCCAACATGTAACATGTTTCATGATAATGTCAGTTTCTCGGACGCCGATGTTCAATTGGCTTGTGTCGCGCGCTACCGTGAAGGGCAACTGTATCAGGACATACAACTTGTCATACTCTCCGCTTGAAGGACTCTTAAAAAAAGCCTTGGAGGAATCCGTTTGGAAAGGTTTTCTACAGTTCTCCCAGCACCCTAAACTCCTCAAATCGTTACTAGAAGTTGTCAGTATCAACATCTTGGACGTTGGCTTCTACCATCAGCTATCCAGAACCACTCCAGATATCATGTTCACCGCTACCGCTAGAAGACTTATTCAGTACGTCGGGAATGTCCAACTAGGACATATTACGGATCCGGCCTGGTATGGAAGTGTAAAGTCTTTCTGCGAAACAATAGAGCAGGAGGTAAGTGCTCAGGATATAGCCATTGGTAGGGTGAAATTGGGTCTGATGGACTTTTTAGGACCCAAGGATCACGAAAGCGGAAATTAAGTGGGTAAAGATAATTTCTTAATGGGAGGATTAGTAGGCAATTGACATAGGGTGCTTAACAGAGGCTCGCAGCCACATCAATCCAATGACGATCCTAGTGAGACAGAAGACGTTATTTCTGTTCGTTTCAAGGACAGTAAGGATAAGAGAGTTGCTACAGCACATGTGTAGAAGAACGGAGGGGGAAAAGTAGTACGTTGGTAGGATCGCATGTTATCGGAGTTGCTGTGAGGGACATTGTGGAATTCCCTATCTCTATGTTGGTCGTGGATCCATTGTACTTAGCTGCCAGTAGCTAGTTCCTAGATGTCATCACCTCTCCTGACACGATCATTATCGCAGTATATTACGAACAGATGCACGCTTAGTAGAGCAAGCAGGGTTGGGCGAGCCTGGGAAGCCGGGTCGTTGTGCACGTTTAACCATCAGAAAGTGCGGCATCCATTTGACCTTTGACAAGAAGGTGCCAAAGTGGAGGACTGGGCGATTTCACTTGTCTGTTTCAGGAGCCGAGCTTCACAGCACCATATCCAACCAACATCACGGACCGGGTTTCATCTACATTACTATGGCCGAGCATTCAAGAAGCTTCTATTATAATCTGATTGTTTCATCACCCTCCCAACGTTTCCAGCCATCCATCCAGGCTATACTGTCCTCGGATCTAAAGCCCGTGGGTGTTCCAGTCATCCCCCCCAATCTCAAAGTATTGTATGTCCCAAGCTTGACAGTACTTAGATCTGCCTGGAAATAGATGGTGTCAACATAAAAGAATGTTAACTTCTGAAGCCTGAGACAGAAAATATGTCTGTGAATACAAAATGCGCAAGATCACTGATTCCTTGTGCAGTTCTATCCCTCATTGCTGCCCTTACATGTGGTTGCAGTCCATCTGTGAATACTGCAGAGTTCTCAGTTCCTTATGTAATAGTAGAACTCAAGGCAGCTCTTACTCTGCAGAAAGAGTCATTTGTGTACAATCACAGTAAGTGCAGAGTTCTCAGTTCCTTGTGAAGTTACTGCCCTTGCATAATAGTAGACCTCAGAACAATCAGTTCTCTGTGAAGTTACTGTTCTTGTGTGATAGTAAATCTCAGGACAGTCATTGCTCTGTGAGAAGAGTCATTTATGAACAACTTACAGTAAGTGCAGGGTCCTCAGTTTCTTGTGAAGTTATCATTCTTGCATAATAGTAGATCCCAGGACAGTCATTGCTCTGTGGAAAGAGTCATTTGTGAACAACTACAGTAAGTGCAGAGTCCTTGGTTTCTTGTGAAGTTACCATCCTTGCATAATAGTAGATCTCAAGATAATCAGTTTCTTGTGGAGTTACCATTTTTGTGTAGTAGTAGATCTCAGGACAGTGACTGCTCTGCGAGAAGAGCCATTTATGGACAAGTACAGTAAGTGCACAGTTCTTAGTTCCTTGTGGAGCTACTGCCCTTGCATAATAGTAGACCTCAAGAGAGTCATTGCCATGCGGGGAGAGCCAGCACACCATTCAGTCAGTAGATTGGGCAAAAACGCGAAGATTGTATGTGTTCCTGAACGTGAATTTAATTCTAACCAAAGCTCGAGACTACCCGCCAAAAACCGAAGCGCCATCTATGTATCGCTCGATAAGACCTGCTAATCAGCGTGCCGCGGATGTCAAACAGCACTCCGCGCTCGATCTGGAACCTCGTCCTCTCAAAGAGCTAAATCAAGGCTGGTATTTGTATCACTGGCCCCCGTACCAAGCCATCCATTCCTGGTGCTCAGAGAAATATTGGCCATGAACCCACTGCTGGCCGTTCCGCCATTCTGGGTATCCCTGTGCGTTTAATCGCCAAGTCAAGTTTGTCGTCGCAGCCTGAGCACTCTGAGGTTGAGTATTCTGAATGATTTGAGCAGCCTGAGAGCTGGAGCTTTCTGCGACAGGGACCTGAACCTGCCCATACCCTGTCTTCGAAAAGACAACGAGTCCATTTGGATATGCGTGATACAAAGTAAGCCGGGTTCCGCTAGTGGACTCGATAATGCCTGAAGCGTGCCAAGGGTCAACACTGCCATCGGCTTTTGGAGTTTCATGAGGGTCCCCTCTTCACCAAATTAGTAGCAGCATGAAAGAAGTCGGAAGGTTGACAAACTCTATGCTTGCCTTAACGGCCTTGTTTGCCAATGCCGGCACATAATTGACTGAAGAATCAACTTGACGTTCTACCCATTGAACATCTTGAGTAATCCCTTTCCTAGCCCATCACAAGGCCTTGCTGATTGCTCTGCCAGTGGTAAAGGATTGCATGTTTCTTGAAAAGGTAGATTATGCTTCTAGACTGATCATTAGCGACCAAAGCTTCAAACTGGCAGTTGCCAGCAGGGACAAGAAAGGTTGTGACCGTTCCAAAAGGCCTTGGCTCTTTGAAGCGACTGGAAATCATGCTCATGAGGGGTGGTGAACTAATCAAGTACTTGCGGGAGTATGCTTCCAGTGGGAGTTGTGAGCAACAGGAAAGCAGATGAGAAGAGAGCACTTTTCTGAGGCTTGAGATGTCTTGAGTAAGACTGAGGTTGCTTTGATAGTCATCATATGACTTTTATTCCCGAGCAAGTAGAGGAGCCAAGGCTTGTCAGAGCCTGAATGCTGCTCCTATTTTAGAAGTTTGCTCGGAAGATTGTGCTCCTGAGTCCTTGAAACATCTGAATAGAATACCAGCATTAGCGATGAGCGAAAATAGAGCGCGATCCAGGCTATGCAGGACAGTTGTATGTTTGACTGTTGACCATCATCCTTTCCTTGACATGGTGAAGCCGTAAAGGCGCGCAATAGTACTCATGAGGCTCAAGGTGGATGCCAGAGCATTGGGCTTAGCTGTTTCAAGGCACACCAGTTCAGCGGATATTGGTGTTTGTTGGTTATCGAGTGAATATGAGCAAAAATTGGGGTTGTTGCGGCGCACAGGCCCTGCCGCCACGGCGCCTGCGCGTGGGCGGAGCTGCTCCCTTGGAGCCTCGCCGCGCAACTCTCAAAGCGGCCATTGATCGTCTCTGCGAGGGAACTCCATCCAGGGAAGCGCTCGTCGCCGTTGGACTTCAATGTATTAGCGCTGGGAGACTCATGCTAAGCCTGCTTCGTCAAGAAAGACATGCTTCAATCCTTAAGCTCCGCAGCTTCTACTCAAATCTCATTGTCGACTGCTGGCTATATTTCACAAATTCCTCTTTGCACACTTCGCAAACCAACACGCATGCCTTTCAAGTCATTCACTCTGACCAGCCACGGCTTTACGCGGCGACAAGCTGCCGCATCGCAGAGTTGCGCAACGCCTAAATGTCTTTCCTTAGATGTTCCCGTTGATGAAGAGATGATACCTGGGTACGACCCGAAGTACTTCTATCATCCCAATCCGGGGGATATATTGGACCACAGGTATGAGTTGAAGGCAAAGATTGAATGAGGAACTTCATTGACTGTTTGGCTTGCGCAGGATATTAGCTGGTGACTGAGCTCTCCAATTAAATACCCCATATATTGTACTAATGCAACTTCAGCCAGAGATGGCAGTCAAATCACTATGCAGCTATTAAGATCAACGACTGCAGACATGTGAGCAAAGAAGCTGCTAGACATGAGTTGAATATATTCACTTGCATTGGCGGCGCCAACCCAGATCACAGAGGATGTGGTATCCTCAGGACCGTTATTAACAGTTTCAAAGTTGTTTCGCTGAACAGATCACACCTTTGCTTGGTTTTCGAATCCATGAGGGAACCACTATGATTGTTCAGACAGCAATTCGGCACAGACACAGTGACTCACCCTTTTCTACTGGTCTTTAAGGCTTATCTCCAGATTTTGCTGGAGGGCCTCGACTATCTGCATTCGGAATGCCATATCATCCACACAGGTTAGCATGGACTCGTTTCTTCATTCATTGAGACGCACTGAATCTCTGTGTAGATTTGAAGTTGAACAATATTCTAGTTGTATTCAAGGATCAATCAGTCATTGAAAGCTTTGTCCAAGGCCAGGTTGAGAATCCAATGGCTCGGAAGCTCATAGATGGTTGGGCAGTATATCTCTGCCATAATGATTTTGGAGATTTTGATGGCAAGCCTGCACTGAAGAAGATGTTTCCAAAAATTACAGATTTCGGTCTGGCAGAACAAGGAGATCAGCCGGGATTGCGCATTCATCCTATTCAACCGGATCATTGCCATGCCCCGGAGGTTCTCCTTGGCACGGGATGGTTGTATAGCGCTGATATCTGGAATTTTGATATAATGATATGTATCATGACTGCGCTTGTTCTCAACAGCCCTCGCATAAGAGCGCTAATTTTTATGTTCTTAGGTTTGGGATCTCCTTGCAGGTTGAGAGCTGTTTCAGATGACTGACCGCGAGAACCACTCATATAACGCTCAGCATCACCTGGCAGAAATGATCGCCTTACTCAGACCTGTGCCGGAAACGCTGGTCGAACGCGAAAGAAACATGCGGCATTGGAGATGGAGCCCCAAGGCTCGTAATCATGAAGGTAAATTATGCAACAATGCTGCCGATTTCTTTGAAGGGCCATTCTTCTCTGACGACGGTAAGCTCAAGTAGAATTCACACCCAAGTTCAAACCACAGCTAATCATTGGACTCTAGGCGAATTCGTGCGCAAAGACTTGATACCCTTCGAGCAGAATCTCTCAGATGCGGTTCCAGAATGCATAATAGATGAAGATAAGAAGCTTTTTTTGAATTTTATGAGAAGGATGCTGTGCTGGCTCCTGGAAGATAGAGCAACAGCAAAGGAGCTGACGAAGGATCTGTGGCTTGATTTCACAAGAAACAGGCCGAAGGGATCTGTGTTGAAAAGACCGGTAGAGCAAGAAGGGAGGTAGTTAGGTAGTCACATTGGAACAAAGGGATCCCTCTATTTCGCGAGACATATATGATCATCAATTAACTTATCAATATACAATCTGCAGTTGATCTAATATAAGCTTCTATTTGTGCATAAACTTAACAAGCAGCTACTGCCGGGCCAAGCAAGTCTGCACATCAAAGACTGCCTGCTTCTCCACCATCAGCGTCCTTAAGAAGGGCTCCTCATCATATATATCATCCGCATCGCTCTGCGCCTTCCTGCAGTCTCTCCCACAAGCACACGGGTTCCCTCTGTGCACGTAGATCCCCCAAGGGCAGATGTACACCTTCTTAGTACTTCACACAGGAAAATACTTCACTTCCATGTCTGTGCCTAGCGTTGCAAGGAGTGCTTCAGCCCCTTCTATCTCTGTTGCTGAGTACTTGGTCTTCAACGTGAGAAGATACTGCTTCTTCTCCAGCCAGTCTTTAAGTCGCGTGATTTGGAAATATTTTGCCTCTTCAAGAAGGGCAAGATACAGCGCATAGTCGTGCCCTTTCATCTTATTGTAGAAGATGGGAAGCACCCCATGGCGGAGGTAGCATAGGATATGCTCAAAGAGATTGGCGTCCACATCAATGAAATAAGAGCCGTCCTCCTGCGCATTATCCCAACGCCCGGACAGCAACGAAGCGAAGAAGTGGCTTTCGGCTACCAGTGTCTCGTGAGTGATGATGAAGTGGTGCTCACCCACCTGAAGAGTTATCTGGCTGTCCACAGCAGGAGCGGGCAAGTCTGACATCTTTTATCTATGTCAAGACTTTGTAAGCTTTCTTCTGTTGATCGAACTGCTTCAGGTAGCTCATTTCAAAGAATGTCTGGTAAAGATTTGGTCAGGCAGAGAAGCAAGGAATGTGAAGGATGAAGAAGGAAGAGTTGAAACCGGTGAGGGGGAAGGGAGGATTTGTGTTTGTTTATACCTCAGGGGGAATTTCGGTGCCGCAATGATTGTGGAGTGGAGGGAGGGCGAGCTTGTAGAGTTTGGGAGATTGGTTTGTTTGCATTGAGCAAAGCATGTGACAGCTGGCGTGGCCATCTCTATCTCAGTTTGAGAATGGAACAGTTCAACCTCATTACAACTCACCAATATTTCGCTATAGGCACCCTAACCTCTTGCTAGCTTTTTTAATCAATGTGAAAGCAAGATATTCTTTGCCTTAAAGACGGCGACTACCCTTTGAGAGAGGAAGGCGAGTGGTTGTGGCATTGATATTCCGTGACAACCCCAAGATTTCCCCAAATATAAAGTCAAGGGCATATGTGTACACGTCAGAGAACATAAGCCAGTATAGCATAGCAAGGAGCGGAGGCCTTGAGATTCTGCGACCAGAATATATATAAATGCAAAATGATTATCTTCGCCTATCCTTGCCATTCTTATTCTTGAAGAGCAAGCTGCTGAGGTGGGCCAGCTAGGCGCAGATACTGCAGCTGAAAGGTGGAGAGTGCGCTATGAAGCAGTGGGGACTAGGACATGCCTTTGAGCGGAGTCACTATGGATGTGAGCTGTATATGGTGTATAAGCTGAACAAAATCATAAAAGTCCAAAGATCTACCAACGCTGCCTGTTCGTAACTTGCACTTGTATACATGGTAGGCCAGATAAAATAGAAAGAACACAGCGGCAGTCAGTCAAGAGACATTATTGACATAACACCTGCATGCTGACACCTTCTTCTGATTCTCCTTTCAGGTATGCATCAACCTAGGAACAGTGAGATGATCAGCATCTGTTCAAGACAGCTTTCATTGTATAAGATATTGCTTGCAGAGTCTTTCACATTCTTGTTTAACTGTTCTTTCATTAATAATCTCTTCTGTTCAGCTTAGACTGGGTGTAGGGTCGGGTCAGGTTCAAAAAGGCCACCTATAACCCTGTAAAAACCCGACCCGACCCGCAGGTCAGGTTATTACTAACTCTATGTGCACTAGGCCAAATTGGGACATTAGGGCATCCTTTTTTAGGGCTAAGTCATGTGATTATAAATTACATAAAATCATAATATTAGCCCTAACCCTTACGAATAATACATCGCAAAACTGAACTTTGTAATCTATTTTTTGCGTTCCTTTCGCGGGCACTAATGTCATATATGAAATCTAAAACCCGCACACTCAGCCTAATTATATATAAGAAGAATTTTAAGTCTGTAATTTATTTAAATTTAAGTATCTTATTGACAATCTTCTTAAACAAAGCAATAATCTCATCATTAATTTTATTTTTATTTTCTAAGTCTAAAAAAAGAAAACAGTGTCATTACTGATCTCTGCATTAAAGACTTTATATCTTTTCTTTTTATGCTTAAATCTCAACTTATAATGTAACTTAATCATAATTAACTTATTCATCTTCTTTTAAATATTTCTTTAAGCATTAAATAAATATTTACAGTTCTAAATGCTATAAGCATCTTAACAGAGAAAATATTTAAAGACTTTACAACAAAAAAGTTAATTATTGTTGAAGTTAAATAATTTTTAATGTTTATTAAATCTTTAATGATGTTTCTTAACATCAGTTACACAGTAATTCAATATATTATAATTGTAATTCATTAAATATTTATTTTCTTGCTGTTTATCTACTCACAAAACAATAATAATGTTCTTAACTTTAAGTTATATCTCTTTTTTTTAAAGCTTCTGCAGATCTCTCTCAATATTTAAAGTGTTTTAAGCATTAATTGCATTATAAATTACATTATACTCATTTAATAGCACTTAAAGTAATATTTAAAATCATTGTTTTGACTTAAACAAATTAATTATATCAAACTAAGTTGCAGCAATCTTTCTGCTGAGTTTACTTAAATAAATTTATATCTTATTAATGAATATATTTTCTAACATTTTATATTTAATAAACTTCACTAAATATTATCTTCTCATTGTCTGCAACTTCTTCTTATACTTAAATCTTAAAGCATTTCACACATTCTTTATACTAATCTTGTTCATCAGATATTCTTAATTATCTATATTAATGTAAATAATAAATTAATATAAAATCTTTATATCAGTTTTCTGACTTTCAAAGTCAAGATTGCTAAAAGAAAATGAGAATTCACTAATAAAAATATTGATTACTGAAATTTCAATAACATTTTATAGATCTTCTTTTATCAATTATTTTTACATAAAAATGAATCATTGATTGCAGTTCTTGTGAATGAGAATTAAGATAAATCATTGCTTTATAAAGAAGTTGTTAAAGTTTATGATGATGATAGTTGACATATAATATAAAAAGTGAATAAAGTAAAGTAACAATGTATGTATAAAAGATAATATAAGTAAAACAAAGAAAATCTTATGTTTCTTATTTTGTAAGACAGTAAATACTTATTTATCTTAATGATTCATATTTAGCTGCTGAAGAACAGTGCTCTTAATAAGTAACTGTAAATGCTTATTTCTTTATTTAACAAGATGCATATTAAGCTATTGAGAATGTTAATTTTGCTTAATAATTTAAGTCTACATATTTAGCTGCTGCAGATGCTTATTTATCTATTTAATAAGATATATATTAAGCTATTAAAACATTAAAAGTATACACTTTCTCTAAAAAGCTTCTTGCTAATCTGAGCTCATAATTTATTGAAAGAAAAAAGATACTTATACTATATAATGCTGTCTAATGAAATTCTATGACTGTGTTGTTATGAGTGTAATGATTAAGAATGTTAACTGCAGTCAATATTAATAAGACTTTACTTAGCTTCTAATACTAATTTTAACTGACTTAATAGAAGCAGCTAGAATATCACTTCTTAATAAAAACAATTTTTGACAATGTTAAGAAGTTTAAGAAAGAACTTTAAAAGATTTTTAAAGTGATTAATGAGAAAAGAGTAGTGAAATAATGACTTTATATGTTAAAGATAAATAAATTAATGATTAAATATTCAGTAAAGTTTCAGTATATTGCAGCTTTAATAGACTGAGATAATAACATCTGAATATTGTAATATTATTAAGAATTAAGTAAGTTTATTAAGAATGAAATAGTGTAGTAAGACTGTTTTAAAGAACTTTAAAAGATAATAAATATCTTTATTAATATTGATAGTTAACAATGAGAATAATGAATGAAAAAGATAGAATTTTATATAGCTTTAAAAATATAAGAATAACAATTTATTATTAAAATATAAGAAGACTTAATGAATCTTAATAATATTAAGAAATACAATTAGAAGTTATGATGAGCTAAATTAGCAAAGTAAGAATGATGTATAAGTAAGCTTTATAAATTTTATTTATAATGAGAAGAAATTTATGAATGTTATAACTGTAATAAATTTAAATATCTTGTTAGAAATTGCAAGAAATCTTAATGACAAAGAAAAGAAATTATAATGATAAATTTAATAATAATACATAATTAACTGAGCTGAACAGTCTGCTATGATGATAACTGCTTTGTGTATATAAGCAGTAAAGATAAAGCTAAATGATGATTATAGAAGCTTAAGAAAAGATATAATGATAATTATATTATAATAAGTAAATTGAAAAAATTAATTATT
>JAABVA010006748.1_pt1 | contig 10110 bp, 14 predicted proteins | sample 5560331 | NCBI WGS metagenome assembly JAABVA01 (sample SAMN12812661, study PRJNA571458) | rock metagenome | isolation source: Antarctica rocks | place: Antarctica: Victoria Land, Mt New Zealand sud | collected 2016-01-07 | reverse complement strand
TTGATAGTGGAGCCGCCGTTGCACGTCGTACTCACGCTGTGTTAGACACTGAAGCTACTGTACGTTCTAGTGGCACAGAAAATGTCCTGGGTACCGTTACCATCTGGTGTAGCGGGAACGCAGAGGTGTTCAGTAATGTTGCTAGCAAAGTTTTGGGCTATCATGTGGTTGCCCAACAAGCATTCCTGTAAGAAGGGAAAGTCATGGCTGATGAACTTGCTCTCGACGAGAGTACACAATCCGCGTCTACACCACTTCCGTTATCTCCACCACCACAAAAAACTATACATATTCTTATCGCCCGTTACGTTTCAAATATTCTCTCACCCGTCACTGTCTCATTACCATTTGTTTTTCTTGTCGCATTCTATCACGCGCAAAGCGTACTCGTGGCTCTGCTCTATACCTGTCTCGTGCTTGTATTCTTGACGTTCGGACCAATGGTCTACGTCCTCGTCGGGGTACGCATAGGCAAGTTCACGGATGCCGACGTAAGCGTGCGTTCACAGCGTTTTGGTCCGTTTCTCTTTGGTATTATCTCTGCCTTTATTGGTCTCGCTATATTGCTGTTCACACATGGTCCCAAAAACTTGCAAACGTTGCTCTTAATCACCGTCATCAGTGGTATCGTGATGTTCATTATCACGCTGTGGTGGAAAATCAGCATTCACGCCTCGTCGCTTGCCGCCGCCGCTACCCTCTTGACCGCTCTCTATGGTAGCGTCTTGCTCATAGCCTTTGTCCTGCTCATCGCGGTCTGCTGGTCGCGTGTCGTCTTGCGCCGTCACACATTAGGGCAGGTTGTTGCGGGATCACTGGTGAGCATCGCGCTCACGTCGCTTATTTTGGTGATTCGCAGGGTGTAAGAGAGGTCGGCCACAGGAAAAACAGACTGGGACGTAGTTGGAGGATAGAGAGACATGGGTCATCCCTAATTTTACAAAGGAAGGTGAGAAAAAGAAGAAGCTCGACCTGTAGCTTCCAGCCTCCCCGTCGTGGTAGAATGCTTCTATGTTTACACTCGAGCAACTCAACGAGATACATGATCGCCTCGGCACCATGGAGGGTTTCTCTCAGTACGTGCGAGTACTTCAGGCGTTAGGTGTTGATAAATATGATTCATACCTCGCTGACGGACATTCGGAATTTTTTGGAAAGGATGGGCACAAGGTTGTCTCGCCTTCCGTCCACGACACCCTCCCTATTAATGATGTAAGCGACAGCGAAAAAGCTCAAGAACATCTTGACCTTCATAACCAGGGAAAAACAAGCTATCTAGAAATGTCCAAAGGACTGGCGGACAGCGGCGTAGAAAAATGGACCGTGGATACGAATACCATGACGTTTGCTTGTTATGATAAGCAAGAAAATGAATTGCTGATGGAGGAGGTAGACAGCTATTAATGCTAAGTTACAATTGACACACCGGTAAAGATAGTGATTTTGCGCTTTGGAACGCGCAACGATATATTCTTCAGGTTGTTTTCAGGGGCACCGCGTATCTCGATGTATTCCTGGGGCATAATTCACTCCTTGCCTGCTATATCATATGGTTGGCACGCTTCCGGGGGGACATACGCATCGAGGGTCAGCCTTGTTGCACAATGAACAGGAACAGGTGCCCTTTCCCTATAATCGACGTGACCGGGTAGACGCGCGGCACGCCCTTTCCGCGTCCTCGTATTCAGCAAGGAGGATGAGATCGTTGGGTTTGTCGGAGCTACGGAAGACCCTAGGGCGGTGCCTAGTTGCGAGCTTAGTCCTCAGCTCACCGCTTTCTTCACAAGCGCGCTGATTCTCGCCTCTTCGACGGCGGTCAACTCCGTCAGCGCGAAGGAGGTCGGCCACATGGCGCCTTCGTCGAGGTTCGCCGTGTCGCTGAAGCCGAGCGTCGCGTACCTGGTGTTGAACTTCTGGGCACTTTGGAAGAAGCAGACGATCTTGCCGTCCTTGGCATACGCGGGCATCCCGTACCAAGTTTTCGGCGAGAGGACTGGCGCGCTGGCTTTGATGATCTCATGGAGCCGCTTAGCCATGGCACGCTCTGGTTCCGGCATCTCGGCGATCTTCGCGAGTACGTCGCTTTCCCCTTCCGCCTTGTTCTTGTTGGCGCGCTCTTCTGCCTTCAGCTCTTTGGCGCGCTCCTTCATCGCGGCTCGTTCCTCGTCTGCGAATCCCTTGGACTTCTTGTTGATCGCGGCAGTGATCTTGGCGGACTCCTGCGTGCCCTTCTTTTCAGGTTGGCTCATAAAAACCTCCTCATATTGACTTGGGTTGGAAACCTCGCCGCAGTTCGACTGCGGACTCGTGCTATTCTAGTCATGCGTCGCCTAATGTGGCAGTTAAGCCGCAGGCGGCATTTCTTCAAGTATCCCTCGCTCAGATTTAGTACCCTTGAGGCATCGGCTCGCCGGTCTCCAGTAACGTCTTCATGTTGCTGAGGATCCATGTCCAGCCGCCGCCCTGCAAACCCTGGTAGGTCGCAGTCTGGCCCTGGAAGTCCTCGTGGACCACTGTAACCTTGGTAACGCCGCCGGGCATCGACTCCAGCTCCCACGTTACTCGGGTGGGCGCATCTTCGTTCATCGGGGGCCAGAGTGAGTGATAGGTGTGTACCAACCGATTGGGTGGCTCGGACGCAACCACCTCTCCCTCAACTATGGGGGAGCCATTCGGCATGTGATAGGTAAAGGGCGAGCCGACAGTGAGATCGGTCTTAAGCGTGCAGCCATAGTAGTAGCGGGAGGTGAACTCCGACTTGGTGATCGCTTCCCACACCCGCTCCTGCGGAGCCTTGATGATGATCTGATAAACGAGCCGGGGCTTTGAAGCCGTGGTCATACCATTCCCTCCTTCAAGCACTGTTTTGAGATCGGCGAGTACGCTCGCACGCATCGCAGAGTATTTGCTGATCCAGCGGTCCGAGATGAGCTGGATTGGGACCGGGTTCAGGTAGTGCAATCTCTCGCGGCCCACTTTGCGCGTGGTGATCAGTCCGGCCTCTTGCAGCACGCGCAGGTGCTTCATCACCCCGAACCGCGTCATCGGCAGCTCCGGCTAGACCCCTACGGGCATCTTTTCGGTTGGTGCCGACTCAGGTCGCTGTGCTGGTGCCTCGCCACGGCGTTTCGGAGACCATACCTTTTGATAACGTGCTGCAACGTAAGAACCAATAACGAGAATTGCTGCCAATGCCTGAGCAACGAGCGTCTCTACTGTAGGATATACCGAGAACCATAAGCCCATCCAAGACGGAATCCACTGCAAGGCTGCGATAGGCGTCATTGGAATCCAGTGTGCAAGTTGCATCTCCTGTGCCTGTTCGCCAACCATAATGAGCAACACCGCTCCCAGCATGACGCCTGTCACAACAAGCATTTTCTTGTAGGGTAGGTGGCGATGCGCCACAAAATTCAAGATAGCGACCAAAGCTGTGAACACAAGTCCTATAAGAACACCTTCCAGGATAACCGTGTTCCCCATACGCATTCTGAAGCTTTGCAGGAAGAGTACAACCTCGACACCCTCGCGATAGAAAGAGGCAAATCCGAGTAAGACCAGACCCCACAGCACTTTCGCAGTTGAGGCGGCTGGATTGTGCGCGCTCTTCAACAACTCTTTCTTCTTACGGTTGTGCATCGAAATCCAGCCTGTCCAGTAAATTTTATGGAAAAACCAGTTCATCACAATAAGCAGGACTATGATGGCGAGCAGTCCTGTTGCCGCTTGCACGTTAAGAGCGGAGATGTTCTGTGAGAGATCATTGATAATCCCTACAGCAACGAACCAGGTAACAATCGTCATAATGAAGCCAATGGCAACACCAATAGCGATAGGACGCCGATATTGCTTGTTAGAACCCATCATGCTTGCAACAACGGCGGACAGCACGAGAATACATTCTAGCCCTTCACGAAACACAAGTACCCCTGTGTCGAGGACCGCAACGTTTGTCGCGGTATGCGGCATCGTTGGATCAGGATTCCCAGACGCAATAATCCCTTGCCACACAAACACAGACACGACAGCAAGTACAGCCATGCCGAGAAGAATACGAAATGCGAGCTTCGTTGTGCGAAGTGAGAATATATGACTCATACAAAACCCCATCTATGGTGTGTTAGAAGACTCTCTAACAGTAAAGACTGCATCTCTACTTTGGCGCGTTCATACCATACTTATATACTCGGATATTAGCACGCCCTAATGCAATAAGTCAAGGGCGTCGAAGGTCGCTAACCAAGAAGAAAGGTTTTAACCATGCTAAAACTGCTAGCATTGTTCTCTTGAGAGAGTGTTATAATAAGAGACATAGCGCGAGGAGAAGCCAATGACTTTACAGAGAATACGCAAAATTTCGCCAGGGATTGTGCAGGACCCAGCGATTAATAGTGGACGTCCGATTATCGAAGGAACCCGTATCTTTGTTGATCGTATCATAGGTCATCTTGAGAGCGGCATGTCAACAGAGGAAATTTCCCAAGAATACGACTTGCAACGTTTCCAGGTGGAACGGGTAAAACAATTGAGTCCAGAGCAGGTACAATATGTTAAAGGGTACGCTGATGCATTAGAAAACAGTGAAGTGAGCTTGTAATGACGATACGCTTACCATTAGCATTTTTACTGGATGAAAACATTCCTAAAAAAGTGCTTTTGGCGATGCGCGGAGCTGGCTATACAGTTACGCGTGTATATGATGACCTGATGCGGCAATTTTCATCTATGCTCGCGCAACTAACAAGGTTATTGTGACATTTGATACAGATTATCTTAGCCGAATAAAATTTCCACCACCTCATGCAGGTATACTTGTTCTTCGTGCTTTTCCTAGAACCATTCCTGTTCCTTTGCTTGCTTCTGCTATAGTACAAGCTTTAACAAAACTTCAATCTCTTGATTTATCTAATAAAGTCTATATGATTGAACCTGATGTGGTAAAAGAATTATGAAGTATTGATTCTTTATGCTGAGGAATGTAGGAGTGTTTGTTGCTCAATTGTATGTTACAATGAATGCATGCCCTAGAGGTAGAAAACGTCGCATGCTAGATCAGAGAGAAGAAACGATGGATATATTAAGCTGGACGGTAGATGACGTAGAGCTTTTACCAGACGACGGGAGCATATACGAAGTTATTGATGGAGAGTTGTACGTGTCAAAACAACCTGATATGCAGCACCAAGTTGTAGGTGCGAGGATATCTTTCTTACTGGAATTATGGAACGATCAAGCACAAAGAGGTGTAACAGTTGGTACTCCAGGAGTCATTTTTACCAACAATAATGCGGTGGTGCCAGATGTAGCTTGGATTAGCAATGAGCGTTATGCAACTGCACTCTATCCAGACAGAAAGATTCATTCTTGCCCTGAATTGGTGGTCGAAATCCTCTCTCCTGGCTCAGAGAATAGACGCCGTGACCGACAAATCAAGCTCAAACTCTATTCGCGTTATGGTGCCGAAGAATATTGGATTGTGAACTGGCAAGAGCGTCTTGTCGAAGTATATCAACGCGAGAATGCTGTACTGATGCTGAACAGAACGCTCATGGAGAACGACGTACTAGAAACTCCACTCTTGCCAGGGTTTAGCTGTAAGATTAGCAGGTTCTTTGTCAACATTGCAAGATAGGGGATCCATCATATAGGGTTGATAAGAGATGATGCCCTGGCAGACTTACAAGTCTGCCAGGGCATCATCTCTTATCAACCCTATATACAATTTACTCGCCTCTATCGACGACGGTGGTTGCACTGCCGCCCTGTGGTAGAGCAACGCGAGCGGGCACGGCATCACGGAGCGGCAATGCTGGTGATGGTACTGCGTTCATACGCTGACGAGCGCGAATGGATGGCGATTGTGCGTGTCTCGCGGAGGAGTTGGTGACTCTTGTCACCAGTGGCACGAAGGCAAACAGCGCAGCCCAGTTGATTGCGGCTATAACCGTCAGGAAGAGCCATGTTGGTAGACCCAGGCTGCTAATGATCAGATAGACTATGCCTGTCACCAGGATGTTCCCTAACGTGATTGGAATAAGAATCAACCACGCGAATTGCATCAATTGGTCGGGTCGGAGACGTGGCAGTGTGCTACGGACCCAGATGAAGACGAAGCACATGGCGTATACCTTGAGAATAAAGTAGCCAAGCGCAAGCAAGTTGCCCAGTAATCCCCACCAACCATTGTTGAGTCCAGTCAGATAGCTAACACCAGGACCACTCCAACCACCGAGGAAGAGGTAGGTTGTGATGGCTGAAACGATGGTCATGTTGCCATACTCACCCAAGAAAAACATCGCCCAGCGCATGCCGCTATACTCTGTGAGGTAGCCCGCAACCAGTTCCGACTCTGCCTCTGGCAGATCGAAAGGTGGGCGGTTAGTCTCGGCAAGACCACAGATGTAGTAGATGACGAGCATCAATGGTTGGAATAGGAAGAACCACGACCAGGGCGTGAAACCCTCGAAGATGAAGTCAAGCACCGGAATGTGCGTAATGCCCCAGACGTTCTGGTAGTTCATAATTTCACGGATAGAAATTGTGCCAATGCCTTGATTGTTAGAAAGGACACTGGTAAACATGACAACGCTGACAAGTGCTAGCACAAGTGGCAATTCGTAAGAAATCATCTGAGCGGCTGCGCGGAGACCGCCAATCAGGGAATATTTGCTATTAGAACCCCAGCCAGCCATAATGACGGCGATCACGTCGATTGAACTCATTGCAATAAGATAGACGAGGCCAGTCGCGAGAGCCGTTCCTGGAATACCAACATAGGGCGAAAGCGGAAGCACCGCGAACGCTGCAATTACAGGTGCGATAAAGACTGATGGTGCTAGCAGGAACACCGCTTTATCGCTCATACTGCTGTGAATATCCTCTTTGAGCAATAACTTACCAACATCGGCAACCGACTGTAATGTACCGCCGGGACCTGTATGTGTTGGTCCAAGACGGTCTTGCATCCAGGCCATAATCTTACGTTCGGCAAAAACGAGCAAGGCGGCACTGGTCAAGACGAAGCCAAAGATAGAGGCGAGGGCCACAATAAACTGCAGAAAATCCAACGAGATAATGCCATGCAGGAGTTGCGAGCCTATGTTGTCTGCAAACACTAATGTATACATGGATAACTCCAGAAGAGAGAAATGAGAACAGGCATTATAATGTGCCTGTTCAAACGTATATATTTCTTATATTATCTATCAACCTCACCTAGAACGAGGTCCAAACTGCCTATGATTGCCACAACGTCGCCCATCTTATGACCGCGTAGTAGCTCTGGTAATATCTGCAAGTTGACGAACGATGGTCCACGTAATTTCGCACGCCAGGGATATTCGCTGCCATCGCTGATAAAGTACACGCCTAACTCGCCCTTGCTGCTCTCGATACCAAAGTAGGTCTCGCCGCGTGGCGGACGTAGCGCAATGGGTGTACGGACGCCAATGGCACCGCCGGGCATCTGGTCGATGGCGACACGGCACAGGCGAATACTCTCGTCGATCTCTTGCATCTTGACCTGATAGCGTGCATAGCAGTCGCCCTCTTGACGCACCTGCACCTTGACAGGTACCTCGCGATAGGCCATATAAGGGCGGTTGACACGTAGGTCCCAGTTGACGCCACTTGCACGCAACATCGGACCCGTCAAACCGTAGGCAATCGCCTGTTGCTGGTCGATATAGCCAACACCTTGCGTGCGTGACTCGAAGATTTCGTTGCCTGTCACCAGTTCCTTGAACTCGACCATGTTTCTCTCTAGTTGGTCAAGAAAGGCCGAACACTCCTCAAGCCAGTGTGGAGGGAAGTCATGTAGCACACCCCCGATGCGCTGGTAGTTGACATTGAAGCGGCTGCCCGCGAGAGCCTCGAATAGTGCCATAATACCTTCACGGTCGCGGAATGCATAGATAACAGGCGTGAATGCACCCAGGTCTAGCAAGTAGGTTCCGACTGCGACGAGGTGGCTGGCGATACGCTGCATTTCACCGACGAGCAAACGAATGTATTGTGCGCGTCGCGGTGCCTCGATGCCCATCTCTTGCTCGACTGCACCAGCATACGCAATTTCGTTGAGCATAGGAGAAAGGTAGTCGGCATTATCCATATAGCGGATACCACCCATGATCGGGCGGTTTTCCAGGATTTTCTCGATGCCGCGATGGAGATAGCCAATCACGGGCGTACAGTCAGTGACGGTCTCACCTTCCAGCGATAGTACCAGGCGCAATACACCGTGTGTACTAGGGTGCTGTGGCCCCATGTTGAGCAACATCTCTTGCGATTGTATACCTTCAGGCTCGTCTGCTGTATTCGTGTGTACATCTGTTCTTGAATCTGTTGCCATGTGATTCCTCTATTTTATGTTTCAGTTTCCGTTGCTATAGTATTGACGCTTACTAAAAGTAACACGTATAACACTTGCTATCGGTATATTCGTCCTTCGCGACTCATCTGTAGCACGCGCCTGATACGTAACCCTGTGATAATGGACCAGATAAGCCCCATCGCTGCCGCCATGCCCGCGTAAAGGACATGATTAGGGTCAGGAAAAAAGAAGAGAAACGAGATTGCCAGTCCCCAACATCCCAATGCAACAAAGACAGGCATAAATACGACCTGCGCTGCGTCCATCCGTGACGTACCACCTCGCCTTGTGTTAGTACGTGGTGGTACTACGGCAGATGTCGATACCGTCTTTTCTGTTCCTTTTGTTGTATTCCTTTGTGCCATCCGTTTACGTTTCTTAGGCATTAGATTTGCTCGTTAGCAGTGCGTATTCCGCTCTTATCCTTCGTATCTTTTCCAGTATCCGCAGATGTTCTTGTGACAGATTGCCCTTCGGGATTCGACTCGTTCTGGTTTGCCGACTGTTGCTGCGCTTCGCCCGTATGTCCAAAGGTTGGTGTACCAGGGTGAAGACGCTCTTCCTGTCCCTGCCCCAATTTCTTTTGCACCACATGCTCGACACCCTGCTGCTGAAAGTTGCCAGCAACGGCCATATTCGGGTCAACCTGTGTGGTAGCACGTGGCTTTACCGTCAATGGTACCTGATGGAAGGTTTTGAGCAGCGGGAAGCCCTCAAAGTCGTCGTCTAACAACATGCGACGCAGATCAGGGTGTCCGGTGAAACGAATGCCGTACATATCGTAGGTTTCACGCTCTAGCCAGTTCGCAGTAGGCCAGACCGAGACGATGCTATCAACCTCTGGTTTTTCATTGTCGATACGCACCTTGATCTGTAGTAGCTGGCCGCGTGTCGTCGAGCGTAGGTGATACACCGTTTCCAGGTGGTCGAGCATATCGACACCAGAGATGCAAACGAGCAGGTCGAAGCCAAGTTGGTCACGCAGAAAACGCGAGACCGCGACGAGATTTTCGCGGCCAATATCCAGCGCAAGATAATCGCCCTTAAGTGTTTTTGGTGCGACTGCTTTGCCTGTAATCTGCGCGATTGGGGCTAAATCACGTGCGAGGGCGGCATTTTGATCACGATATCCGGTTGTTGCGCTGGGAATATTTGCCGAACGTGGAACTAAATCCATCGTGCTACTCCTTTACGCCATGCATAGACTAGGCCGAGTGCAAGCACAATGATAAAGAAGAGAATTTCAAAAAAACCAAAGAAACTTAATTGTTTAAAGATGATTGCCCAGGCGATGATAAACACAATATCGACATCGAATGCCACGAAAAGCAGTGCGAAAATGTAGAAGCCAAGTGGATATTGTACCCATGCGTTGCCGATAGGTGTTTCACCGGACTCATACGATTGCAGTTTTTCTTTTGTTCTGCTATGTGGTGAGATCAAGTTAGAAAAAACGGTTGCAGCAATGACAAATACAAACCCGCCCGCTAACAAGATGCCAGCATAGAGATATCCAATATTTACTGACATAAGAAATTCCTCCCGACAATTGTCTTCCTGACCTCATGAGCGAAGGCAAGAAGATGCTGCATTGATTATAGCACAGAGACGTAAGTGCGACAATTTTAGCATACAGTTGGATGGGATGAACGGCATGAGTCATGAAATACAGGGAGACCGCAAGCGAAGACCTCTGCCAACGGGCGACCACAAGAAGACCTCTGCCAACGGGCGACCAC
>JAABVA010006747.1_pt1 | contig 10110 bp, 8 predicted proteins | sample 5560331 | NCBI WGS metagenome assembly JAABVA01 (sample SAMN12812661, study PRJNA571458) | rock metagenome | isolation source: Antarctica rocks | place: Antarctica: Victoria Land, Mt New Zealand sud | collected 2016-01-07 | reverse complement strand
GCGTCCGCGCGCGCTACGCCGCCCGCTAAGTGGCCGCGCCGCACCGCCTTGCGGTGCGCGCCATGTCTCACCCTCGTGCATCCGAGACGCCCAGGAGGCAGCGCGGATCTGCCCCCGACGTGCTCGTCGTCCCAAGACGACAGGGAGGCGCAGTCAGTCAGGGGCACTGGCGTTCGTAGCCGGTCGACCAGTACGCCGACGACGAACCTGGCGAGCTGGAGCATGACCAGAAGCCGGTGTATTCCTGAACGGTAGCTGCGTTCAGGGCTGGGCGAGCAGGCGGAACAGGTCGCCGAAGCAGGCGTCGCGGTCCAAGTCGTGCGCCTCGCGGATGAGGTGCCGGCCAGGCGGGCGTTCCCAGCGCAGTTCGTCGGTCAGGACGGGCGAGCTGACCAGGGAGGTCTCGAGCCAGGCCGGCTCGACGAGGTAGGCGATGTTGACGAGGTCCCAGATGACCTTGCTGAAGCCTGGCTGGGCGCGGCCGGTCATCCAGTGCGACTCCCACGTCTGCCAGAGGTAGTCGCCCACCGGCCCGCCCCCACGTACGTGCGCCTCCAGCTCGGGGCGTGTGGTGCGCAGCTCCTCGCCGACGGTGTAGCCGGGTAGGTAGACCAGGGGTACGCCGCTGTCGAACAGGTGCCGGCTGGCGTGCAGGTCCAGCGAGAGGTTGTACGACGCGGTCGGGCGCGGCCACCAGGTCGGGTGCGCGCTGGTCCACACGACGCAGACCCGCTCGGCGATCGGGGGGTCAAGCAGCAGCGCGGACGCTAGGTTGGTCGCGCAGGCGATGCCGACGACGTAGAGCGGCCCGTCGCGCTGCTCGTGCGCCAGGGAGATCAGCGCCTCCACCGCCGGCGAGGTGACCGGGTCGGACGGCGAGGTCATGAAGCGGGCCGCGCCGCGGTGCACGGGTACCTCGACGCCCATGAGGTCCACGATCCGGGACAGCTCGTCGTACGCGCGGGCCTGTCCCTCGGCCGGGGCGACGGCCGCACGCAGCCGCGGGGTGTGCCGGGGCCGGTCGACGGCGGGGTCGGTGGTCAGGTAGGTCTGCTCGTCGGACAGCCACGGCGCCGCGGTCAGAGCGCGCACGCGCAGCCGGTCGGGCCGTAGCAGCGCCCAGACGATCGCGAACTGGTCGTCGATCTCGTTCATCGGGTCGGTGTCGATGACGACGTCGAGCACCTGGTGGGTGGAGGGCAGGTCGAGCGCGCTCATGCGAACACCCGGCCTGCGGGCAGGCGCACGCCGACGTGGTCACCCACGGCCACCCGCCGCCCGGGTGGCACGACCGCGGTGACGACGGCGCCGGACGCCAGGGCGACCTCGAGTCGCACGGCGGTGCCCAGGAACACCGCCGCCCGGACCGTGCCGGGCAGCACCCCGGGCCCGTCCGGCCCTTCCAGGAGCACCCCCTCCTGCCGTAGGACGAGCACGCCCGGTCCGTCCGGGGTACCCGGGGTGGGGACGGGCCCGAGGGCGGAGGTGTGCACGCCGGCCGAGACGACGCCCGGGAACTGGTTGGCGGCGCGGAAGAACTGCGCGACCGGCAGGCTCGCGGGGGCGTCGTAGAAGTGGGCAGGCGGGGCGTACTGCTGCAGCCGGCCTTGCAGCACCAGCGCGATGCGGTCGGCGAGCACGACGGCCTCCTCCTGGTCGTGGGTGACGAACAGCGTGGTGACCCCGGACTCGCGCTGCAGGGTCAGGACCAGGTCGCGCATCTCGACCCGCAGGGCCGCGTCCAGGGCGCTGAACGGCTCATCGAGCAGCAGCACCGAGGGTTCGACGACCAGGGCGCGGGCCAGCGACACCCGCTGCTCCTGGCCGCCGGACAGCTCGCCGGGCCTGCGGGTCGCGTAGCCGCCCAGTTGCACGCGTTCCAGCGCCTCGAGCGCGCGCGCCCGGCGCTGGGTCCGACCGGTACCGCCCATCCGCAGCCCGAAGGCGACGTTGTCGCCGATGCTCATGTGCGGGAACAGCAGCGGCGCCTGGAAGACCATCGCGACGGGCCGGCGCTCGGGTGGCCGGGCCAGCACGCTGCGGCCGTCGAACAGCACCTCACCCTGGCTCGGGTCGACCAGGCCGGCCACGATGCGCAGGGTCGTGGTCTTGCCGCAGCCGCTCGGGCCGAGCAGGGCGACCAGCGTGCCGGGCTCGACGGACAGGGTTAGGTCGGTGAGCACCGGCGTACGGCTGTAGGACTTCGACAGGCCCTGGAGCTCGACGCGGGTGGCGGTCACAGCCGGCCGAACCCGGCGACGGCGGAGCCGTTGCCCGACAGGAAGCGGCTCGTCAGGGTCAGCAGGAGCACCGGCGGGAGCACCAGCGCCAGCCCGAGGGCGGCCGCGACGGGCAGGTCGCTGGAGCCGACGTAGGCGTAGAGCAGCACGGGCAGGGTCTTGATGTTGGGGGCGCCGATGGTGAGCGCGAGTATGTACTCGCCCCAGGACAGCAGGAACGCGAACAGCGCCGCGACCGCGAGCCCGGGTGCCACCGCGGGCAACGTGACGCGCAGCAGTACCTGCAGGGGGCGGGCGCCGAGGGTGCGGGCCTGCTCCTCCAGGCGCAGGTCGAGGTTGGCGAACACGCTGCTCATCACGAGCGTCACGTAGGGGACCGCGGCCAACAGGTGCACGAGCACGACGCCGCGGACCGTGCCGTCCAGACCCATCCGGATGATGCGCACGTCCAGCGGCAGCACGACCGCCAGCCCGGGCACGATGATCGGCGCGAGCAGCAGGAACTGCACCGCGCGTCGGCCGCGGAATCGGTGCACGCCCATCGCGCGGCCCGCGCAGAGCCCGATGAGGCAGGCGATGACCGCGACGGTGCAGGCGATCTCGAGTGACTGCAGCAGCCCGCGCAGCACCTCCGAACCCGGGTCGACGAGCAGCCGGACCGGCCGCGACGAGCGCTGCGTGGGCACCAGCGCCGGGTAGGCGTAGCTGCGCGCCGTCGCCCACAGCACCAGCGGCACGAACGGCACGAGCACCCCGAGTACCAGCAGCGGTACGCCGACGGCGCGCACGACGGGAGCGCCGCGGGTCATGCCCGACTCCTGGTGGGCCGCAGCGCCCGTTCGGTGAGCACCAGGTAGAGCAGCACGACCAGGGCGACGATCGCAGTGATGGTGACGTTGATGGCGGCGCCGCGCACATGGTCGGTGATGTCGGTCTGGGTGTAGCTCTGGTAGGCCACGACCGGCAGCGTGGTCGGGAAGCTGCGCCCGAGCAGGAACGGCACCTCATAGGAGCCGAAGCTGAACGCGAAGACGATGACCGATGTCGACAGCACCGCTGGGGTGATCAGCGGCAGGACGACGTAGCGGAACCGCCGCCACGGGCCGGCACCCAGGCTCCCGGCGACGTCCTCGAGCTCGGCGATCCCGCCGGCGAGCGCGGCCAGCACAACGACGCCGATGAACGGCGCTTCCTTCCAGACGTACTCCGCGAGGATGGCGAACCCGAAGCCGTCCATGGTCAACTCGGGCGCGCTCGCGGGTGCGCCGACCAGCCCGACCGCGTGCAGCACCCGGCTGAGCAGACCGGCCTGGTCCAGCAGCAGGAACGCCGCGAGCGCGCCCACGACGTGTGGCACGGGCAGCGCGAGCTGGAAGACGAACGCCGCCGCCCGACGGCCCCACCGCAGCCGCCGGATCAGGAGCGCGCAGGCGACGCCGAGGGCGGCGCTGACCGCGGTCGCGGTCAGGGCCAGCCGCACCGTCAAGGCGATGGAGCGGCGTACCTCGGTGTCATCGAGCAGCGCGCGGTAGGCGTCCAGCGACAGCGCCGTCTGCCCGATGACCGGCTCGTAGCCGAGCGACTCCTTGACGGCCAGGAACAGCCCGCCGAGGAACAGCGCGGTCACGACCAGCAGCGCGGGCAGCAGGAGCAGGGTGGTGCGGATGGGCTGCGGCACCCGCCGTACGCGCCGCCTACTTTTGGAGGACGTTGGTCTTCCAGTCCTTCTCGAGCGCGGTCACGTACTTCGAGGCGATCTCGGGCAGGGTGTGCGTGGACAGCACGGCCGGCTCGACCTGGTACGGCGACGCGGCCGCCTTCTGCAGCTGGGCCTTCTGCGCGACGCTGACCTTGCTGAGGTCGTCGGCGGAGGTGAAGCCGGCGCCCTGCGGACCGGCATTGACGATAGCGGCCTCGGGCGAGAGCAGCAGGTTGGCCAGCACGATCGCGGCGGCCTTGTGCGCGGCGTTGCTCGGGATCGCGGTGTAGCTGTAGTTGCCGATGTTGCCGGAGGAGAACACCGCGCTTTTGGTCGTCTTCGGGAACGTGCCCTTGGCGACGTCGGCGCCGATCGCGCTGGAGTCATAGGTCAGGAAGGCATCGATCTGCCCGCTGCCGAACAGCTTCTCGACGGCGGGCTCGGCCGCCGGGTAGGTCTTGCCCGCGCGGTAGAGCGAAGGCTCGAGGTCGTTCAGACGTTGCCAGGTCTTCGCGGCCAGCGGGGCGTACTTGGCCTTGTCGAACGGGCCGAGCAGCGAGGACGGGCCGCCGGCGGTGTCGTAGAAGACCGTCCGCACCGCCATCGAGCCGGTGAAGTCCGGGGGCGCCGGATAGGTGAAGCGGCCCGGGTGCGCCTTGGCCCACGCGAACAGCGACGTAACGCTCTGGGTGTCTGCCGTCGTCAGGTGCGCGCGGTTGTAGACCAAGGTTGAGGTCGCCTGCTGCCAAGGCGTCTCGCAGCCCGCGACGGGCAGACCGAAGTCGTTGGCCAAAGCCGGCGCGGTCAGGTCGACGTACTTGGCGCTGGGCTCGGTGGCGACGTAGCCGCAGTAGACAGCGTTGGCCTGCTTGAGCGTGGCGAAGTTCTCGCCGTTGATCCAGATCATGTCGACCGAGCCGCCCTCGGTCTTGCCAGCCTGCTTCTCGGCGAGCACCTTGTTGACCGCGTCGACGGTATCGGTGATCTTCACCTGGTTCAGGGTGATGCCGTCCTTGGCCAGCACGCTCTTGACGTAGCCGTTGACAAAGGCGTTGAGCTTGTCGTCGCCGCCGTACATGTACCAATTCACGGTCTGGCCCTTCGCCGCCGCCATGACGCTGGCGAAGTCCGTCGCGACGAAGCTGCCAGGCGCAGCGCTCGGCGCACCAGTCCGCGGCACGGCGCTGACCACCGTCTTCGCGCTGGTGCTCGTCCCGCTGCTGCAAGCAGTCAGGGCGAGGACAGCGCCACCGAGCACGACGGCGGGCAAGAAACGAGGATGCATAACCGATACCCAACCAGACGCGCTGCGGGACGACAAGTGCGCGGACCTAACTGGCAAGATCGCCGATGGACGTGACCTCCACGACTTGGAGGTCCGACCCGGCGACCCCGGTAGTGCTGGAGACCTGACTCGGCGCCGCGCCGGTCCTACGCACGCCGGCCGCCGCTCGTGCCCGCCGTCCTGGACCGTGCGGTGTGTCGCTGGCCGCACCACACGGCCTCGACAGCGGCGGATGCTCCCGCGGCGATATCGGTGCCTAGCGGCGCCCGCGCCGGGCCAGACGCCGAGGACGGGCAGGCCCAGGTCGCGGCAGACCGGCGCGCAGGACCGCACATGGTCGACGTGCCGGTCGCCTCCACCGCGGGCTTGATACGGCCGGTGATGTCGTTGAGCTTGCGGTCAAAGGTGACGAGGTCGTCAAGGAAGTCGACAGCGAGCCGCAAGAACGACCCTGGTGATGCCCGGACGGTGGCTGTGGTCGCAATCAGGACCAAGGGCTTGCGTCAGGTCGTGCTCGATGACGAGCGCCTGGCGCTTCGGCTGCTGTCGGAACGTCGACGCGAGCTCGTGCCGTCCCGGACGCAGACCCACCATTCGGCGCCGCGACCGGCCCGTACCCCGGGTGGTGAACTCTCGACCACCTAGCTCCATCCGAAGATCAGGTAGGCAGGATGGTGTTCGACTCTCGAACATAGCCGGGGCAGGGTGGGTGAGTCTCGACCACCGGGGAACGCGTGTGCGGGAGAGCTACATGGATGTGGTTCACAGTCGTACAGAGTGCGGCGTGTCGCGCCGTGCCCCTCGGCCGCTGCGCCTACCGTCACGATCGATGCACTCAATGAAGGAGGATCAGGTGGCCGCAGCGCCCACGTTCGGCTGGTCGATGCGGGCCGTGTCACGGGCGGCAGAGCTTTCCGTGGGCACCGTGCGCAACCTGATGCGCCCGGAACTCGGTCTCTTCCTCGAGGGGAATCCCTTCGGGCCGCGCGATGCGCTCATCGCGAGGGTCCTGTTCGAGCTCGGCGCCGCCCGGCCCACGAATCGGGCTGACGTCGACGCGCGCACCGCCAAGCTCCTCGCCCGGGACCGCAAGGCAGCCCAGCTGCTCCGTGACGCCGACGAGCCCCTGCCCGCGAACGCGCGGCTGCTCGCCACCGGCACCGACGCGTGGCTCATCGTTCGGGACTCTGAGCTGCTCTCAGCGCTCGAAGAACACCCCGTCGATGCGCTCCGGATCCTGCCAGTGGGTGCCTGGGCGAGCGCGGCGATCGCCCTCGACAGCAAGGGAGCTGCTGCGTGAGGTAGCACCAACAAGAAAAGCGGCCCCGGCACCTGTTTGCGCAGATGAGGAGCCGCTCTCCCAGAAGCCACAGCCCGGACACCAAAGCGTCCGCTCAAACGGCCCCTACAAGTCTTGAGCGTACGCGGCAAACCCGGCTGTGGAGAACTTCCTCCCGCTGGGCCTTTGGCGTGTCGCGATCTCGCGCGCCCGGAGCCCTTGAGAAAGGGTCTTCATGACGCTCGCGACTTCCCCCGCGACCGACACGCCTGCCCCGACGTCCCGGCCTGGTCACTCCCCTGAGGAGCTCTGGGCCCTGTTCGCTCCGGCGCTCGCCGGCCGTGAGCGCATCCGGGTGCGCACCGCGCGTGGCCAGTACCGCGACGGTGGCCGACTGCGCCCCGAAGTCCTGCCTGTCCAGCCGGCGGCCGTGCTCATCTTCGACAGCAAGGCCCGGGCCCGCTGCCTCGTGCTCGACCTCGACGCCAAGATCGCCGGCCGCAGCCAGGTCCTTCTCGACTCCCGGCACGTCAGCGAGCTCATGACCCGTGCCGGACTTCCGGTGCTCGTCGATGAGAGCCCGAACGGCGGCCGCCACGTGTACCTACCGCTCCAGAAACCGATCTCAGCGGACGAGGCGCTCGAGGCCGGCCGGGCCCTACGGAGCATCCTGCCGAGCCTCGACCTCGCTCCGCTCAGCAACGCGAGCACCGGCGCGATCCGCCCGCCCGGTAGCGCCCACCCTCTCGGCGGTCACCAGATGCTCGTCACCGAACTCGCTGACGCGACCGCAGCAGTGTTCATGCCCGGCTCGAGCACCGCCTGGGCGCGCTTGCAGGCACTCCTGCCCCACTCAGGGGCGTCAAGCCCACCGCGGACCACCCCGGGTCGCCTCTCGGCCGCGTCGGACCTGTCGGCGGCACGGCCGGCTCTCGAGCCGTACCTAAGTATCCTGCGGACCGGCGCCTTCGACACAAGCGTGTACGCCACACCAAGCGAGGCCCGGTTCGCGGCTCTCTGCCACCTGCTCCGTCGCGGCTGGAGCGCCCAAGACATCGCTCGGGCGGCCGCCGATGGCACGTTCCCCGGACTTTTCAGGCTCCTCACCCGGAACCGGAACCGTCTCCAAGCCCTTACCTCCGAACTCGGCCGGGCTACCCAGAAGCTCACCTCAAGCTTTGATCGTCCCGCTGACCAAATCCGCCACACAAGGGCACAACAACACCCCCGCTCCGCCCCGCCCCTCACCCAGCGTGAGCACGGTTCTGAGTATGCGTTTTTGCGGAGCTGGTGGACCGCGGTAAGGCACACCGGTCGGCTGCGCAAGGGCACGAGCTCCCTGGTGGATCGCTCCGTGCTGCAGGGGCTCGGGGCGTTGGCACAGATGAAGGGCGCGCGGTATGTCGACGCTGGGTGCCGCTCGCTGGCCCAGGCCGCGTGCTTCGACCACAGCACCGTCGCTCGCTCACTTAAGCGTCTGGCAGCCGAGAGCGATCCACACATCGTTCTGCTCCAGGCCAGCGAAGAGACCGACGGACAGCAAGGAGACCTCTACGAACTCGTCATCCCCGCTGCCCACGCTTTAGGGGCGTTGAGCGACCCTTGGTCCCCCGGGTGCATCGAGCGCATCCACCCAGCGTTCCTGGAGCTCACACGCGCGAGCCGGTACGTTTACGCCGCCCTCAGCGAGCACGGGCGCACGAGCCAGGAGCTCCTTCGTGACGCCGGGGTCGCTCGAGAAAGCTGCCGGGTCGCCCTCGCTGAACTCGCCGCTCACGGCCTCGCCCGAGAGGTCCCCGGGGGTTGGGTTCGTGGTTACGCCACGCTCAACCAGGTCGCCCGCCGCACAGGCGCAGACTGCAGAGCTGAACTCGTCAAGGAGCGGCACCTGGTGGAACGACGCGCATGGCGGGTGCTCAAAGGCCTCAACGCGCCGGCGCCCGATCGAGGACTCCCACACCTAACGCCGTTCACTCCCCCGGCACCGAACGGGCACTTCTCCGACGGGGTGCCCATCCCTGACGAGCCCGACGAGATCCCGCCGACCGAGGAAGAAGCGCTCGCGCTCCTGGCCTCGACGCTTGGCGCCACACTGCTCGCTGGGTGACGCGGGACTTCAATCTCCTTGGGCTCGGTGGGTCGGTGCCCTGGCTGGTTATGTTAGGTTGATCTGGCCCCACTGTGACGGGGGCGGTTTCTAGCGATCGTTGCAACGCCTGAGGTAATCGGGAGTTGTGATGGGTCATGGTCGGCCGGGTCCGGCGCCGCAGGCGGCGAAGCGGGAGTGGTTCACGCGGTTGATCGCCCAGGGTGTCTCGAATGCTGAGGCGTGCCGGACCGTCGGGGTGAACCGGCGGACGGGAAAACGTTGGCGACACGGGCGCACAGTGACCAGCAGCAGCGGCCGGCGGCTGCACTATCCGCCCGTGACGAGCGGGCCGAAGGCGGAGATCTCGGCGCGGTACTTGTCCGAGGACGAGCGGATCCGGATCGGCGACTTGCATCGTCGCGGCCTCGCGGTCGGGGTGATCGCCTCCGAGCTGGGTCGTAGCCCCGCGACGGTCAGCCGGGAATTGCGCCGCAACCTGGACCCGGCCAGCGGGCAGTACCGACCGTTCACCGCGCAGCGTCTCGCGGCGGCCCGGCGGGCTCGGCCCGGCCGCGGCAAGCTGGTCCAGGATGCTGTGCTGCGGCAGTTCGTGCAGGACCGGTTGGACAAGCGCTGGAGTCCGCAGCAGATCTGCGCGGCGCTGCAACGGGAGTTTCCTGACGAGCCCGACCGGCAGGTGGTGCACGAGACGCTCTATCAGGCGATCTACCGCCCGGAGCTGGGCGGGTTGCGCCGTGACGTGCCCGCGGTGCTGCGGACCGGCCGCAGGCGACGCCGGCCGCACCGGCACCCCGATGCCCGCCGGCCCGGCCGGCTGGTCGGGATGACGATGATCGACCAGCGTCCGGCTGGGGCCGCCGACCGCAGCGAGGCCGGGCATTGGGAGGGAGACTTGATCACCGGGGCCGCGAACGGCTCGGCGATCGGCACTTTGGTCGAGCGGGTATCTCGGTTCACGATCTTGCTGCACCTGACTAGCGGGCGGCACACCGCCGAGGATGTTCGCGCTGCCCTGGTGGCTGCGATGGCGCAGCTGCCGGCGGAGCTGCGCCGGTCGCTTACCTGGGACCAGGGTAGTGAGATGGCGTTGCACGCTGATATCGCGCAGGAACTCGGGATGCCGGTGTTCTTCTGCGAGCCGCACTCCCCGTGGCAGCGGCCGAGTAACGAGAACACTGTGAGTGTCGGCGGCGGCTCGTGAGCATCCCCCAAGATCGTGGAGGCATGGACTATGAGGAGTAGTCATGCCAGAGATCCGAAGGAAGTTCGATCCGGAGTTCCGCGAGGGGGCCGTCCGGATCGTCAGGGAGACCAAGAAACCGATCGCGGTGATCGCGCGTGATCTCGGGGTGAACCCGGGCACGTTGGGCAACTGGGTCGATAAGGACCGCGCGGCCAGGGGTGAGGGCGACGGCCCGCTCGGGGTCGCTGATGAGGCGGAGCTCAAGCGGCTCCGTGCGGAGAACGCTGAGCTCCGGATGGAACGGGATGTCCTCA
>JAABVA010006745.1_pt1 | contig 10112 bp, 13 predicted proteins | sample 5560331 | NCBI WGS metagenome assembly JAABVA01 (sample SAMN12812661, study PRJNA571458) | rock metagenome | isolation source: Antarctica rocks | place: Antarctica: Victoria Land, Mt New Zealand sud | collected 2016-01-07 | reverse complement strand
CCAACAAGATGGCCCGCACCTTGTGGGCGGAGCTGGCAAAGGTTCCAACTGATCGGCTTCGATCGGTTGGAATGCCAGCGGAGGGCATGATGGCGAACGGCACGGCTTACCGGCGCACGCCGCAAGCCGCCTGACCGTTCGTCGTCGCCGAGGAGCAAAAAGGCCAACGTAGGAGATGGCAAACGGTCGAACCGACGAACAAGACACCCCGCTTGTTGCAAAGGCATCTCGATGCCGCATCCGTGTTTGGGGCTTGTTCGGCGAAACCCATCTGGGCCAGCGGTCATGCAGCCGCATCAAAGGCCGGACACATGACCGCACTCGTTCCGTGAGCCAGATCAAACAAAACCCCTTGCGCTCCAGGGGCCGTCCACACATGCAACGTAGCTGGACGCGGGGCTGGTCATCCGCGGCAGCACGGAGCCGCCGCGCCGGTGGTGTTGACGATGAGGCCGGAACATCTATGCTGGCCTGAAAACGCCTGCAAGGCCCGCCTTTGCGGCGACGCTTCATCGAGGAGGCACCATGGCGCCCAGGATCGTCCTCCTCCACGCAACACCGGTCGCCATGCAGCCGATCCAGGCGGCATTCGCCGCACACTGGCCGGACGCCGAGACGGTCAACCTGCTCGATGACGGGCTCTCGCTCGACCGGGCACGCGAGCCGGATCTGTCCGAGGCAATGATCGGGCGGTTCGTGGAGCTCGGCGTCTATGGCAAGAGGATGGGCGCGGACGGCATCCTGATCACCTGCTCCGCCTTCGGCCCGGCGATCGACCGGCTGATCGATACGGTGCCGATCCCCGTGCTGAAGCCGAACGAGGCGATGTTCCAGGCGGCCCTGGCGCAGGGCGACCGGATCGGCATGCTCGCCACCTTCGCCCCGTCCGTCGGCACGATGACGGACGAGTTCGATGAGTTCGTGACACGGCGCGGCAAGCCGGCGGAGCTGACCACGGTGCTGGTGGCGGATGCGATCGACCTGATGAAGAGGGGGGATGCGGATTCGCATAACCGGTTGGTGGCGGCGCGCGCGCCGGAGCTGGCCGGGCAGGACGCGATCATGCTGGCGCACTTCTCCACATCGCGCGCCGCCAAGGCGGTGCGGAAAGTGGTGAACGTGCCCGTGCTGACGGCACCGGACGCCGCGGTGGCACGGATGCGAAGCCTGGTGGAGGGCCACGCTGGCGCCTGACCGTGCTGCCCGGGACCGTAGCGGACGATTTCACCGGGGCGGGTAGCACCGCCAATGCTGTGTCCAAGGAGCTGGAAAACGAGGGCTGGCTCCGCACAGTGCGGCTGCCGTGACCGGTTTCGCTGGGCTTGCCGCGCTGGCGATCCCTTTGGAGGTCGAGACGGAACACAGTCGATAAGTCAAGCGGTCAGCATCATGCAAACACGATGCTGACTGGGCTCGGTGTCGAGACCACGCGGCCCTCGTCCCGAAGCGCGCCTGTTCGGCGATCGACCGCGAAGCGCCCGATCACGTCGTCCCGCTCGCTCGCAACATAGAGCTGGCCGTCGTGCAACGCGATGAAGCGCGGGTCGCCGCCCGGTGCCTGCGTCCAGCCGAGCGTCCGAAGCGTGCCGCTTGTCGGATCGGCCGCAAAGGCTGCCACGCTGTCATGGCCGCGGTTGGAGGCGAAGACGTGGCTCCCGTCCGGTGTGGCCACGATGGCGGCGGCGGTGCTGGCACCAAAGAAGTCAGGCGGCAAGGTGGGCAGGGTCTGAAGCGGCTCCAGGCTTCCGGTCCCGGGTGACCAGCGGAATGTGGTGATGGTGGAGTCGAGTTCGTTCAGCACCCAATAGACCGGCAAGGCGGGGTGAAAGGCGCCATGACGCGGGCCCGCGCCGGGACGGGACGAAACCGTGTAGGCGAGAGCCAAAGTGCTGGCGGCAGCGTCAAAGGCGAAGACGCAGACGGTGTCGTGCCCCTTGTCCGGCACTAGCACAAAGTCACCGCCCGGAGCGAAGACCACCTGATGCGGGTGGGAGCTTGCTTGCTCCGCCCGATGCGGACCGGGTGTGCCCGGCATCGTCAAGCATTGCCTGAAATCGCCGAGGACGCCGTCCTCCGCCACCGGCAGCACGGCCACGGAACCCGTGGCGTAGTTCGCGACCACGAAATGGCGGCCAGACGGGTCCAGCGCGCCGTGGACCACGTTGCCGCCGCCGCAAGCCGCCTGGCCGAGCGGGCGCAGGATGCCCGTGCCGGCGTCCCGCGCGAAGGCGCTGGCGTAGTCCTGATCGCCATGCACGCTGTACAGTGTCCGGCCGCCCGGCCCCAAGGCCAGGTAGGACGGGTTGGTCAGGCCGGGCAGGTGCTGGGTTTGCCGCCATTCGCCCGCCGGGCCGACGGCATAGGCGGTGATGCCGCTGCCGCGCGCCCGGCGCTTCTCCGTCGTGAAGCATCCGGCATAGGCAAACCCTGCCCCGTCGCTCATGTCCGGCTGTAGCCGATGGCGCAGTAGCCGCCGCCTTGGTGCCGCTCGGCCATCAGGTTGCCGCTGGTCCTCCCCGCAAGTTCGGCTGCCCAGCCGTCGGCGCTGTCCTGCGGTTCCCAGCCGATCTTGGCGCGTTCGTCATGGCGCCACCACGTCATCGCCGTGTTGCGGGAGGCGCCCCAGATCACCAGGCAGCCCTGCACATCCGCCAGGATGCTGCGCTCGACGGCGCGCGACAGGTCGGGGTAGGAAAGCCACGTGGCGAGCATCCGCGCGTCCACTGGCACCGGCGTGCAGGAGCCGATGCGCAGGAAAACGCTGGTGACGCCGTGCTTGTCCCAGTAAAGGCGGCCCGTCAGCTCGGCATAGGCTTTGGACAGGCCGTAATAGCCGTCCGCCCGCATGTCGCAGTCACTGTCGAGCGTCTCGCTGCGCTCGTGGAAGCCGACCACGTGGTTGGAGGAGGCGAAGACCATGCGCGCGCCCTCCCGCCTTGCCGCCTCGTAAGCGTGGTACAGGCCGCGGATGTTGGGGCCGATCACCGTTTCGAACGGCTGCTCCACGGAGATGCCGCCGAAATGCAGGATCGTGCCGCAGCCCTCGGCCAGGCGCAGGAGGGCCGGGCCGTCACCGAGGTCCACCCGGGTGAAGCTGGCGCCGGGCGGCAGCGCATCCGGGAAGGGCGCGATGTCGGTCAGGCGCAACGTCATGCCCTGCGCGGCCAGGGAACGGGCCAGGACACGTCCTAGGTTGCCAGACGCGCCGGTGAGCAGGATGGGTTTGGCGGATGCGGTCATGCGAACTTGCCCTCCACGAGCAGCGGCACGCCAGCAGGGCGGCGGACGAAGACGGCCATGGCGATGACGCCCGCCGCGGCGGCCCCCGCGGCCAGGTAGAACGCGCTGTCGAACCCGCCGAAATACTCGATGGCATAGCCGGTCAAGGCCGGGCCGATGATGCCGGAAATGTTGCTGAGCAGGTGGATGAAGCCGCTCACGCCGCCGACGCGGACGGACGGCACCAGCTCATGGATGGTCGCCCAGCAGGACTGGACGGATGCGGTGAGCAGCATCACGGCGAGCGAGATCAGGCTGACCGCCACGGAGGTGGAAGGGCTGATGGTGACCAGGAAGAGCGAAGCGCCGGCGATGGCTAGCGGCGCGATGGTGGTGATCTTACGGGCGCGCAGCTTATTGCCGCTATGCTTGTACATGAAGTCCGACGCGATGCCGCCGCCGATGTAGCCGACCAGGCCCGCCATCCAGGGGATGGAGGCGACGATCGCCATCTGCGCCGCAGGCATGTGCAGCGCCTCCGTAAGATAGGTCGGCAGCCAGGAGATGAAGATGTAGAGGGTGTAGTTCACCGCGAACATGCCAAGGCCGAGCGAGAGGGTGCTGGGGCGGCCCAGATAGCTCAGCAGGCCTGGATGGGCGCCGTCCACGGGCGACGGCGTTGCGGCTGCCCCGCGGCTTTCTTCGAGCATCCTCAGCTCCGTTTCCGTCACGCGCGAGTTCTGCTGTGGCGTGTCCGTCACCAGGAGGCGCCAGACCACCACCCAGACCAGGCCGAACGCCGCCAGCACCAGGAAGGAGACGCGCCAGCCGGCCTGGAGGGCGACGAAGGCGACAATCGGGGCGGCGATGGCGCTGCCGAATGTCTGGCCGGAGAAGGTGAAGCCTACGGCGCGGGCGGTCTCCCGCCGAGGAAACCAGCTTGTGATCGTCCGGTTGGTGGTGCTGTTCATCGGGCCTTCGGCGAAACCGAACAGGGTCCGCACGACCAGCAGTTGCCCGAAACCGGTGACGAGGCCGGTGAGGCCGCACAGCACGGACCAGGCAATTGCGGCGCCGATATAGGTGCGGACGGGGCCGAAGCGGTCAGCGAGCTGGCCCCCAACGAAGGCGAACAAGGCATAACCGACAAAGAAGGTGCTGAACGTCAGCCCGAGCTGCGCTTTGGTCAGAGTGAAGCTGTCCTGGATGTAAGGCGCGACGACGCCGATTGCAGCACGATCCATGTAGTTGATTGACCCCGCGACAAACAAGAGCAGCGCCACGATCCAGCGATATCGATGAGACACGTCCAAACTCCTCCCAAAACCCTTATAGAAGCGGCCTTGCTTCTGACATGCACTCGCTCATGAAAAGAGTCCACTCTCCCCGTGAACTGCTTCCCATTGTTGACTGTCTGGTTGTGAGACCTCCTTGGCGGCCTACGGGATCCACACATTTGACTGGGCAGCGAGGGCGAAGCCGGCGGCCATGGCCGCGAATTGCGACCATCCGGCACGCATGGTTTTGGGTCCGGGTGGCTTGTAATAGCAGTTCCATCCGCCGAGCCGCGCGATGATCCAGGACAGCCAGGCGAGGGAATGACGCGGATGCGGGTTCTGCTGGCGCGCTGTCTTGCCTTCGAGTGTCGGGGCGATGGCTTCAGTGGCTGGCAACACTGACGCGTCGATGACAGAGAGCATTCAAAATCGTGGGGGATGATCACGCCGCGGCTGTCATGGCCCTATGGTCATCGTTGGCGGGCCGGAAGCCGGTGTGGCGATGGCGGAAGGCGTCCTCGAGCGTGTCGTTCAGCACGGCCGTGCGCACGTCGAGGAAGGGCTGCACGGTGGTTCGGTTCCAGCGCATCTGCTGCTTCTTGTTCATGCGCTTGGCCACGATCTCGTTGACCGCGCTCTCCACGAACGCGGTCGAGATCGGCTCACCACGCCGACGCCGGGCAGCGTAGTGCACCAGCGCCGCCTGGTTGCGCTCGAAGTAGCCCAGCAGCTCGCTTGCGTGCCGCTGAAGGCGGCCGATGCCGGCCAGGTCACGCATGTGCTTGCGCTTTGTCCAGCGGCACAGGGCCGCGAGCTTGTGCCGGCACCCTGGCCAGCGCCCGTGCCACAAGCGCCACTTCGCCCGTTCCAGGTCGCGAACCGCCTCGCTGGCGAAGTGCGTGTCAGCCGTGCCTGCGCCGAGACCACGCGCCGCCTGCAGCGCGTGCTCGAAGCGCACCGCGGCGTGCCACCAGTCCAGCACGACCGTGGCACCGGGCAGCGCGTCACGCTGCAGCCGCCACAGTCCCGCATCGCCGTCGCACAGCACCGTCGCGGGCATGTCCGCGTGCACTCCGGCCGCGGCAAGCGTCTGCCGGAACGCCTCGGCCGAAACGGCCTGACCGTTGCGGGCGAAAGCGAAACGGTGCTGGGCGCCATGGGCATGGATGACCTTGCCCGCGACCACCTCGAAGTGCCGCTCCTCCTGCCGGTGCTGACTGCGGACGTAGCCGCCATCCAGCCCAACCACGACCGGTTCGGCTGGCTTCGCCGCGGTCTGCTGCGCCGTCTTGGTGACCTGCGGCTGCACAACGGCTTCGCCGACCCGCAACGTCCTGTTCCGCACCGTGCCCGTGGGGAGCATGCAAAGTTGTGGGGTGGTCGCGTCAGGCCGCCAACTACGTCATCAGCTCACTCCCGTTCCACCGGCGCGGAACCCACTCGATCACGCCAGCACCCCACAACTTTGCATGCTCCCAAGACAAAACGGTGGCAGAGCTACTCGAAGTCGAGGTTGAGCACCTCGCCAACGGCATCACCTCCGAGCTCGAAGTTGCGGATGATACGGCTTCGTCTGCCGAAGCGGTTCTGCGTGGATATGTTCGGGCTCTCCGAACGAGGTTCTCCGCGCAGCAGATCGCTTCGGCTGCGAACTCGTGATGGTGAAGACGCGAACGGTTCGAGGTCTGGGAGGGACATCGAGAAAGCAGACCGACCCGCTTCCAGAGCAGCCTTCGGACTTCCGGAAACGAAGCTGGAAAGAAACAAGCGAGCGAATCTGTCGTGCGAACTTGCTTCCGCCCGGGTTCCGCATTGTGCTTAGAGGCAAGAACGGGATGGTACCGACACGGCCTCCGCGCGTCACGAGCGGTGAGTTCGGAATGCTTCCTGTTTCCTTCCCCGTTAAAGTGTTTCTCATTCAGAGTACGTCTGTGTGCGTTCGAGATGACCTGAGTGAGTGGGAGTTGGAGCTTCAGAACCCTCACGGAGAATCCGTCAGCGACAGGCTGACGCTAAGGCGGGTGCGAGATATGCCTGGCCTTGGTGCCGATCCAGACTACGACAGACAGGACGAACCTCTCTGCGATTTGGAATCCGAGTTGAAGGAATGCCTGGAAATTTTTGATCCCGACATCGATACCAGAATGGCTCCGGACCCGGAGATTTTCCTTAAAGCTCTGGTCCACTACATTCTAAACAAATTTGAGCTCGATGGGCTTGAGGCTGCACTTGCGTTTTATCATCTCAATGTCGAGGAGAAGAGGACTGAAGAAGCCCACCAATGGAACCATCTTCTTTACTAATAACTGAACGTTGCAGCGACCTTGCTCCGCATCGTGAGCCTCAACCGTCACGGCCTCTCCTGCATCGCCCGGCCAACGACCGCCCGGTGCTGCAACGGCAGCGGACAAGAGGGTCACGACCCATGGTTTCAGCCTCATTGTGTCGCGCGTGGCCGCCTGCCAACCTGGCGCGGATACCAAGCCTCTGCGACCGTGAGTCGCGGTCGCCGTGCCTCGGTATAAGTTCGTCACCGGAATGCCGACCCGCCGTTCACGAAAATGCCTCATAAATTGGAACGAATCGTCCATTTTGGTGCACTTTCTGTTTAGGGACATGCATGGGATCGATGATAACGCTACGCCTTGGGCGTCTCGAAGTGGACTGGGGTAAGAACTCATTCTTCCGTAACCACTCGCCCCTGTTTGGTAAGGCCGACCTCGCCTAAGCCGAATATTTCTATGCGGATGACGAAATCATAGTACAGCCGGCCTACGTTCGGAAACTAAGCCGCGTCGTCGGCCGCCTTGAGCTGCTTGGGTTCAGTCTCGACGGCTGCAGGTCAGCTTACGCAGAATCGCCTCTGCACGTCCCGGACTACTATCCCAAGGTCACGATCGACTTCGACGTCTTCCGCCAGGCGCTCTGCGCCGTCGATCTCGACCGCGTGCGCAACAACGAGTACGACGGCGACTTCGAACTCGGGGAGTTTGCAAGATATGTTTTGAGCGATCCCGAGTTTAAGCGGGTCTCTGCCGCGCTTTCATGCGAAGTGACCCGCGACGACGGCAATTTCTTTGAAAATCTCGATCCCTACGTGATCCTTCGGCTGTTGGGGAAAACCCGGACAATCTGGAGCGCGATCTGATTTGGGGCATTCATGACGTGGTGGAGAGTGGATGGGTCGAAGATGGCGAGGTGTTCGAACCGCTCTCCGACGAGAGCAAGTTTTTGATCGTCACGGAAGGCTCATCGGATACCAACATCCTCAAAACCGCACTGCCGCTTGTGGCGCCAGACGTGGGGGATTTCTTCAACTTCGTCGACATGAAGGAGAATTACCCGTTCACCGGCACTGGAAATCTGGTGAATTTCTGCAAGGGGCTCGCCGCTATCAACGTGCAGAACAAGATCGTCATCGTCTTGGACAATGACACAGCGGGGCAGGATGCCCTGCAGCGCCTGCAAGCCTTGAAGCTGCCGCGCAACATGCGAACTGTCATGCTGCCGCATCTCGACGGGTTCAGTCGTTTCCCGACGATTGGGCCTTCCGGTGCTTCCATCGAGGACGTGAACGGGCGCGCCGTCGCCATCGAGTGCTTTCTCGATCTCGGCTTCGGGCCGCGCGAGCCCCCGGCGATACGCTGGACCAGCTTCACCCCGCGCTGCCAAGCCTACCAAGGCGAACTGGTTTCGAAGGAGCAGTATGCCAGCCTATTTTTCGAGAACGTCAACAAAGTCGGCTACGATCTTAGCAACCTGCGCCTGTTGTGGGAGCACATACTCCGCGCCTGTGCGTCGGAGGCCGTTCCTTCACGATCCACCCCCGGCAAGGTCAGATAGTCGATTGAACCTAACGCTTGGTGCCCGCGTTTGACGGCGGCGATGATTTTATCGGCATTCTTAGTCCACCGGAATGGGTGCGGTTTGCCGTTGGCTGGTTTGGAGCGGAGATGGAGGTGAAGGCGTCGGCCGCCCCCTCTCCCGGTCTTCAATCTTGATAACGCATTTCACCAAGATCACCGCGTCGGCTGATCTGTCTATGTCCGCTATCGGGTGCGGCCCCCCTTTGCGCAATGGTCTGGGCGAAGCTGACCAAAGCGATCGGCAGCGACCGTCTGCTTTCGGGTTCATCCGGAACCCTATCCTACGGCTCACATGGGGTCGGAAGCTGCCGGGAGCTGGGATTGGCGAACGGCAGCTTTTCAAGCCGTTCCGCCTGAAAGCTGCCGGTCGGCTATCGGCCATACCCTCCATCAGGTTGCCTGGACGTGTCTGTGCAACAAGGCCTAAAACCATTGACGTTTTCTGGGAGTAAGCAAAGCAATGAACCAGGCCACCGATTTCTCCGAGGTTTTCAGCCGTTTGGCGCGTGAGGGGCGCAACGAAGAAACGACGCAGCTCGGCGGCGTGAATGTCCGCGTGGTGAAAGTGAAGGGCGGTGGCGAAGGACAGTGGGGCCGTCACGAGCGGACGACCGAAACCGTCGTGGTTTGGAGCGGCGACTTCACTGTGGAGTTTCGCGACCACGCCTTGCATCTGTCCGGCGGCCAATGCTGCGTGGTGCCGGTCGGTGCTGAGCACCGCGGGACGTCCGAAGCCGGCGCCGACGTCATCCTGTTCCAGCAGGCCCACTGAGCCGGCGCCCGTCGCGGTATGGAGGACGATCGGTGACCCTGCACGTCGACTACTACGCCTCGCTAAACTCGCCGTGGACCCATCTGGGCGCTGCCCGGCTTATGGCGATGGTCGCCCGGTATGGCGCCACGGTCCGCATCTACCCCGTCGACTTCGGGACCATCTTCCCGGCCTCTGGGGGTCTTCCGCTGCCCAAAAGGTCGCCGCTGCGCCAGGCTTATCGTCTGCAGGAGTTGGAGCGCTGGCGACGCTCCCTTGGCATCCCCATTCAGCTGAAGCCGCGATTTTTCCCCACCAACGAGCGACCCGCCGCGCACTGCGTGATCGCCGTGCGGGAGACGGTTGGCGATGCGCCCGCGATCGCTTTGGCGCACCGTGTGCTCAAGGCACTGTGGGAGGAGGAGGCGGACACGGGCGACCCGGGGACGCTCGCAACACTCATCGGCGATGTCGGCCTCGATGCGCCTTCCGTGCTGCAGCAGGCAGATGAGGAGCGCTGGGCATCGCGGCGCGTGGCTGACACCGATGCCGCCCTGGCCCGCGGTGTGTTCGGCGCGCCCAGCTATGTCATCGGCGAGGAGATTTTTTGGGGTCAGGACCGCCTCGAATTCCTCGAGCGCCGCTTGGGACGTGGGTGACCGAAGGGGCCTTCGCGACCGTATCCAGGGCCGGATGGACCGTCTTGGCTTGAGCGTCCGCTGTGGTGGCTCAGGTCGGCAGGCCTGGACCGGCGTTAAGGCGACCAGAAGGCCGCCTTCCGCGCTCTCACCCCGAACGCGGTCAGTCCGCTTTCGGCCAGTTTCGGTCGATCGAGCCAGGGATAAGTTCGGGATGCGTGCGAAAAGTAGTCACAAAGTCGAGATGAATGATAGCAGGTCCGACGCTTGACTTCGGCCTGCTAGGACAAGCGTAGCTTACTTCTCGGGCGCGTCCACAGCCATCCCGGCCAGTGCTTCCCGGATAGCGGACAAGTCCAGC
>JAABVA010006744.1_pt1 | contig 10113 bp, 7 predicted proteins | sample 5560331 | NCBI WGS metagenome assembly JAABVA01 (sample SAMN12812661, study PRJNA571458) | rock metagenome | isolation source: Antarctica rocks | place: Antarctica: Victoria Land, Mt New Zealand sud | collected 2016-01-07 | reverse complement strand
CACGATCAGCAGCACCACCGCTGCTGCGAGTAGTGCCATGCCCACAGGACCGAGCACGTGGGTGATCTGCTGGCCGAGGAGGTATGCGCCGACGCCATAAATCGTGGCCCAGGCGATCCCGCCTGCCGAGTTGAAGGCCAAAAACCGTGGCCAGGTCATCCGGTTGGTGCCGGCCAGGACAGCCGCGAGCGCCCGCAGCACGGCGACGAAGCGGCCGAAGAACACCACTTTGCCTCCGTGGCGCAGAAACAGGTATTGCCCGAGCTTGATCCTTGGCTCGGTGACGCGGACATAGCGCCCGTAGCGTAGAAGAAAGCGGAAGCCGAACTCGCGACCGATCCAGAAGCCGATGTTGTCGCCCATGATCGCGCCAGCGGCCGCGGCGACGACGACCAGGGTGACGCTGAGCTGATGCGTGCTGCCGGCATAGACCGCGGCCGCGATAAGCATCGTCTCGCCGGGGAAGGGAATGCCGATACTCTCGATCCCGACTGCCAGCGCCACGGCGCCGTAGCCGTACTGTCCGATCATCTGTGTAACGTCGGGGGACAGCAGGGACATGGCTACCGTCGCGGCCCACGCGGAAAAACTGCAGGCGGGAGGCGAAGCCCGCGGAGCATGGCTTCGTAGGTTTGATCGGCGACCGGCTGCAGCCAGCGCTTACAGATCGGCAGCAAGGCCCGAGCCAGGCCGCCGCTCGTAAAGGCCACAAGGAACGAGGCGGCCATGTCGATTGGAAAGTGCAGGCCGAGATAAACGCGAGCCCAGGCGACGAGCAGCCCAGCAAGGCAAACCATGACGCCCCACCTCCGGGCCGCGCCCGTGGCGATCAGCGCCAACCCAAGGCTCCATAGGAAGGTGGCATGATCGCTCGGGAACGAGTTCTCGACGACGTGGAACGCAAGCGTGTGTCCGAGGCCGATCATGAATGGCCGCGGCTCATACCAGAGCAGGCCGAGCACCTGGTTGACGCCCAGAGCCACAACAACGCCCACGACCGTGGCCAGCAAGGCAGCACGCGCTCCCGGGCGTCCCCAGATCCATAACGCGGGCACCAGGACGGCAGCGGCATAGACCAGCCAGGATGCAGCCAGTTCAGCGAAGGTGACCATGAAGGCAGCGGGGTGGTCCGGGGCGTTGATCGCTAAGAAAAAGCGATCGTTCAGAATGGCGAGCATGCTGGCTCCGGCAGCACGAGAGGCGTCTCCCGTGACGAAAAGGGTTCAGGCTGGGCGTGTTCTGATCCTGCAAGCTGACGTGAAGCTGACAACGGGATGCCCAAACGGCCGGGCAGTCTGGGCGTCAGTCGTCCGATCCGATGCCGGCGCCCTGCACCAACGGCCTCATTGGTTCGAACTCATCCCGCACCGCCTCGAAGCGGCCGAAACGGAGCGCGAGTGTCGGCAGCACGAGCAGGTTGAGCGCCATCGAGGTGAGCAGGCCACCGAGGATCACCACGGCCATCGGCCCCTCGATCTCGCGTCCCGGGTCGCCCATCCCGATCGCGAGCGGGAGCAAGCCGAGAGCAGTCACGAGCGAAGTCATTAGGATGGGCGTCAACCGGTCGGCCGCACCCTCCACCGCGGTCTCCGCCCCCCAGCTCCGGCCCTCGGTCTCGACCAGGTGCTCGTAATGCGAGATCATCATGATTGAGTTGCGCAGCGTGATGCCGAACAGCGTCACGAACCCGACCATGGACCCCAGGGACAGCAACCCGCCGGTCGCGAACACCGCCAGCACGCCGCCGACCAGGGCGAACGGCAGGTTGGCCAGCACGAGCAGCAGGTTGCGCCAGTTGCGCGTCACGACCGAGAGCAGCAGCACGATCCCGATGCCCGCGAGCAGCCCATTGAGCAGCAAGGCGCGCTGCGATCGCGATTGGGCCTGGGCGGTCCCGGCGAATTCCAGGTAGCTGCCGGGCGGCAAAGGAATCCGGGCGCGGATCGCCGCCTCGGCGTCCTGCACGAACGACCCGATATCGCGCCCCCCCACGCTGGCCGTGACGGTCTGCAGCCGCCGGCCGCCCTCATGCAGCACCTGGTAGCGGCCAGCGGCTTCGTAGATATCGGCCACTTGGCGCAGCAGCACGTAAGCGCCGTTGGGCGCGCGCATTGGCAGGCTCCCCACCCCCGTCAAGCTGGCCCGGCTTGCTCGGTCGAGCAGGGTAGTGACATTGAACGTCGCGCCGCCCTCCTGGACCTGGCCGACCACATCGCCCTGGTAGGCGGCGCGGACGTCGTCGAGGACACCGACGGGGTCGAGCCCCCAGCGCTCCAAGTCCGCCGGGCGCAACCGGATGGTGAGCTGCGGCAAGCCGGGCGGTGACTGGACCTGCACCTCCTCGGCGCCGGGCACGCTCGCGAGGATCTGCGAGATCGCCTGGGCCGCCTTATCCAGCTTGTCGAGATCGTTGCCGAACACGTTGACAACGAACGGCGCGGTATAGCCAGAGAGCGTCTCGTCCACCCGCTCCGTCAGGAAGGAGTTGATCGCGAAGTTGGCGCCCACGAAGCTAGCGAGCGCCTTGCGCATGTCAGCCTGCACGCCTTCGGCGGCGTCGCCGCTGAGCGGGTTCAGGTCCACATCGAACTCGCTGCTGTTGGCGCCGGCGGCGTCCGACACCCGCTCCGCCCGCCCGACACGCTGGGCGACCGAGCGCACCGCCGGCAGCCTGCTGAGCGCCGCTGTGACGCGGGCGCCCATGCGCAAGCCCTCGGCGATCGAGGTACCCGGCACCATCGTCATGTGGACGATGAGGTGTCCCTCCTGCAGTTCGGGGATGAAGCTGCTGCCGAAGAACGGCAGCGCCGCGCAGCCGATGAGCGTGAAGGCGGCCGCGGCGGCGAGCATCAACCGGGACCGTCGCGCGATTCCTTGCAGCAACCGGACGTAGCCGCCCCGCGTCCAACGCACCACCGGCGGATCGTGCGGCTGCGCCCGCCTCCCGCCGAGCAACAGCATGGTGAGCGCCGGGGTGACGGTCAGCGCCACGCCGAGCGACGATAGGACGGCGAGGATGTAGGCGAGGCCCAGCGGCGCGAACAGGCGGCCACCGATGCCGGGCAGCGCCACGATGGGCAGGAACACGAGAAGCACCGCGAAGGTCGCATACACGACCGCCGTCCGCACCTCGAACGCCGCATCGAGGATGACACGGGCCTCTGGACGTGGCCGAGCCAGGCGCCGGTTCTCACGCAGCCGGCGGACCGCGTTCTCGACCCCGATCACGGCGTCGTCCACCACTTCGCCGATGGCGGTAGCGAGGCCGCCCAAGGTCATGGTGTTGAGCGTGTAGCCAAGATGTCCGAGCACGAGCGTGCCGGCCAGCAGCGAGAGCGGGATCGCCGTGCACGAGATTGCCGCGGTGCGCAGGTCGAACAGGAACAGGAACAGCACCGCGACCACTAAAGCGCCGCCGAGCAGGAGCGAGCTGCGGACGTTGCTGGTGGCGGTGCCGATGAACTTCGCCGGGCGGAACAACCCGGTATGAAGCGTGATCCCCTCGGCCTCGAGACTGGGGCGCAAACCCGCCAGTGCAGCCTCGACCGCTTTTGACACGGCGACGGTGTCAGCCCCGTACTGCTCGGCCACGTTGAGGACGACGCCCTCCTTGCCCTGGACCGAGGCGCCGCCGATCGGCGGCTCGGGCGCGTCGGAGACGGTCGCCACATCGCCGAGCGTGACCACGCCCGCGGCCTCGCGCCGCAGCACCGTGCGGGCGATGTCCTGGGGCCAGAGCGACTGCCCTTCGGTCCGAAGCAGCACGCGCTGGTTGGGCGTGTCCACGAAGCCGGCGCCCCGCACGCCGGTCGCGCGTCGGGCGGCGGCGAGCACGTCGTCGAGCGAGAAGCCGTACTTGATGAGCTGGTCCGAATGCACCTGGATCTGAATCGATTTCACCTCCCCGCCGAACACCGCGACGTCGGCGACGCCTGGTATGGCGAGCAGGCGCAGGCGCACGGTCCAGTCGGCCGCGGTGCGCAGCTCCATCAGCGACCGCGTGTTCGACGTCAGCCCGGCGACTAGCACCAGGCCGGTCGAGGAGGTGAGCGGCGTCATGACTGGCGGCAGCGCGGCGGCGGGCAGGCGCTGGGCAGCGACGGCGAGCTGTTCGGCGACGACCTGGCGGTCGCGATAGACGTCGCTCAATGGATCGAAATAGGCGGTGACGATCGAGAGGCCTTGGACGGAGCTGGAGCGCAACGCCGTCACGCCCGGGACCCCGCCGATCGTGGTTTCGACCGGGCGAGTGATGAGCGTCTCCACCTGCTCGGGCGTGAAGCCGGGCGCCTCCGTCTGGATCGCCACCTGGGGGGGCGCGAACTCCGGGAACACATCGTAGCGGGCGTTGCCGAGCGCGTAGACTCCATAGCCGAGCAGCACGACGGCGAGCGTCACGACGATGCCGCGGAAGCGGATCGCCAGGCCGATGAGCGCGGCCTGAGGGCCGGAGGGACGGGGCGGCATGGGGGCTAGTCCGCCTTCACATGAAGCTGCGCCCGGAACTCCTCAGACAGCAGCGCCTGGGCGCCGTGGGTGACGACGTCCGTGTCGACCGGCAGGTTCGCGACCACGTAGCCGCCTCCCAGCGCCGGGAGGTCCGTCGCAACCTGGCTGCGGACGAACGTGCCCTCCGCCGTCTGGCGGTAGATCCAGGCACGGTCCTCCCACCAGACAATCGCCGCCGGTGGGATCATGACCCCCTCGCGCGACGGACCGGACGGGAGCGAGACCGGGACGTTCATGCCCGGCAGCACGCCGCTATCCGCCGGCGCGAGATAGAGGAAGCTCAGGCCCTGGATGCGCGGGTCCGTCTTGGGTGCGGGTGAGACGAAGCTGATCGGCATCGGCGGGCCGTCGCTGGCCTGCACCGTGGCGGTCTGCGGCGGGCTCGCCATGGCGACGCCAGGCGGCAGCGTAACCTGAACGAGGAAGTCCTGCCGCCCGATCAGGCGCGAGATCAGCGGCCCGTCTTCCTCGACGGCTTTGCCGATCACGCGCCCGAAGACCTGTACCGCTGATACGGCCATGGTCTGCACCTGAGACTTCGCAGCCGTGAGAGCTGCCTGATCGGTCTGCAAGGTTGCCTCGGCCGTTTCAAACTGGGCCAGCGAGACATTCTGCTGGTGCTTGTAGAGGCCACGCGCCCGTTCGGACGCCGCCTTCGAGGCGGCGAGCTTGGCCTGTGCCATCTGCAATTGGGCGCGGGCGCTGGCGTAGTTGTTGTTGAGGTCGGTGAGTTGGGTCAGGTCGAGCACCGTGCCGTAGCCGCGGAGCTGGGGCTGGAACGGCACGGGCGTGAGCGCAGCCACCTCGATCCCGCTGCTGTCCCGCGCCTGCGCGTCGAGCTTGACCGCCGGCTGGCCGTCCACCTCCGCTACTCGCAGCGGCGCGGCGATCGGGCGTTCGCGCGCGGCTTCCTTCGCCCGTTCGCCTCGGCCGGCGATGAACCCCCAGACGATCACGCCGGCGACCCCGACGGCGATGACGGCGGCGAAGAGGCGGCGCAACAGCCGGCTTGCCGACGAGGCGCGCGGGCGCGCGGTGACGGGAGAAGTCATGACGAGGGCTCCAAAGACGTGCGGGCGCCGGCGTGCGGGACGAACCCGGCCGCCTCCGGGTCGAACAGCGGCTGCTGCAAAGCGTCTTCCAAGGCACCTATGGCCTGCCGTTGCACCACGAGGGCATCAAATCGCGAGCTGCGGATCACCGCCGCTTCCAGCTCGGCAGTCACCAATGTTGGCCGGTCGCTCTCGCCGGCTTTGAATGCGGCCCTGGTTTGGCTTTGCCGGGTTCGCTCTGTTGCGAGCAGTGCGTTGGCGGTGCCGAGCGTCTGGCTTGTCGCGTGGTATGCCGCAGCCGCCGTGTCGATTTGGCCAATGACTTGCGCCTGGAGCCCGGTGAACTGCGCCGCCGCCTGCTGACGCCTGGCCACCGCTTCGGCGATCGGTCCCTGGTTCTGGTTGAAGATCGGAAGGTCGACCGCGGGATTGAGAATGAACCGGTTCGTGCCGACGTCGTAGTTATAGCCCGGCCCCAGGGTGATGTTCGGATACTGGTTGGCGATCTGCAGCTTCAAGGCCGATTGCGCCGCCTCATACTGCGCCAGCTTCGCCTGCACATCGGTGCGGCCGGTCAATGCCCGGTGCCGGAGCGGGCCGGTGGACAGATTGCCGGGCAGCACATCGGCATGATCGAAGGCCGTCAAGGACAGCGTCACCCCATCGAGCGCATGGACCGGAATGCCGACAGCCGTCGCCACCTGAACCCGGGCCTCGGCCTCCAGCCGGATCAGATCCTGGATGCTCAGGCTGGTCTGGGCCAGCGCGATGCGCTCGCGGGTGACGTCAAGCGACGTGGCAAAGCCGGCAGTGAGGCGCTGCTCCAGCAGCGTCACGAGCTGTTGCCGCAAGGAGAGCTGGCCCCTGGCGAATTCGAGCCGTCGCCGCGTCGCCCAGAAATTGAGCAGCGCCGTCCGCACCCGGCCGCGCACAAGCCACGCGGCGGTGGCGAGGTCGGACCGGGCCGCCTCTGCGAGGTGCCGCGCCTGTGCCGTGCGGTCCTCCCGCTTGCTAAACGTCTCGATCATGAAATTAACCACCGGTCCGATGATCAGCGGAGCGGCGCCCACGGGGAAAGCAGCGCTGGAAACGAGCGGAGAACCATAGACGGCGGTGAGGTTCAGCGTTGGGTTCGGGCGTTGGCCGGCCGTCGTGACGCCTGCCCGCGCCAAGGCGAACTGGGCGCCTGCCACCGCCAGGTCAGGGTGATAGTAGAGGGCAGCAAGCGTCAGCTTATCCAGATTCCAGTCAGCGTCCGAAGCGCCCAGGCTCCCTCCCGGCAGGCTTGCGACCAAAAGGCGGTGCAGCCGCGGGTCGGCCAGGGTGCGGGCATCGAGCGCCGCAGCGTTGGCTGTCGGCGAGAGCATCTCCGGCTGGAAGCGTGCGCAGCCAGCGAGCGCCAGCCCCGAGAACAAGACTGCGGCCAACGCGTGTCTCGTCCGCCATTTTCGGACAGGAGCAGGTGCGCTGTCACTGAACGGACTAGAATGTCTTGTTTCAATAACGCCCACGTGCAGCCCTGCTGTCCTTGTTGCAGTGCCGCGCTTTTGTCCCCCGTAGCTGACGCGAAGCTGACAAGCGAAATCGATTGTGCCTTGGGATCACGTCAGCGTCGTGTCAGCTTCGTACGGACCACTATTGCCTAGCGAAGCGGAGGCGTTGGACGCGTGAGAGTTCTACTCGTCGAGGATCATCACGCCATGCGCGAGCTGATTGCCGGCCACCTCCGGGGCCGCGGTCTCGCGGTGGATGCCGTCGAGCGCGGCGACGAGGCGCTCGCGGCCATGGCCGTCGCCAGCTACGACGCCGTAATCCTTGATCTCGGATTGCCCGACATGGACGGCATGGAGGTGCTCCGGCGGTTGCGCGGCAGCCGCTACCCCGGCTTGCCGGCGCTGATTCTGACAGCGCGCGACAGTATCGAAGCCAGGGTCGGCGGCCTTGATGCCGGAGCGGACGATTACATCCTCAAGCCGTTCGATCTTGCCGAGCTGGAGGCACGCCTTCGTGCCGTCCTCCGCCGCCCCGGACTGCGGCGCGAGGCCGTCCACCGCCACGACGACTTATCCTTCGACCCAGCTTCCCGCACGGCGGCGGTGGACGGCACGCGCCTGGACCTAACGCGGCGAGAGGCTTCCGTGCTGGAGGAACTGATCCGCGCCGCCGGGCGAATTGTGGTGAAGGATGCGCTAGAGGACCGGCTCTATGGGTTCGACGACGATGTGAGCGGAAACGCGCTGGAGGCATCAGTCTCGCGGCTGCGGCGTAAGCTCGCAGCTGCGGGGTCGGCGACCGGCATCGAAGCCACGCGCGGCATCGGCTACCGCCTGAAGGCCGTTAACGGACCATGAGGCTATGGCTGGAGAGCCTGCGCGGCCGGCTCGTTGCATCCATGGTCCTGGTGTTCTCGCTCGGGCTCGGCGGGGCGTTGGCGTTGCGGCTCTTCGAAGCGCCTCAGACTTCCCTAAGCCAGCCCGCCACAGACCTGCTCCGCGAACCCTACCAGGACCTCTCCATCCTGCTGCCATTCGGGGTCGGCGCAGTTGCGCTTATCTGGTTGGTCAGCGGCTGGAGCCTGCGCCACCTCGCCTCGGCTTCCCGTGAGGCTGCGATCGTGGGTGCGTCCAACCCGGGCGCCCGCATCTCGACACGGAAGTTGCCTGGCGAAATCCGCCCCCTAGTCGACGCGGTCAACGGCGCCCTCGACCGGCTGGCCGAGGCCTACGTGGCCGAGCAGCGCTTCGTCGCCGACGCCGCGCATGAACTGCGCACGCCGCTCACGGTGCTGGGCTTGCGTCTACAGCGGGCGAAGCTGGACGGCGACCTGGATTGGTGCGCGATCGACCGGGACTTGGCGCAGGTCAATCGGCTGGCGGGCCAACTGCTTGACCTCGCCCGTAAGGAGCATGCGAGGCAAGCCGGCGCTTCGGCGGGCAGCGCCGTCACCAACTTGTCGCGTATCGCCCGGGAGGCTGCGGCGGCAGTTGTCCCGATCGCGGAACAGGCGGATCGGGCGCTCGAGGTCGAGCTGCCCCCGTCCCTGCTGGTGCGTGGCCGGCCGAACGACTTGCGCGACATGGTGCGCAATCTGCTCGACAACGCCGTCGCTCATGGCCGGGGGACCATCCGGCTTGTCGGGCAGGCCGACACGGCCCGCGGCGGCGTGGAGGAAGCCTGGATCATCGTGAGCGACGATGGGCCGGGCGTGCGGGCGGAGTTGGCCGAGGCGATGTTCGACCGCTTTCGCAAGGGCTGTGCAGAGTCCTCCGGTCATGGGCTCGGACTCGCGATCGTGCTGGAGGTCGTGCGCGGGCATGGGGGTTCTGTGGCGTTTCTGGCAGGTCCGAGCTGTCAGGTACGGGTTGTGCTGCCACTTGCAGGGTGATCGAAACACGGTCGGCCACCGGTCAATCCGCTGACGGGTCATGGAATTCGTGGTGTGACTGCTGGCCTTTGCGGGCGGGGTGGCGCTGATCGTCTGGGGGCCAAGGCTTGCGCCGAGCACCTCGGCCGCGCGTCTGTGCGTCTCGGCGTGAGCCGGAGGAGCTGGCGACGACCGTGACCGCCGCTCCCCGGCTCGCCTGGCATCACGCTGGGCGACGTGGTGGATGACGTGGTGGGCGCCAACGTCACGATCTACTTCGTGGCGCTGGGCGTGGGCCTATTTAGTGTCAGAGCAGAAAGGCCACGCAAGAGGCTGTCCGTCAAACGAACCGTGACCGGCCACCCCGGATGTGTCCGCCAGCCCTGGCAGAGTTACGAGAAAACGGACACATTCGTTTCCGGACGGGAAAACGGACACAGGCCGCCTTGGCGAACGTTGGCTACGCGCGGGTCAGCACGCTGGACCAGGACCTGTCGCTCCAGCTCGACGCACTGGCGGAGGCTGGGTGCGGCAAGATCTTCGAGGACCATGCCTCCGGCGCCCGCGCCGACCGCCAGGGCCTGCAAGCGGCGCTCGACTACGTGCGGGACGGCGAGGTACTGGTCGTCTGGAAGCTGGACCGGCTCGGGCGCTCGCTGCCCCACCTGATCGAGACCCTCACGGCGCTGTCCAAGCGCGGCGTTGGGTTCCGCTCGCTGACCGAGGCCATCGACACCACCACGCCGGGCGGGCGGCTCATCTTCCACATCTTCGGGGCGCTGGGCCAGTTCGAGCGCGACCTGATCCAGGAACGCACCCGCGCCGGTCTTGCCGCCGCCGCCGTGCGGGGCCGCAGGAGCGGACGCAAGCCCGTCATCACGGAAGACAAGCTGAAACGAGTGCGCGGGATGGTCGGCAAGGGCCTCACCGTGCGCGAGATCGCAACACGGTTGAGGGTCGGGAAAACAGCACTCTACGAAGCGCTCAGGGTCGAACCAGACTGACCGCCTGCCACCCAATCGCCGTCAGGCCATCCAAGTGGCGGCAGGTGACACGACTGTTGATGCTGGTGGCGAATTCGGTATCCAGCTACGCCGCAGCCTGAAGCGTGGCGAAGCGCGAGCAGCGTGTCTTTGCAACCGGAGTGCCGGCGAACCACTCTGCGACCCGGACGAGGTTGATCGCGGC
>JAABVA010006742.1_pt1 | contig 10114 bp, 5 predicted proteins | sample 5560331 | NCBI WGS metagenome assembly JAABVA01 (sample SAMN12812661, study PRJNA571458) | rock metagenome | isolation source: Antarctica rocks | place: Antarctica: Victoria Land, Mt New Zealand sud | collected 2016-01-07 | reverse complement strand
CCTAGTACCGACAGCGCTTTTCGCTCCAGCACCGCAGCGCCCCCACCGTGCAGTGCGGCGACCATGAACGCGCCGAGGTGGGTGCGGCGGGCCGCCGGATGGGTCGCGTCGAGGAGTGCGCCGACCAGGCCGGACCCGGCGGCGAGGACGGCCACCATGACGACCCCTCGGCGGTGCAGGCGGACACCGGCGACCGCGAGCGCGGTGACCGCGGTGCCGGCCACCGTGGCCGGCACCCCACCGAAGTCGGCGCCGAGGGCCGGCGAGCCGTCGAGGACCGCGAACGCCGACCCGGCGGCCACCACGACGGCGACCGCCCACCGGGTGCGCCCCCGGAGCAGCAGTGGGCCTGCGGCGGCACTCGCCCCGAGCAGGATCGCGGCGTCGGTTGCGGCCACGATCTCGTTGCCGAGGCCGTGGAAGCGGCTGCCGTCCACCGGCAGCAGGCCGACCACCGCCAGGTGTGACAGGGGTGAACCGGTGACCAGGTCGACCACCGTCACGACAGCGCTGAGGACCAGCACCGCCAGCACCGCGACGGTCTGGACAGCCAGCCCGCGGCTCCGCCGGAGGTCCCCGGCCACCGGTGGGATCGGTGGGGTCGGTGGGGGTGTGGACCGTCCCAGCAGAGCGCCCAGGGCCGTCGCCGCGCACGCGACGGCCACGGCCCACCCGGCTTGGGCGGCCCAGAGGGCGACCGCGGGACCTCGCAGACCGGTCCCGCCCGCGGCCCACCACGGCACCAGGCTCGCGAGGCGGGTCGCGACGGGGAGGGCGAGCACGGTCAGGGCGAGCACCTGCAGTACGCGGGACTGGAGTCGGTGGGGTGCTCGGGCGGCTCGGGAGCCGCGGCGGAGCAGCAGCTGTCCGCTGATCAGCCCCAGCACGCCGACACCTGAAACGGTGAACCAGCCCGGCACCGCCGCCCCGGCAACACGCGCCCTGACAGCGGTCGCCCGGAGACCGGCCAGACCTGGATGCCCCCCGACACGGGTCAGCACGGCCCCGACCGGCGCGGTGCCGCCGGGAACGGTGCCGCCCGGAGCGGTGCCCGCGGTGATGGTTCCAGCGGCGAGCAGGGTCGCCGTGAGGTCGGTGAGGGTCACGACGCCGGGCCAGTCGGTGCTGGTCGAGGTGACCGAGCCGCCGGTGCCGGCGCTCACCGGCCGGCCGGAGGGCCGTCCACCCGCGGGCACCGGCGCGACAGCGGACGCTGCGGGGCCACGGAGCGCGAGCAGCCCGAGCTGCGGCGTCGGACGGGTACCGACCGGGCCGTCCGCGACCGCGGCGAGCAGCACGGTCGTCCCCGCGGGCGCCGCCCGGGCCACGATCGCCCAAGCGCGCTCCGCCGCCGCTGGTCCGTTCCCGGCGTCGACGACGGTGACCCGGCACTCATCGAGCACCCCCGCTCCGAGAGCCGACAGGGGGGACCACCGGTCGACGGTCCCGTCGGCGCGGGCTGCGGCGAGAGCCGCGCCGGGCCCGACCGAGCCGACGCAGCCACCGTCGCCGGTCAGGGCAGCGCCCAGAAGACCCGGCGCGCTGCGGTAGGCGCCCGCGAGGTTCGACGACCGCAGGCCGGCCCAGCCCGCGACGTGGATGGCCACCGGGTCACCAGGCGCACGGCCCGGCCGACGCGGGGAGGCGGCGACCACGAGCTGACCACCGGCCCGTCGTGCCGCCGATGGCGGTGCCCGTCCGGCGAGCAGGGCGGGGAACGCCGGACAGCGGCTTCCGGACCACGGTGGGCCGGCGGCACGGGCACCCGCGGACAACGTGAGCCAGCCGTCGACCGGGCAGGTGGGCGTCTGGGCACTGCGGACGGACACCGACCCCACCGCGACGAGCCTCGAGGAGCTGTCAGCGAGCCCGGCGAGCACCGGCGTCCGGACCACGTCGACAGCGGACCAGCTGAGCCCGCTCACACCGATCAGCACGATGGCTCCGCTCGGGGCGGGTGCTGGACCCGGGACCGACGCGGGCGCTGCGACCTGCCGGCCGGCATGCGACCCGCCACCGCCGTCGCTGACCTGCCCGGCGGCGACCAATACCCGGACGGCCAGCGGGTGGGCCGAAGCCAGCGGCGAGGCCGTGGCCAGCAGGGCGATCATCGCGAGCGGGGAGACTGCGGCCAGGAGCACCGCAGCCAGGAGGCCGGCCGGACAGACCAGGGTCCTGCGGGCCGGCACCGTCTGACCGTAGGGCCAGCGGTCGCCGTCGGGCAGCGGGCCGCCCCGACGTGCGCGGCCCGCTGTGCGGTTACCAGCCGGGAGTTGATCGGCGCCGGGACCGCAGGGGACGCCGGGGGGGTTGTCGGGTCGACGGCTCGGGTGGGTGGGTGGATCGGTCTGCTACCGGCTATCGGTCTGTGGTGTGGGTGGCGGGTTTGGGGGTCGGTGGGTGGTCAACGCGAGTGGGGCCGGTGGACGACCACCCGGGCGGCGGTGGTGTAGACGGCCAGGAAGAACCCGTCCCCGATCAGCGCGGCCACTCGGAGGCCGCTGCTGGGTCCGCCTGCGCCGTCGGGTCGGATGGAGAACACCAACAGGGTGGACAGGGCGACCACGACCATCTGCTCGCGGGGGGACCCGAACAGGACCAACAGCACGAAGGGGACACAGAAGTACCAGGACCACACGACGCCGTTGAGCAGGGTCAAGGCGAGCAGGCTGTACGCGGCTGCCCGGGCGACCCCGACCCGCTCGACCCGCAGCGCGAGACCAACGGTGGCGAGGGCGCCGATCGACAGGCCCACCGCGGTCAGCCAGCCCGGGGCGGTCGCCACCGCCTGGCCCGGTGCGGGGCCGGGACCCACCCCGACCGCGGAGAACAGGTCGGTGAGGGCGTCCAGGGGGGTCAGGACGTTGTTGGCGCGCCCGGGGATCGACAGCGCGTTCAGCCAGCCGAACCCGAGACCGCACCCGAGGTTGATCCCGATGAACGTCCCCGCCGCCAGTCCGGTCAGCCCGGCCGCGCCGCGGACCCGCCCGCGGAAGGGTTCCCCGTCGTGTGGGGTCAGCAGCCGGCCCGCGACGATGAAGCCGGCCACGACGAGCGCTGTCACCTTCAACTGGCCCGCCAGCGCCGCCGCGACGACCGCGGGGATGTCGTGCCCGCGGTGGTGGGCGACCAGCGCGGTGAGGATGAGGGGCAGCACGAGGACGTCGAGGTGCAGACCGGACAAGAACGTGACCAGCAGCAGCGGGTTCGCGATGACGAGCCACACCACGGGGGCCTGGGACAGTCGGCCGGCGGAGGTGAGGCTGATCAGCAGCGGTGCGGACCCGGCGAGGGCCGCCACGGTGAGTACCCGGAGGGTGACGACCCCACCGGACAGGCTGCCACCCACGGAGTGGGCGATCAGCTGGAGTAGGCGCAGGGCCAGCGGGGAGTACGGGCTGGGACTGTCCCGCCAGAAGACGCTGAGGTTGGCAGAGTAGTCACCGCGGCCGAGCATTCCCCAGCCGACCTGATACGGGTCGAAACCGCGGTCGACGAGCTGTCCGATCGCGACATAGGTCCAGGGATCTTCACTGAACAGCGCCGGCGCGAGAGCCAGCGGCGCCCCCGCTGCGACCGCGAACCCGAGAACTCCCCGCACACCGGCCCGCCGCCGCAGGACCCCGACTCCCAGGGCCAGCCAGGCCACCACGACGAGGGCGACCCCGACGATCCCCGCGACCTGGGCCGCGCTGTTCCCGTGCGCCGGCCACAGCGACCGCAGACCCGATCCCGGCCAGGGCACCCGGCGGCCGTTGCCACCCACGAACGCCGACGCCGCAGCCAGACACGACCCGAGCAGGCCCACGCCGATGCACAGACCCACCGGGACATCCGGGACCCCGGTCACAGCGCGGCGGACCCGGGCGGTCAGCTGCTGGTCCACCCACCGCCGACGCACACCCCGACCGCCGCTGTTGCCAGATCCCGCCGACCCCGGGCCCGACCGAGCCCCTGCGGGCAGCTCCACCGGATGGGGTCCACCTGTGGTGACCGCCTCCGGCGTCATCCTCGCCGGCACCGGCCGTCCCGGTCGGGCGTCGACCCGGTCACCGGGGTAACTCGGAGTGTGTCCAACACCGTGCCAGTCAACCGCTCCGCCTCAGCCCACCCCGGTCGGGTCGAGACACTGTCGCTGTTCAGCGCTGCCGTGGAGGGTGGCTGCGGGGACGCAGCCGGGAGGGCGGGGCCCGGCGGGGGCCGGCGGGTCCGGTCGGAGATGACCAGCAGAAGGGCGATCACGATCCAGTTCGACACCAGGGAGGAACCACCGGCAGACAAGAACGGGGTGGTCAACCCGGCCAGCGGGATCAGCTTGGTGACCCCGCCGAGGACGATGAACACCTGCAGGGCCAGGGTGGAGGACAGGCCGAGGGCGAGGAGCTTCCCGAACGCGTCCCGGCACATCAGCGCCGTCCGCAGCCCCCGTTCGATGATCAGGCCGTAGAGCAGGATGACGGCCATCAGACCGGTGAGGCCGAGGTTCTCCGCGAGGGTCGCGGCGATGAAGTCGCTCTGCGCGAGGGGAACCATCTGCGGTTGGCCCAGCCCCAGTCCGGTACCCAACAGTCCCCCGTTGGCCATCCCGAACAGCGACTGCACGACCTGGTACCCCGCGTCGGCGTTGTGCGCCGCGAAGGGGTGCAGCCACACATCGAACCGTTCCCGGACATAGGAGTACCGGTGGTAGGCGTACACCGCGCCGCCGGTGAAGAGCGCAGCTCCCAACACGACCCAGCTGACCCGCTCGGTCGCCACGTACAACATCACCACGAACAGCCCGAACAGCAGCAGCGAGATACCCAGTCCCTGCTCGAACACCAACACGCCCACGCTGAGCAGCCACACCACCACGATCGGCCCTAGATCGCGGGCCCGGGGCAGGTCGATCCCGGCGACCCGCCGCCCGGCCACGGCGAGCGCGTCGCGGGTGACCGCGAGGTAGCCGGCGAAGAACATGGCCAGCGCGACCTTCGCGACCTCGCCAGGTTGGAAGGACAACCCGCCCACCGCGATCCAGATCCGGGCACCGAAGATCCGCACCCCCAGTCCCGGCACCAGCGGTGCCGCGAGCAGGACAACCGCCGCGGCCCCACTGAGGTAGGTGACCCGCTCCAGGATCCGGTGATCGCGGACGACCAGCACCACCGCGACCGCCAGCACGATCCCCAGCGCGGTCCACACCAGCTGCGTGTCGGCCACCCGCCGAGGCACCCGGTGCCCCGCCGCGGTGGCCGACCCGGCCGCGACGTCGTCCAGGACGTGGATCAGCACCAACCCCAGCCCGTTGAGGACGGTCGCCGCCGGGAGCAGCACCGGATCGGCCCACCGCAGCCGCGCCCGGATCACGCCGTGCGCGACCAACACCAGGACCGCGAGCCCAGCCAACGGCCACACCCGGGTGGTCTCCACCCGCCCCTCGCGGTTCAGCCCGACGCTGGCGTACGCGGCCGCGCTGACCGACAGCGCGAGCAGCACCAACACCAACTCCGCGCCCCGGCCGCTGCGTACCCGCCGGGTGACCGCACCAGCTGACCTGCTCACCCATCCCCCCGGATGCGGCGCTGACCGGCTGCCCCCGCGGGGACAGCCGCCCGTCCACCGACCACGTCCCGTCCGCGTCCCACGACGCCATCCTGACCGCACAGGCAGCCCCAACCGTGCACAGCCCTCCGATGAAGCAAATTGGGGAGCGGATGCGGTCGGTCGGCTGCCGGTTGGCATCGCTGGGGGCGGCCCGGTGTGGCGGGCCGGGTGGCGGGTGCTGCTCGACCTACGGTGCTTCCCGGCCGAGGTGGCAGGCCGGGCCACCGGGCGTGCCGGTGAGCGGGAGATCGGGAGGTGTGCGTCGATGGGAGTTCCTGCGTCCGGTGGTGGCCCCCGTCGGCGGCACCGACTTCTCGGTCTGCCCGGCCGGTCGGGTGGGCCGGTAGGGAGGGGGCGGCTGGCCGCGCGGCGGCTGGGGGCGGTCGCGGCGCTGGTGGTGGTCGCCCTGATCGGTTACACCGGCTGGCAGTACCTGGCGCTGTCGACGGGGTTGACCCGATCGGGGATCCTGTCCGGGTCCCGTGGCGGTGCTGACACGAACATCCTGCTGATGGGGTTGGACAGCCGCCTGGACGAGCACGGCCACGCGCTGCCGGCTTCGGTGTACAAGGCCCTCCACACCGGAAACTCCCAGGTCGGCGGTCAGAACGCCAACGTGCTGATCCTTCTCCACATCCCTGCTAACGGCCGGCGGGCGACCGCGTTGTCCATTCCCCGCGACGACTACGTCCAGCTGGCCGGGTGCCCGGACGGGGTGTGCCGGGGCAAGATCAAACAGGCGTACGGGTTGGCGTTGGACCAGGAGTCGCGGGTACTGGTCCATGAGCAGAACGCGCCCTCCGGGGACAGGCGGGAGCAGATCCTCCGCGACGCGGGCCGAGTCGCGGAGATCAAGACCGCGCAGCAGTTCCTCGGTGGTGTGACGATCACCCACTTCGTCGAGGTGACCATGGTCGGGTTCTACCAGCTCGCGGAGGTCGTGCAACCCATCACCGTCTGCTTGGCTGAGGACACCAAAGACATGTACTCGGGGGCGGATTTCCATCGTGGACGTCAACGCCTGAACGCCCGGCAGGCCCTCGCGTTCGTCCGCCAACGCCGTGACACCGCCCACCCGGGTCTACCGTTCACCGACCTGGACCGTGAACGCCGCCAACAGGCGTTCATCGCGTCGCTGGCTTACCAGTTCAAGCAGGCCGGGACCTTCACCGACCCGACCACGCTGTCCGGGCTGATCAATGTCGCCAAGGCCAACATCGCCGTCGACACGGGGCTGAACCTGTTGTCCTTCGCGGGGCAGGCGCAGACCCTCGCCGGTGGGAACATCACCTACTACACCCTGCCGGTCGACCACTTCGGGACCACCCCCTCCGGTGAGAACGTCAACATCGTCAACCTCCCCCTCATCCGGAGCACCGTCCACCGCCTGCTCGCCGACACCATCAGCGCGGACCACCCCGCGCCACCGGTTCAGGCGACCCCCTCCGCCCAGACGCGGCACCTACCAGGGCGCCCATCGACCTCCGCGGTCACGGCGAGCGCGGTGGGCGGGACCGACGCCGGGGGCAGCGGGCCGCCCCCGACGGCGCTCACCGCCCTCCGCGGGGGGTGGATCCCCTGCGTGAAGTAGTCGGGCCACCACTGCAGAAGCACGGCGTCAGGCTGGTCGCCGCTTTCCGCTACCGGCGGCGGGTGCCCTGCGGGGTGTACATGCCGCCGTACTGCTGCTGCCAGGTCGTGACACCGGCGCGGGCAGCGGCGGCGTTGTAGGCGCAGCTCGCTCCGACGTTGGTGGTGACACTCGTCCGGTCCGCGGGGCGGCCCGCACCAGCTGCGGCCGCGGGCGGGGTCGAGACGGCGGCCCCGGTGGCGGGGGTGCCCGTGGGGTGCCCGGCCGCGGCGGGGGACCGCACGCGGGTGGCGGCAGTGGCGGTCGGGGTGGGGTCGGTTCTGGTGATGGCCTGGGCGATCGCCGCGGCCGCGGCTGACCAGACGGGGTGGTCGTTGGTGCCCATTCCGCTGACCCCGGGGATCCCTGGTGAGGCCGGGCGTAACGTGAGAGAGGCCAACACCCTGGTTCGGCGGACCTTGAGGCCGAGTTGGGCCAGCGGGTCAAGCAGGCGGGCGGGGACATTGGTGCGGACGTTGTCCTGCAGCGTCGCCGCGAGAGCGGCGTAGCTGGTGAGCAGCGTGGTCGGCGCGGTCTGCGCGATGATCGCGTTGATCACACACTTCTGGCGGTTGATCCGGTCGTAGTCGTCGGAGGAGAACCGGCCGCGGGCAAACCACAGGGCGTTCGCCCCGTCCAGATGCTGACGGGGGGCGGGCATCAGCCACCGCGACGGGTACGCGGTGACCGTGTTCCCGGTCACGGTGTCGTGCTGGCCGCCGACCGGGATGGGGGTGTTGATGTCGACGGTGACCCCACCGATCGCGTCGACCAGGGACCGGAACGCGGTCAGATTCACCAGCAGGTAGTAGTCGATCGGCAGGTGCAGGGAGTACTGCAGTCCCAGCGCGAGCGCATCAGCGCCGGGATTGTCCGTCGACGCCGCCGGGAACAGACCCGGGTGCGCGGCCGGGACATCGTTGTAGATCGCGTTGACCGGGTTGTCCCCGGTGCAGCCCACCGCCGGGTCCGCAACCCAGCCCCGCGGGTAGGCGGCCGCCAGAGCCGTGCCCGGCTTCCACTCCAAGCGGCACAGGTTGCGGGGAACCGACACCAACAGCACCTTCCCGGTCACGGTGTCGATGCTGGCGATGGCCATCGAGTCGGTCCGTACCCCGGGCCGTCCGGTGGCCCCGTCGCCGCCGATGACCAGGATGCTCACCCGCGGTTTGGACCAGCGGTAACCCGCGGCGGCAGCCGACGCCCCCGGGGAGGGGCGCACCGCCACGGTCCCGGAGGGGCCGACACCGGCGGCGGGGCCGACACCGGCACCGACGGTGGCGCCCGCGGTCAGCTGGGACCGGCCGCCCCGGAACACCGCTTGCAGCGTCGCCCGGGCCGTCAACGCCACGTTCGCCCCGATGACCAGCGGGGTGGACACCGCCAGACACAGGACCCCCACCAGCAGCGCCCCCCACACCCGCTCCCCGGAGCCCGCCGCCGGCGGCCGAAGCGCCCGGTGGCTGACCACGATGATCGCTGACCACACCACCGCCGCAGCAACCGCGGCCACCGCCCCCATCCGCAACGCGCCCGTGTCCAACCCACGAGACACCACAGCCGAGGAGTCCGTTCCCACGTAGCTGACCGCGGCGATCACAGCAGCAGCGGACCCGGCCAGGACGGCCACCCCGCCGCGCCACCGGCCCGCCGCGATCAGACCCACCCCGGGAACCACCCCCAGAACCGTCCACACCGCCACCGCGATCGCCGACCGGCCCCGCCCACCGTCGCCGCCCGTCCCCGGCGGGTCCCCCGAACCGTTCAGCACCCCACCACTGTCCCGCACCAGCACCCCACCCGAACGGACCCAGGTGAACGCCCCACTGAAGAGACCGGCCGGGCCGGGAGGCGCTGGCCGGTTCGGGAGCCCCGTCGGGATCGGCCGCGCCGACCACCGTGGCTCCGGACTGGTCCCTCGAGCGGCGCGCCGAGGAGTACCGCACCACGTCCGTGCGCTCGACCCCTAATGGCCACAGCAGGGCTGGCCGGGTACTTTCCGAGCTGCGACACCCGTGGATCGGCGGTCAGCGAGCCGCACCCACGCGGCCCCACCGCCAGCCGCGGCCAACTCCGATGGGGGAGCCCTGATGGCATCACATCCCGCGGCTGAGCACCACACCCAGGCAGCTGAGCACCACAAGGAGGCGGCCAAGCACCACGAGCAGGCCGCGGAACACCTCGAGCAGGGCAACCACGGCCAGGCCGCTGAACACGCCCACCACGCCCAGGGACATCACACCCTCGCGACCCACCACATGGAAGAAGCCGCGAAGTCCCACACCACCCACCCGGCGTCAGCGAAGCAGCCGTCCGCCTGACAACCCACCGCCCCGGGCCGCCCGCCCTTCTCGGAGCGGCCCGGGAGGCGCCCGCGAAGCCGGCGTCTGCCGCTGGCGGCAGCTGGCGGCAGCTGGCGCAACCCCACACGGAGGGTGCCGATCAGTCCTCTGTGGCGTTCGCGCCTTAGCCCGGATCCACCGCGGTTTGTGGTGTTGAGGGCTGATCGCGGGGTCTGAGGGCGCGGCTGGGGTGTTTCTGTTTCGTCCCGTGCGTGTCCGGCCGGTCTGCCGGCTTCTCCGGTCCTGGTCGTCGGGACGGGTGGAAGGTCAGTAGCGGAGGGGGATGGCCTGGATCGCGCGGAGGGCGGTGGTGATCGCTGGGGCCCAGGGCCAGCCGGCGGGGAGTCGGAGATGTCGCCGGCGCCCGGACCGGACGAGCCGGCCGGGAACGGTGAACACTCGCCGGCGGAGGGTTCCGGCGGTCGCCGCGGCCAGGTCCGGTCCGGCGAGCCGGGCGACGGCGCGGCCGAGGTTGTGGGCCATCGCGGTGAGGGCGAGCCAGGCTGCGTTCGCGCCGAACCGGCCCGAGGGCAGGTGCGCGAGTCCGGCCGACTTC
>JAABVA010006741.1_pt1 | contig 10115 bp, 8 predicted proteins | sample 5560331 | NCBI WGS metagenome assembly JAABVA01 (sample SAMN12812661, study PRJNA571458) | rock metagenome | isolation source: Antarctica rocks | place: Antarctica: Victoria Land, Mt New Zealand sud | collected 2016-01-07 | reverse complement strand
GGAAACCGAATCGCGTCACGGCGTAAAGACTCTTAGGGAAAGGAAACCGGCGGTCGGGCAATAAGGCTGCGAGGAACGTGCTCCCGTACTCGCTTGCACTGTGCGAGGGCTGGTGCCACGCGAGTGCCGGGCATCGTACGGCGCCGGTCTCCCACGTTGACGACTACTATCGACCCATCAGGATTAGATCCGGTCGCGAGCAGGATCCGACGGGTGGGAGCAGCGCGCGAGGATGACCCGGTCAGTTGCCCAGCGTCACGATCCTGCCGTCGGGCATGACCCGCCGCACCGCCGCGGCTGCGAGGTCGACGATGAACAGATCGCCGGCAGGACCAACAGCGAGGTCACCCGGCGTCGTGACCGTCGCCGCGGTGGCCGGACCACCGTCGCCGGTCGAGCCCGGCGCACCCGTGCCGGCGACCGTGTGCACCGTGCCGTCGAGCTCGATCCGACGTACACGGTGGCCCGCACCCTCGCTCACGTACAGCCGCCCGACCGGGTCGACCGCGATGTCCCGGGGATCGTCGAGCTGCGCCAGTGCGGCCTGGCCGCCGTCACCGCGTCCGCCGGGCACCCCGGTCCCCGCGAGCCGACTGGTGCGGCCGTCGCGGTCGACCCGGTAGACGCTGTTGGTCCCGCCATCGGCGAAGCAGACCGACAGGTCGTTCAGCACGGCAAGGAGTGCGGGCCGGGCGGGGTCCCGCACCGGCTGTGGCGCAGGACCGGCTGCACGGAGCGGGTGCACGTCGCCCCGGGCGTCTGCCCGCAGGACGCGATTGCCGGTGAGCTCGCCGACGTAGATGAGCCCGTGCCGGTCGACCGCGACGGCGTCGGGCGACTGGAGCATCGCTCGCAGGCCGAGTGATCGGCGCTTGTCGCGGAGCCGGCCGTCGAGGCTGCGGACGCCGCCGTCAGCACCGACCAGACGCAGGTTGCTCGCCTCCGGACCGACGACGTGCAGCAACCCGGCGGCGTCGAAGACGAGGCCGTCCGGGCAGTCGCTGCGGCCGGTTGCCACCGGATGGCCGTCGGCCGACGTGCCGCTGCCCGGAGTGCCAGCCAAGCGGACTGGCTCCCCATACCGGTCCAGACGGACCACTCTGTCCGGGGTGCAGGACGCGACGTAGAGCCGGGCGACCGCCGCAGTCGCAGTCGCAGGAGGAGGTAGCGGTCCCGGAGAGTGCGCAGGACGTGGCCCCCGCAGGACGAGCACGGCCGCGCTGGCGGCCGCCAGGACGGCGAGCGCGAGTCCACCTCGCGGGACCCGGCGCGGCGGACGGTCCGACCCCGCGGCGAGGACGTCTGGTCCTGCGGGCGTCACCGGCGATCGTGGACGTGCTCGCCGACCAAGCGGTCGTAGACCTGCTGCAGAAAGTCCTGCAGCGCGGGGAGAGGCCGACGGTGCTGTGGCAACACCTCAAGCACGTTCACGCCGACCTTCGCCCGGCCGCTCCCGCCGAGGGTGCGCGGCGTCATGACGGGTGGCGTCCTGTCCGGGGCGAGGTGAGCGGGAGTGCGCTACGACACACGGGGCGGTGCGACGCTCGCGCGCACGATCAGCTGGGGCGCGATCACGGCGCGCTCAGTGTCGTGCACACCGGTCTCGATCGCCCGCAGCAGGGCAGCCAGGCTGAGCCGGCCGACCTCCGCAAAGTCCTGTCGCATCGTGGTCAACGGCGGGGAGAAGTACTCGGCTTCCGGGATGTCGTCGACACCGACGATGCTGACGTCCACGGGGACCCGGCGACCCTGCTCACCGAGCGCCCGCAGGAGCCCGAGCGCCATCTGATCGTTGCTGGCGAACACGGCGGTGAGCCCCGACATGCGGGCCAGCACGCGGCCCGCCTCGTACCCGGAGCGGGGGCTCCAGTCGCCGTTGATGGGTGGCGGCACCTCGGCTCCGGCGTCCGTCAGTGCGTCCCGCCAGCCCTGCGCACGCCCGTCGGCCTCGAAGAAGCCCGGCGGCCCCGTGACGTGCCAGACGGTCGCGTGGCCGGCGTCGAGCAGGTGCTGCGTAGCTGTCCGCCCGACTGCCGCCTGGTCGACCGAGACGACGGCGACATCCCCCTCCGGATTGCCCTCGACGGCGACCAGGGGCAGCCCGGCGGCGGCCTGGAGCAGCGCGGAGGCGCTGCTGGCCGCCGGGGCGATGACGATCATGCCTTCTACACCTTGCCGCACCAGCAGGCCGGCACGCTGCTGCAGCACGAGCGGATCGGTCGACGGGAGGTCCACGACCGCGACGGTGTACTGCGCCTCACGTGCCGCTGCCTGAACGCCGGCCAAGGTCGACGCCGGCCCGAACAAGGTGCCCGACATGCTCAGCACACCAAGGGTGCGCGAGCGGCCGGTGGCGAGCGCGCGGGCCGCCGTGTTCGGTCGGTAGCCGAGCTGATCGACGGCGGCGAGCACGAGTGCCCGTGTCCTGGGGCTGACGCTGGGGTGCCCGTTGAGCACCCGCGAGACCGTCTGATGAGACACCCCTGCGAACGTCGCGACGTCGGTCATCGCCGGCGGACGGCCACGGGGGGCGAACCGCGGCACGAACGCCTCCTGCGGGACGTCGTGGGCCTGTGGCTGCATGCTTGCCCTCTTCCCTTCGTGGCGTGCTGGGTCCGTGCCCGGCCCCTTGACTCAGGCGCCGTTCTTCTTCTTGTTGTAGACGTCGAACCCGACCGCGGCGAGGAGCACAAGACCCTTGATCACCTGCTGGTAGTCGGTGCCGATCCCGATGAGCGACATGCCGTTGTTGAGCACGCCCAGCACCACCCCGCCAATGATGGCCCCGAACACCGTGCCCACCCCGCCGCTGGCAGAGGCGCCGCCGATGAACGCAGCCGCGATCGCCTCGAGCTCGAAGTTGATCCCGGCGTTCGGCGTCCCCGCGTTGAGCCGGGCGGCGAAGACCAGGCCCGCCAGAGCCGACAGCACGCCCATGTTCACGAACACCAGGAACGTGACGTGCTTGTTCTTGACCCCGGACAGGGCGGCTGCGGCCTTGTTCCCGCCGATCGCGTAGACGTGGCGGCCGATGACAGTGGTGCGCATGACAAATCCGTAGACAAGCAGCAGCACACCGAGGATGAGCAGCACGACAGGTGCGCCGCGGTAGCTGGCGAGCAGCAGCGTGAAGACGGCAGTGACGACGACGATCGACGCGCACTTGGCGTAGAAGAAGGGCGCCGGTAGCGACGGGAAGCTGTAGCGGCGCTCCATCCGGCGGCGGCGGACCTCGAAGAACAGGGCACACAGGACCGCCAGGAGCCCGAGCAGCAGCGTAAGGTTGTGGTAGTTCGTGGTCGGTCCGACAGCGGGCAGGAAGCCGCTACTGAGCTTTTGGAAGCCGGCCGGGAACGGCGCAATCGACTGGCTCTTGAGCAGGATCTGCGTGCCGCCACGAAAGAGCAGCATCCCGGCAAGGGTGACGATGAACGAGGGGATGCCGACGTAGGCGATCCAGTAGCCCTGGAAGGCGCCGGCCGCCGCACCGATGAGCAGAGCGAGGACCACGGCGAGCGGCCACGGGACGTCATGGCGCACCATGAGCGTGGCCCCGGCGGCTCCGATGAAGCCAGCGATCGAGCCGACCGACAGGTCGATGTGACCGTTGATGATCACGATGACCATGCCGATGGACAGGATCAGGATGTAGCTGTTCTGCTGGATCAGGTTGGTGACGTTGAGCGGCTTCAGCAAGATGCCGCCGCTGAGTACCTGGAACAGCACCACGATGACGGCAAGGGCAACGAGCATCCCGTACTGGCGGATGTTGCTACGGAACAGCTCGCGCAGCTGCGCACCCATCCCGGCCGATGGCTCGACCGGCTCGGACTTCTTCTCCATCGTCATCGTCATGGTTCAGCCCCTCGTCATGGTCATGTAGCGCATCAGCAGCTCCTGCGTGGCGTCCTTCCGGGGCACCTCACCGGTCATGCGGCCCTCGGCGAGGGTGTAGATGCGGTCGCACATCCCCATCAACTCCGGCAGCTCGCTGGAGATGATGACGACGGCCTTGCCCTTCGCTGCCAGCTCGTTGATGACGGTGTAGATCTCGAACTTCGCGCCGACATCGATGCCGCGCGTTGGTTCATCCAGGATGAGCACGTCCGGGTCGGAGAAGATCCACTTCGCAAGGACGACCTTCTGCTGGTTGCCGCCGCTGAGCTTGCCGGCGACCGAGGCGACCGTCGGGGCCTTGATGCCCAGGTTGCGCCGAAAGCCCTCGGCCACGACCGACTCCGCCGAGCCGTTCACCACCCCGCGCGAACTCACCTTGCCGAGCGAGGCCAGCGAGACGTTCTTCGCAATGCTCTCGAGCAGATGCAGGCCGAAGTGCTTGCGGTCCTCGGTGACGTAGGCGATGCCTTGGTCGATCGCCTCGGAGACAGTGCGCGTGCTGATCTGCGCACCGTCCTTCCAGACGGTGCCCATCGAGTCCCGCCCGTAGGAGCGGCCGAACACGCTCATGGCCAGCTCCGTGCGTCCGGCGCCCATCAGCCCGGCGATGCCGACGACTTCGCCCCGCCGGACCTGGAAGCTCGCGCCGTCCACGACCTTGCGTTGGTGGTTGATCGGGTGATGCACCGTCCAGTCGCGGACTTCGAGCACGACGTCGCCGATGTCGGGGGTGCGCTCGGGGAAGCGGGAATCGAGGTCGCGACCGACCATTGCCCGGATGATGCGCTCCTCGGAGATGGCGCCTTCCACGACGGCCATCGTCTCGATGGTGCGGCCGTCGCGGATCACCGTCAGCGAGTCGGCGACGCGGGTGATCTCGTTCAGCTTGTGCGAGATGATGATGCAGGTGATGCCCTCGTCCTTGAGCCCGAGCAGCAGGTCGAGCAGCTTGCGGCTGTCGTCGTCGTTCAGTGCAGCCGTCGGTTCGTCGAGAATGAGCAGCTTCACGCGCTTCGACAGGGCCTTGGCGATCTCCACCAGCTGCTGTTTGCCGACCCCGATGTCTGCGACACGTGCGTTCGGGTTCTCGCGCAGGCCGACCCGTCGCAGCAGGTCGACGGCGTGGCGGGTGGTCTCGTTCCAGTTCACGATCCCACAGGAGGCGTGCTCGTTGCCCAGGAAGATGTTCTCCGCGATGGAAAGGAATGGGACCAGGGCGAGCTCCTGGTGGATGATCACGATGCCCTCAGCCTCGCTGCCCCGGATGTCTTTAAAGGCCATCGGCCGTCCCTCGTACATGATGTCGCCCTCGTAGGAGCCCACGGGGTACACGCCGCTGAGCACCTTCATCAGCGTCGACTTGCCGGCGCCGTTCTCCCCGCAGACGGCGTGGATCTCGCCACGCCGCACGGACAGGTTGACGTCGGACAGGGCGCGGACGCCCGGGAACGACTTCCCGATCGCCGTCATCTGCAGCAGGAGGTCCGTCATGGCTCGCCTTCCTCGTTCGGGTCGCCCGGTGGCGCGCAGGCTGCACGCCACCGGGCACTGGGGTGCGGGAGGACGGACCTAGTGACCGAGCTGGGCGGCGGTGTAGTAACCGCCGGCCACGAGGACCTGCTTGTAGTTGCTCTTGTCGACGCTGACCGGCTGCAGGAGGAAGGCCGGCACGACCTTCACGCCGTTGTTGTAGCTCTTGGTGTCGTTGACCTCGGGCTCGGTGCCGGACAGCGCGGCCTGACCCATCTTCACCGCGACGGCGGCGAGCTTGCGGGTGTCCTTGTAGACCGTCATCGTCTGCTCACCCGAGATGATCGACTTCACCGACGCCAGCTCGGCGTCCTGCCCGGTGACGATCGGGAGCGCTTTGCCGGCCGAGCCGTAGCCAACTCCCTTGAGTGAGGACAAGATGCCGATCGAGATGCCGTCGTAGGGCGACAGGACGGCGTCCACCTTTGCGCTGGTGTACTTGGTCAGCAGGTCGTCCATGCGCTTCTGCGCCACGCCGCCGTCCCAGCGCAGGGTGCCGACCTGGTTGTACGCCGTCTGGCCGCTGCGTACGACGAGCTTCTTGCTGTCGAGGTAGGGCTGGAACTGGCTCATAGCGCCGTCGAAGAAGAACTTCGCGTTGTTGTCGTCCGGCGAGCCGGCGAACAGCTCGAGGTTGAACGGGCCCTTGCCGCTCTTGAGGCCGAGCTTGTCGACGATGTAGCCGCCCTGCACCTGGCCGACCTTAAAGTTGTCGAAGGAGGCGTAGTAGCTGACGGCGTTGGTACCCCGGATGAGCCGGTCGTAGGAGATGACCTTGATCCCGGCCGCCTTCGCCGAGTCGAGCACGCTGGTCAGGGATGAGCCGTCGATGGCGGCGACCACGAGCAGCTTCTCGCCCTTGGTGATCATGCCCTCGATCTGCTGGACCTGGTTTTCGACGACGTTGTCGCCGTACTGCAGGTCGGTCTTGAAGCCAGCCGCCTGGAACTGCTTGACCATGTTGTTGCCGTCGGCGATCCACCGCTCGGAGACCTTCGTCGGCATGGAGATGCCGACGGTGCCCCCCTTGCTGGCGTTGCCGACCGCTGCGGTCGCCTTGCTGGACGTGCCGCTGCTGGCCGTGCCGTTGCTGGACTGGCCGCAAGCCGCGGCCAGGACCAGCATGGCCCCGACCATCGCCACGCGCGGAAGAGAAGTACGCACCCGAATCCTCCTGTCAGTGCCGCGGTCTCGGTGACCGGGCTCGTGCCGTGCTGTGCGCCGCAGGCCGGGAGGCCGCGGAGTCGTGGCACTAGAGCCGCGAGGCGAGCCGGTGGTACGCCGCGTTCCAGCGCACCTCCCGCTGGAAGTCTCGTAGCGTGGTGTCGGCGTCGATGACCAGCAGCTCGGTGCCGAACAGCGACGCGAGGTCAGTCAGTGCGTCGGTGCCGAGAGCCGCGGTCAGAACCGTGTGGTGCGGGCCGCCGGCCAGCAGCCAGGCCTCGGCCGACGTCGACAGGCTCGGCCGCGGCTCCCAGACCGCGTGCGCGACCGGCAGCTTCGGCAGCGGCTCGTCCGGCGACACGAGGTCGATCTCGTTGGCCACGAGACGGAAGCGGTCCCCGAGGTCGAGCAGGCCGACGACGACGGCCGGACCGGGGTCGGCGGTGAAGACCAGGCGCACGGGGTCCTCCCGTCCGCCGATGCCGAGCGGGTGTACCTCGCAGCTGGGCCGCGAGGCGGTGAGGCTCGGGCAGACCTCGAGCATGTGTGCGCCGAGGACACGCTGGGGGCCGGGACCCAGGTGGTAGGTGTAGTCCTCCATGAAGGACGTGCCGCCCGCAGACCCCACCGCCATCGTCTTCAGCACGCACAGCAGGGCGGCGGTCTTCCAGTCGCCCTCGCCCCCGAAGCCGTAGCCGTCGGCCATGAGCCGCTGCACGGCGAGGCCCGGCAGCTGCCGCAGCCCCCCGAGGTCCTCGAAGTTGGTGGTGAAGGCCGTGAAGCCGCCGTCCTCGAGGAACCCGCGCAGACCCAGCTCGACCTGCCCCGCGTAGCGCAGCGACTCGACCCGCTCACCACCCGCCCGCAGCTCCGGCGCGACGTCGTAGCTCTGCTCGTACTCGGCCACGAGGTCGTCCAGCTCGGCCTTCCCGACCGCGTCGACCCGCTCCACCAGGTCGTTGACGCTCCAGGTGTTGACCTCGATCCCGAAGCGGATCTGGGCCTCCACCTTGTCGGCCTCGGTGACGGCGACGTGGCGCATGTTGTCGCCGAAACGGGCCAGCCGCAGGGTGCGCGCGGCCTGCCAGCCGGTCGCGGCACGCATCCAGGTGCCGACACGTCGGGCGGTCGTCGGGTCGCTCGCGTGTCCGGCGACCGTCTTGCGCTCGATCCGCAGCCGGGTCTGGATGAAGCCGAACTCGCGGTCGCCGTGCGCCGCCTGGTTCAGGTTCATGAAGTCCATGTCGATCTCCGACCACGGGAGCGACACGTTCGCCTGGGTGTGCAGGTGCAGCAGCGGCTTGCGCAGCGCGTCCAACCCGCCGATCCACATCTTCGCGGGGGAGAAGGTGTGCATCCAGGCGATCACGCCGATGCAGCCGTCGTCGGAGGTGGCGTCAAGACAGGCCCGCCGGATGCCATCAGCGGTCGTGACCACCGGCTTCCAGACGATGCGCACGGGTACGTCGGGCATGGCGGCCAGCTCGTCGGCCACCTGCCGCGACTGGTCGGCGACCTGCCGCAGCACGTCCTCGCCGTACAGGCCCTGGCTGCCGGTGAGGAACCAGACCTCCGCGTCGTGCGACGGGCCGCTCATGTGCGGACTCCCTGCTGTCCGTAGACGTTCTGGTACCGGTCGTGCAGCCGGTCGACGGCGGTCGCCGGGATCGGCAGGGGGGTCGCCAGCTGGCGCGCGAGGTGCACGGAGCGGCAGACGTCCTCGCACATGACCGCGGCCTTCACCGCGTCGCGTGCTGTCCGGCCGATGGTGAACGGCCCGTGGTTGGCCATCAGGACCGCTGGGCTGCGGGAGCCGCACAACGTCGACACGATGCCTTGGCCGATGTCATCACTGCCGATCAGCGCGAACGGGCCGACGGGGATCTCGCCGCCGAACTCGTCGGCCATCGCCGTCAGCACGCAGGGCACCGGCTCCGCCTGGGCCGCCCAGGCCACGGCGTAGGGCGAGTGCGTGTGTACGACTCCGCCCACCTCGGGCATGTGCCGGTAGACGTAGGCATGGGCCGCGGTGTCGCTGGAGGGCGACTGGCCGCCGTCGATGACGGCGCCGTCCAGGTCGCAAACGATCATGTTGTCGGGCCGGAGGTCGTCGTAGGACACGCCGCTCGGCTTGATGACCATCAGGTCGTTCCCCGGGACGCGGGCGGAGACGTTGCCCGCGGTCCAGACGACGAGACCGTAGCGAACGAGCTCGGCGTGCAGCTGAGCGACGTCCTCGCGGACCGCCTGCACCGTGCCGGTCTCAGCGAGGGAGGTCATGCCGCACCAGCTGCGGCGGCGCTCGTCTCGAGGGCCGGACCCGCGCCGGCGCCGGTCCGGCGACGCATGGCCCGTAGGCGGTGCATCACGTCGTTACCACCCCGTCCGAAGTGCTCGTGCAGCAGCCGGTACTCGGCGAACAACTCGTCGTAGCGGTCGGCGGCATCCTGCTCCGGCGTCCAGACCGCCCGATTGCGCCCGCCCATCGCCGCGGAGGCCGCCCGGATATCGCGGTAACAACCTGCCGCGACAGCGGCATGAATGGCGCTGCCGAGGGCCGGCCCCTGCTCGCTCGGCAGCACGCTCAACGGGCGCCGCAGCACATCGGCGTACACCTGCATGAGGAACGCGTTCTTGAGCAGACCACCCGCGAGGACGACCTCGGTCACCGGCACGCCCGCCGCCTCGAAGGCCTCCACGATCGTCCGCATGCCGAACGCCGTCGCCTCGACCAGGGCGCGGTAGACGTCTTGCGGACGAGTGCTCAGGGTCAGCCCGACGACCACGCCGGACAGCTCGTGGTCGACCAGCACGGAGCGGTTCCCGCTGTGCCAGTCGAGGGCGACCAGTCCGTGCTCACCGACCTCCTGCCCGGCCGCGAGGCGGCTGAGGTGCTCGTGCAGGCCGAGCCCGGCAGCAGCCGCCTCGGCGGCGCAGTCGGGCGGGACGGACGTGTCGACGAACCAGGCGAACACGTCGCCGACGCCGCTCTGGCCGGCCTCGTAGCCCCACAGGCCGGGAACGATCCCGCCGTCGACGACCCCGCACATGCCGGGCACCTCGGCCAGCCGGTCCGAGTTCATGACGTGGCAGGTCGACGTACCCATGATGGCCAGCAGCTGACCTGGCTCGACCGCTTGGGCCGCTGGGGCGGTCACATGTGCATCCACGTTGCCGACGCAGACGGGCGTGCCCTCGAGCAGGCCCGTCCACGCCGCCGCCTGCGCGGTGAGGCCGCCGGCGAGGTCGCCCAGAGCGCCGACAGGACCGCGCACCTTGTCCTCGACGAAGTCGGCGAACGCCGGGTGGAGCTCTCCGAGAAAGGCGCGCGAGGGGAAGGTCCCGTCCTGCAGCACGGCCTTGTAGCCGACGGTGCAGGCGTTGCGGACCTGGGTGCCGGTCAGCTGCCAGACGATCCAGTCGGCGGCTTCGACCAGCGCTACGGTCCGCTCGTAGACGGCGGGATCCTCCTCGAGCAGCTGCAGCCCCTTGGCCAGCAGCCACTCCGAGGACAGCCGGCCTCC
>JAABVA010006740.1_pt1 | contig 10117 bp, 9 predicted proteins | sample 5560331 | NCBI WGS metagenome assembly JAABVA01 (sample SAMN12812661, study PRJNA571458) | rock metagenome | isolation source: Antarctica rocks | place: Antarctica: Victoria Land, Mt New Zealand sud | collected 2016-01-07 | reverse complement strand
TAATAAATTACACCTTAACTAGCCATATAGGGATAAATTACATGGTCGCAAGATATATTACTGAATAAGTTATGAAAATCATGACTTTTCGCGAAGGTGTGTGTTAGAAACACACATTAGTAAGCATGTGGATGTGCTTACTAAGCACATACACATGCTTACTAAGGCTATATATAACTTGCGAAAAACCTGTGACCCTACACAGGTCAGGTTAGGTTAACCTGCACCTGACTCAGCTGAATAAAAGTTAGCCTGACCTGACCTGATACCTGAACCCAACCCTGATCTGTGTGACCTATAGACAACTCATGCACTCAGCCTAATCTCTGAATTCATAAAAGATCAAAGCTCATGCATTTTAAATACAGCATCACTGCAATAACTTAAAGTTTCTAAAATACATATTTCTTTACTTTCTTTGAGACTGTCTCTCATAGCAAGATCTCACAGTCATAAATTAAAAGTAAAAGAAGAAGTCTATCTTAATAAAGAAGCAGATAATCAGTATAAAAAATCTATGTAAAGATCTTTTACAGAAATTTATAACTTATTTTAATTATGTTCATTCTCATAACTTTGACAACAAATCTCAATATATCTATCTGCACAAAATCTTCTGCACTTTCTTCATACATCAGAATTTCAATCATGATCATGTATTCAATTAAACAATTCTTAAATATTTAATGACTATTTAATGAAGAAGATTCTGCAGAGTGTATGTTTCTTGCTGAAAAGAACTGCATAAATTTACTGTTTAAGAGAAGATCAAGATGAAATGAGTTGACATTAGATAAAGATGAAAGTAAAGAAGACATAATAAAGATTTTACAGTCTTAATGATAATGAAGATGAAATACATTAAGTAATAAAAAGCAGTTTTGTAATTTTATCTTTTAAATTCTTTACACAATATCATCATTCTCTGATGTCTACTTAAAGCACTAGCTGTAGTAGTAAAGAAGTACAGAAGAATTGCAATAATTGTAGAATGATATTTAATTATTAGATGTATATATTGCTGATGTGATTGTGATTGTTGACAATCTCATTAAAATTTTAAAAAAGCATTACAGTTTGCTTTGAATCTTTCTCTGATGTAAATGAATATTGATAGCTTGCAAAAGAAGTTTAATTAACAGCTTCTGCAGAAATTTAAAAAAACATTGAAGTTTATGTTAAAGTAATTGTAGACTTATTCTTACTTTAAAGTTAATTAATGATCTCTTTATAGCTCTGATCATATGTAAAAGCTTGCTTGCAAGAAGTCATAGATAGTTATGTCAAATCAAGCTGCATAGAGACTTCACTGAGATTCTGAAAGAAATGTAAAGCTTAATTTAAAGTCATGAAACTGTAGTTTGTGTCATTAATTTAAATCTTAATAATGTCAGAATTCTGTAAGAATACAGATATCTAATTTATTGCAGATGCAGATCAGCTTAATGCATCTAATGTATTTAAATATGTCATAATCAGTCTTAAGAATGATTCTGCATTGAAGAGTTTAAAACTTATAAATTAATTAGATTTAAACAATTTTCAAAGAAATGATGTATCTTCTTAAGAGATCAGGCTCAAATCCTGATGCATAAATTGTTTTATGATCTTATGATGTTTTTTTGTTTTTATGTATTGACTAAGAAAAGTCAACATAGATAAATCTATCTGACACTGCTAGCAGTGAAGTAAGCAAGTAGCTGATAAAGTTATTGAAAGAAAGTATGTTAAAATTAATATAATTTAAGTTAAAGCAGCATACTTATTGCAAAAGTTTGAAACACAAGTATGCTGAGTCAGATATACAGATTTTATAAAATGTTTCTTATACTTTTTGCAGTAAGTTTTGTCAAGAAAAAGAGCAAGTTCTGAATGCTTAAGTCAGATATGACTTTAAACATAATTTGATCTTTTACAAGACTTTAAACACTCTAAATACTGATAGAGTCTCTTTTAGATTTAAGCTCAGAAAGTCTCAATGATGATTTTCTATAAGATAATCATCTGCTTATAATGCTCTTCTGTATAATGCTTATTTTCTTTTCTTTTCTTCATGTAAATAGTGAGCAAATTGATATGAGTGCAAGTCTGAACAGATTTGACTGATGTAAATTTTAAAAATTTATGTTGTTTAAATCTTCTGTTCAGTGTCTCTGATGATATATTTAGTCTTTTATATGTTTTTAAATGAGACACTGCTCTTTTCTTTTGCTTGTGACTGAAGAAATGATGAATTGTGTTGATGAAGATTGAGATAGCTGATGTCACTTAAGACAAGGATGAAGACATCTTGTGCTGTACTCTGAGATGTGAAATAGTGTGAGAGGTCTCACCTGCAGAAGCTAAGAGGAGATGTTGTGTTGACTGTACCCTGGACAGTTAGATGCGCGTCTTCAACCATGGATGTAGAGATGTTGTAAAGCCCGTGCCGTCCCAAAATAGAGCTGCTTACGTAAGTATACGCTATCCCTTGCTGTCATCGGTCCCAATGAAATTGCCTGGCCTTTCTCTAGCTAATCGTACTCAATGTCGCAGCCAAGGTGCCTCACCCAACGACGATATTCTTGGACCACGAGAACTCCAACACAATTATCCGCACAGGCTACCTGACGATCCGGTTGCAGACCTGAGAGAAGCGAGGCTCCCTTTGAGGACCGGCACCGCTCGAGCCATGGCGACCAACAGCCTTTTCCTAGAAACATGATGTATACTCAATAATGAAGCAACGCTCCACATTTTGCACCTTACCACAGGCTAAAGTCTTCTGAGTCTAGCGACACAGCTTCCTGGAACCAAGGCGGCGACATTTGGAACCTCCCCAAAGATGACCTCTACTTCGCTTGAGAGGCCTTACCCAATTCTGACATCTAGGAGTCTAAAGTGCAGACCAATATGAGAGGCATTCAACCGTTCAAGATTGGGTACATGTAGGATATTGAGCTGGGGGAAAAGTGCAAGGGCGACGGGAGCAAGGACAATGATTGTCAACCTCTGCCCCGAGGGTGAGACATCTTGATGCACAAATTCGCGGCGCAAAAAATCAACGGGCAAAAGAGTCTGGGCCACTCAGCGGGGTTCACGTTACGTGGGTTCCCTGAGCTCATACGTCATCTCGCTGCTGCTTTTATTGGTCGCGGTGAAAGTACCATGTGACAGAAGCTGGCGCTAATTAGATTCGCGCTGCAGTTATCCTGCGCTGCATCATCTTGATACTTGGCCTTCTGGGAGCAAATCGCGCAGATGTTCCCGCTGATACCGCGGCAGGTCGTCATTTGGAACTTGCAGCAAAATGGTAGCAGGGCTGATGTGACGGAGAGGGTGCTGGGGAGGTAGGACGCTTGGATACTGCGACCTCTCTCTTGGGTCGAGGAAACCGTCGAGGGAAGCGTCGAGGGTTTGAGTGAGCACTTGCTGACAGGACCATTACATTACAGATAGTGTGGATGTTTCAATCTCACATCCTCACCGCTTTGATGCCTAGCACAGCTGGAGCTTCCCCCGCTCAAGAACAATCAGAGCATGAGGATCTAATCAAGCGATATACACTTATCGAGAAGCTGTCAAGTCCACCGCCAACGCCATATGAAGGCGCGGGCGGATGAGGGCAACCGGGATGGAGTAACAAGGAGAGTGAGCGGCAGGGTTTGCTGCAGAGGCGTAAGGAGGAGATGGTTGTTGAGTGCTGAGAGGAAGATAGAGAGCATGGAGAGGGAAAAGCTGAGTGGATGAAAACTATGGAGTGTGTGTGGCACTTGGAATGGCACCTGTAAGATCAAGGCATAGAGCCACCATTGACTACTTCTGATCTATATATGTTTGCCCTTCATTCACAATTTCCCTGTCGCTCAATGAATCCATACCTTACCAGCCATTATCGCCAAGCGGCTGGCTGAATGCTACACATTAAATGACCCAACTCATCTGATGAAAACTAATTGAAATCTAATCATTACAATACCACATCAAAAGTCTTCATGAATGACCTGTTTACCACCAAAACTCATTACTATCAGTGTTATAGAACTCAGAACTCTAGGCAGTTAAAAATTCTGAGACTTCAGAATTTAAGAGACTTTTATAAGATCTGTGAGTGCATATAAATTTTATGTATGAATAATAAGTAGAATGTTGAGTAGTATAGCTGAATTGCTGAGTATATTTTAAAAACATTAATTTTACATACAAATTTCAATGTTTTTCTTGTTCATCAAGTACACACTGTGTACAACAGAACATCACAATTAATCTATAAATTCTGAATTAATAAAAGTCTTGTTAAAGTAAAATTCTAAAACATTTTAAATTTTCAAAATTTTTAACTGCCTAAAGTTCTGAGTTCTATAGCACTAATAGTAATGAGTTTTGATGATAAACAGATCATTTATAAAGACTTTTAACCTAGTACTGTATCTTTAATACTTTGCTAAAGACTGCCTAAGAATGTCTGGTCTCTGCTCTTGAAATTTCAGCACTACTAACCTGCAGCACACTGATTTCTTAACTTCTTCAGCACTTGCTCAATTGTTTATGTGAAGAAAGTGATCAGTGTAATTTCTTGTGAGTCTAGAAAGCTTGACTGACTGTCATCTTCACTTAATATAGACTTGACATTTGATTGCTGTGAACTCTGATGTGTAGATTGAGAGAAAGAAGCAGCTTAAGAAAGGTCAAAATTAATATTGACTGACAAGTCATTAATGCCTGAACAAATAATATTATGAAGTTTTAACAAGTGATAATTATAGATGTTCTTGATAAATATAAGACTCACTCACTTATTTTTGCTGTCTTGTTCTGTGAAGTCAAACTTGCAGATTGAATGACAATAGAAGGTAGTCTTGTCTCTCTCTAGTGAAAGAAATGAATACTCATGCTATACTATGCCATCTAGTGAAACCTCTAAACTGTGTTGCCTATGAGCACATCTTAATCAAGAGAGTTACAGAAAAAGTAAAAAGAATGTTGACTGCAGTTAATGTAAGCAGAGTCTTTACTCAGCTTCTGACACTAGTTCTATCTCACTTTATAGAAGCAGCTAAAACATCACTTCTTAACACTCTCAATCACAGTGTAATGACCATAGATTCTTATAAAGATATAATTGTACATAGAGTGATCATTAAGTCAGATTAACCTAACCTGACCTGAACAGAGCTTTTAGATCAGATTAGATTGAGCTTTAATTGTTAACTTAAGAATTTAAGTTACACTTTAACATTAAAGCTTAACTTAACTTAGAAGCTCTGTCTAAGTTTTAAGAATTTTAAGACTGATTAATAAGTGAGCTTTTGAGACTTAACTTAAGAATAAAGATTATGAGCTTAAAGATTACTGATATATAAGTGTTATAAGTGAGCATTATATATACATGATTAAACAGCTTTCAATTTAATTTATTTATTTACTACATTGAGAGTTAAATATTCTCAAAATAGTTTAGTAATGATTGCTTCAATCTGCATCTTTAGATGTGATGTTTCAGTTATGCATAACTGTTAAGATTGTAAGAAATAAATTTACATAAAATTATCTCTGAAGAGCTAGCTTTTCTTTTACACTGTGATTCACATCAGAAATGTAAGACTTCTTAATTACAGTCATGATTTATAACTCTAAAAAATGTTGCAATAATAGCTGCTGTCAATATAAAGCTACTTAATAACAGAAGCTAACTAATTCTGATTTAGTCTGAGCTATCAAGAATAGTCTGACTTAACTCTGTCTGAAACTCAATTCTGTACAGAATTGAGTTGAATTGCAAAGTAAAGCCTAATGAGTTAAGTTAAGTTCTAAAATCTGAGCCTGACCTGACCTGATGGCCAGCCTAATTGTGCAAGATCAAAAAGATAAGAATCTCTCAATAAAGCTCTTTCTTGCACTTTACAAATCTAAAAAGTTTAACAAGAGCTTTTACAACAACAGTTATGCTGTGTATGTTCTGTTGATCAGCAACATTAAGTGCTGTAGTACTGCACTTGATCTTGCAGATAAGAAAGAGAAAGTATATCTGTGTGATGACTATGAAGTAGATGAGAGCCTTGAACTCAATCTTACTCACAAAAGATTTAAGCTTTTTAAGTTGTTTCTCTGTGAATGCAGATTGCCTGAATCTCACAGAGTGGTCAGGTTGCAGACAAATATCATAAAAAGAAATTACACTATTTCAGTCTTTGTTGATGCATTCATACAGATGATTAAGGTGTGTAACACCATATGTGACTAATGTCTGAGCAAAAGAGACAATTAGTGAACTGATGTCTCAAATGATCATAGCCTCATTCCTGTTTCAGATCTTTTCACATGTCTTTTTGAACAGATCATCATGAAATAAAGAATCCTGAGAAAGTGCCTGAGTCACTTTCAGTAAGTTCTTGCAGAGAATCTTGATATTCTCTGAGATATCATTATCATTGAATTTGCACATGTAGCTACCCTTTTTCTTCAGACCAATTTCATATTCTACAGTTCTGTATTGAGCGCTTTTAACTTTCTGTGGCAGTTGATTGCTGGGTGTTTGAAGGCTGAATTTTGAATTCTTGTGGCAAAGAAAAGATGAGGACTTCTTCCTTGCAAACAGATACTGAAAGGGATGAAAACTGTGCATTGATCTGAATGGCTCTTTCAAGAAATGCTCTTGTAATCAATCCCTTTGTTCAAATTCTTTCAGCAACTTGCCTCTCTCAAAGTCTTCTCTGACCTGACTGTCTTGTTCGAAGTACTCCCTACGCCACCTTTCAGTCTGAATCCAATACTGGAGTGGATCAGGGCTGTTCTCGCTGATGTCACTCGCCGTCCTCAGATGTAGTTTTTCCTCAGCAGTACAGCTCAAAGGAGAGGTTTGCAGTCGCTTTGATGAAGACTGGTCTCAGGGTCAAGGAGAGGGATGTCTAGCTTCTTGCTCTTCTTCTTGCCCTTGTTTCCGTTTTTGGGAGGGCTTGGAGGGTTCATGGAGAACGTGCGGAAACTATAATGCCTCGATTAGGTCGGTGTTATGACATGACAGGAGGGGTAATGAAAGGGACTCACTTTCCTGCCTCCAGGGACGTTGCTTGTTGGAGGGGAGGGAAGTGCCCGTTCTTGGTTCCGATGACTTTTGAATAAAGAATGCTTGTGAGATTGTAGTATTGCTTGTAGACATGGGCTTTTCCGAACAGCTTGCTGCTTCTCGATGCACTGAGGCCGCTTCCCTTCAAATGGTCAGCTTAAACACCGAAGCATGGACTCTGAGGACTTCACCTTGATCCTTTAGTATTAAAGGTTGCCGCCCATTCTTCTTGATGTTTGACTCTGCTTGACCGCCGGCCATGTCGACTGGAATGACGGGCAGGAGATGTCTTCATATAGCCGCTGCAGGGTGTGAGAGGATTGGAAAGAAGATGATGTGGCCATATGCGAAAGTCTTGGCAAGGTTCATGCTAAATTAGCGCCTACCCTGACCCCGCGGCAAGCTCATGAGAATATGAGTCATAGGTAGATAGGCTGTTGATTACACGCTTTCCCACTGCATTCATTACCCTATGTCACTGCGGCATTCACCAAACGGATTTATCGTTCAAGGGCCCTGCTTGGCGCTAGCTGCCATGCATCAACACCTCCAAGAATAGAGAATCTCCGCCTTTCCTCTGCCGTTCAACATACAGCATGTCCATTCTGCTTCGACACCAGACGCGTTCGGCCTTCGTTCAGAATTATGTGAGGTTGCTCAGACGGTTTACACACAGTTCAATCGCGACAAAAGACTCCCATACAATCACTAAGCATGTCCCTTTTCTAAAGAGAAGCCTCATTTCAAGGTCCTTTCACTCCTCTCCGGTCGATTACAGTAATTGCGACTTCGGCAGCCCTTGCGCCTGCTCTGAGTGCATGCAAGACCAGAGAAAGCCAATATGTGAAATCTGCAGAGTCCATCCGACCGTGCATCAGTCTTATGGAGTTTCTCACGATCGGAAAGGCATACAGTCCTACAGCTTTACTTCATTTTGCGAGCAATGCTGGCAGAAACGTGAAACAGCGCGCAGAGAAAGAGAAGAGAAGGAGAAGCATATTCTGGCCTCATACAAGGCGAGAGTGTCTAGCATGTTGGACAATGTGCAGCAAATTCGCTTGACGGAGCAAGTTCCCATCGTTTGTGCCGTCGACAAGTTTATGACTGAAGTCAAACCTGTGCACAATTACACCCCATCAGGGCGGATAACGGCTAGGATGATGGACGAGGTGCGGAAAGTACGCTCAACGGAGCAGGTCTCTCACTGGAATGCCCTCGAGAAGTATAGGTCTGAAGTCAGAGAAGTCAGATCTGTGCGAAGTCTTAATCGCTTCCGGGGGAAGTTCCAGCGCCAAATTATCGATGGTTTATCTAAAGAGCTTCAGATTGTGAAGATACGGAACAAGTACATGTGCAACAAGCAGCGAGTCGACGCTATGGATTTCAAACTGTGGTTCTTCGCTGATCGGCCATACTATGAAACGTGAAATTTCTGTGCGCGAATATCAAATATCTCGCGGACAAAAGTTGTGGACTAAACACTGTCTGCTCCGTCGCCTCGAAGCTATGGCCCGGTATCTGGCCAACCTGGCTCTGGAGTGGAACCTAAAATGCGGCGGGGTCAATCAACAGATTCCGTCTAACAAAACGGGGATCCTTTTGAGTTTGAAAACGATGGTCGTCGGTGTAGACGTGACGCACCCCTCTCCTGGGAGCCGCGAGGGCACTCCCAGCGTCGCAGGCGTTGTCGCGAGCATCGATGAAATGGCCTGCCGGTTCTCCCAAAAGACTTCTCCCAGGAAGGAGGATGGATGGTGGATCCTGGCTTGCTTGGAAATTGCATTGCTACCGGATGACCGAGCTCCCAGGAGGTGGTGCCTAGGATAGCGTAGGGATCCTGCCTTTGAAAGAGCTAGGCATGAACGTCGCTACTGGAAGACTGGGCCTAGGAGTGCTTGACCAGGCACAGAGCAAGGCGGACGGACCGGAATGGTGGCCTGGGGGACCAGAATCGGAGTAGATGTGAGGGATCTAGAACTGGAGCCTGCTTGGGACCTGATTTGTACCCCGGAGGACCAGAAATGGAGCAGAGGGAAGGAGTGGGGAGCCAGAAGTGAAGCCCAGCAAAATTGAGTTGATGGGCATCCAGAAGTGGAGCAGGAGGCCAAGGTTGGGGTTCTCTCGATTTGCCTGCCTCAATTACGATTCAAGATCCGCATGACTCTTCTGCCTATGTAAAGCGCTGACAAAATAGCCATACTTCGATCAAGTAACTTGAACTTACCTACGTTCAGATCTATGCGTGTATGGAAGCCCACGGTCTTTGACCAGCCATCACCTATTGTGGATACTCGGATAAGTAGTGTTATCCACATTGTTCGACAATCAAAAATCTGTTGACCCGATGAGACTCACAGACGAGGAGTCTTGTTCTAGGGACCATGAATCATATGATCTTGGCAGTAACATCAATACCAGCCCACTGCAATAATTCACGCTCTCTCAATCTGAACCTTTCATCCCTCATCTCCGTAAGTGGCCCACTTTGTCAGACACTTGGTTTGACTCCCATGCTGGTCATCATTTGCTTTTCCATGACTTCGACACAATGTGCAGCAACTTTGAATATTACATGATTGGTTCCGAGGCTAGCCGCTGCGTCTTCTTTGAGTCGGCTGTTGTGACCGTATTGCACCTGAAGAAGAATGAGGCGTTTGAATGAATATGGGGTTCATGTTTCCCATAGTACATACCACTGACATTGATGCCTCGATCGTGTGAAAATTGGCTTTGACTGCGCTATCTGTCTCACTCGTTTGAGAAATCCGGCTACATGTCACGTGGAAGTTAGTTTATCCTCGATGGGTTTTGTTACTGTCAATTAATTGCAACATTTCAAGCACGGGGTATTCACCGATACTGTTGATGGTACGTACACTTCTAATTGACTAAGCGACATCAAATCCTCCACACGGTGTATATTCAGGCGATCAGGGAAGCGCAACGGATCAATAACGTATACAAATGCTCGAAGTGGGCCATGGGACAGGACTCTTCGAAATGGCATCAGCACTTGTTCTGGCCTTTTCAATTACAATAGATGTTTCGAGATACTCTGGTCTTCTAGTCCGG
>JAABVA010006738.1_pt1 | contig 10118 bp, 9 predicted proteins | sample 5560331 | NCBI WGS metagenome assembly JAABVA01 (sample SAMN12812661, study PRJNA571458) | rock metagenome | isolation source: Antarctica rocks | place: Antarctica: Victoria Land, Mt New Zealand sud | collected 2016-01-07 | reverse complement strand
GATTTGGCGTGTTGGACATAGTAGTTACTTCCTTCTTTCGTAGCATATCTATGAGTCACCAGTAGCAAGTGACTGAGCCAAAGGTCGGGTCTATGGTAACATAACGCGAATTGATATGTCTATACCCCAAAAGTGAATCACACTCAAAGAGCATCCGTCCTGAACCCGAGAGAGTTCAGGACGGATGCTCTTTGAGTATGGAGTGCAAACACTGCTCAGAGTGTAGCTCTGCTCGCTACTCTATCCGTATCTCTAACACCGAAACCTACGGCGGCGGCGGCTATGCCCGTTACAAGGTGAAGAACATGGTCTCCAGCATTGATATGCATAATACCCAAGAACAATCCGTTGTCATGCCCAAACGACCCTGCTGGAAAGTAGAGTGCGGGAATAAGGCCGAGCAATCCTAGTATTATGTAAATGACGCCAAAAGCCTGGTTATATGTGCGCGAATACCCTGTAAAGGCGGCGGCGATGCCTAACAGCCCGAAGATGAGGTGGACGAGGTTAAAGCACAGTTTAGATGCAGTGATATAGCGTAGGTGTAGAAGACTATTGCGCCTCTACAAGCCGTTCAATCAACAAGAAATGCTCTCGATCATGCTCGATAATTTCTGCAACAATCACACACAACTCTTGTTCCTCTCCGCCCCAGGGTGGGCGAACGGTTTCGGCTAAACGCTTGTCGTCAAGCTCGTCTACCACGATATGCAAAAGGTGAGTCTGTGTGTCTTGCCAGTAGGTGGAAACATCTTGCAGTGAGCGAGATACGTCCCGCTGACGCATTGTTGCGTTGGCTTCATCTCCGCTCGGCGTGATATCTGGCAAAGGCTGGTCGTGCGTGTAGGCAACCAGTACGGCATGCGTTGCAGCCTTCCAATCTGCCATATGTGCTAGAAAATCTTTGACCGACCAGCCCTCGGGCGAAATCGGCACTGTTTGTTGCTCTTCGCTTAACCGACTCACCAGAATGTCGAAACGGTCATGATCGTGTTTCAGCGACTCAAGTAGGGACTCCTGTGTTGGCAATGGTGTTGGCATGAGAACACATCTCCTTGTCCTTGTTGTTATACACTTTCTTTTAGTACGATTCAGATATATGTACACTATACAACCAAATCTTTCGAGATGAATGGGAACAAGGGCACCCGCAAGGGACAATACTGTTAAAATAAGACGAACATCGGTAGATTGGGGCGGGATGGAAGCCCACAAGGGGCTTCCCTACTCTATTTTTGCGCGTCGCGCACGTCCTGTATGGTAGGGTGCGACCCTTGTGGTCGCCCGTTGTGAGTATAGAGAGACCGTTCCTGGTATTTGAACAGTATTGCCCGCAAGGGGCACCCTAGAGGAAACCATGAAACTTGCACTATTACCAGTATCATTAGCGGTGTGTCGTCTCGCACCAGACGCAGAGATTCCCAAGTGGGCACTACAGCAACGTTCGCTGCTCTCGATCACATACACCGACGATGAACTCTCTATCGTGTGTTCAGCCTCTGTCGTACCAGAGGATGTTTGCTCCGAAACGTATTGGAGAGCCATCAAGGTGCAAGGTCCACTGGATTTCTCGCTAACAGGTATTCTCGCCTGTCTTGCAACTCCACTAGCGGCTGCAAGTATTTCGCTCTTTGCCATCTCAACATTCGATACAGACTACATTCTCATAAAAGAGCAACACATAGAGCATGCCAGGAGTATATTAGAGCAGAACGGCCATGTTTTTGTCGCGCTTTAAGAAAGAGTACACTATGGCAACTAAAGATTATCACTTCATTACGCACTGGCATGTGCGTGCTGTGGTGAAAGATGTAACCGATATCATCGGCGATAGAAAGGCACTAACGCGCTGGTGGCCCTCGGTGTATCTCAAGGTAGAGGAACTAGAACCAGGAGAAGCTAATGGCATTGGTACCGTTATGCGTTTACATACAAAGGGCTGGCTCCCCTATACGTTAGTCTGGCAATTTCGTATAGCCGAAATATACAAAGATGGCTTCTTGCTCGTCGCCACTGGCGATTTAGAGGGACGCGGCATCTGGACCTTCAAGCAGGTTGGCGAGTGGGTTGACATCACTTACGACTGGAAGATCAGCGCGGAAAAATCCCTGTTGCGCTATTTCTCATTTATTATGAAACCTCTATTTGCTGCGAACCATCATTGGGCAATGGCGCAAGGTGAAAAGAGCCTCAAACTAGAACTGGCACGACGTAAAGCAACCACCGCCGAAGAACGCGTAAGCATCCCAGCACCACCACAACCAACATCAAACTCGCCATTCTTTCTCTTCCTTGTTGTCTGTGCTAGCCTTGCAGTAATTGGTGGTCTCGGTTATCTTTCGCTAAAACTTTTTGACAAACTATGAAGGGTAATACCATAGGCCAGAAGGCAGGAATTGAAGCGTAAAGATGCGCTTATACGTAGTATTAGTAAGCTTATCCAATTCTTGTTTTTAAGGAGAAAAAACTTGTGACTATCAGTCTCACAACTATCCTTGTCTGGCTTATTATCGCCGCTATCGTTGGCTGGCTTGGTGAGTTAATCGCTCGCCGGCGTGCCCCTGATGGCATCATTGGAGCTATTATTCTCGGCTTTATCGCAATTTTCCTCGTGGATTATGTTTTTCATGTTCACATCAATGGCGAACCCGTTATTGCAAATGTTCATCTCATAACTTCTATTATCGCAGCCGCCATTCTTGTGTTCCTATGGAGTGCCTTTGCCTATCACCGCGTGTATCACCCATATCGTGAGCGTTACTATCGGCGGGGCACATATGCACGCCGTCCAGAACGCCGTCGCCGTCGTTTGTTCCGCTGAACAATCCACATACACATTATACGGGCCTAATTTATTACGCCCATACTACACTTTATTCGTCGAATTTCGTAGGGACCAGATGTATCGCGTCCGTGCGTGATGTATCACGCGAAATCATTCTAGTCCTATTTATGAACGGTGTAAGAATCATCTCACGCAATGAATTGCGCCTCGGACGCGATACATCTGGTCCCTACGAAGGGCTACTATGTCAAGATTGATTGTGTATTACAAATGTATCGTCACGCTCTCCTGTCCTACTGCAACACGTTGCTGTAACACGCGCCCACCGACACGTACCACAACCGCGTATTCTTTCCACTGTGGTTTGTAACCTGCATGTTGCTCATCAATTCTTACTGTTACGGCATCTCTATCGACACGGCAACTTATCGACGTGCGGGCAAAGGCACCATTACGGTACGCCTGTGTCGAACCATCGTCCTCGTATAGTGTATAGCTTGCCAACCCATCGGTTGCCATGTAGCACGTCAAGGTCAATGGTGCGTCGTTTGGCTCATTCACATACTGTAGGATTGGACCCGTAGGGAGAATGCTGTTTCCCTTAATCAGTAAAGGCCAGCGATCAAGAGGAGCAGCGATATCGCTCGTTGTACCCCCTGGATATTCTGTGCCGTCCCAGTAATCGAACCAGGGACCTGCAGGTAGGTAGACGCTTGCAGTAGTTTCGCCTGCCCGTGTGATCGGTGAAGAGAGCAGCGATTCGCCGATAAGAAAAGCACTCTCGGTATCGCACGCCTGTTCGTCTTGTGGATAGTGATAGTAGAGCGGTCGCATAATTGTAGCACCTGTGGTTGACGCTTCCTGGAACAACGTATACAGGTAGGGCAACAACTGGTAGCGCGTCTCCATAGCTTTACGATAGGCGTTCTCGTATAGCTCACCGAAACCCCAGGGCGTTTGATCAGGATTGTTCATCGCATTATGGTTGCGACAGAATGGTAGGAGTGCCCCAAGTTGTGCGAAGCGAACGAGCAACTCGCCGTTGGAAGCGTCCCAGAAGCCACCAATATCCGCACCAACAAAGGGTACACCACTCATACCCAGATTAAGGCACATGGGTATGGCGAGCGAAATATCCGCCCACTGGCTCACATTGTCGCCTGTCCACACAGCCGCATAGCGTTGTATGCCAGCCGTACCCGATCTCGTTAGCACGAAGGGACGCGAGTCGGGACGTAAACGCTGCAATCCTTCATAGGTGGAGCGTGCCATCTCCATGCCGTAGGCATTGTGAAAAAAAGCGTGTAGGACAGGAGGACCATCTGGCCCTGTGACATCCGCGCCACCAGCATGGTGAAGCACTGTGTTATCCATCGTCTTGCCGTGAAGCTCGTCTTGCCCATCGGTTTGTTGCGCGAAAAAGTTCGTTAAGGCTGGCTCGTTCATATCATTCCAGATACCATCGACGCCCTGATCGAGCAATGTCTGATAGGCACTGCCCCACCATGCGCGCACCTTGCTTTGCGAATAATCCGGGAACACACATTCGCCAGGCCAGACATTGCCTTTGAACAGGTCTCCGTTCTCGAAATGGCAGAACGTGTCCTCTTGCATACCCTGCTGATAGATGCTGTATTGCTCTCCAATTTTGATACCAGGATCAATCATAGTCACGGCATGCATATGGTGTTCATGAAATTGGGCAAGCATTTTTTCGGGTTCGGGAAAGCGTTCTGGGTCCCAGGTAAAATCGCGGTAGCCATTCATATAGTCGATATCTAACCAGATACCGTCGTTGGGATGCCGACGCTCGCGTAGCTTTGCCGCAACATCCAGCACATCCTGCTGTGTCTTGTAGCCCCAGCGACATTGATGATGCCCCAATGTCCAACGAGCGGGTAGTGGCATATGACCCGTGAGCGTCGTGTACTGGTGCAGTACGGCTGCGGGCGTAGGGCCAGTGAAGAAATAGATGGTCAGAGTATCGCTGCCAACGGTGATGGTTGCCTCTTGTGCTGAGGCATTGCCCATATCCATGTCGATCTGCTCAGTCGCATCAACCAGAACTCCGTATGTTCTGCCGTCATCTTGCTTGAAGTTAAGAAAAAACGGAATCGAGGCATACATCGTTGGCGTCGCATCATTATGGCGTTTCGGTGGATCAATATTCCAGATGGGGAACGCCTGCCCACGTTTGTCCATGCTACCAGTACGCTCGCCCATACCAAAGATGCGTTCTGCACTTGTCAGTGGCAGCGTAAGACGTAGGGTGCTATCTGAATAGGCAAAGCCTTGCAGATATGGTTCGATTTCAGTTCTTATGGCAGAAACCTCGCCACCTGTTGCGGGCCATGCTTCGTCACCTCTCGTAACGATCCAGGAATGATAGGGCAGGGTGCCGCTCTCACCGTCGGGTAGTGCATAGCGTCTCTCATCGAGTTGTGTACTACGCTGAAAACGAACTCGTATCGTGTTCCCTCCCAGTAAAGAGCCTGCAAACAGTCCCGTATGACCGTTTTCACCTGTATCCCAGATATGTTCGTGACCCAATGTTCGTACATAACGTGACTGTGAAACCGTTGTAAACACGAATAAATACCCACTTTCTGCTGAATAGAGAGAGAGATGGAGTTTTCTCAACGATACCTAACGAATATACATAGTATCTTAACATATAATCAACCTTACCTTACTCGCCAGCAAGTATTCTATGTGTGGGGGATAAATATTACATGGGGAAGACATTCTGGGGGGGACGTTCAGCCGTGTGATATTTACGGTAAGGGACGTTTACGCCAATTGGCGGAAAGTGAAACCTGGAGGAAGGAAGTGTACAATCCTTGATACGTCTTGATTGTCTTTCCACTCCAGGTGCAGGAAGAGTGCAGTTATGCATTCTTCCTATGGACGGAGGTCGTTATAGAAGCATCTTGGGGGAGATGCTTCTACAGCAACACTTGTCCCACTTTCGAGGACGGATGGACACATGGGCAAAACCTTAAAGGTTTTGCCCATGTGTTTTTATCAAATTTGTCTGAAGAACGATCAGGAAATCTACCTATCTTTGCAAGAAAACGTGCGAAATATCGTTTATATCTCGGTTACACCCATCTGCAAGAGGACGCGTCGCAGGTGCGTGATACCGAGGCGCATACGGGCTTTGACCGTGCCGAGGGGTATCTGCACTTTCTCGGCTATTTCTGAATGTGTCCACCCTTGAAAATATGCCAGTCTGATGACAAGACTTTGCTCAGGGGGGAGTTGTGCCAGTGCCTCTCGTATCTTTTCCCTTTGAATGGATTGCCATGCGCCCTCCCATGCATCGGGCTGCGCTGTGTTCTCGTCACGGTCAACCTCTTCCCACGTCGCCTCTTTCAACACAGAACGACGCTGTACCGTGCGTAAATGGTCGATGGTACGATTGTGAACAATTGAAATAAGCCAGTTACGAACTGTTCCTGATTGTGCAGCATAAGAGGACGCGCGCCTCCACACCGACAGGAATGCGTCTTGTAACAGGTCTTCTGCCATCTGGCGGTCGGATACCATCCGGTAGGCAATCGAGTAAAGGATACGATTGTAGCGATCATAGAGTGGCTCCATTGCCCATACCGCTCCACCTGCGATGGCATGGATGAGCATTTCATCACTAATCTCCTCGCTTAGTCGAGAACCATCGTGCGGTGGCTGCGTCTTGTCAGTACCACCCTTATTAAAACTCTGCATCATACCCTTCTTCTCTGGTATCTTGATCACAGGATGTACTATTAGGTGAATTGCTTCTGCATCGGCACCTCATAGTACAAATGTGTAGCATGCAGCATTCTGCTGAACAATGGATGTATATGCGCGTGAAAGTATAGTTGTATCTTGTCTTCTGCTTCTCATAAAATGTAGGCAGATGTTATTATTATATGTTATAGAACTGTACACAAGTTACTATGAGCATGTGTTAACCTCGCTTCCAAACACGTTTGCGGAGTATCGTGATATTATAAGCGTCATAGAGTGCTTTCGACCAATGTCAACGTGTCATCTCTGCTTAGTTCTCTACTAGGTAATTTATCTTAACATAGAGGAAAGGAAAGAGCAATAAAATCGATGAGTGAAGATTTTCCTAGCTGGTATCCCCTGCAAATTCGGTTCCGTGATCTGGACCCATTAGCCCATGTGAACAATACTGTCTACCTTACATACTACGAAGATGCACGTAGCTACTACTTGGATCGCCTTGATACGTGGTTGAAAGAGTGGCCTTCGCGGGAAGAACATCAGGAGGTAGAAAGCATCGTCTCACATCCACCACACAATCCGCGCATTCGGACAAATCCAAATGGTAGCCATTATGGTCTACTGGTCAAAGAAGCAACATGTACCTATGTCCTTCCTCTTGTGCGATCAGATAGTGTAGAGGTCGGTGTGCGCGTTGTTCATGTTGGGCGCACAAGCTTCATCATGGAGCAACAGATACGCGATATTCATGACCATCAGCGCATCTTTGCTACTGGTAGGTCAGTTATGGTGTGGTGCAATTATCTGAATGGTCGTCCTTATCCCATTCCATCTTCGTTGCGCTTCGCCTTTGAGCAGATGGAAGGAAGAGCATTTCCTGCCCCTGATACTACCAAATAAAATTTCCTGGAAAACAGTAATCCAATTTATACAGCGCGACGTATCCTATTGTGATACCGGGTTAAAGGGGGGGATGGCGTAGCGGCAGCAAGTATGCGATCACACTTCAGACCGTCGCAGTTGCTACGACTCTAAAACCTTGGAGTGGGTATCACAACTTTTTTTATTTACTTTCTAACAATAGATAGTCCCAGGCAACCAGAAACGCAGATACCCTTCTCCTTCCTTCTCTGGTCCTGGAAAGGTCTCCAGCGTCCATTTTTTGTGGATGTGCTGGAGACCTTTCTTTTTTTGGGCGACATTGCTTTTCTAAATCATCTATAGAAACTTTTTGCGATATGTAACCGTGATGAAAGTGAGCTTATCGCGCTAATAGATGGACGTAGGATGTGAATGTTTTATTGCTAGCCCTTTAGTAAAGGAATCATATGAGAATCGTACACATAGCTCCCCCATGGTTACGCATTCCACCTAAGCATTACGGTGGCACAGAAGCCGTTATTGCCAATTTGGTCAATGAGCAGGTTGCACAAGGACACGATGTAACACTACTTGCACCTGGTGATGCACAAACATCAGCTCATTTGGTCTCGTTTTTCCCTCGGTCGTTAATTGAAACTGGTGTACCCTGGCACGCGCATCTCAAGGCGTATTACCATCTTTATAAATCTATTGAATATATCAAAGACCATAATTTCGATATCGTTCATACGCATCTTTCGTCTAGTGCGGATATGTACCTGTTTCCACTCATGACTTCTCTCGCAACTCCTCATGTGACGACTTTGCATAGTCACTTCCCTTTTGATCGCGCACAAACATGGACGGGCGATGCCGATGAGTTTTACAAAGAGTGGTTTTTGTCCGAACCTATGGTTGCTATCAGCAAATATGAGCGCAATCATTCACCCTATCCGCTGAACTTTGTTGGTGTTGTACATCATGGCCTGCCAATGGACTTTTTTAAGCATCGTGTGAAAGAAATTGGCGATTGTTTTGTGTGGCTGGGTCGTTTTGTTCCCGAAAAAGGTGCTCACCTAGCAATTCAAGTGGCGCAGCAGAGTGGCGTTCCTTTAATCCTTGCTGGTATTGTAGACAGGTATGTTGCAGCGTCGGTGGCGTACTTTGAGGAGCAGGTAAAACCACATATTGATGGGAAACACATTACGTATGTTGGTCCCGTCAATACAAGGCAGAAGATCAGCTTATTGAGCAAAGCCCATGGCTTCCTCAACCCCATTCTGTGGGAGGAGCCGTTCGGCATGGTAATGATTGAGGCAATGGCTCTAGGCTGTCCCGTGATCTCGTTTGCGCGTGGCGCAGCACCTGAAATTGTTGCTGAAGGAAAAAGCGGTTTTCTTGTCAACACTGTTGAGGAGATGGTAGAGTGCATTCCTCACCTTGCTGAACTCAATCGTACTAGCATACACGACTATGTGCTAGAAAACTTTTCTGCGCGGTCAATGGCAGAGCAGTACGTAAAGATATATAAAAAAGTAATTGCCTCTGCAAGAACAAAGGCGAGACAAACAATGCAGGTCAAGAAAGATGTTCCGATTCTTGAATCTGCTTTCATGGTCTCGCCGACTTCTGTACTCACAGCAAGCGCCCCTGCTCAGGTGTCGTATCAACAGTCTCCGTCAGCCAGGGCAAGGTCGGAAGAGAAACTACACTAGCAAGGCGCCGATAGAGTTCGGCGCAGATGTCTGGCGAGTGTACTTCAAAAGGGCAGTGACAAAACACATAGAGCGTTATGCCTTGTGTGAGCCATTGCCCTAATTGCTGTGCCCATGCATTGAGAAATGGTGCATTGACTGCTTTATCTGGATGCCCAATGTAGCGTATAAAGGCAAAGTCGGTAGTTGTGACAATCTGGAGTGGCAAGTTTGGCTTACGTTCGCGTGCTTGCAGCATGTGCTGTTCTTGCTCCGTTCCGATGCGAATGGGACGTGTGTCCATCAGGACACGCGCCATGTTGAACCGACTCAGCAAGTCATTCAACGTTTCGACACTCTGCGCTGTGTAAAAGCTGGGATGACGTACCTCAACCGCCAACCGCACATCACGCGGCCAGAAGGTAAGAAACGCTTCTAACTCTGGCAGGTGACTCGGTGAAAATGCCGGAGGAAGTTGCAGAAACATTGGTCCGAGCCGGGTGCCTAAACTCTGCATGCGTTCTACAAACGCCAATGTCTCGTCCTTACGTTGGTCTAAATGAGGTTCATGGCTAATGCTACGCGCGATCTTGGGACAAAAGCGAAACGTTTCTGGTGTCTCCTGTCGCCAGCGTGCAACCGTTTCAGCAGACGGTGTGGCATAAAAAGTTGTGTTTCCCTCAACAGTTAGCAATTTTCTACTGTAGAGACGCAAAAAATCACTGGCGGGCGTTTTCGGTGGAAAGAAATTATTGTGCCCGACCCACTCTTTATATCCCCACGCTGGACAGCCTATATAGAACATCTGCTCACTCCTTTTTGTTGTATTATAGTCAAATTTTTCTCTATTCACCAATACGCTTGACAACTAAGCAAATGTATGACATTATATTTTAGGTCAAATTATACAAATTAGTGTGTGCAAGCTAGAGAAATCATGCCCGATAGCCCTATCGGGTTATTTCTCACACGAATAACGCCATCTAGCACAACTATACGTTATATTCTCAAAGAGATAGACAAATAGAAATTTTTATATATGAGGG
>JAABVA010006737.1_pt1 | contig 10118 bp, 3 predicted proteins | sample 5560331 | NCBI WGS metagenome assembly JAABVA01 (sample SAMN12812661, study PRJNA571458) | rock metagenome | isolation source: Antarctica rocks | place: Antarctica: Victoria Land, Mt New Zealand sud | collected 2016-01-07 | reverse complement strand
TTCCTCCTCACGTCGATGCAAGCTGCAATATCGACAAGGTCGGCATCAGGATACCTTAGGGAGACAGATCGAATGGAAGCTGACGTTCCGAGGATCGATGAAAGAAATCATGCAAGTTGGCATAAGAGGAGGCAGAAGAGGTGCGCAGACATGTGATTTTGTTACTGACTGGGAAGAGAGAGATGAAAATAGCTGGATCACCAAACAAGTTACTTGACTAATGTCTTAGCCACCTAGTCAAGTCAGCCACCTAAGTGAGCCACCCATTTAGTCAAAACATCAACATCAACATTGTTGTCAATCTCATTGTCATCACACATTCACAATGACCTCAGACAAATCAATTAAATCAATTTCTAATATTTTCATGTGATATAGTCTTGCTTTAACTGATTTAAACAATGATCTGTCAATTTTTCTTTGAGAGATTGCTCAAATCTATAATCTATCTTGATTTATTTTATAAATTCATCAGAACAGAAGACAATCAGTAAAGATTTTTTAAATAAATTGTTAACAGCTATTAGTGCATAAAAAGAATACTTTAATTCAATAAATTGATATTATAACAATCTGAAAATGATCTTTACAGATTGAATAGCTGAAAATAATGACAAAATATTTAATGATGATTAAAGATGATCTGAATTCTTTAAAACAGCATTGATATAAGAATTTTTTATGTTGATATTTAGAATTTAAAATACAGTATAGTTAAAATCTTAATCAGAATTGAAAGAATGTTAAGAATTATGAAATTATTTAAAAATGATTTGATTTATATAACTTTACATAAATGAAGCATGATATTTTGAAGTTAAACATATACAATATAAATAAGAAAAGATTTACAATGAGTATCATGAACAGCTTTAAAGTTTTAGTATAATACATAGAAGCATAAACTTTTAATATTTATATTAATAATTAGAATTGAGTATTTCTTATTGAGTATATATCATTTAATAACATTATTCTTTCTCTCTACTTCATCTTTAAGAATAAGCAGATTCAGCAAATATAACTAAATTTTATTAAGAATAATTAAATTATTCTATAAATCAATGATTATTAAAAGAAAGTAAATACTTATGCTATACTATGTTATCTAGTGAAATCTCTAAACTATGTTGTCTATGAGCACATCTTGATTAAGAGAGTTACAGAAGAAGTAGAAAAAATATTGATTGCAGTCAATGTAAACAAAGTCTTTATTCAGTTTTTGACATTAATTCTACTTTACTTTATAGAAATAACTAAAACATTATTTCTTAACATTTTTATTTAGTAAGACTGTATCTATTGACTCTTACTGACAGCAAACATCAGATAATTAAACACATCATTAAGAGTTTAACAAATCATTTAAAAGTTTAATTAATTATTAACAGTGAGTTTTATAAATTTAATGAACTGCTTAAAGATTTATTTAAATAGAAACTTAATAAATTTATTAATAATTATCTCTTAATTAAGCATAAAGTCTATCTGAATCTGATTGTGCTTATGCAGATTGTAGATGTTGTAATAGAAGACATTAATGTGCTTTAATTATTTATGTATATATATATTCTTAATTAAGATCAAGACAACTTAATTATCTTTTTTGAACTGAATAAATAAAGATACTTAATGAGCTTCATTCTTTTGAATGCTTATGCAGTATAAATTAACTTTAAAATATTTGCTTATGTTTATGTCTTTTAATATCTGTTTAAATTAGATCTCAATCTTTGTACACATTGACATGATTATATATTCAATCTCAATAACTAAAATAATGATAAACTTCTATTTTTAATTTATTCACAACACTGATTCATCTTTAAGCATATAGACACATCTTAAGATTAATTTTTAATTCTGCTTGTTTGAAGCATAGTTAAAGTCAAAGTATTTAAGCATTGCTTGACTTTCATTAAAATTGTATATAATATTAAAATTGATAATTAATTTTATGTATCACAGTAGTTTCTTAAGTGTGTATTCATGATGTTTTGCAGAATTGCTGAGATATTGACTTAATTAATTTAGTATGAAGACAATATCTGATCAAATATAAATTGCTGTATACATTAAATTTTTAATTATTTATTAATACTGTCTTTAATTTATTCTTTAATCAGTTAAATCAGCAAGATAAAGAGCATCATATTTATTAAATGAAATGTTGATGACTTTATACTTATCAGATTACATATAAAGATTCTTTAATATCTTATTTACATAATGAGTCTAATTCAGATGCAGAGTTCTTATTTTGTAGTTATATATAATTTAAATGTTAAGAATTTTCTATATCTTCTTTAAGTTCTTAACTTTAAATACATTCATAAGAGCTTACTTAAATCAAAGAATGTATAATAAGTTTACTGAAGTCATAACAATATCATTTACATAAAAAAGCAGCATGATTCTTTTAATGCTGTAAAGAAGAAAATAGAAGTCAGTTTTACTTTAATGAAAACTTAATTTAAGTAGTTTAATGACACATCATTTATGTCAGTTCTGTGCAGCTTACTTAAGATCATAAAGGCTGTGCAGTATGCACAGAATATGATTAGATGTAATATTGATTTTAGAAGAGAATGTTATATAGATTGTTTTTTTTAAAAAGAATTTTGTGAAAATGTTATTGATATTTACTTAATGACACTTTAGATTCTTAAGTGTAATGATAGTCAGAAAGATTTGCAGAATGTTAAACTTAATAATAAAAATAAAAATATTTTTATAATTAATACTATATATCTCTAAAAAGTCTCTTGTTACAAGTCTTATCTTAAGCTTATTTAAGAATTCATTGATGTTCAGCTTAAGTTTAAAGACTTATTTACTAATTATAATATTGACTTTTCTTAATGATACAGTTTCTTTTTATATTTCATTTATCATTAAGACTATCAGCTCTGTGTAAATAGCATTCTTTTACATTTCTTCTCAGATTGAGTCTCTCACTGCTTCAGTATAGATAATAGATATTGAAATGTCAAATCTAATTATAGAGTCTTCTTTGTCTGCAGAGAATACTGTAAGTTGTTAAGAAGTAATGTTTTAGCTGCTTCTATAAAGTAAAGTAGAATTAGCATTAAAAACTGAGTGAAGACTTTACTTATATTAACTGTAGTCAACATTCTTTCTACTTCTTCTGTAACTCTCTTAATCAAGACATACTTATAAATAACATAATTTAAAGATTTCATTAGACAGCATAATATAGTATAAGTATTTACTTTCTTTCAATAAATTATGAGCTCAAGTTAGCAAGAAGCTTTTCAGAGAAAGTGTATACTTTTAATGTGACAGCAGCTGTATACATCAGCTATTAAGATTCATGATCAATTCAGCTTTAGTAGTATCACTGATTATTGAGATTCATAATAAATTTAATTTTAGCAGAATCAGCACATTGATGACAGCTGTGTACATTAGCTATTAAGATTCACAGTTAATTCAGCTTTAACAGTATCATTAATTATTAAGATTTGTAATAAATTTAGCTTTAGCAGAATCAGCATTCTGCAACAGCTGAGTACATTTAACTCAGAAGATTTATAAAGAATTAGTTTCAGCAAAAATCAGCATTTACAGTTACTCAGAAAGCACTGTTCTTTAATAGCTTAATATAAGATATCAGAATGAATAAGCATTACTTTTTACAGAATAAAAGATATAAAAGCTTTCTATTTGTTTTACTTATATTATTTTTAATATATATATTATTATTTTATTTTATTCACTTCTTATACTACATGTCAACTATCATCATCATAAACTTCAATAACTTCTTTATAAAGTAACAACTCATCTCAATTCTCACTTACAAGAACTGCAATTAATGATTTATTCTTATGAAAAAATAATTAATAAAAAAAGATCTATAAAATGTTATTGAAGTCTCAGCAGTCAATATATTGATTAGTGAATTTTTAGATTCATTTTTTCTCAGCAGTCTCAGCTTTAAAAATCAGAAAATTGATATAAAGATTTTATATTAATTTATTATTTATATAAATGCAGATAATCAAGAATATTTAATGAACAAAATTAATATAAAGAATGTTTAAAATACATTAAAGTTTAAGTATAAAAAGAAGCTGCAGATAACTGAGAGACAATATTTGATAAAGTTTGTTAAATATAGAATGTTAAAGAATATATTCATTAAAGAAGCATAAATTTATCTGAGCAAACTCAGTAAAAAGATCACTGCAATTCAGTCTGACATGATTAAATTATTTAAATCAGAACAACAATTTTAAACATTGCTTTAAGTATTATTAATTAAATATATTGTGATTTATAATGTCATTAATACTCAGAACAATCTAGACATCAAGAGAGATCTATAAAAGCTTTAAAAAAAAGAGATATAGTTTAAAATTAATAAGACTATTATTGTCTTGTGAATAGACAAATAGAAAGAAGATTAATGTTTAATGAATTAAAATTACAGTTTATTAAATTATTGTGCAGCTAATATTAAGCAACATTATTGCAGATTATTTAGCTTAAACAATGATTATTTTTTTCATTATTTTATTAAGTGCTTTCTTTGCAACAACTTTCACTTCATTAAAGATTGCAAATTTCTTTCTGATGTTAAGTAAAATACTTAAAAGAAGACAAGCAGATTAACTGCAGTTAAGTTGTATTAAAAGTTAGTTTATAAAGAAAAAGAAAAGAGATACAGAGTCTTTAATGTAGAAATTAGTGACAGTAATAATGATGATTTCTTCTTTGAATTTAAAGAAAAAGAGAAAGTTAATAATGAAATTACTGCTTTGCTTAAGAAGACTGTCAGTAAAATGTTTAAATTTAAATGAATTGCAGACTTTAAATTTTTTTTATACATAACTGATTAACTTTAACTTTTCAGTGACTCTCTTATATGAATGAGATGTCAACAAATTAAAGTTAAAAGAGAACATTTATACTCTTATTATTGTGAAGTAATTATTATGCAAATCAGATTGAGAAATTCTGTAAGATTGAGTTTAACACTTTATGTATTTAAACTTAAGATTAATTTTCTGTCAAAAAAGTGAATGTGCAAAATGAAACTGCATAAAAGCTTTAATCAACACTGTCTTTAAATGTATAATAAGCACAGCAAGACTATAATAAAAGCATTAGAGTGAGACAGAGTCTATATAATTAAATATATTGTAAAAAGTTTTAATGAATTTATCTTAATATCTATAATATACACATCACATTCAGAGATCATCTTCTCTGTTATTGCTTCAGATGTAAATCTATATATTTAGATTTATGAACATAATCTTATAATTAACTTCTTAGACATCAACACTGCATCATTAAATAGAAAGATTAAGACTTACAGACTTTGACATTGATGATTTGCTCATCTTAATTTTGCAAAGTTGCATAATCTTTACAAGATGATAACTCTTGAAAAGTCAATTCTCATTATTGAACACAATAAGAACACATATAAGATTTGTGTTTTAATTAAGTTTATTAACAAATAAGATTACACTGTAAGCAAAAGAAAGATTAACATTCTTGTTTTTATCTTTATTGATATATGCAGCTCATTATTCTTGTTATTTAACAGATATTAATACTTTCTGAAGATAATAGATAATCATTTCTAAAAAACATAGACAATACTGCTAAAGCAATATGATGAGATTTTATAGACACTGTAAGAATGATAATTGAAGATTAAACTTTAGATTGATGCAAAGATTCTTGCTGTACAAAGCAACAATAAAATAGATTTAAATTTCATTTTAAATGACTAATACAAATTTTTTAACATTATATCACAATATACAGTGCTCTACATGTTAATTCAGAATGACATTGCTGAAAGAGTCATTCAAATCACTGAGAACTCAGTGTACATCATGATTAAAGAGACACAACTATTAATAAAGTTCTAAGTATAGATAGTATAGACAGATATTTATCTTTATAATTAAATAGTATTTGATTTTTTAATTAATGATAAATAGATAATTCTCAAGAAAGCTTTCACTGATGTAAAGTTATTCATCAATTACATTTATATATAAGAATGCAAATGCTACAGCTACATTGATCATAAGTTATTATCTGAAGATAGATGTGATAAATTTATAAATTAAGAATGAGTAAAAGTCTTTATAAACTACATTAAGAAAATCACAAAGCAGTATTAGCTTTAAGCTTTAGATCTTAAATACATCATTAAGAATCACACTGTAAAGTTTGCTAAAAGTAAGAAGAAAGACACTGTTAATTTTAAACTGTAACAATAAATATTAATTGTTCTTCTAAACAGAAGACTCATTAAACATTTACAAAAAAAGTTAATTATTATGAAGATCACAGCTTCAGATCAGGCATCTATGACTTAAAACAGTAAAATGCAGTTTAATTTAATTACAATTAAGATTAATAAGTCTTAAGATAAACAATATGAAATTAAGTTAACTGCAGTCAATCTAGATAAGTCATTAAATAAGAAGATCAACACTGATTAAGTTAAGACAGTGACACTTAAAGAAGTCAGAATCTTTCTGTATGTTGAGATTCTGAAATAAAAGAGAAACAACAACAACAACAATTAAGATGTGAATGAGCTCTTAATTAAAATATTAAAAGTTATATTAATATTTACAGCATTCTCTGTAGACAAAGAAGACTCTGTAATTAAATCTAACATTTTAATGCTTGTTATCTATGCTGAAGCAGTGAGAGACTCAATCTAAGAAGAAATATAAAAAAATGTTATTTATGCAAAGCTGACAGTCTTAACAGTAAATGAAATATGAAAAGAGATTGTGTCATTAAGAAAAGTTAACATTGTAATTAATAAATGAGTCTTTAAACTTAAGCTGAATATTAACAAATTCTTAAATAAGCTTAAGACAAGACTTGTGACAAGAGACTTCTCATAAACATATAATGTTAATTATAAAAATATTTTTGCTTTCACTATTAAGTTTAACATTCTGCAAGTCTTTCTGACTATCATTGCACTCAAGAATCTAAAGTGTCATTAAGTAAATATTAATAACATCTTTACAGAATTCTTTCTGAAGAAAACAATTTATATAACATCTTTTTCTGAAATTAATATCACACTTAATTATGTTTTACACATACTGCACAGTCTTTATGATCTTAAGCAAGTCACATAGAACTGATATGAACAATGTATCATTAAACTGCTTAAATTAAATTTTCATTAAAGCAAAACTGATCTCTATCTTCTTCTTTACAGCATTAAAAGAATCATGCTGCTTCTTTATGTAAACAATATTGTTATAACTTTAATAAATCTATTACATATTCTCTGATTCAAGCAAGCTCTTATGAACATATTCAAAGTTAAGAACTTAAGAAAGATACAGAAGATTCTTAATATTTAAATTATATATAATTGCAAAATGAGAACTCTGCATCTGAATCAGACTTATTATATAAATAAGATATTAAAGAATCTTTATGTCATGATATTACTATGCACTCATACCAAACCATAGCCAAATCCCTTACACAATAATTGATAAGCAAAGTACTATATAGACAGTCTTTGCATACAAATCTTTTAAGTTTCTTAGTTATTAATCTTCATCAATACAAGACTTTAACATCAAAACTTCATTGAATAGCTGTTGTAATGTAGTGTCTCACATTGTTACATATCTTACTCATCAGCCTCTTATAGATAAGAGACTTGTAAATTCACAATTTTAACAACTTTATCTTTTTAAAGAGTGACAATTCATTACATTGTAATATGCAGACTAGAAGTCAGCAAAATGAGATAGAGTCATTTTCTGACTGTATTAAGACTTAAGTAACTTTTAAAGAATGAGAATCTGCAGAGATTCAGACTGCTATTTAAATTATAGAAAAGAAGAATTGATGTTTAAATAAATAGATTTATTTAACTGAAATTAGGCAGATCAATGATGAGAAAAGATAATGATTTATGAAAATCAATTGTGAATTATAAGCATTTAACATGCATAATGAGATCAACAAACTTCTGAGAGATAAAGATTCTTAAGTCTTATCTGAGAAAAAACTATATACAGAATCTTCTTATACTTTCATTAGCTCTTTAAATTCAACAAAGTGACATGCATTCAAAGTTGTGTATGCACTTTCAGCAAAATGAATGCAATGACTAAAGAACTTACTCACATATAATGAGAAGTTCATTTATAAACATACTAAGTTTATACACAGTGCTGTGACAGCATTCTGCTTAATTTCTGAAAACTTCTTCAGTAACTACAATAAAATTCTCTTTGTTATGTAGTTCTTAGCAGAAGAATCTTGAGATGCATGATTTCATTATATTAATAAGAATGAATTTCTGAATGACAAATTATAAATATTCTTTTCAGAGTTTCTGCTCAATCTTGTTGAGAACTCAGTGAATTGCAGACTTAATACAGTACAGAAATACTTAAAAGTTATATAAAAATCTATTTAATTAGTTTAAGCTTTTATGACATATTTCAGCATACTAAAGAATCAGCTTCTGAGCTATATGAAGAAACAGAGAATAAATTATTTCTTTATGAAACTTTAATTAAAGATTTAAGTGACTTTAATTAACTATTAAGATTCTTTAAAGACAAAAAAAAGTTTAATAGTTCTGATTGCTAAACTAAAGATTAATCAGCAATCTGCAGATAATTATATGATTTAAAGTTACACTGTTAAGAAAATCTATAAGCACTGTTTACATTCTTTTACTCAGACAGCAAAGTCACAGCAGAACAATTGTCTCAATTCTGAGACTATAAAATTAAGTCATCATAATAATGCAGACAAACTCTGTTTTGAGACTGATGTTAAGAAGAATGACTGCTATAACTGTGAGAAATCAGATTATTTTGTAAAGAACTGCAGAAGTTTTCTGAAAAATCTTAATTACATTAAGATTAATGTAGTTAAGACAAAAAAAGACAGAGCCTTGTTGACTGTGCTTTAGTGATGAAAATTAGATTAGAAATCATAAAGAAATTTAGCATTATAAAAAAAGATTAAATCTGAATTAAATTTAATTAAATCTCTGTCAATATACTGTTAAACACTGCAGCAGAGATTAATGTGATGTCTTAATAATATGTTGTTACTCATTAACTGATACAAGTTAATGCAGAACTCTTAAGATCAGAGCTTTTAAGAGAACAACATGTTTACTGTTATGATACATACTTAATGAAGCATAGACTCATCAACAATTGAAGATAAAAGCAAACTGAAGAGCAGTTATTCTATATCTTAAATAAGAATGAATCTGAACTCATCTTTGATCTTTTAGATCTGAAATGACAATGCATTCATATTAATTGTGACTTATGCACATAACACTATAAAATAAAACAAATATCTCTAACTATTGATGAGTCTAAAGTATTTATCAACAACATTTAAAATTAACTTACTGTTTACACATTATTGATGATGCCTGAATCAGACTCATTAACAACTGTTATACATGTTGTTGATAAAATGTTGATGTTATCTCAGCAATACAACAAATATGTGAATGTGTTCTCTAAAGAGAATGTTGACAAGTTATTATCTCATTAAGATCATGATCATGTCATAGAGACAGAGAGACATAAATTACTTTATAATTCACTTTACAATCTGTCAGAAACAGAGCTATGAGTGCTTAGAGAATATATAGATGACATTTTAATAAAAAGATAAATACAACATTCTGTCAGCTCTGCAGAAGTATCAGTTCTATTTATTTTAAAAAATGAAGAAAGCTTATGTCTATATGTTGATTACAGAGATCTCAACAAAATTACTGTTAAGAATTGTTATTCTTTGCTGCTGATTAGTGAGACACTTAATTGTTTAAGTAAAGTCAAGATGTTCATCAAACTAAATCTTAAGAATGCTTATTACTGCATTAGAATCAAGAAAGATGATGAGTGAAAGACTGCATTTTACATATATTATAATTATTTTAAGTACATGATCATGTCATTCAGATTAATTAATGCTTCAGTAACTTTTCAAGTCTATATTAATTAAGTATTGACTGAGTTAATCAATGTCTTTTGTGTAATATATCTAAATGATATCTTGATCTATTTCAGTTCTCTAGAAGAACATCAGAGTTATGT
>JAABVA010006736.1_pt1 | contig 10118 bp, 13 predicted proteins | sample 5560331 | NCBI WGS metagenome assembly JAABVA01 (sample SAMN12812661, study PRJNA571458) | rock metagenome | isolation source: Antarctica rocks | place: Antarctica: Victoria Land, Mt New Zealand sud | collected 2016-01-07 | reverse complement strand
AGCGCCGCCAGCAGCGGCAGCGCCAGGAAGGTGACCTGCGAGCCGACCTCGCTCACCGCCTGGCCCGACCAGAGCAACATGAAGCCCCGGTGGCGCCAGAGCCCGGCCGGCGCCGACCCGCTCACCTGCCCGCCACCGGCCGGTCCGGAACGATTGTCGCGGTGCCCACGCGGGTCATCGTCAGCGAGTGGTTTACTTCTGTCAATGACTTATGAGGCTGGGTCCATGGCCGGAGCCGCCCCGCGACGCCGGGCCGCCACCGACCAGGAGGTCAAAGCGCTCGCTTCCCCGCTGCGGGTGCGGATCCTGCGGGTGTGCCTGGGCGAGGCTCACACCAACCGACAGATCGCAGCAACCCTCGGGCACGACCCCGGGACGACGCTGCATCACGTCCGGCGCCTCGTCGACACCGGGTTCCTGCGCGCCCTGCCGGTACGTCGCGGCACCCGCGGCGCCCGCGAGATCCCCTACCTCGCCACCGGCAAGTCGTGGCAGCTCAGCACACCGGCGACAGGGCGGGTGATGCTCGACGCGTTCCTCGACGAGATCGCCCATGTCTCCGCAACCGACATAGACAGCAGCCGGCTCGGCCTGCGGCTGCATCCCCAGGACATGGACGAGTTCCGGGACCGGCTCCAAGCCCTGCTCGACGACTACGCCCAGCGGCCCGACGACCCGGCCGCGCCGGCCTGGTCGGTGTTCCTCACCCTGCATCCCGACCCGAACCGGCCATGACCGTGCCCGGCTCTCGGGTAACAGCGCTGCTTGAACCGGGTGAGCGCACCGAGCGCCCCGATGCCCAGCTCCGCCGGCCGTACCACCCAACAGCGTGCGGTCTTCGGCGGCCGTAGCGCGGCGTCAGCCCGCCTCCGTCAGCGCGTCAAGACGAGAAGGTCCTCCGGCGGCACCCGGCAACCCTGGTGATCTTTAATTGGGCATGGCTATACGGAAGCCGTGCCATGCCGCCGGCTGCAGCCTCAGGATCCCTCCCGTCCGAGTGGGTTACAAGCCTGCTACTCCGCGTTGCTGAGCGGCCAGGATGTCTCTTATCGCCTGAACCTTCCACACCAGGCCGAGGTCCGATTGGTCATTGACCCGACCCGAGTAGACGCCGAGCAGGTTCGTCACGGGGCCGCGGAATATGGCCGTGCTTCCGTCCGCCATGGCGGTTGCACCGCTGCTGCTGTAGGCGATCACGGGTGACCCAGACTGCCCCGGACGCGTCCGCGCGTCGACGAGGAACGACGGAAGACCGTTGAAGTCGATGTCTGGCTCGCTGGCCACAAAGCCATGCGTCCAGATCGCGAACGCACCGCCGCCAGTGATCCCAAAGGGGAAACCGATGACGCTGACGCCGTCGGCCGGTCCGACCTTGAGGGCAGGGGCGGCATCTGTCAGGTCGTACGGGTGTAACTCGGCTCCCGATGTGTTGCACAGCGGTAGGGCTACGACGTCCACGCTTCGGCCGTGGACTGGGTGCTGTAGCCACAGGGCCTGCTCCGCCTCCGGTTCGAGGACTTGCTCGTCGCGAGGCTCCCATTGGAGTCGGTCTGGCTGCGGGGGCAGTAGTTGCATCAAGCGGAGCGTGTCAGGGACCGCACCGCTTGAATGTCGCGATTGCCCGCTGTGGGGGCTGCGACCCGCCCGCCAGGTGATAGTTGGTGATCAGGTACGGCTGGTCGTTGTGCTGCACGACGAAGCCTGTGCCAGTGCCGAGCTCCTGGCCGTTGCCCATCGCAATAAGAAAAAGTGACTGGACCGACGGCTCAGCGATCACCACCTGCTGACCCTGCCACAAGCAAGTGCGGCTCAGGGTGATCGGCCGCCTTTGGCCGCGTCTACACCGGACGCGGACACCCCACCTGCTGGACGAGCGGATGCTTCGTCTGTAGCCAGCCGAGGCGCTGCCGCTCCGACCCTTCAGACGCGAGCTGAGTCGGTCGGATCAGCGTCGACGGTTTCCAGGTCGACCAGGACGCCGACCTCGATCGTGAGGACCGCGAGTGCTCCCAGGTCCAGCTCGAGGGCATGCGCGAGCGCTGCGACGGTGAAGAACGCCGGGGTCACGATGCGGCCGGTTTCGATATCTTGCGCAGAGTCTCGACGGGGATACCGGCCGCGGCGGAGAGGTCGACCATGCTGCGCGTGCCTCGTGCCGCGCGTAAGGCGGCCCCGAGCAGGCGGCCACGTTCACGCTGGTGCTGGGTCAAGATCGGTCGCACCATGACTGTGATACTAATGCCGGTATAGAAATCCCGATAGAGGTCGGAGGTGCCACGCGTGGTGGAGCTGAAGACGCCCGGCGAGATTGAGGCAATGGCAGCCGCCGGCGAGGTGGTCGCCCGCGCTTTGGCAGCGGTACGCGGCCACGCCGCCGTCGGGGTTCGCCTGCAAGATCTCGACCAGGTTGCGCGGAAAGTCCTGCATTGCGCGGGAGCGTCGTCGCCCTTCCTGGGCTACCAGCCGTCCTTCGCTCCGGCCCCATACCCAGGGGTCGTGTGCCTATCGGTCAACGATGCCGTCCTGCACGGCATCCCCACCGGTTACCGACTGCGCGAGGGCGATCTGCTCAGCGTCGACTGCGGTGCCACGCTGGACGGCTGGACCGGCGACGCCGCGATCTCGTTCTGCGTGGGATCGACCTCAGACGAAGATGCCCGCCTGCTCGAGCGCACCGAGCACGCCCTGCACACCGCCATTGCAACAGCGCGAGACGGCGCCCGGATCGGTGACATCTCCAGCGCCATCGGCGCTGTCGCGCGCGAAGCGGGCTACGGACTGCACACCGACTTCGGCGGGCACGGCGTTGGGCCCACCATGCACGAGAGCCCCCACGTTCCCAACGACGGCCGTTCCGGCCGCGGAATGCAGCTACGCGCCGGGATGACGATTGCGATCGAACCGTGGTTCATGGCCGGCGGCCGAGATGCCTACCGAATCGACGACGATGGATGGACGCTGCGCAGCGACGACGGGTCCCGCGGTGCTCACTTCGAGCACACCGTCGCCATCACCGACGACCATCCGCGAGTGCTCACGAAACTCGCGTGATGCACCGTCGTTCACCGGGCCACATCCGCGGCCCCGCGGCTCCACCGCGCCCGATCAAGGACCTGACTCTGTGATGCCGCATTGCCCGTCAGACGAACCTGCCGCGCGTCGGCGTCTCCGCCTGACGTATCCCTGCCGGATTAGCGTCTAGCGCTGTCTGGTGGTCGTGAGAACCCGCGCAGAGGCAAGGTGGACCAGGCCCATGGCCGCGGGCAGCACGGCCATCGGAGGGTTGCGCTGCCACACGCCCAGCCCGGCGTCCATCAGTTGGACCATCCCGGCCGCGAGGAGCAGATGTGGCGCCGGTCGCTCTCCACGCGTCATCCCCACGAGCAGCGGGCCGGTGACCGCCCAGGTGCGCACCGCTGACGAGGCGGCCCAGAACTTCGCCACCGGGGTCACGGGGGACCCGGGCTGCACGTAACCAGGGCGCACCAACCCGACCAGGGCGAACACCGCCGACGCCGAAGCTCCCACGGCGTTGGCCGCAAGCAGAACACCGCGGATCTGGTGGCTGTTCAAGGTTCCCGAGTCCCGCACGCGTGGAGCCTAGGAGGTTCATCAACCTGCGGCAGCCTCGACCATCGGTCCATCGCCGACCCCAGCGCGCTGTCGCAGTAGACGAAGGTCTGCTGCAACAGTGACCGCCCTCGTCGACGCCTCCCCCACCTACACTGACAGGAGCTGCGTGTGTCGCAAGGGGATCCCTATGCGGGCCCGTTTAGTCGCCTGCTTGCTGCAGTTGGCGACCGTAGATCTGACCCTCCGTCGCTACGACACGGATGGTCGCCGTAGTGACGAGCACCGTGCTGCGCGGAAGCCTGCGCTCAGCGTTCAAATGGAAGCGGCGAGATCGTCCAGCGAGGACGACGATCCCTGCGTGATCTGCAGCGTTGATCCCGTCGGGCACATCGTCGGCCCTGATGTCGACGCGTGATCGGGCGTCGACGGGGTGACCTCCCATGGCGTCGACCGCGTCGGCGTCGACGGCAGACTTCCCGCGCGGCCGACGCGTCCGCGTACGCCAGGACCAGTCGGTAGGACCCGCCGGGACGTGCATCGAAGTGCTCGAACCGGCCGGTCATCCGTCGGGCGGTAGCCACACGGCAAGCGCGTCGGAGTCGGTCAGCGCGGCGAATACCCGTAGCGCTCGTAGATCACGCGCGAGCCGAACGTCCTGGTCTCGACCAGGTCTAGCCGAACGTCTTCGGTGACCGGCGGCAGGAAGGGCGTCCCGCCACCGACGACGACCGGATTGCGGAACATGCGCAGCTCGTCGACGAGGCCGAGCTCGATCGCTGCCGCGGCCAGGCCGGCGCCGCCGATCGAGACGTCCTTGTCGGTCGCGTCGAGCGCCGCAGCGGCCTCCTCGGCCACCGACGCCTCGGCGAGCCGGGCGTTGCCCTGAACGCTGTCGAGCGTGCGGCTGAAGACGACCTTCGGGATAGCGCACCAGACGACGGCGAACGCGGCCCCGAGCTCGTTGTCGCGCATCGACGGATCCGTCTCCCACACCAGCATGGTCTCGTAAAGTCTGCGGCCGCACAGATAGCCGCCGAGCTCGCGTGTCTGCGCGAGGTGGAAACGAAACTGCTCCTCGTTAGGGACCGCCTACCCGAACGCGCCCTCGCGGTCGGCGATAAAGCCGTCCACCGAGACGCTCATCGAGTAGATCAGCATGGCTTCAAGCTCATCGCACCGGAGCACCGGACCATGATCGCGATAAAGTTCACCATTGAGCTTGACATCCGGCTCTCCTTCTTTCTGCAGGCTGGCTCTGCCACAGCTAGTGAACGATCGCGAGACGAAAACTCATCGTCGTGGGTGGTCCACGCGACCGTATGGCCATTGCCGACGCCGCACTGAGACCCCGGAAGCGGATCCTCCTGCGGTGCCCGACTGGATTAGCACATGACAGGCTGGGCGCGAACCAGCGTCTACCCTCCCGAGGAGATGAGGCGTGACTTTGTGGCCAGCTGTCCACGCCGAACGCAGCGCCCTCGCCGACGATCTTGAGCAGTTGGACCGAGAGCAGTTGGCGCAACAGTCGTTGTGTGGTCGATGGACGGTCGAGGAGGTTGTAGCCCATCTGACGGCAGCCGCCAGCATCGGCCGGCTGCGCTGGCTCGCCAGCGTGGTGGGTGCCCGGCTCGACTTCGACCTCCACAACCAGCGGCGCATGGCCGAGCACCGAGGAGCGGACCCCGACGAGACGCTCCAGCAGTTCCGGCGAATCGTCAGCAGCACCACTGCGCCCTCGGATCACGTCACAGCATGGCTCGGCGAGGTCGTCGTGCATGCCCAGGACATCCGACGTCCACTCGGAATCGAGGGCGCCCCAGCGATCGACAGGGTCACCCAGGTGGCCAACTTCTTTGCCCGTCGCGATTTCACCGTGAACAGTCACAAAGCCATCAAGGGCCTCCGCCTCGAGGCTGTGGACGGGCCCTTCGCCACTGGCGATGGGCCGCTGGTCACGGGGACGACTCTCGCCCTCACCATGGCGATGGCCGGCCGTGTCGCGTTTTGCGATGACCTCGACGGAGACGGTGTCGCAACCCTGCGCGGCCGCAGTATGAGCGCGTGAGCAGCACGATCGGAGTGTTCCGAAAGCCGAAGGGCCAACGGGACGGCACAGGGGTGGTGCTGCCCTCCCGTGGACCGGCGGGCCGCCGCCCTGACGGCTCCGTCGCGCCCGTCCCGCACGCGGATCGGCGTACTGACAGCCCGCAGTACACCGGGCACGATGGTCGTCGTGCCGGACCTCGTCGCTCCGGTCGTGCCCGCTGGGCGGTTGCGCGACCAGAGCCAGCCTGAGCTGTTCGTCGACGAGTTGACCCTGCGGCCGTGGCGATCCGTCGACGCGCCGGTTGTCGTGCGGGCGTACCAAGACCCGGCCATCCAGCAGTGGCACGTACGCACCGTGAGTGACCACGAGGCCCAGGTGTGGGTCGCGACCTGGCCCGAGCGGTGGGCAGCCGAGACCGGCGCTGGTTGGGCGGTGTGCGATGACCAAGGGCTGCTGGCCCGCATGAGCCTGCGCACCTTGAACCTGGCGGAGGGCCTGGGCGAGGTCGCGTACTGGGTGCTGCCGGAGGCACGCGGACGGGGTGTCGCGCCTCGCGCCTTGCGGGCCATGAGCACGTGGCTGTTCGTCCACGTCGGTCTGCACCGGATCGAACTGGCGCACTCGACCCGAAACACCGGGTCCTGCCGGGTGGCAATCAAGGCGGGCTACGTGCTGGAGGGGACTAAGCGGCAGCAAGCTCTGCACCGGGACGGCTGGCACGACATGCACCTACACGCTCGGGTGCAGGGCGACATTGACGACTCCGCACCAGGTGGTCCCGAGTGATGATCGGCCTTACGGGACGCGAAGGAGAGACTCGTCAGGCTTCACGAGTTCGAGCACGGCGGCCGGTCGAAGCTGTGCCTAGAGCCGCTCGTCAGCCGCGACGCGACCGGTCGCGTGGTGTTCTCGGGGTCTGAGCCTCGGCGGAGCAGGATCAGCCGGGCTTAGCTTGCCCCCGCCCTGGCCGCCGTCAGGTGCGAGGGGTGCGATCCGAGCGCCTTCGCAACGCGGACGTTGAACGGCGCATAGCCGAGGGCAGCGAACAAACTCTGCGCTCGGTCGTTGAAGCTCCAGTAATCGAGGCGCACCTCATCAAGCTGACGCTGTGTGCCCTCGTCCTCCACGGCACGCATCAACGCCCTTCCCCAGCCATGCCTGGTCGCGGAAGGCTCCACGGCGATGTGGTGCACGTACATCGCCGAGCCCGGCAGGGTGAGCGGCGTCTCCGCCCGCCGGACCTCTTCGGCAAGCACATAACCCACCGGCCTACCGCTGCTGTCGTCCTCGGCGAGGAAGGACAGGGTCTCCGCTCGCTCTAGCCAGGCGTCAAAGAGACCCTTCACAGCGTCCGGGTCGGGAGCCTTGAACTGCCCGGGGAGCGCCTCATGATGCACCTGCTGCACCACGCCATTGAGCTCAGCAAGGACAGGGGCGTCAGCGGAGGTGGCAGCGCGGATCGGCATGGACTTCCATGTGCCCGGACGGGCAACCGGCGGAACAGTACCCTCGCTGCCCGGCATGGACGGCGCCCACTTTGCACGCGCCGAGCCGAGTCCCTAACCAGCTGCCTCGTCTACGGCGCTTGTGGCCGGCCATCTCTGTCACGCCCGAACGCCCGCGCGCTGGATAGCCCCGTACACGGTGGACCTGGCCACCTTGAACAGTTCGGCGAGCTCGAGCGTCGGATGAGTGCCGGCTCGCCACAGCAACACCAGGTGGGCTTCTTGCCTTAGGTCAACTTGGGCTGCTTGCCGCAAGCTGATGGACTTGCGGTGACCGCCGCAGCTGGCCGTGCGGCCATCCGGGATAGTGCAGCGTGCCTGAACCACCACCCGCTGATGTCACCGCGGCCGCGGCCGCCTTGGCTCCACTGACCGCGGTTGATGACGACGACCCCCGATGGTCGACGATCGCTGCGCCGACTCGGTGGACAGCGGCGCGAACCGTCGAGCACATCGCTGATGCGCTGCTGTTCTACGCGGCTCAGGTCGCCAGGCGCGCCCAGCATCGACTCCCTGTGCTGCGTGACGGGCGGACAGCACCTCCCTCGGAGCAGGTCGACAACGCCGTCACCGCCGCGCACGTGCTCACCGGGCTGCTGCGCGACCTGGGCACCGGCCGCGCCTGGCATCCCAGTGGCCTTGCAGACGCGGGCGGCTGGGTCGGGATGGCGGTGACCGAGATCCTCGTCCATGGCCACGACGCGGCCGTCGCGCTGGGGGTCGAGCTGCCACTGCCGGGGCAGGTCTGCGCCCGCACCCTGGCCAGAGTCTTCCCGTGGGTGCCAGACACCGCGGCTGAACCCGAGCACCTCCTGCTGGCGGTCACCGGCCGCGCAAGGGTCTCCGGCCTGCCCGCCGATCCGGAGTGGTGGTGGCAGTCCGCGCCGATCTCGGAATGGGACGGCCGGCCCCGCCGACGGACCAGCCCACCCGGCTGGTGCTGAAGCGCTAACCGGCGGCTCCAGAACATGTCCCAGGGGCCCCGGCGGGACGGCGCGCCCGATAGCGGTCAGCGACCCGTGTTGACCGGGCGGCCGAGGAAGGCGACCAACCTCACAAGCCATGAAGACACCCTCGTGAGAGTGCGGTCGGCGCTTCGGCCCCCGGATGTAATCATTGCTGCTATGAGCGCTGACAACGACCAGGAAAGCGAACCGCACGTTGAATACGATCCTCGTGTCAACCTTGTCGATGCCGCGACTGGTGAAGTAACACCAGTTGCGAAAGACGAGGTGGATGGTTTAGACAGTTTCATCGCAGGGTGGGAGAGCAATGTCTCGATGCCGCACGCGCTGGACTTCAGCGCGTGGCAAATGGTCGATGAGGAGCACCCGGCTGGCGCAGGAAGACCGGCTTATAGGCTAGTCCACAAATCCATCAGAACCGTTTTCTGGCCTGGCGTGCTTCTTGAGTTCCCCAACTTGCGTGTTGAGTTCGGGAATGGCTCGCTAACCTATGGAGAGCCGCTATTCAAGGGGACACTTCGGGGGCGCAGAGCAGGGACCTTCCTGCTGCCGGAATGGGGCTTAGTCTCGGACGCAGATGATGGTTCCGGGAGCGTTGGGTATCAGCATCATCCGGATATGCATTTGCAGATTGAAGGCCATCAGGAAACAACTCCGCCAGGCAACTATGTCGAGTTCTTATACGAGTTGCCACCTGGTGATTGGCAAAGCTACGAGGCGATGAGGTCTGCAGGTCGAGCGGGCGTTGCCACGTTGACAGCGATGATCGACCTTCTGTATGGCGAGCGCGTGCTGGGCCCCGTGCTAACTGAGGAAGTCGGCGAAGTCTTTGACGACTGGCACTGGAATCGACGTTTAGGAGGACGGACGGTTTCCATGGAAACTCAGGCGCAGCTTGAGCAGCGCGATTCAGCGGAGCTGGCGAGCCAGTTGGGTAGTGCCATAGACATGCAGCTCGCTCGTGTTACAGAGATGCGCAACCGCCTTCGAGTCGCGTCTCAGTGGTACTGGAGCGGCCAGGCCGAGGGCGACCCGGTGCAGAGGTATATGCACCACTGGTTAGTTGTTGAGGCTCTGGAGCTGGAGCAGAACTCAGGTATTCGGCCGCTAAAGCAGGTAATCCGGACTATGCTGTCGACTGAGGCAAGCTCAATATCGGACGTCGTCGGAAGGCTCTATGGTGTCCGGAACGGCCTGATGCATGGAGAGATTCGCGAAGTGTCCAAGGCGCAGCTCCATCAGGTGGAGGTGTTGGCTGATGCGCTGTTGGAATACCGTTCTTTAGAGCGGTTGTCCCAGTTCCGGCGCGCAGCCCTCGCCGAGGTCATGCAGGTGGACCTCTCCGTGCAGGGCAAGGACTGAGCCCTCTTGACTTGAAGTACCAACACAACTCGGGGTGATCATTAACGCCGGTCCGGGTGCGGGGGGCCGTGGGGGGTACTGGGCGATGCTGCAGTCATTCGATGCAATAGATGCAATATGAGGACCGAATACGACCGTCTCTGCTACACGGCTGACCCCTGTAGCGGGACCGAGCATCGCCACGGTCCTGGCACGTCCCAGAAGCCTGTAGCGCAATCAGCGTGCCGGAACGGACCCTGTCGGAGGGCTTCGCTACGTTGCCGACGATGGGCTCGCTGATCGGGTGCGGGCGGGTGGCGCCGGCGGCGAGGGCTCGACCGGTCTTGGACGGACTGCCGCAGCACGACTGGCGGCAGGTGTCGCTGTGGGCCAGCGCCCGACTGGGCTCGCGCCGTGGTGTCCGGCTGGAGCCTCCGGCAGATCTTGTTCGTGAGGGATCGACAAACGGAACGGCGCCCGTTGTGGCCGGGTCGGCCGGCAGGGCCAGGGCGGTTCGTGATCGTGCGCCGGCTGTTCCGCTGGGGTGTCGGGCGGGCGTTTACTCGCCCATCAGCTCCTCGGGATGATCGAGGTTGGCCGGGTCAACGCTCGGCTCGGGCTCGGACCTGCCGGAGGGCGACGCCTGCTCCTCATCGTCGGGCACGGCGATGTCGACGTCTCCGGTGG
>JAABVA010006735.1_pt1 | contig 10119 bp, 8 predicted proteins | sample 5560331 | NCBI WGS metagenome assembly JAABVA01 (sample SAMN12812661, study PRJNA571458) | rock metagenome | isolation source: Antarctica rocks | place: Antarctica: Victoria Land, Mt New Zealand sud | collected 2016-01-07 | reverse complement strand
CCCCTCTCACAGTTTGCACAGAAGCCGCAAGCGATGTTGAACGGGAGACAGACCATATCGCCGACCTTGATGCGATCAACAGCATTGCCGACCTCGATCACCTCACCGAGGTTCTCGTGTCCGATTATTTTGCCCTTCTCTAAATCAGTTCAGCCCTCGTACATGTGTAGATCGGAGCCACAAATGTTAGTACTCGTGATTCTCACGAGTACATCGGTTGGTCGCTCAATTTTTGCGTCGGGCACGTCCTTTACGCTAACATCGCGTGGTCCGTTATACACGACTGCCTTCATACATGTCCTCCTATGCACTGGGTGCATTTTTCAAGTCAAGGTAATGCTCGTAGCAGAGGGATACTCAATCTTGGACGCAGCCAGCCGCCCGATAGCAACCTTGAAGGTTTTTCCTACATGGCAACCTGCCAAAAGCTTTTCTTTCTCATTCCATGCAAGTTCCCTACGGACACGAACGAAGTTGTCAAAAAGTATCAAGGATTGTTTAGAATTACTGTTTGCTCTAAAAAGAGCGGGTGCGACATATCGCACCCGCTCTTTTTAGAGCAAACGATTGTTGTATTAGCCCTGTGAAAGCGCAGCATTACAACTGGTGGTCATCTTGTTGAAGGCATCATCGGCTGACGACTGACCTTTAAGAACGCTGACAAAAGCGTTCGAGATGATGTTGCGGCACTGGTCCCACGCGGGAACAGTAGAGGCGACAAAGCCATATGGCAGCGAATCTGGGCCAGCTTTGCGCGCAGGTGTTTTTGTATAGTACGCTTGCAGTGCCGAGCTATGGAAAGCCGATTGGCGGATAGGCATGTAACCTGTCTGCTGTACAAACGAAGCATTGGTCTCAGAACTCGTGAGAAACTTCATGTAATCCCATGCGGCTGACTGCGTGTCGGCATCGACACCCGCATAGATTGCTAGATTGGTACCAAACAGAGTTGTGAACTGCCCCTTTGGACCCGCTGGAAGGGGTGCCTCAGTGAACTGGAATGCACCATTGATGGCCTTCTTGACGAAGGGATAGCTCGCGATTGTGCTAATTGCAAACAGTGATTTCTGTGAGGCAAAATCGTTCTGCCATGCGTTGGCAGTTGTGACATGGATGGCTTTCGACTGCACAAGCGGGGCTAGTTCACCGAGAGCCTGCTTCGCGATTGCAGCGTTAGCACCAGTGGCGAACGTGGCGGACTTACCATCAGCCGAGACGAAATCTGTGCCACCGAGACCCTTGTACAGGATTGACCAGAAGTCAACGTCTGGTGTGTACGAGAGGCCCCACTGTGAACCATCGGACTTCGTGACCTTTGTCAGGTCGGTCATCATCTCGTCGATGGAAGTTGGTGGATTGATACCCGCCGCCTTGAGCGCATCAGAGTTATAATAGAGAACAATGTCACTCTTATTGAATGGTAACATATACTGCGTGCCATTGAGTTGACCATCTTTTATCAAGCTAGGATAAAAATCTGAAAGATCGGTCAGACCATTTTTGCCGGAGATGAATGGTTGCAACGAGACAATCGCGTTCGACTGCTGATACTGTTGCGCCCACTCTTCATACACCTGTGAAATCGCGGGTGGCTTGCCAGCGGCGATAGCAGCCGTAATTTTCGTCTTTAAGGTTGCATACGAGTCAAATGCCTGAACATTTACTGTGATATTCGGATTCTTCTGCATATACTGCTGAGTCAAACTTGCAACCGCTGTCTTGTTCGCACCAGAAGCGAATGCATCCCAGAAATTTACCGTATATTTTTTGTTGTGGTCAAGCATACCAGGGGCTGTGCTTGTAGAGCTGTTACCACTATTGCTATTTGCTGAACCACCGCAAGCTGTTAAAAGCAGCATTGCGACCATAGCAATGGCATAGGCCGTAAAAGACCATGAACGACGCATGTGATGTGATACCTTTCCCTTTTTTAAGAAAATAGCTAAACAAATGAATAAAACATGTATCTCTATCTATCAACATATCCCAACCGTTCAATAGAACGCTGGTCCAGTGAAAACTGGTGTATGGATTAGCCCTTTGTGCTGCCCACCGAAATTCCTTCGATGAACTGCCTCTGGGCAATGAGAAACACTATCAAAATGGGTAGCGTGGTAAAGGCAGCCGCAGCCGCAAGTCCGGTCGGATCGGTCCCATCAGCCGAGGTGAAGGCTTTGAGTCCCACCTCAACGGGACGGAATGCGTCCGAGCTTGTGACCAGATAAGGCCACAGGAATGCATTCCAACTGCCAATCAGCACCTGCAACGCCACCACTGTTAGAGCCGGACGCGCCAACGGAGCTGCGACAGACCAGAGAAACCTGAGATGCGAGCAGCCGTCGATCTGCGCCGCCTCCCATAATGAGTCGGGGAGCGACAGGAAGAATTGACGGAGCAAGAAAATACCCGAAATGCTGACACCGAATGGAATGATTTGCGCTTGATAACTATCAATCCAGCCCAGCGTCGAAACAATCAAGTAGCTAGGAATCAATGTTGCCTCGAACGGAATCATGATGAGGGCCAGGATTGCCAGGAAGAGTGCTTGCCGACCTGGAAATTTCATCATACCGAAGGCGTAGCCAGCGAGCAGCGAGGTGATGACTGCTAAGATAACGGTGCAGCCCGCAATGAACAGGCTATTCAAAAAGTATTGCACCCACGGAGCCATCGCCCATGCACGCGCATAATTCGCCCACTGCCAGTCAGGAAAAAAAACAGGCGTCGTGGCGTAGGCATCATGATCGGTCAGTAGCGAAGTAACAAACATCCAGTACAACGGAAAGATAGACGCAATTGAAACAACGATCACGATAACGTAGGTCAATGCGCGCCAGGGCTGTTGATAGCGTCCAAAGGGACGTTTGGTACGCCCTCTAGTAGGAGTAAGCGTGGTGATAGGCGGAACGGTTGGGGTAATAGCCATATACGTTTCCTCCTCCCTTTCTAATATGCGGCATTGGCGTCACGACGCGTAAAGACAAGCTGCGTGACTGCGATGGTAAAGACGAGTAAGAAGATCACTACCGAGATCGCGGCACCGAGGCCATCGTGTGAATTGGTGGCGAATGCCTGCGAGAACATATAGAGTCCCATTGTACGTGCGGCGTTCTGCGGTCCACCCTCGGCATCGACAAACAGGAAGACAGGCTGAAACATCTTGAACGACTCGATGGTACTCAGTAGCAAAACGACCAGCGTTATTGGCATCAGCAGAAACCATGTAATGTGGCGGAACACCTGCAACGGATTGGCTCCATCGACACGAGCCGCCTCCGCAAGGGCTGGCGAAACGTTGCTCAAGCCAGCCATAAAAAGAATTGTGCTAAAGCCAACGGACTTCCACGTCGTGTAAAAGATAATGCTCACAAGCACCCAGTGCGGGTCGCCAAGCCAATCGATTGAGCGCAGATGGAACAGGTGCAGCATAGTGTTGAACAAGCCATGATAGTTATCGAACATCCAGTACCACACCGTTGTCGTCGCCACAAGCGGCATTACAAACGGCGTAAAGATTGCTAGACGCCATGTTGTGCGTGCCCGAATACCCGACATTAGCAAGACCGCCAGGAAGAGTGAGATAAAAAGATGCAGAGGGACCGAGATAACGACATAGAGTAGTGTCACCTGTATCGACTGCAAGAAATTCGGGTCATGAAAAAGAAAGGTGTAATTATCGAGACCGACAAAAGGTTGGACGCCACGATTGAGAAAATTCCATTTGAAGAGACTCATGTAAAACACAAAAATAGAGGGGCCATAGGCAAAGACCGCAAGGATAGCAAAGACAGGTAACAGGAACAGATACGCCTGCCCTGCCTCGCCCCAAAAGCGTCGAGATCGCTTCCTGGGCGTTGTATTTGCCATCTTCGCCGTTGCAACTGTGGACATGTGTAGATCACTTTCCATACGTTCTCCTGCTCAAATATTTTTGACGTACTGACTTATTATACAGGTAATTTGTTAATAAACTGTAAACATCAAGTAAAAAGTACATTAAAATATAGATAAGTATTCATCGCGTCCGGTGTAAGAAAAAAGACACGAAATTTCCTCAAAAAAAAGAGAGGCATACCAACAATGCTTTTCTCGTTGTTTCATTACACTAAACGCCATGATGAGGAATATTGTTGAATGTGAGGATTTATTGCTGTATGTTTGTGGGAATGGGGTGGAACAACATCCAATCCCCCTAAAATTGTCTATCGCTCACAGGGCGTGATGAAATCAGGCCCGTACATTCGTTCTCCACGTCCCAAAAGAGTAGCGTGGGGGAGAGAGGAAAGGTGTACGGGCCTGATTTCATCACGCCCTCTTCCCAACGATACTCTTGGAGTACATTTGGCAAGCAATATTACGCAATCGAGATCATTTATACCCACCATAAACCGCATGTCCGGCCTGCATCCAGAAGCAATCGGCATGGGTGAAGCCAGCTTCACGTAGCCAGCGCAGCTGGTCGCTGAGTAGCGAGGGTTTGTCGTATGAGTTGGGGTCGTTATAGTCGTAGGTGAAGTAGTTCCACTGGAGCATTTGATAGTGTTCATAGCCGCTCAAGTCGCCATGTGCGGCGATACTCTGGGCGCGTACAATCTCATCGTATTGTTGAGCAAAAAGGGCGGCGGTGCGCTGCATAACAGGCTTGATGATATCGGCGAGCAACAGTGTACCCTCTGGCTCAAGTCGTTCCACCATGTCGCGAAAGAGGCTCTGCTTCTCTTCGTCGGACAGGTGATGTACACACAACGAGGACACTACACAACGTAGTGGTGAGGGGAGCGTAGTACGCCATGCCTGTTCCTCTAGTAAGAAAGGGAGAATGGTGAGACGGTCGTGAAAAGCTGCGAGCTTCTGTGCCATCACTGCACGCATCTTCTCTGAGGCGTCTAATGCGATATAATGGCAAGCGGGGAAACGCTCTAAAATAGCCTGTGCCAGCACGCCACCGCCTGCTGCAAGTTCGACAATTGTAAACGCTTCGTCGCTGCGAGCAGGAACGAGTTGTAACAACGTTTCGGTTTGCTCTGCGCGTTTGGGCACAAAGATTTCGCCAAAATCAAGAAACGTTGTAGAATCGCCCTCGTTCCACTGGTTCGCAGGTGTGTTGTTCGTTGTGGGTTCGTTCACGCGTTATGGTATCCTCTTTCAATAGACTACGCATCTATACAAGTGGGATTGTATTGTTGTGCATAGCGCACGTTATAAAGATACCACAAACGAATCTGTTTTCCCATTGCTTGATTGAATCTACATGGCTTTGATGTAAAAAGGTACGATAAAGGACACTGTAAATGCTACACAATAGATACGAAAAAAGGCGAAAGCAACTGCACTGGGCGGAGTATGGAGCCGAGTTACTGGGAACGGCTTTCCTGATCTTTGTCGGCCTGAGCGCGGTTGTCTTCGATTTCGCAAAAGGCTTACCTCTTTCTAATCTCTTACCAGACGCTAGTTTACGAAGACTCATTACAGGATTAATCTTTGCGGGTAGTGGTTCGCTCGTTGCTCTCTCGCCATTTGGCAAGCTGAGTGGAGCGCATATCAATCCCTCCGTCTCGCTCGCGTTCTGGGCACATGGCAAGATGAAGCATATAGACCTGATTGGTTATATTGTTGCTCAGTTTGTCGGTGCTATTCTCGGCGAATTGTTGCTGGTGTTTCTATGGAGAGCGTATGCCCGCAACGTCACCAATGGCATGACACTCCCTGGTTCCGGTTATCCGCTCTGGCTTGTCTTTCTGGCTGAAATGAGTCTGACTTGTTTGCTGGTCTTGCTTATCTTCCTTTTTGTCAGTAGCCACCGTCTTATGCGCTGGACCCCATTGATGAACTGGTTTGTCGTTGCCACAATGGTATGGCTAGAGGCACCAATCTCCGGCACCAGCCTCAACCCGGCACGAAGCATTGGTCCCGCCCTCATTACATGGCTCTGGACCTCGCAATGGCTCTACTGCATTGCTCCCCCTCTTGGTGGTTTGGTGGCGGTGGGCATCTTCCGTCTTATTAGTGAACGCGATGTCCTGACGGGAAAGTTATTTCACGTGCCAGAATATCGAAGCATCTTCAAAAACGTAAGTGCGCCCCATAAACCAGCATGACACAGAAAATCATCGTTTCGCGTTCTTCGCATGGATCGCCCTTAACACACGTTCGGGTGTCAAGGGGAGTTGGCGTATGCGGAAACCAAGAGCGTCGGCTACTGCGTTGGCGATGGCGGGTGCAACGCCGCTGCGTGCAACTTCGACGACAGATTTCGCGCCGAAGGCACCAGCTGTTATGTCGCCACTCTGTATCAGGTATGTTTGCAGTTCTGGCATCTCCAATGCATTATAGATGTGATAATCGCTCAAGGTTCGAGTGAGCGGTTGGCCCTGTGCATCGTATAGCACCTCTTCACTTATACACATCCCTAGCCCTTGCGTCATACTGCCCTGTATCTGCCCCTCGGCAAGCACAGGATTGATAATGCGCCCACCATCGACGGCGGCGATAAGCTTTACGACGCGCACCGCTCCGGTATCGGTATCGACTTCAACCTCGGCACCCTGTACAGCATAGGCAGTTGGGGCGGTTGTCTCTTTCCATGACGCATTCACGATGATTTGCCGTCCCTCGCTTGTCAAGAGATGCGAAGCGATATCGGCAACTGTGAGTGGTTGCCCATTCAGCAGTGACGGTGTAAGAGTGCCATCTTGTATTGTCAGCATCTCCGGCATGACATTGAGCAGACGGCCCGCGATAATCAGCACCTGGCGGCGTGCCAACTCTGCCGCGCGTCGAAGAGCGGCACCTGCGTTATAGAGCGTCGATGCCACGTTCGCAGTAGTGGCAAACGGAGTATTGTCGGTGTCAGAGGTATGCAGCAGAATGTCTTCCACAGAGATACCTAGTACCTCTGCCACGAGCTGTGCCAGTTGCGTTTTCGTGGTTGGGTCGGCTACGCTCACAAAGACATCACATGAGCCATCATCGTTTAGCTTGACAACAGCACCACTACTCTCGATGCTGCCGATGGGATTCTCAAAGCTAGTAAGCGCGACACCCACGCCGCGATGCATACGGCTATTCCAGACCTGACCACGTTTTTCATCCCATTGCAATTTCGTCTCGACAAGTTGCATACATTCAGACAAGCTGCCACCCTCTTCGTTTGCTCCCGTTGCCTGTCCTGTCTTGAGCCAGTTCTTGCGTCGCAACGCCAGCGCATCCATATCGAGCCTCTGCGCGATTTCGTCGAGATGACTTTCGAGCGCGAAGAGTTCCGCGTCCGCTCCTGGCATGTTGCTTGCCGCCGGATGATTGGTATAGAGAACCTCGGTGACAAAGCGCGTGTGAGCGCAAGGATAGAGTCCAAGAACGTCATTCGTCGGTGCCATATAGGTGCCATAGGCACCCGTGCTTGCCAGTACAATCATCTGGTTGGCAAGCAGCGTGCCGTCGTGCCTCATCCCTGTCTTCATACGTATGATCTGCTGCGGATAACTATGACTTTCGCGCAACTCTTCGGCACGCGTATAGCCGAGGCGTACAGGTTTGCGCGTCACCTGCGTCAACATCGCGCACACATCCTCAAGATCAATACCTTGCGTTGTCGCTGGACCGCCAGCAAGGGCAGGTTGTTCGACACGAATACGACGCGATGGGATATCGAGGACGGAGGCTAGGACACTCTTCATGAGGTGTGGCACGGAGGCATTATTGCTACGCACCACAAGGTAGTCATCCTCGTCAAAATAGGTGATGACGGTGCGCGTCTCAAGGGCCGTCTGGCGGCTTGTTGGTACCAGATACTCGCCCTCGATCACCACGTCCGACTCCGCAAAGCCGCGCTCCACGTCGCCCGTTTCGGTTCGCACACGCGCTGCAATGTTGCGTTCAGCCGCATAAATATTGCGCGACTCTGACTCCGAATGGATGCGAACCGTGTCAGTTTCTAAGGTCTGGCGTGGGTCAAGCAATGCTGGCAGAACGTCGTACTCGACGACAATACGTCCCAGTGCCTCCTGTGCAAGTTCGGGCGTCTCTGCAGCGACGGCGGCCACCCGATCACCAACGTAACGCACAATATAATCGAGAACATAGCGATCCTGTGGGCTGGAAGAGCCGTTACTGGCATACGCAACACGCGGCACATCTTCATAGGTAAGGACGGAGTGTACGCCTGGCATGGCTCTGGCCGCGCTGGTGTCGATGCTACGAATGACCGCGTGTGGATGCGGACTGGTAAGGATGGCACCATAGAGCAGCCCTTTGGGAACAAGATCATCAGCAAACGTCGCGCGACCCGTCACAAGCTTTGCCGCGTCAACGGCATGTACAGCCTTTCCGATAACGCTCAAAGGAGTTTTCGACAGGGTTGCGAACGGTGCTGTTGGTTGGACAGCCCGTTGTTTCGCCGTAATATCATTGATGCCGTTGTCAACAACAGCCCGTTGTCGTGCGGTTATGCCTGAGAAATCGTTCGCACCTGTTCCACCGCTATAGTCAGCGGGTAGCTCGCCACGTAGTACAGCCGCTGCTCGCATGACCGCTTGCACAGGCTTAACATAGCCTGTACAGCGACAGAGATTACCGGAGAGGGCGTCGCGTACATCATCTTCCGTCGGATTCGGTATGCGCTGAAGCAGTGCAGTGGCGGACAACATCATACCGGGAGTGCAGAAACCGCACTGTACAGCATCCATGTCGATAAACGCCTGTTGTATAGGATGTAGTGTAGGTGTTGTGCCCAACCCTTCGACAGTCGTCAGCGTACAACCGCCTGCCTGAGCCGCTAACATCACACAGCTTGGCCTCGGCACACCATCAACCAACACCGTGCAAGCTCCACATTCGCCCGTTTCACAACCTTGCTTGACGCTTGTATAGCCATTGCGACGCAATAACGTCACCAGCGATTCACCAGGGGCAACGTCCAGGCTCTCCACCAACCCATTGACACGTAACTCAAGTTCCATCACGATCTACTTTCTACGCTTGAGCCACGATATGTCGTACTCGCTGCTTGCAAACGCGCATTGTACAGTGCCTCTTCAATTGCACGCTGCGCCAGTTTCACCGCACTGACACGCCGATAGCCACCGCTCACCAGTGCATCGGTCGGTGGCCGAAATTCATTCATACCCATTTGTAACGCGGCAAGCAGCCCTTGCGTGTCGTCCATATGCTTGCCTTCAAGTAGACGCTCGACGGCCAACAGACGCTGCGGCTCCATATTGACACCGCCAAAGGCCAGATGCACCCGTCGGTATGTGTCCTGCTCTAGCTCCACAATGGCGGCAACATTCAGCAAAGCCGCATCCGTCTGCGTGCGTCCAACACGCATAAACGCTGTACCAGAGGACACTTTTGCGGCAGAAAGTAGCACCTCGACGATGAGTTCGCTTGCTCGCCGTTCTCTCGACACCTCATTCCACGCGATAGTACGCTCCTGTTTTCCTTTGAAGACAACACCGGAGAGTGCCAGCCCTGGTCGCTCTGCCGTGCCCGCACTCAAATTAACAGATGTTTTTGAACCAGAACGTAGCAGCACCTGCGCCTCTAAGACCGAAAGCGCGGTGAGCAGATCGGCCTGGGCCGCAACACCTGCCGCAAGCGTTCCACCGAGTGTCGCACTCGCACGAATGAGATGCGAGGATGATGAAGCACGCGCTGCACGAGCCAGCAGACCCGCTGCAAAGCTCTTCATAAGTGGTGCATCGGCAAGCTGCTGTAATGTTGTCATGGCACCAATATGCACACCCTGCACATCTTCAGAAATATAGGCAAGCTCTAGTTCGCGCAGGTCCACAACGGCCTCGATACTATCGTCGTCCAGACCTAAGAGATACGTTCCACCAGCGAGCGGAACGGTCTTTACATCGGGCCGCGCCATCAACAACAACGCATCGTCAATGTGTTCAGCCCAGTGGTATTCAACAAGGTTACGCAACATGAAAATTCATTACCTTTGTAGCGGAAGGAGGGTAAATGTCTCTACATCAACCAGACCTTGATCCGTCAATTTAAGCGCGGGAATAACCGACAACGAAAGGAAGCTCAGCGTCATACATGGATGCTCTAATGTACAGCCAAGTTCTGCTGCCGCTGCATCCAATCGGCGCAGTTGTTGTACTAATT
>JAABVA010006732.1_pt1 | contig 10122 bp, 11 predicted proteins | sample 5560331 | NCBI WGS metagenome assembly JAABVA01 (sample SAMN12812661, study PRJNA571458) | rock metagenome | isolation source: Antarctica rocks | place: Antarctica: Victoria Land, Mt New Zealand sud | collected 2016-01-07 | reverse complement strand
CAGCGTGGAACGGCTGATGGCGAGCCCGTGCCGGTCGAAGATCTGGCTCTGCCGATACAAAGGCAGGTGGTCGGCGTAGCGGCTGACCAGCACGTGGGCGATCAGGCCAGGGGTGGCGAGGCCGCCGGCCAGCACACGCTCCGGGGCGGGCACCTGCAGCAGGGTGCCGCAAGCCCGGCAGGCGCACTTGGGCCGGGTGACCTTGACCACCCGGAGCTGTGCTGGGATCCAGTCCAGCATCTCGCTGCTGGTCGATCCCGCGTCGGTCAGGGCGCCGCCGCAGTCCGGGCAGGCATCGTGTGGCACCGGCAGCACGCATTCGGCACGCGGCAAATGCGGCAGCAGCGGCGACCGGTGCGGCGGCGTCCTCGGCTTGGACGGCTCGGCCGGCGCCGGAGGCGGCTTGCGGGCCTCGGCCCGGGCCAGGTCGGCCTCGAGGTCCTCAAGGCCAAACGCCATCTGGTCGGGATCGAGCTGCTCGGAGCGCCGGCCGAAGCTTGCACGCTGGAACTGCCGGATGATCAGGCGCAACCGCTCGGCCTCGATCCCGCTCTCGTCGAGGGCACCCGCCATGTCGCGCACCAGCTGGTGCAGCACACTGACGTCGGTCGGCAGGTTGTCGAGCGCGATCCTCACACGCGCAGCGTATCAGCCCGACCCCGGCAGTACAAGCAGAAAGGCTCGGCTTACCCGGCCAGCATGGGCTGTCGCGACCGGACCAGCGTGCGCCATTCCAGACCTTCCAACAGCATCGAAAGCTGGGCCGGCGTCAGCGTGATCGAGGCCGTGCCGTCCGGCGTCGGCTGCGTGGACGGCCAGGTGAACCGGCCCTGGTCCAATCGCTTGTAGAACAGGCACATACCATTCTGGTCGTAGACCAGAATTTTAACCTTGTCCGCACGCCTGCCCCGGAAGATGAAAATGTGCCCGCCGAATGGGTTCAGCTTCAGCGTCTCCTGCACCAGCAATGCCAGGCCATCAAAGCTTTTCCTCATATCGGTCGCGCCCAGCGCCAAGTGGATGCGCACGCCCGCCGGCACGGCGATCAAGGGCCGCACTCCAGCACGGCCAGAAGGTTGTGCAGCGCCTTGGCATCCATCCGCGCATCAAGGCGCACGCGGCGGCCGTTGGTCAGGATGACCTCGACCGTGTCATGGGTCGGAGCCTCCAAGGCGTTGGATGGTGCGCGCGGCGCCGGCGCGCAGGGCACAGGCGCCACGTGCACGGATGCAAACGCCGGGGCGGCAGTGGACTGTTTCGCTGGCTCCTGGCCATGGCCGACATACACGGTGAAGTCTTGCTTCCAACGGTGAACGACGCTGGGCGTCAGCCCGGACATGCGTGCAAACCGCTCGATCGACAGGCCCGAGCGCAGGGCGTCCATAACGATCTGCTGCTTCTGCTCTGGCGTCCAGGTCCTGCGACAGCGAGGGTTGGTGAACAGGTCCACACGCTGAACGCGGCCAGGAGGGCTGTTAAGGGTGGGGCTAAAGACCTCCTTAGCCCCTCCTCTGACCTCGCCTCCGTGAGGTTCGCCCTCGGCCGCGGCCATGTGGGCCGCGCCACTCAGCCGTGACCGCCACCTCCTGAAGCTCTTGGACCCGATGCCATGGCGCTCGCAGTAGGTTTTCTGGGTGTCCCCGCTCACCCGGCATGCGTCGACATGGGCCTGCCAGAACTGCTCCCGATCACCCATCGTCCATGAACTCCTGACATTGAGTCGTCAGGTGCACCACAAACCTGCAGCGCCGTCAGCATGTCAGCGTCGGACGCTTACGACCTTCGTGCTCTCGCAGCAGGCCACGGTGCCGCCCGCGTCGGTCAGCATCCGGTCGCAATGCGGCAGCACGGTGCGGGCATGGCCCAAGCCGAGCCTCGCCAACAAGAAGCAGACGAACGCCCGCACGCCGTCCGGGTCGGCCGCGCGCAGCGTCCGCCACAGCGGCCCCTGGTAGCGGTCGCACGCCGCCAGCCTGTCGCCCTCCGCCTTAGCGGCCGAGCACGCCAGGATCAGCAGCCGCGGCGCGATGCGGCACACCGGCTGCGGCGGTTCGGGATCGAGGTCGAGCACGTCCTGGCGGATCAGCTCGGCGACGCTGAGGCGGCGCCTCATGACGCCGTTCCCGGCGGCCGGGGGCCGACGATCGCCTGAAGCGCCGCCCGCACCTCGACGGTGAACGGCGACAGCCACGCGACCGCCTCGGCACCGTCGATCGCCTCGTCCGCCTCCACGGCCTCCCCCCAGCGCAGCAGCAGGACAGCCAGCAGGTCGAGCATGGCCGGAGCGCCTGACAGCAGCCGGGCGTAGCCCTCGGTCTCGTCGCCCTGCAACACGGCGAGGTCCGCTTCGGGGCGGACACTGGCACGGAGCAGGTAGAAGCGCCGCGACGGCTCGCCCGCCAGCAGCTCGACCGACAGCGCGCCCTGGACCTGCGGCAGCTTGGCGATCTCTCGCAGCAGACCGTTCATCGCCCCGCCTCCCGCACCTGCTGCAGCGGCACCGTGGAGTCCCGGTCGGACACCAGGCCCGGCACCGCCAGCAGCGCGTTACACGGAGTGGCGCTGTCAAGCCTTTTTAGCGAGGCTTGACCAACCTTCGCCCATGAGTCTCCGACCGATGGTGTGAACCAGACCGACTGCTACGGCGTGGCCTCATCCTGGCGGTGCTCCGGTCCTCGAAGGCCGTGGCCATGCCCATCGAAGACGGTGTGCATGCTGGCCTTTCGTACGCCAAATCATGGCTACTCGGCAGAACGACACCGTTGGCAGGAAACCCGGCGAGATCAAGCGTGGCGCCGTGCTCGCGCCCGTCAAGGGCGCCCGGCGGGCGCCGCTGCGCGGTGCTGCGCACCCTTGACCGCCGCTGCGCGCGGCTCCTCGGAGTTGTGCAGGCCGGGACGGGGAAACGGGCCTCAGCCGAACCGAGAAACGAGGTCTGGTCGCGTTGCAGTGACGCGCCCGCCCCGTCAACGTTCGGGAACGGGGCTTCGCAACCGCTGGGTTCGACCCACAGTCGACCCTCCGGTAAGGCTACGTTGATGGACGGTACCAGTGCTTCCAGTATCGGATGCAGTGCCTCACCAGGAGTGTTCGATAATGCGCCGCCGACCCTCTGCCAGATTGCTGGTTCTGGATGGAGCAGGGCGCATCCTTCTTTTCCGCTTCGTTCACAAGAGGGACGCGCTTGCTGGCCAGGATTACTGGGCTACCCCAGGAGGGGCTGTGGAGGAGGGGGAAACGTTTGAACAGGCCGCAATACGGGAACTTGAGGAAGAGACTGGAATTCAGGTCGTGAGTGTTGGCTCCCATGTAGGGCAGCGCGAGTTTGTGCTTCAACTGCCTAGTGGGGAGCACGTCGTGGCTGATGAGCGCTTCTTTCTCGTTGAAGTCAGCGACACATCTCTCTCGCGACGGATGGACCATCGAAGAGACGCAGGTCATGGCTGACCACCGATGGTGGTTACCAGACGACTTGGCTCGGACCTCGGCAACTGTTTGGCCAGGGAATCTCCTGATGATGATCAGAGGCTTGGACCCATAGTCCGCTACCTACCCAACCCGGCGTTTCCCCCACGCCGGCCACCGTTGATGGCCGGAAGACAGCCTTCCTTTTCACGGGAGGCACGTCGATGGTCCTGCCGGGGCCGGCTCCGTCTCGGCCCGCCCGTTGCGCCCGAGGCCGTTCCGAAGCAAGAATTCCCGTAGGTTGGCGTTGTGGCGGTGAAGCGCCTCGATCTCGCGTTCGAGTTGGATGACCATCGCTGCCAACTCCCTCTTGCTGCGCCGGTCCAGCCGCCGCGCGCGGCGCAGCTCGGCAGCGGACGGAGGCCCGGTCAAGGCTGGCGCGCCGCCGTTATCGCTGTTGCCGGCCCTATCGGCCGTTGCTAACTCGGCCCGCAGCGTGCGTTGGCCCGAACGCTTCTTACGCTTGGTAGTGGTTCCGGCGGCCGCATCGTAGAGCGATCGGCACTCCGGGTTGCGCAGCACCGTCTTGGCCGAGACCGCGCCCTCGGGCAAATCGTTCGACACCCGCTCGATGGCGGCTAGGGTCACCCGGCGGCCCTCGGCCACCAGAACCGCGACTGCGACCCGGACCGCGGCAACACTGCGCGCGCGGCGGGCGTCGTAGGTGGGACGAAGCGAGGCTGGCGGCTCCCGCTCGGTGCCGGGCCGCTCCTGGCGCACCAGTGTCCTCATCGGGTTCCCGGCTGCTTGCCGGACGGGGACAGCTCGGCGAAGCGCACCTCGGCCAGCTGCGCCCCATCGTGCTTGGCTGCCTCGATCAGGTCCATCTCTGCCAGCATGTCCTCGGCGCCCGTCACCACCTCGCACGCCTTGCGCTCCTCCGCTGGCAGCCTCTAGTCGGAAGCGAGCCGCGTCATCTCCTCCCAAATGCGCTTGAACTGCTCCACCTGCGCCCGCTTGGCTGGGTCCGGCGCATTGCCGGCGCAGCCGACGCACGCGAACTTGGCCGGGCACATGTTGGCGACGGTACAAGTGCCACCCACCACGGGCACCAGCGCACCCACACCGCCGCGCGCGACCTCCAGCTGGCGGCGGATCTCCGCGGGCGCCCGGAGATGGGTGCGCGTGAGGTCGACGCGGTCGAGGAAGATGCGCTCCTGCACCTCGACCAGCTGCGCCGGCGTGGGCTGGGCGTAGTAGCGCGTCACCGCCAGGTCGTGCTGATTCAGCAGCAGCGCGATCGCGTCCAGCGGCACCCCGAGCGCGTGCATCTCGGTCGCGAAGCCGTGGCGGAACAGGTGCGCGCTCAGCCGCACGGTCTCGCCTTGGGCCGTCGTGACCTCGACGCCATGCAGCAGGACGCGCATGCAGGCATTGACGTCTTGCGTCTCGAAGTGTCGCCCCCTGAACTGGAACAGGTAAGGCGCCGGTTCGCACTTTGCCCGGAGCTTGTGGGTTGGCGGCACCACCGCGGCCCCGCCCTCGTGCTCTCGCAGGAAGGCGAACCAGGCGTGCAAGGCCTTGAGGCAGCGGCCATCGATGTAGAATGGCACCTCCGCCTCGCGTCCTTTGGGCTTGGCGCGGAACGCGATCGCCTCCTTGCCGCCCGGCAGCTCCGCCCGCGTTAGGTGCTCGCGCGTGAGGCGGATCTGCAGCACCTCGCCCACCCGCGCGCCGGACTTGGTTATGATCTGCAGGGCGGCATGGCCGACCAGGCCGGTCGCCAACAGTGTGTCCACAGGCAGGAACAGCAAGCCGAGATCGGCCGCGACGCGTTTCAGCCACATGCCCGTGATCACGGGCCAGTCCGGCCGAACCGGTTGTTGGAACGCATCGGCCGCCCCGTAGCCATGGGTGGCGAGGAAGGCCGGGTCCGTGTCATAGGTCAGCGCGCCCGCCCGGACGAGGTCCGCGAACCAGAACTCGGCCTGTTCCGCGGTCGCGCGCCCCGCCGAGGCACCCTCGTACGAGAGGAACAAGGTGTCGGCGCCGAGCTCGAAGCCCCCCACGACCTCGCGGGTCCTTTCGTAGTGATGCTTCGGCGCCACGGGCGCGTGGGCGCGGCGAAGCGCGTGCCCGTCCCAGAGCCGAAAGCGGTGCGTGACCGTGCGCGCCGCGCCGGCGGGCGTGACCACCTCTTCGGTGTAGGCGAGGGCCACAGGGAAAGAAACGTCGGGATCGCGCCGAGCCTTGTCGCACGCGTCCTGAAATGCCTGGCGCAGACGCACAAGCTGGTTGAGGCGGCGCTCGGCGATGTTGCGGAACAGGTAGAACTTGTCGTGAACGGCCGCCGCCGCGGCCTTGCGCCGCCCCCGCTGCTCGTCGCTGACCTGTCGATTGAGCACGCTGCGGCGCCAGAAAAACGTGTTCGTGACGGGGCGCAGCCGGAACGGGGCGAGAGCGCGAGCCTGCTCGGGCGGCAGGCGCTCGAAGTAGGCCTCTTGCTTGCGGAGATTGCGGAAGTAAGCCCGCAGCCAGCGCGCCCGGTAGGGGGTGTTGACCTCGGGCAGGACATGCCCGTCGTGGAAAGCGGGGTAGAACTCGTCCGGGTCGAGCGCGTCGATGTCGGCCAAGTGGAGCGCGGAGAGGAACTTGCCGAAACTCGCGAAGAATGGGCCGTCGTTCTTGCGGTCGGTCTCGGCGAGGGCGAGGCAGAAGAAGGCCGTGTTCCGCAACTTCGGCGACGGCAGGCCGGAGATCATCCGCAGGGTGCTCTCGGCGAGGGGGCGGTGAGTGCGTGGGTCGTCCAGGAACGTGAGCGGCATGCGATGCAGTGCCGGGTCGATCAACGGCAATACGGCGGCGAGCGTCACCGGCTGGCGCAAGCGCGCGCTTGCCGCCTTGTAACCGGTCTCGGCTTCCCACGCGCGGATCGCCGCCGCGACCCGGTGCGAGGTGGCGCCGGTCATTGTCCTGACCTCGCTGTAGGTGACCGGCTGGCCCGCCCGGTCCAGGTTCTCGATGGCGAGGCGCAACCACCGCGCCTGCACCGCACGCACCTCCTGCGAGGCTGTGATCCAGTTAAAGAAGGAGCGGTAGAGCGCCGTCCAGGCGCGGAAGGCCGCATCGTCCCGGACCTCTCGGCCCAGGAGTTCGGTTATGACCCCGCCCAGGTAGACGCGCGCGTGCTTGGTGACGGTGTTGCCCGAGAGACCGGTCTCGGCCACGAGTTCCGAGAACGGCATCGGCATCCCGGACGTGCGCACAGTATCCAGCGCGCGGTGGACTCTCGCCCGGTTCGCCGCCTCTCTGCGGGCGTGCGTCGCCCGGGTCGCCGCCAACCAGCGCGCCGAGCAGGTTGAAGCTCGCGCCTCGGCTGACCCGGGCGCACTCAAGAACCACCCCCGCCGCCCAGCATCTCCTCCAGCATCACTGCGGCCTCGGCCGGCACCGGGCCCGTCGGAACCGGCGCTCGGCACCCCGCCTCGACGCCCTTGCGGGCGAGAGGTCGCCGCCCTTGCCGATCGATCCAGGCGTGGATGCGAGCGGCTGTCCGCGGCAGGTCGTGCCGGCGGATCGCTTGGTCGTAAACGGGCAGCATGTCGGTTTTCCACGCCATGAGCTCGCGGAATGCTTGGCGGTCGCGCACCAGCTGCGCCTCGGACCGCGCGCCGGCCTCGATGGCACTCAAGGCCTGGGTGACGAACCAGTGCCGCACCTGGTGGCAACGCAGCTTGATCCCGGCCGCCTGCAACGCGGGCGTCCAGAAGTCGCGGCGGAAGTGGTCCGGGTTGAGCGGCGTGCCGGCCGCGGTCAGGAACAGCGGCGCACCGGCCAGCTCGGCAGCGTCCGCGCGCAGGAAGTCGGCCAGCCCGCGGCCGCGTGGGTCCAGGCGTGAGCGCTCCTCGTCCACGTAGCGGCGCAGCACCTTGACGGTGCGGTCGGTCAGGATGAGCCGCTTGGTCCGCCGACCCAGGCTGCCCTTGTTGCACGCGAGCACCTCACGCAGAAAGCTGCTCGGGCGCCAGTCCGCCAGGGTCAGCGTGCAGGCCTCGCTGATGCGCGGACCTGCGTCGAACAGCACGCGCACCAGCGCCGTCTCGCGCAGCGACCATCCCCATTGCTCGCCTGCTGCCAGCACATCGTTCATCAGGGCCGAGTCGTCCAGAACGGTCGGCAGCCAACGTTCGCCGCGGAGGCGGAAGTAGGCCGCCGAACTGCGGCGCTCGACGACGGTCGCGGGCGCGTCCACGCCGCTCTCGGGCGGCATGCGACCGCGATCGTGGGTGCGTCGGAACGCCTCGGCTTCGGCGCGGACTTCGGCTTCGATCGCCTGCCTGGCGCCGTCCGCCTCCATCGGGTTTGCGTGTGGATAGAGATCGTGTTGGCGCAGCACTGCGTAGAAGGACCGCAGCGCCGCGAGCAAGCGCTCCAGGCTGCGGCCCGTTTGCCAGGTGGGTTTGACCGAGCAGGTCTCAAAACCCAGGCGGTCGCGCCTGACCACAAGCACGCAGCGCATCGACATCGCGAGGACGTGGGAAACGACGCGGCGTGCCTCGTCCGGCGGACCGAGCAGGCACCAGCCCTGGCGCAGCACGGCCGGGTCGCTCTCGGCATGCGAGGCGAAGGCGACGACATCGCCGGTGTAGGCGCGGGCGGTTCGGGGCGAATGGTGACGGGGCGAGCGGCAGGCGTAGGCCGTGAGCTCGGCGTGGGGAAAGCCGTCATCGTCCACGACGTGGACGGGGAAGAGATCGCTGGCGGTGCGGATCTGCGTGTACGTCGGCATCGAAGGCCCTTCCAGCCCCGCCTGGACCACCGCCGCCCTCGCCGCGAAGTGTCTCGGCTGACCTCCGAGTAGCACACGATAAGGACACATGGCAGGACAAAGGAAGAGCAGCGTTGTCATGCGGAGCAAGTTCACTCTGGTTTAGTGTGCGAACAGCGCCGCAGCCAGCAGCACCGCGCCGGCCGCCACGCGCAGCCGCTCGTTCCAGTTCATCTTCATCTCTGCCGTCCTTCTGCTGCGTCCTCGATGCTTCGAAGACCCAGCCTGACGGCCGCATCGTGACGGGGGCTGCAGGGGCGCGCGCAGCGCGGGCCGCAGGCCCTTGCCCTTGCGGCCTCCGGCGCAATGCGGCAGGGCTTCTCCCCGGTCCGTCATCGCTCCATCTCGTCCGGCTTCTGGCCATCTCTTCCCGGACGCCGGCCTCAATGCTTCGCCTCTCGGCACGGCGGCATCACAGTGTCATTGGACCTCGACCGTACAAGCCCAGCCCATAATTCTGACCAGCTCTTCGTCCGTGGTGAACACGGTGAACTCGCCATCCAGCATCCACGCTCCATCCTCGTCGCGCTCGCCATCGACGACGACGCCTTCAAGGTGCTGCTGCGAGATGTCGCCCACCTCGACAAAGACGAACGTGTCCGAAAGGCTGTTTCCGGTGAGCGGACGGGCGCACCGGCGCCGCGTGCCGGGGGGCAGGCGGGAGAAGGCCGCGCCGAGCCGGGCCAGCGTCGCCTCGCGCCCGATCGCCGCCGTCAGGTCGGCCGGCGCCTCGACATAGGCCGCGCCATCGAGCTCGCGCAGCTTGTGCAGGAACAGCGCCGCCGCACGCCGCGCTGGCCAGGGCTCCCAGGGCTGCAGACCACCCAGCAGCGGCAGCGGGTCGTGCCGCAGCGGCGCGAGATGGATGTTGAGCGTCTCATGCAGCTCGTCATATCCCCAGCCGGCCACTTCGATGGCCTCTGATGCAGCCGCAAGGTGATCCGCTCGCTTATGCAGGATGTAGTCATCCATGCGCCAGTCCAGCAGAGCGTAGCGTCTGGAGATTGCAGCACATAACCGTCCAGTAAGCGCATGAAACTCATCGCTAAGATGCGGTTTCATTGGCCCTATTGGATCAAAACAAAGAAAACCTTCTTCTGCGTCATGAAGAAATTCTCGCAATGCTTCACTCGGCGTCAACGGCTGGAGTGGCTGCATTTGCTGACGCAGTGCCAATACAGTTAAACTATGCTGCGCAACTGTCAATGGCGCGTCAAACTTCGAGTGCCCGCCCCAGCGGTAGGTGCGGGACAGGCCCATGGCCAGATCCTGGTCCGTCCAATGATGCGGTTGCGGGCTCAAAAGATCGAGCCGCCGGCCGGAGCCGAGCCGTACCCAGGCGCGATCGGGCTTCATGACCCCCTCCCTTGGTTTTGTTGCAAGAGGTCGTTCCAGTCCTTCTGCCCGCCTGGCGGCACGAGGCGCTCCGAACGCACGCCTGCCGCCGCCGCCATCGCCATCAGGTGCGCGGCGTAGCGCTCTCCAGCCGCATCGGCGTCGGTCGCCGCGGCCAGCACGCCCTCGGGATGGGCGGCGGGGCCCTGCAGCAGCGCATGGAGGCAGGCGAGCGTCAGCGGCCCCATGCCGCCCGTGGTCGAGACGTAGAGCGTGTCGGCCCGCAAGCCTTCCAGCGCCGCCAGGCTCAGCGCGTCGATCGGCGCCTCGCACACCGCGAGCCGGGTGAGCAGGTCTGTGCCGCCAGGCAGGCGGAACAGGCTCTTGTCCGACGCCTTGGAGAAGCCGCGCCAGTCCGGGCCGCGCATGTCGATCCCGGTCAGCACGCCGTCGCCATCGCGGTGTGCGAACCAGGCGCTGCCGCGCGGCCCCTCCCGCACAGCGTCGAACAGGTCCGCCGCCGCCAGCACGGCCGCCGGCAGCGCGCGCTCGCC
>JAABVA010006730.1_pt1 | contig 10124 bp, 8 predicted proteins | sample 5560331 | NCBI WGS metagenome assembly JAABVA01 (sample SAMN12812661, study PRJNA571458) | rock metagenome | isolation source: Antarctica rocks | place: Antarctica: Victoria Land, Mt New Zealand sud | collected 2016-01-07 | reverse complement strand
CCCCACCCGACGTGGTCGAGGTTCCGGTCACGAGGTGACTCGCGCAATCGCGCTTCCGAGTGGTGCCTTACGCGAACCAGGCGGGCGGTATGAGTGCCTCCCCGCCGCGCCACCGCTCGACAATCGCGGCTCAATGCCAGTCGTCTTCAAGATCGGCATGATCCAGAAGGATCATCCGAAAACCACCATCAGCACCGAAAATCAAATCCGTCAAAGCTCGCAAGACTCTTACTAAGCCCCAATCGTCTTCATCGGGCACCCGGTCGGGCCGCCGGTGGCAAGGCCGGAGAGCGGGCAGTGCTCGTTCAGCGGGAACGGCCCCATCAGCTCCCGAAAGTCCGTGCTCCTGCGCCCCCAAGAGCGGCCCGAACAAAGCTGACCCTGATGGCGAGCTCAAGGCGCTTGCCCAGAATCCTCAGCCAGTCAGCGGTGTCGGCGACGCAGCTGCCTGCGATACCTCTGGCAGCCACACGGACATGTAAGTTTTCAGCAGCAAAGGCAAGCGGCTGCTCATGGTGGTCATGGGCGATACGTGCGACGAGGACAAGCAGTTCGCGCAAAAGGCTCTCAGTCGCATCTGACGAGCGAGTCGATTGCTGGCCCAGGGGCTGAAGCTCGTTATGTTGCCCCTTGACCGACTTGGCTGGCTGGAATATCTTTGGCTGCGGCTCTGGAGGACGTTTGTCATCGATCGGACCTGACACGCGAAGCGGAGCGCACGAGGAGGAACGTCTTGTGGGGAAGCGGATTGCCGGGTGGGCCGCGGTGGCGTCGCTTGCGAGCGCAATAGCAGGCGTCCTTCCTGTCCTGATCGCTGCGCCGGCTTGGGCCCATGTGGATCCGAACATGCCGGCGAGCGGTCCGTCGGTGGCTGGCCCGACCACGGTGTTGCCGTACGGGCAGTCGCAGCTCGCCGGGGCCGCCTCCGGGGACACCGGGTGGTACCTGGTCGCTCTCGCGCTGGGAGTCGTAGTTCTTGCCGTGACGGCCGGTGCTGCCTATCTGGCAGTGCAGCCGCGACGACCGGGCGTAGCAGGTCCGTGGCTGCCGCCTCGTCCGGCGACCGGCCTGCCGGCTGGGCCCGAGCTGGACATCCCCGACCCCCGGGTCCCCGGGACAGCGGAGCTGGCGGCTGTCCGGTGAGCAGTCCGAGGCTCGCTTCCGTGATGTCCCGAGTCCTGGTACCGGTCGCGGTCGCCCTGGTCGTGGCGACCGCATGCACATCGGCTCCGTCGCGACCGCATCAGGCCGGTGCGCCAGGTTCGGGGGGCTCTGGGGTGCCCGCAGCCGGCCGGGATGCCCGGCCGTACACCGTCATGCGCATCGACTCCCCGGACCCGCAGCCCAATGGACGCTGGGCGGAGCGGCTGGCGAGTGCGGCAGTGGCCGGCCAGAGCGGCGACCTGGACGGTGACGGTGTCCCTGACTTCTTCGTCGGCCAGCCGCGCCACAGCCTGCCCTCGGTTCCGAACGCCGGCCGGGTCTGGGCAATGAGCGGCAAGACCGGGAAGGTGCTGTACTCGATCGACCCGCCGGAGCTCCAGCAGGACGCCAAGTTCGGGTTCGCCATCTCGGTCCTGGGTGATGTGGACGGCGATGGAATACCGGACATCGCGGTGGGCACCGACGCCCAGACCGTCGCCGGGCATGCCGGTCAAGGCGCCGCCTGGGTCTTCAGCGGCGCGACCGGCAAAGTGCTGTACCGGCTGGACGACCCGCAGCCGCAGGCGGCCGCCCGGTTTGGCTCCAGAATCGGGCGCGCCGGCGATGTGACGGGCGACGGCGTACCCGATCTCATCATCGGCGCCTCCGGCAGCGACGCGCCGGCCGGGTGCAGCCAGACCAGCCCGCTGCCGGAGGGGTGCCACAAGGCGCAGGGGCAGGCCTTCATCTTCAACGGCCGCAGCGGAGCCCTGGTCCGCACCCTGGACCTGCCCGGCGCTGACCAAGTGCCCGCCTCGTGCAGCAGCACCAACAGCTGCGGCCAGTTCGGCCTGGCCGTCCAAGGCCCCGGTGACACCGACGGCGACGGCGTCCCCGATCAGTTGGTCGATGCGGGCACCGCCGACGGGATGGGCAAGATGTTCCTGTTCAGTGGCAAGACCGGCCAGCTGCTGCTGACCATTACGGACCCAATCCCGCAGAAGGGGGCTTTCTTCGGCTTCCAGGACGCCGCCCCGCTCACCCCCGGGGACGTCAACGGGGACGGCAGCGCCGACCTCTACGCCAACGGCTTCCTTCAGGACGGGCCGGCCGGGCCAGGTCAGGGCACCGCCTGGGTGTTCGATGGTCGAACCGGCAAGGTGCTCTACCAGCTGAACCACCCGACGCCTCAGCCGGGTGCGCAGTTCGGTTGGTCGGTGTCCGCAGCCGACTACAGCCATGATGGCGCTCCCGATCTTTACATCGGGCAGTCTCCGCACGAGGTGCCGAACACGCCCGCCGACGGCGGCACCTACCTGTTCAACGCGCGGACCGGTGCCCAGCTGGCAGCACTCGAGCTCCCGCCCTCGGACCGGCAGCCCAGCATGGCGCAGAACCTTGGGCCGAGCCTCGGCTGGACCAGCGCCTCTCCCGGCGATCTCAATGGCGACGGAAAGCCGGACCACATCGCCGGAGCGCCGTTCGAAGACGTCGGCCAGAACAAGGACCAAGGGGTTCTGTACGTGTATCTGTCCGGGAGCAAGTAGAACGCCGTTCACGACGGATGGAAGCGGAGGTCGACCCGGTGACCCGGGGCACCCTCGTCGACGCGAGACTGCCTGACGACAGCTGGCTCCATGCGCTGATCCCCGACATCGCCCGCCGACACTGCTCTTCGACTACGCGCAGCCGCGATCGAGACCGTGGGAAGCAGAGCCTTCAGCACGGTGGGCGGCTGAGCTGAGGCATCTCATAGCCAACGCCATTCGTCGTACGGTCGCGCTATGACCGATCGTCGCTGGGAGAACGTCTGGGCCGAAATCCTCTACAAGGCGCGCGAGCACATGGTCCGAGGGGAGCCGATTCGCACCCTCGGGCGGGAGGTGCCCAATCTGGTTGCTGGTCTCACCCCGCTAGCGATCCGCCGGCGATCCACGGAAGCGCGGACCCCGGAGGGAGAAAGCGCCATTGCCGCCTCGATCGTTGCCGACAGCATTCCCGACCGCGACGCTTACGAGCATTTCCTTGAGACCGTGCCGTGGGCGTTGCCCGTTCCGGATCCTGTCGATGGTGCGGCGGTCGGTGCCGACCAGTGCGGCGAGTTGTCGGCCGCTGTACCTGTCGAGGACGGGCATCACCAGCCGGTGGAACGTCTCGCTTCCTGGGTCGTCGTATTCGGTGAGGACATCGCCGAGGTTGGTGATGATCCCGGCTTGGACGTCGTCAAGACGGTTCGCTTCCTTCCCAATGAGTCGGGCGACGCCGGCGAGGTGGACCGGTCGGCGTCGGAGCACACCCGCAGTGTTTCGCCGGCAGGGCTCTCCGTCGGTGCCGTTGAATTTGTGTTCGGGGTGCATGCGGTAGTGGTGCAGGACGTCGGCGTAGCTCTGCACTCCGGCCACGCGCGGGTCCTGTGGTGTGTTCTTGTCGGTGGTGATCGTGTAGCTGGGCCCGTCGGGGTCGTACCGGTTGCGCCAGTCCAGCGCGGTCCAGCGCTCAGCATTGTTGTCGTAGGGGGCGATGAGCAGGAATCGGTCGGGCTCGGCGCCGGGTGGGTGGCCGAAGGCGTCGAGGGTGGCGACGAGGAGGAAGTTGAACGGTTTGATCTGATCGGCCCACGGCCGTGGCTGGTTCCACCGAGCGAAGGGTCGTCGTAGCGGGGGTGAGCTGACGGTGACCCGGCTCAGCGCAGGTCGGTCCGCCCACTCAGGCAGCGGTGCGTCCGGGTCAGTGTCGGCGTTGAGGATCCAGTGCCAGGTGTCGTCGATCCAGCGGGGGTTGCCTTCCTTGTCGCGTCGGTCCTCGGTGGGGTTGAAAGGGTCGAGGTAGCGACCCAGTCCGTGCAGGGATCGTTTGACGATGGTGCGGGTGCCGTCGGGGTTGTTGTGGTAGATGACGTAGCGCTTGGCGGAGATGGCGTAGCAGGTCCCGGTTTGCTCCAGTCTGAGCACCTCGGGGACCACGGTGGGGTCGTAGGGGTTGAGGGCGGTGAACCGGTCGCGGATGGTGTCGACCTGGGCGTAGCTCAGCGCGCGTATGGCTGCCCGGCCGTCCGGGAGTGGGTGGTTCCCGCCCTCGCACGGCACCAGGGACCCGGTTGGGGTGGCGGCGATGGCCAGGGAGTCGGTGTCGCAGAACACCCATGTGCCACCGGTGTCAGTGACGGCGCGTTCCAGGAGGGCGAGCATGAGCCGGGCGGCGCCGGTGATGACCGCGGCGATCGGTGGGAAGCAGAACTCACCCGGTTCCTCCGGGGCGGTGACCTTGGCGGCGAAGGGTTGCCCGGTGGGTCCGTGGACGGTGACCTTCTCCGGGCTTGCGGCGGGGAGTTCGTGGCGAATCATTTCGGCGTAGATGCCATAGCTCCCCGAATTTGGCCAGCACCTTGAGGAATCCGGCGAGGTCATGGTCGTCGGCGTGTTTGGCGCGTTGCCGGGCTTGCACGACGGTGCGGAAGAAGTCCTCGCTGGCGGGGTCGACCGGGACGTCTCCGCGCAGTTGGACCGGCTGAAGGTCGGGTTGGCGGCCGACCGGGATGAAGCGCAGGGCGCGGGTGATGGTCGGGGCCTGGCCGGTGAGCAGGGTGGCGGCAATTAGGTCCGGGAGGGTGTACCAGAGTGGTTGTTCGGAGTGCAGCTGGTTGACCCCGATGCTCCAGTCCTCCTCCCGGTAGTCCGCGCGCACGGGGAGCACGTCCCCGTCCGGGGCGACTTGGGCGATGACCACCAGCTCCCGCCACAGCGTGGGGTCGAAGCAGTCTTCGATTGTGATTGAGCCGAGCAGGCGATTGACCTGCTCGGTGGCGTCGACGGTGTTGATGCTTCCTGCGGTGACGTGGTCCCACAACCCGAGCAACGCGTCCACGGTGGGGTACATGCTGGTGAAGTCGACCACCGCCACCGGGATCGGGGTGTGCCGAATATGGACCTCGGCGCGTCCCCCGTAGAACGCGGACATCGCATACCCCAGCACCGCCGGGTCGAAGTCGGGTTGCAGGGTTAATCGAGGTGTCACCCCCATGGCCCGCAGGTAGGCCTTCGCGACCGACGCCGGCGAATACGCCAGCGTCGTTTGCAGGTTCACCAGATGGCGGTTGTGTTCGGCAAGCAGTGCTTGCAGGAGCCCGGTGGTGGCGGCAACGTCGTGGCGGCAGTAGTCGATCGCCTCCTCATCCACCACCCCGAACTCCGGTGCGCTGGCTTTGCCGGGCACGTTGAACGCCGTGCAGGCGGAGTCAAGGGTGTGGCTGGCGCCGGTGAGGGCGAACATTAGAGTGCGCAGGTCCAGCAAATGTCCGGCGTGGTGGTGGGCGCCGCGTTCCAGTTTCCGGAACTTTTTGATGGCCCGTTTGGAGTCCAACGACTTGATCGCCACCCGCGGTCGCCACGGTGCCGCCTGCCCGTTGGTGTCCTGCCAGAGGGTGAGGGAGAAGCCGCCGTACATGTCGCCGCGTGCCTCGGCGGCGTCCACCGCGAGGCGGGAGAAGTCGAACGGGGCGTTGAACATGACGATCGTGGCGGGGTCGAGCCGGTTGTTGTGCGGATACCCCACGTGCCACAACCACCGCTTCGCGAACTCGGTCCGTGACAGCAGCGCCAGGTCCCAGTTGGGTTCGACCCCCAGATACGTCAGGTCAACGTCGGCTTTGTGACTGACGACGTAGGCCTGCAGCCGGGCGTACCCGGCGGGGTCCCGCTCGGGCAGGTCATCGGCGGCGATGAGCCCCTCGGCCACGGTGGTGACGGTGGTGGCGTCGACCCGGCAGTACCGGAACACCCCGAACAGCAGGGCCTGCGCGCTGTCCACCGTGGTCTCGGTGTCGATGACCAGGACGTGATTGATCGGGGGGGCAGGACGATTCCGCCGACTGGGGCGTTTTCCCTTCTTCGGGGCGCGCTCGGTCCAGGCTCGTACCGCGACGCGGCGGAAGGAGTTGAGGTCGGTCATGACTCGGCCGCCGGCATCTCCAATGCGAGAGCGAACATGCGCTCCAGCTGTGCGTAGGCGGACATGTACCACGACTGAAGATCGTCGAGTAGTTGGGAGTCCACGCCGTTGGCATTTTCCACGGTGAGCAACCGCAGGATCATCTGCTGACAGTGGGTCACGTGCTCGACCAACTTGGAGCCCAGCTCGGTCAACTCCGGTGACCCGGTGTCGAACGCGGCGCACAATCGTTCGGGGTCCTCGGTCAGGGCGGTGAACAGGGCGGACGGGTCACCGAGGATCGTCGCCACCTCCCGCAGCAGAAACGCGAGTTCTCTGACTTGCGCGCCGGACCCCGCGGCCGGCCATCCGATGGGGGCGGCTTCGGTGGGCGGCACTGTGGGGTCGGGCATCCACCTCCCGGGCCGATTCACCGGCCCGAATCCGTCCATGATTTTGGACATGGCTCGGGCGGTGTGCGTCGCTAACGGTGCCCCGATCAGGGTGGCGTCGGCGTGGCGTTGCGCGAACAGGCGGAGCAGATCGGCGACGCCGACCAAGAGCGCTCGGGTGGCGTCCAACGCTGTGAGCGGTGTTGAGTCCTCCAGCTCGACGCCGCTGGCGCGTTGCCAGGTCGACAGAATGTGATGGCAGTCCGGGCACACCGGCTCGGTCAGGGTGTGGTGGTTGTGCCGCCCGGCGACGTGGTGGGCCTCAAGGTCGGTGGTGAGCAGGCCGCACGTCAGGCAGGTTCCAGTCATCACTGCACCTGCCCGTAGATGGACTCGAACTCCACGTCCCCACGGATCGCGTGCCGCTCAATCTCGGTGAGGTCGGTCTCCAACTTCATGCCAGCGACCTCGGTGCCTTCCAGTTCCATCAAGCCGTCGACGGCACCGGTTTCCAGGTAGCGGCGGATCGCGTTCCAGTGATGCCCGACCGCCGATGCCTCCCGGTCGCTGAGGTCCGGTAGGAAACGCAGACCGTCGGTGGTCAGGACCCGCATCGCAGAGCCTCTGGCGTTACGCATGGCGACGCTCCTGACGTGAGACGAGGGTCACGGCGTCATCACTGACGACGAGCAGTTGCCCGACGGCTGGGCATCGTGATGGGTAGCGCGGTGTTGAACAGAGTTGTTTCATGGGGTTCCTCCTCGTGGGTACCTGCCGCCCTCGCGGCGGTTGGTCTAGAGCCCACCCTCTGGGCTTTGAGCAGCACTGACAAGCGATTCGCATGCACTGGTGAGTTGCTGGGCGTGTCGCCGGGAGAACCTTTGCTGGCACGTCTACTGGGAGTACCATGGGTGTATGCGCGACGGCTGGTGGACAACCCCCGAGCTGCTGGTGGCCGCGTACGAACGGGGCTTCACCGGTCTCACCGCGCGGCGGATTGAAACGTGGCGCCACCAAGGCCTACTGCCGCGTCCCCAGCGAGTCGCGCAGAACGGGGTCCGCCCGGTGTGGCTGTCACCGTCCGAGACCGCACCGCAACTGCTCACCCTGTGTGAACTGCACCAGCAAACCCAGAACACCGGGATCCTCCGGGTGTTGCTGTGGCTGCGGGGTTACCCCCAGGCACCGGCAGCCATCCGCAGCGCACTGGTGGCCGCCATCGACGACGCACACCGAACCATCGAGACTGAACTGGCGAAGACCACCCGCCGCGAACAACTCAGCGGCGATCCGACCGATGTCCAACGCCGAGCCATGACACATCTCGCCGCCCGCGTCGCGGCATGGCGAGGCGCCAATGCGACCCCGCCGCGAGTCCGATCCGCTCAACCGCACCGCTCGCAAGGTATTGCTGCGCTGCTGCACACCATGTTTTTCGGTGAAGCCCCACCGCCCAGCCTTGGAACTGCCAACGATGTCGAGCGGACACTCGGCCTGCTACCCCGGGGACGAATCGACAGTGTGACCACCGACGTGCCCGGCAGGAAACGCGTTGTCGCGGACCCCTGGCACGACGGGAGCCCCACCCCCCTCGATGTGCTCGCCAACGTCGCCAGCTTGCCAGCACTTCGGAGGGCCGCCGAACAGGTCAGCGACGCCGACCTCGAACTCGCGCGGACCATCACCGCACCACTCATCAGCGGGCTCGCCCGCGTCGCTCAGGTCGCCACGGCACTCAGAAACTGCGACCAAGCCTTCGGACTCGGGATCGTCGCGACCATCACGTTCGAAGGCCACGAAGCTCCGCTCCTTGCCATAGTCGCCTCGCTGCTGCAGAGCGAGCATCGGACAGAATTGCTGGCGCTCAGCACGGCGACGCAGATCGCGATGGATCAGGCTGCGGCACTGATTGCTGTCATCCGATCTGTTCGCCAAGGCGTGCGGCGCGTCGATCGACAGGTACTTGCACAGCTGGAGCGGGTCGCGAAGGCGATCAGACCTGACGTTGCTAAACGGACCGCTTCCGGGGCGAACCAATGACCTCAGCGACCATCGGTGATGCCGTGTTCCCCACGCGCGATCCGCAGGCCTGCAACACTCTTGTTCTCGACGGATACGGCCTGTCCATGAACGTTAGCCGCGGCCACCTGCTCTTGTCTGATGGGCTCGGCAAGCACCGCCGGGAACGCCGCCTGCCCCGGGCGCAGCGCACCGTTCAACGGATCGTGATCCTCGGGCACACCGGGCACTTATCCCTGGAGGCGATCCGCTGGTGCGCGGACACCGGTATCGTCCTCACCCAGCTCGACACCGACGGCAGGCTGCTACTGACCGCCGGTGGGGCACAGTTCGATGATCCCCGGCTGCGGCGAGCACAAGCGGCAGCCGCCACCAACCCGGTCGGTGTCGAGATTGCCAGCGCCCTGCTCGCCGCGAAACTCCAGGGACAGGCTGCCGTCGCCGAGTCCCTCGACGCCGGCCCGGCCGCAACCGAGATCCGGCGGCTAGCGGAGCACCTTGGGCGTACCCAAGATTTGCCGGGGTTGCGGGGGGTGGAAGCGCAGGCGAGCAACATTTACTTCGCCGCCTGGGCCGCCCACGCCCGCTGCCGCTTCGCCACCCAGCACCGCGACCAGGTCCCTGAGCACTGGGCGCATTTCAGCGCCCGCACCAGCCCCCTCAAACGAGGCGGCAGCTCCCCGCGGATGGCCGCCGACCCCATCAACGCACTGTTGAACTACACCTACACCCTGGCCGAAGCGGAATGTCGCCTCGCTGTGCACGCCCTGGGGCTCGACCCTGGTCTCGGGGTCGTGCACACCGATAAGAAGAACCGGGACAGCCTCGCCCTGGACCTGCTTGAACCCCTGTGTCCCGTCGCTGAACAGCACGTGCTGCAGATCCTCATCAACCGGTACTTCACGACCGACGATTTCCACGAAACACCGCAGGGCAGCTGCCGGTTACTGCCACCGCTGACCCATCTCGTGGCCCAAGCGTTGCCCGCGTTCGCGCAAGCTGTCGCCCCCCTCGCTGAGGGCATTGCGCATACCTTGGCGCACAGCAGTCCCGGGACCATTCGGCTGCGCACCCCGCTGAGCCGCGGTAACTACACCGCCGCACAAACGGCTGCGCGGAGCACGACCCGGCAGGTGCCCGGCACGGGTGCTGTGCTGCCGACGTGCCGCACGTGCGGAACCCAGCTCTACGACCGGCGCCGCCAGCTGTGCACCGCGTGCTGGCCTGCCACCCGCAACGCCCACGCCGACCTCCGCAACACGGCCGGTCGTGCTGCTCGGGCCGCGGCGATCGCCGCGGGCACCGACCCCAGCCAAACCACTGCCGCACGCGCCAAGCGTAGGGACACCCTCCTCGCCACGAAGGCCGCGGAAGCCGCGTGGGCGAGCAGCGGCTCCACGTCCCCGGTGACCGAGCAACAGCTCCGCGAGGTCGTGCTCCCCGCACTACGCGACGTGTCCCTAAACGAGATGCAGCGGGACACTGGTCTGTCGAACTCGTCATGCTCCCGGATCCGACGGGGTCTCATGACCCCCCACCCGCGGCATTGGGGCGCCCTCGCCGAGCTGGCGGCAAGAGGGTCACCGTCTATATTGGCGGAGAGCGCGGGTCAACCCCAGTTCAATTCCGGCGGTAAGGGTCAAG